>Ga0209591_10000650_pt1 | contig 44454 bp, 17 predicted proteins | sample MAT01_FD_187207 | JGI IMG/M metagenome (GOLD analysis project Ga0209591, IMG submission 187207) | Freshwater microbial communities from Lake Fryxell liftoff mats and glacier meltwater in Antarctica - MAT-01 (SPAdes) (version 2) | ecosystem: Environmental > Aquatic > Freshwater > Ice > Liftoff...
TAAGTGCAACCACTACCACCAATGGTTCCGGCAATTACACCTTCCCGAACTTAGCACCGGGTACTTACAAAGTAACCTTCACCACCCCTGCGGGTTACACCTTCAGCACCCCGGATCAGGGTGGTAACGATGCGACAGATAGCGATGCCAACCCGGCAATGGGTGGTATGACCCCTAATGTGACGATCGTTTCGGGTCAAAGCAATACGACTTTAGACGCAGGTATGTATCAACCAGCATCTTATGGCAATTATGTATGGAATGATTTAGATGCTGATGGCGTACAGGAAAGCGGCGAACCGGGTATTTCCGGTGTAACCGTAGTACTGACTGGTACAACAGGCACGGGTGCTCCGGTATCCCTGATTACCACAACGGATGGAACAGGAGCTTACTTGTTTAGCAATCTGGCACCAGGCACCTATAAGGCAACTTTCACAACACCTGCAGGTTTTGATGCTACTACTCAAGATGCTGGCGGAAATGATGCCTTAGACAGCGATGCCAATGAGGTAAATGGTATGACCATCACAGAAGTACTGACTTCGGGTGAAAATAACCTGACGTATGATGCAGGCTTCTATCAGCCAGTCATTATTGGCGACTTTGTGTGGGATGATACGGATGGCGATGGCACGCAAGACCCAGGCGAACCGGGTATCCCGAATGTAACAGTTGTATTGACGGGTACTGATGGTTCCGGTAATCCGGTAAGTGTAACGACGACCACCAATGGTTCCGGCAATTACACCTTCCCGAATCTATCTCCGGGTACTTACAAAGTAACCTTTACGGCTCCGGTGGGTACTACCTTTACACCGGCGGATCAAGGTGGCAATGATGCTACGGACAGTGATGCCATGCCAAATGGCATGACACCAACGGTAACAATAACATCGGGACAGACAAATAACACCTTAGATGCGGGTCTTATTACGCCTGCTTCCATCGGTAATTTTGTATGGGAAGATACCAACGGTAATGGCATACAAAATGGCGGCGAGCCGGGTATTCCGGGCGTAACGGTCACCCTAACGGGTACAACCGGCAGCGGTGCTCCAGTGAGTGCCACGACAACGACGGATGCTTCTGGTGCCTACCTGTTCCCGAACTTAGCGCCGGGTACTTACAAATTGACCTTCACGACACCTGCCAGTTACACCAATACAGCTGCGGATCAGGGTAGCAACGATGCTATTGACAGCGATGCAAACCCTGTTACCGGCATGACGGTAAATGAAGTGTTGACTTCGGGCGAGAATAACCTGACCTACGACGCAGGTTATATCAAAACCACGAGCATCGGCGACTTTGTATGGAATGATTTGGATGGTGACGGTGTACAAGACCCGGGCGAGCCGGGTATCCCGAATGTAACGGTCACTTTGACCGGTACCGATGGCTCCGGCAATCCGGTAAGTGCAACCACTACCACCAATGGTTCCGGCAATTACACCTTCCCGAACTTAGCACCGGGTACTTACAAAGTAACCTTCACCACCCCTGCGGGTTACACCTTCAGCACCCCGGATCAGGGTGGTAATGATGCGACAGACAGCGATGCCAACCCGGCAATGGGTGGTATGACCCCTAATGTGACGATCGTTTCGGGTCAAAGCAATACCACTTTAGATGCTGGTATGTATCAACCCGCTACTTTGGGTAACTTTGTATGGGAAGACACGAATCGCGATGGCGATCAGGACGGTGGTGAACCCGGTATTTCCGGTGTGACTGTGACCCTGAATGGCACGACAGGTGCTGGTGTTTCGGTTACTACTACCACTACAACGGATGCAAATGGCCTTTATCAGTTCATAAATCTGGCTCCTGGTACCTACTCGGTTACCTTTACAGAACCTGCTGGCTTTATTTCTTCACCGCAGGATGCTGGTGGTAACGATGCTACAGACAGTGATGCAAATATTACGACCGGTCAAACGGGTAACTATACCTTGGTTTCCGGCCAAAGCAATCAGACAGTAGATGCTGGTTTCTACCGCGCTACTTCTTCTGTAGATATTGTGAAACTGACCAACGGGACCAATAACAATACTGCTCCTGGTGCTGTTATTGTAGTGCCAAACGGCGGAGCAACCGTTACTTGGACTTATACGGTGACCAATACGGGTAATTTGCCGCTGCAAAATGTGACGATTACAGACAATAAAGAAGGGCTTGTTTGCACGGTACCTTTGTTGGCTCCGGGCGCAACACATACTTGCACCCTGGCCCGCCCGGCTGTTTTGGGAGCATACTCCAACATTGCCACGGTTTCTGGTCAGCCATTGGGCGAAACCGGAAACCCATTTGGCCCTCCGGTCTCCGATACTGATCCTGATAACTATGTAGGCTTCTTTATCAATGTGGAGAAAAAGGCAGATAAAACGGTTATTTGTGCCGGTGAAAAAGTGACCTACACCCTAACTGTGCGGATGTTGGGAGGTGCACCCGGATTGCAATTGCGTGATATTTCATTACAGGATAATAACGTAGTCGGTACGATGCTGCCTTATGGCCTCAACTGGGTCGGTGGCGATTTGAACGGCAACGGATATATTGATTTCATTGACAACAACAATGATGGCAAATCTGACGAAGAGTTTATCTTCAGTTATATGCTCAACCTCAGCCAAACAACCGTAAACACAGCCATGGACATGGCAACTGTTTACTTAAATGGCAATCAGGTCATGAACCCGAATGGTACACCATTGACGGTCATGGGCATGAGTTCAGTAACCGTCACAGTGGATCCAAATCGTTGTGCCAAATTGGGCAACTTTGTTTGGGAAGACTTTGACGGGGATGGCATACAGGATAGCGGCGAACCAGGTATTCCGGGGGTTCAAGTGACCTTGTTAAACAGCGTAGGTGGTGTCATTACAACGACTACCACAGATGCAAATGGCCTGTACTTATTTGATAATTTGATACCCGGTGATTATAGTGTTCGATTTACAACGCCTGCTGGTTTTGTACAATCACCTGCTAATCAGGGCGGCAACGATGCTACGGACAGTGATGCAGACAATACCGGAACTTCACCGTTGACCAATCTGTCTCCGGGTGAAACTGACCTGACTGTTGATGCTGGATTTGTGCGCACAGGTGCTTCTATGGGTAATTTTGCCTGGTACGACCACGATCGAGACGGTATTCAGGATGCTGGTGAACCGGGTATTCCAAACCTGACGGTAACCCTCACGGGTACCAACGGACAAGGTAATCCGGTATCACTGACAACCACAACGAATGCCACCGGATTCTACCTGTTCAGCAATCTGGCTCCGGGCACCTATAAAGTGACGTTTGCTTCTCCGGGTGCGGCCTTTACGCCAACCCTCCCGAATGCAACCACGGATAATTTAGACAGCGACATTGACAATACCTTGATGACTACCAACGAAGTTCTGACGGGTGGGGAGAATAACCTTGACTACGATGCAGGCTTTGTTAGCCCGCCGATCAATATTGGGGTGGTTCCGACCAATGTAACTTGTGCTGGCTTTAATAATGGTATCATTAATATTACCGTGACGGGTGGCGCTGCTCCGTTTATCTATAATTGGTCAAACGGCACTACCACAGAAGATTTGAGCAACTTGGCTCCAGGCACCTATACAGTGACCGTAACAGACATAGCAGGCTTTACCGCTACTACTACTGTAAACATCACACAGCCTGCTGTTATTTTTGCTTCGGCAACAGCAACACCAGTATCTTGCTTTGGCGGCACCAATGGCTCGGTTAACCTGAGCGCAAGCGGCGGTACTGCTCCGTTGATGTACACTTGGTCAAATGGTTCTACCTTGCAAAACCTGACCAATGTACCGGCAGGCACTTACACCGTAACGGTGAAAGATGCTAACTTGTGTACACAAACAGCGATGGCGACAGTAACAGAACCTTCTGCTGTTTCTCTCAGTGTTCAAGTCACTCCTGTTACCTGCTTCGGTGGTAACATTGGCGCAATTGACCTCTCTGTTTCCGGCGGACGTTCTCCATATCAATATTTGTGGAGTACAACGGTAACGACACAGAATTTGAGCAATTTGATTGCCGGAACCTATACGGTAACGGTGACAGATGCAAATGGTTGTACTAAAACGACTACAGCAACCGTGAACCAGCCAACACAGGTAACGGCTTCTGCTACGGCTACGCCGACAACTTGTAACGGCAACAGCACTGGCTCTGTAACCGCTATACCTGGCGGTGGTACACCTGGCTATACTTATCTCTGGTCAATTAGTGGTGCAACAACGGCAACGGTGAATAACCTGCCCGCTGGTACTTACACTGTGACGGTAAGAGATGCCAATTTGTGTACAGCAACGGCTACTGCCATTATCACACAACCACCTGCGTTGGGCTTAACTGTTCAAACAACACCAGCTGCTTGTAATGGCAGCAATACAGGAGCGGTTGACCTGACAGTGAATGGCGGCACCCCCGGATATACTTATTTATGGACACCAAGCGGTGCTATCACGCAGGATTTGACGAACGTGGCAGCCGGAACCTATACGGTAACGGTGACCGACCAAAATGGTTGTTCTAAAACAACGACCGCAACAGTTGGTCAACCAACCAGCTTGACTGCCGAAGCAACGGCTACTCCTGTATCTTGCTTCGGTGGTACCAACGGTGCAATAACAACAACGGTTACAGGCGGTACTCCCGGATATACTTATATTTGGACGAATAGCGCAACAACGGCAAACCTGATAAATGTTGCTGCCGGAACTTATACGGCTACTATTACAGATGCAGCGGGTTGCTCTACAACAGCGACGGCCACGGTAACGCAACCGACCATCATTGTTGTATCGGCCACACCAACAGCGGTGAAATGTAATGCTGGCAGCGACGGCGCGATCACGGTCAGTGTAAACGGTGGTACACCGAGTTACACTTACACCTGGTCGAACAGCACTGCTACTACGCAGAATCGCACAGGTTTGACTGCCGGAACTTATACGGTCACCGTTAAAGATGCTAATAACTGCACCATGACGGCCACTGCAACCGTAACAGAGCCGACTGCCATCGTGGCTTCCGCCACGCCGACAGCGGTGAAATGTAACGGTGGCAATGATGGTGCTGTCACCTTAATAGCAAGTGGTGGTACACCTGGTTACTCTTTCAACTGGTCAAACGCTGCAACAACGCAGAATCTGACAGGTGTGGTGGCAGGTACATACACCGTTACGATCACCGATCAGAATGGCTGTACTAAAACCGCAACGGCGACCGTAACACAACCAACACCATTGGCCATCGCTGCTACACCGGTTCCTACTACCTGTAATGGCAACAGCACAGGTCAGGTGAACCTCTCCGTCAGCGGCGGTACACCGGGTTATGCTTTCAACTGGTCAAACGGTTCAACTGCACAAAATTTGACAGGATTAGCTGCGGGTACTTACACCGTGACAGCGACTGACCAAAACGGTTGTACGAAAACCACAACGGCCACGGTTACATCACCCAGTAGTGTGGTATTAACGGCAACTCCGGTAGCAGTTTCCTGCTTTGGCGGTGCTAATGGACGGATTAATCTGACGGCGACTGGCGGCACGCCTGGCTACACCTTTAGTTGGTCAAATAACACATCAGCACAAAATCTGATCAATGTACCGATTGGTACTTATACGGTAACGACAACGGACGCAAATGGCTGTTCCTCTACCGCCAGCGCAACGGTAACGCAACCAAACCCGGTCGTGGTAAATGCAGTGGCTACGCCAATACCTTGTAACGGCGGCACCGGTGCCGTAAATATTACGGTGACAGGTGGCACGCTACCATACAAGTATTTCTGGTCATTGGGTGGTGCAACTACTCAAAATATCACAGGAGTACCTGCTGGTACTTATACCGTGACTGTAACGGATCTGAACGACTGTATCGGAACGGCTACCGCCACGATTGCACAACCACAACCAATGGTCATTACGCCAACCATAACACTGGTGGCTTGTAATGGTGGCAATACTGGATCAATCAGTGTGTCAGTCACCGGAGGTACCTCACCTTATGGTTATGCATGGTCAAACGGTGGAAACACCGGGGCCATCAATAGCCTGATAGCCGGAACTTACACCGTGACCGTAACAGATGCCAATAACTGCACCGGCACACTTGTGGCCACTGTGACACAACCGACTGCTATTGTGGCTACGGCTACGGCTACTTCGGTTTCCTGCAACGGTGGTACGGGTGCTGTCAACCTCACCGTATCGGGTGGTACGCCTGCTTACACCTTTATTTGGTCTAATGCAGCCACCACGCAAAACCTGACAAGTGTTGTAGCGGCTACTTATACCGTAACCATTACTGACCTGAACGGCTGTACGAAGACTGCAACAGCAACCGTGACGCAACCAGCGCTCTTAGTATTGAGTACTTCGGTAACCAATGTGACGTGTAATGGTGGTTTAACCGGAGCTATTGACCTGACCGTAACGGGTGGTGCTACACCTTACACCTATGCTTGGACAGGTGGTGCTATTACGCAAGACCTGAATAATATTGCAGCCGCAACCTACACAGTAACGGTAACGGATGCCAACGGATGTTCGGCTACTACGACTGCAACGGTGACGCAACCTGCTCCATTGGTGGCAACTGCCGCACCAACTGCTGTACAATGTAATGGCGCACCAACGGGTGCGGTTACACTGTCTGTCAGCGGTGGCACTACTGCTTACACGTTCTTATGGTCAAATGCTGCTACTACGCAAAATTTAACGAATTTGGCAGCCGGGATTTATACGGTAACCGTTAGAGATGCAAACAACTGCACCACCACTGCAACAACAACAGTGACGCAGCCTGCACCTTTAGTAGCGACTGCAACACCGACGAATATTGCTTGCGGCGGCGCAGCAACCGGAGCCATCAACCTGAATGTGACGGGTGGAACTACTGCCTATACATTCAACTGGTCAAATAGTTCAACCGCCCAGAATTTGGCAAACCTGACAGCGGGTACTTACACGGTAACTGTTAGAGATGCCAACAATTGTACCACTATTGCTACGGCAACTGTCACACAGCCGATTGCGCTTGCACTCACCACCAATGTTACACCCGTATCTTGTAATGGTGGAAACAACGGCGCGATTGACCTCACAGTAACTGGCGGAACAGGTACAATTGCATATACGTGGTCACAAGGATCAACAGTACAGGATATTAGCGGATTGACCGCTGGTACTTACACGGTAACGGTAACAGATGCAAATGGCTGTTCAATGACAACTAATGCTACTGTGACTCAGCCAGCAACAATGGCCGCAAGTGCTACGTCAACACCAGTAACTTGCAGCGGCGGCACAACAGGTACGATTCAGGTTACGGTAACAGCCAATGCAATAGCGCCTTACGCTTACAATTGGGCTAACAGCCTGAACATGACTGGCAGCGGTAGTGGCATTGCGACTTCACCGTTTACCCTGATTGGATTGATGGCCGGTACTTATACTGTCACGATTACCAACGGAAGCGGCTGTACCACCACCACCACCGTAACGGTGGCGCAGCCTGCTGCAATTGCACTCGCAACAATGGTTACTCCGGTAACTTGTAACGGTGCAAATGACGGTGCCATAAATTTGACTATAACTGGCGGTACGGCTCCCTTTAACTACTTATGGACCGGTGGCGCAACCACAGAGGACATCAGCGGTTTGGCTCCGAATACCTATACCGTAACCGTTACTGACGCTAACTTGTGTACTGCAACTACCAGCGCAACAGTGACGCAACCCAATGTGCTCAATGCCAGCGTAGCAACCTTCCCGGTTGCTTGTAACGGTGGCAACAATGGTCGGGTGGATATTACACCTTCCGGTGGAACACCTGCGTACACTTACACCTGGTCAAATGGTGCTTCGACACAAGACTTAAATGGCGTAGTGGCCGGAACGTACACCGTAACGATCAGCGATACACGCGGATGTACAAAAGTGGTATCAGGAATAGTGACGCAGCCTGCGGCTTTGGTACTCAATGCGGTACCAACTCCGGCAAACTGTAATGGCGCTTCAACGGGTTCCATTGACCTGACAGTAAACGGAGGTACTCCGGCTTACTCTTATCTATGGACAGGTGGTGCTACATCACAAGACCTGAATAATATCGCCGCCGGTACTTACACCGTAACAGTAACAGACGGTAACGGCTGTACTACTACTGCCAGCACAATCGTGACACAACCGACAGTGGCAGCAGCAATCGCTTCCGCAACTCCGGTGACGTGCTTCGGTGGCAATGATGGCTCGGTAACAGTGAATGCAACTGGTGGTACTGCTCCTTATACTTATCTCTGGTCAACGGCTGCTACTACTCAAACAGTAACTGGCCGCACAGCCGGCACCTATACCGTGACAGTACTCGATGCCAATCAATGCAGCGCAACCGCAACCGCAACCGTAACACAACCAGCAGCAGTGGCCATTTCCGGCACATCTTCTCCGGTATCCTGCAACGGCGGCAATAATGGCACGATCACGATTTCGGTAAATGCCGGCGCGACGCCATCCTATACCTACAATTACGGTACAGGTAATGGAACCAGCGCTACACAACCGTTCACAATCAGCAACCTGACAGCCGGTTCTTATGTCGTAACCGTAACCAATGGTGACGGATGTACCGCAACAACAACCGTTGTGGTAGGCCAGCCAGCGGCCCTTGCCCTGACGGCAACGCCAACACCCGCTACCTGCAACGGCGGCAATGGTTCTGTCAGCCTAAGCGTCAGTGGCGGTATACCTGCTTACTCATTCTTGTGGTCAAACGCCAGCACCTTGCAGAATATTACCGCATTAGCTGCTACCTATACCGTGACAGTAACCGATGTTAATGGTTGTACGAAAACAACTACTGCAACCATTGCGCAACCAGTGGCAGTAGCCATCACTGCAACGCCCACCGCAGTTTCCTGCAATGGCGGCAATAATGGTGCTATCAGTGTTTCCGTAACCGCTGGCGCTACCGGACCTTACACGTACAACTGGAATGGCCCAAGCACAGGATCACTTTCTTCGGCTACTCAACCGTTTAACATAACGGGATTAGTGGCTGGTACTTATAATATTACAGTAACAAACGGAACGGGTTGCACCGCAACTACAACCGCAACGATAACACAACCAACGGCCATTGTCGCCAATGCTACGGCTACTCCGGTATCCTGCTTCGGCGGCAACAATGGTACCGCAACCGTGAGCGCAACGGGGGGAACAGCACCATACACGTATGTTTGGTCTTCAGGTGCTTCAACTCAGGCGGCAACCAGCCTCATAGCAGGTACCTACACCGTAACAGTACGCGATGCTAACTTGTGTGCCGGTACGGCAACGGCTACCGTTTCACAACCGACTCAATTGACCGCCAGCGCAACCGCAACTCCGGTATCCTGCTTTGGTGGTAATAATGGTACGGCAACAGTTACAGCAACGGGCGGTATCCCAGGCTACACTTATCTGTGGTCGCAAGGTGCTACCAATGCTACTGCAACAGGCCTCACCGCTGGAACCTTTACGGTGACAGTGACGGATGCGAATGGTTGTACCAAAACAGCCAGCACAACGGTAATTGAACCAAGAGTGCTGGACTTAAGTACAACGGTTATTCCGGTGGCTTGTAATGGCGGCGCAACAGGTGGTATTAATCTGTCGGTCATCGGCGGGACACCAGGCTACACTTATCTGTGGTCTGTCAATAATGCCACTACGCAGAATTTAACGAATCTCACAGCAGGTACTTACACGGTGACCGTAACCGATGCCAACGGTTGTACCAAAACGACAACCGCTACCGTAACACAAGCCACACAATTGGTGGCCGATGGTACAGTAACCAATGTTTCCTGCTTCGGCGGTAATAATGGTAGCGTAGCACTGACGGTCAGCGGCGGCACAACGCCATACGGATATAGCTGGTCAAATGGCACTAACGGGCAAAACCTGTCGAGTGTCATCGCTGGAACTTACACGGTGACAGCAACTGATGCAGCCCAATGTTCAGTGGTGAAAACATTCGCTATCACACAGCCTGCTCAATTGGCGTTAAACCCATCGGCTACTCCGGTGTCCTGCTTCGGCGGCAATAATGGTACTGTATCGGTCAGTGCGACAGGTGGTACAGGATCATACACTTACACTTGGTCAACAGGTGCCAGCACACAAACAGTAAATGGTAGAACTGCCGGAACTTACACGGTAACGGTTCGCGATGCCAATAACTGCTCCGCAACAGCAACAGCAACGGTGATGCAGCCAACACAAGTGGTTGCCACTGCTACGGCAGTGAACCCGGGTTGTGCGGGTGGAAATGGCGCTATCAATGTAATGGTCAGCGGTGGCACACCGGGATATACCTACGTTTGGTCTAACCCGGCACTGACAGGCGCAAATCCAACAAATGTAGCGGCAGGTACTTATACGGTAACTGTATCAGATGCAAATGGCTGTACAGCCACTGCTTCTGCAACGATTACTAATGTTGCAGACCTGGCACTGACACCTACTACAACGAACGTTACCTGCTTCGGCGGTAATAACGGTGCTGTCAACTTAGGCGTGAGCGGTGGTACCCCTGGCTATACTTATCAGTGGTCTGCAAATGCAGGTGGCGTGGTAACACAAAATGTCAGCAACCTCGTTGCCGGAACTTATACCGTAACCGTAACGGATGCAAATGGCTGTACAGGTGTTGCAAATGCAACCGTGACACAACCAACACAGTTGACGGCAAATGTAACGCCGACCGCTGTTAAATGCTTCGGTGGTAACGATGGATCAGCAACAGTTGCTGCAAATGGTGGTACCCCTGGCTATACTTATCAGTGGTCTGCCGGAACTGGAACCGGTGCTACTGTAACTGGCCTAACTGCTGGTACGGTAACCGTAACAGTGACAGATAACAACGGATGCACCAGAACAGCTACGGCTACGGTGACACAACCATCGGTTATTGCGCTGACCACCAGCTCGACACCAACAGCTTGCTTCGGTGGTAACAACGGTACAGCAACCGTTGCAGCAACGGGCGGTACTCCAGGCTACACTTACCTGTGGTCAAATAATGCTACCAACGCTACTACAACGGGTCTTACTGCCGGAACGTATACGGTAACGGTACGCGATGCCAACAACTGCTCCGCAGTAGCAAGCGTACAGGTTACACAACCCACTGCAATCGTGGCAACGGCCATAGCAACAGCACCAGCTGGCTGTACCATTGCATCCGGTGCAGTGTCTGTATCCGCAACCGGCGGCACACCTGGTTATACCTACCTGTGGTCAAATGGCGCAACTACGCCAAATGTTAGTGGATTAACGGCCGGAACAATTACTGTTACGGTAACTGATACCCGTGGATGTACAACAACCGCCAACGCCACCGTAGTAAATAATCAGGTGACGCTCAACCTGACGAATGTAGTGACTAATGTCAATTGCTTCGGTGGTAACAATGGTGCCATTGATCTGACAGTAACAGGTGGAAGCGGTAATTACACTTATGTTTGGAGTAACAATGCGCAAACAACACAGGATATCAACAACCTGATAGCTGGTAATTATACCGTTACAGTAACGGATGTACCAACAGGGTGTTCTGCTACAGCAACGGCCATCGTAACCCAGCCCCAGCCATTGGCTGCAACGGCTACAGCTACGGCACTTGCGGGTTGTACAGTGGCTTCAGGCGCTATTTCAACAACAGTAACGGGTGGCACACCTATTTATACCTATAATTGGTCTAATGGTGCCACCTCAGGAAATATCAGCAACCTTGTTGGAGGGGTTTACCTCGTGACCGTAACGGATACCAAAGGCTGTAGTACGACTGCCAGCGCAACGGTTCAATCCAATATCGTTACCCTCAACCCGACAACAAGTGTGACCAATGTGACCTGCTTCGGTGCCAATAATGGCGCTATTAACCTGACAGTAACGGGTGGCAGCGGTAACTACTCGTACTTATGGAATACTGGTCAGACCACTGAAGATCGCTCCGGCTTGGCTCCAGGTGCTTATTCCGTTACCATAACAGATGTTCCAACGGGTTGTACCGCTGTTACCAGCGCAAATATTACCGAACCGGCACAATTAGTGGTGACGGCTACGGGCGTAAATGCGGCTTGTGCGGGTGGAACAGGCTCCATCAATGTAACGGTATCAGGTGGTACAGGCAACTATACATTCACCTGGACAAATGGCCTGACGGGTCAAAATCCGGCAAATGTACCAGTAGGTACTTACACCGTGACTGTTCGCGATGCCAATAACTGCTCTACAGTAGCAACCGCTACGGTGGGTCAGCCAACAGCCATCGTTCCGGTCGCAACGGTAACCGCCCCTGCGGGCTGCACCACTCCTACGGGTGCTGTTAGTTTAGCAACAACGGGCGGCACTCCGGGTTACACCTTCCTCTGGTCAAATGGTTCTTCGGCTCAAAATCCGAGTAATTTGCCGGCAGGACAGGCTTGCGTAACCGTGACAGACAGTCGTGGATGCACTGCAACTACCTGCGTAACTATACCGGGAAGCACCGTGAACCTCGTGTTGAACACGGCAGTGACCAATATTGGTTGCGCTGGTGGCAATACCGGTGTCATTGACCTGACCGTAACGGGTGGAAGTGGTAACTACGCTTATAACTGGAGTAACAGCCAGACCACACAGGACATCAGCAACCTCGCAGCAGGTACTTACAGCGTAACGGTAACAGATGTACCAAGCGGCTGTACGGCTGTCAAGAATGCAACAATCACACAGGCAGTGGCAATCACAGCATCTGCAACGGCAACACCGGTATCTTGCTTCGGCGGTGGCAATGGAGCTGTTCTCGTGACGGTAACCGGTGCACCAGGACCCTATACTTATACGGTAAATGGTGGCGCATCACAAAATGCCGCAGCATCACCCTTCACGGTGAATGGTCTGACAGCCGGAGCAATCACTATCGTGGTAACAAATAGCAGCGGTTGTACGGCAACAGCAACAGCAACGGTAACTCAACCTGCGCAATTGGTGTTAAACGTAACGAATACGACCCCGGCGGCTTGCGGCCAGTCAAATGGCTCCGCCACCATCAGCGCAACAGGCGGTACCCCAGGTTATACTTACCTGTGGCCAAACAGTGCGACGACTACGACGGTGAATAACTTAGCCGGCGGCACTTATACGCCAACGGTAACGGACAGCAGAGGCTGTTCTGCAACGGTGACAGTAACGATACAGTCCACTTCCGGCATTGCAGCAGCGGTGAGCGGCAGCGTACCACCCTCCTGCTTCGGCGGCGGTAACGGCGCTGTCACCATCACGGTAACCGGCGGTGTGGCACCTTATAACTACGCGGTGAACGGCGGCGCTCAACAAACGGCTCCGGGATCACCGATCACGATCAACGGTTTGACGGCTGGTCAGGTGATTGTCAATATTACCGATGCCAACGGTTGCACGGCTTCCGTAACGACTACTTTGACACAACCAACACAGGTGGTGGCAACAGCAACACCAACCAATGGTAACTGTACGAACAACGGTTCTATTTTGGTAACAGCAGCAGGCGGCACGGCACCATACACCTACACTTGGACAGGTAACTTGAGCGGTAACAACCCAACCAATGTACCTGCGGGATCGTATACTGTAACGGTAAAAGATGCGAACAACTGTATTGCAACGGCAACGGCAACGGTAGCCAATCCGTGCTGTGTACTGGCTGCAACCGTGACGGCTTCTACCAATGTATCCTGCTTCGGCGGTAACAACGGTACAGCCACCATTACGGTAACGGGCGGCAGCATTCCATACACTTACACGGTAAATGGCGGTGCCGCTCAAACATCGAATAGTGCAATATTTACTGTAAATAACCTGACCGCAGGTACGAAGACGATTAATATCTCCGGTGCTGGTTGCACGGCAACAACGGTCACTGCGGTTATCACGCAACCGCTGGCAGGTTTGGCAGTAAATGCTACCTCCACGCCGGCGGCTTGCGGTGCGAATAATGGAACGATCTCAACAGTTGTTTCCGGTGGCACAGCACCTTATGTTTACGCTTGGACAGGCGGCCTCACGGGTCAGAATCCAACAAACGTGACAGCAGGTACTTATACCGCAACGGTAACAGATGCGAAGGGTTGTACAGCAACAACTACCGTAACAGTAACTGGCAGCAATGCCCTCACGGCTACTGGCTTAGGTGCTGGCAGCGGTTGCACAGCAGGCAGCACGACGGGATCGGTCGCCATCAATGTGAGCGGCGGCGCAACACCTTACGCTTACAACTGGCAAAGCACCAGCAGCTCGCTCACGGGTTCCGGTACCGGATTGTCTATCAGCAATCTGCTGCCGGGCACTTACGATGTGACCGTCCGCGATGCCAACAATTGCTCCGCAATCATTAGAGCAGTAGTAGTACCACAAGGCGGTACTGGTATCACATTAGGAACAGCACACGTATGCGCTGCTTCCTGTGGTCAGAACAATGGCGAAGTAGAAATCACCGTAGCCGGCGGTACGGCTCCATACAGCGTAAACTGGACGGGTGGTAATTTGAGCAATCAAACAATCCTCCCCATCAAAGTGACTGGTTTGGGAGCAGGTGCTTACACCTTTACGGTAACGGATGCCAGCGGTTGTTCCGGTGTGGTATCGGTAACGGTACTGAATACTACTGGTCTGATGGTAGGTGCTACGCCACAATGTGCCACTTCTTGCGGCGGTAATGATGCGAAGATTACGATTGCGGTAGGTACTAACTCCACCTTCACGTATAATTGGAACAACGGTACCACCACCGGCACCGGAGCGGCTGCATCCCAGCCATTCGTGATTGGTGGGCTGATAGCAGGTACTTATTTCATCACGGTAACTTCTGCAACCGGCTGCTCTGCCATCGTTGGTACGGTCATCGAACATCCGAATGCCTTTACCCTCACGGCAAATGCAAACGGCGTGACTTGTAACAACGGATTGGACGGTAAGATCACCGTAAACATCAACGGCGGCGCACAACCGTTTAGTTACAACTGGAATAATAACGTAACTACAGCAACGGGTGGTGGCATCAATGCACAAACATTTATGCTGACTAACTTAGTAGCAGGTACTTACCAGATCACAGTAACGGACGAAAACGGCTGTACTGCTACGATTACTTCAAGAATCGGCGGCAATGTCGGTGGTGTCGTCTTTAATGACTACAATACAGATGGTGTCTTTAGCCCGAACGAAGTAGGATTGGATAGCATCAGAATATACCTCTACGAATGTAATAACCCGATTGCGGTAGATTCAGCGTGGTCAAATGCAAATGGTCAATACCTCTTCCAGAATTTGACCAACTATCCATACCGTGTTGAATTTATACCGATACATGATCTTGATTTCATCCATCCATCATTTGCTGGTGCCAACAATGGTACTTCGGTACAATTTGTTGTGACGGCCAATTGTAATATGGCGGCTGGATTTTACTACCCGGATGAATATTGCCAAACCAACCCGGATGTGGCGTTCTCTGCCTTCACGCAGGGGGCTGCTAATCAGGTAACGGAAGCGGCAGTAGCTATGTTCCCATACAATGCTGTTGATCGCAGTGCGGTATTTGGTAAAATTCCGGCCAGCAACAAACTCGGCTCGGTCTATGGCCTCGCTTACGACCCGCTCCGCAAATACCTCTACGCGGCTGCATTCCTCAAGCGTCACGTAGGCTTGGGTGAAAAAGGCTTAGGCGGTATTTATCGCATAGATTATAGCACCGCAACACCCGTAGTAACTTCCGTCTATACCGTGCCAAACGTGGGTACAGTGGTTCGTCCTTCGGATGTAGGCGCTTCAAACAGCCCAAGCCAGGATACCGATGCCTTTGGCAAAGTAGGTAAGGTCGGTCTGGGTGACTTGGATATCTCGCCAAATCGCGATAAGTTGTGGACGATCAATCTGAACAACAGCACGTTGATTAAGATTGAAAACATCCTCGCACCGAATCCGATTTCAACGGAAATTCCAATTGCTTCCGCTCCTGTCTGTGGCAACGGCACCTTCCGCGCATTGGGTATCGAAACTTACCGTGACAAAGTATACGTCGGTGGCGTATGCACGGGCGAAAATGGTGGCGCTTCTTCCGATCTTACCGCTTCCATCCACGAGTACAACGTACGAACGGGTCAATGGAGAATGGTGTTGAACTGGAGCCTTGCCCTCCCGGCATACAATCACGGCGACATTGTCGGCAGCGTCAACCAAAATCTGGCACAATGCCGTGAATGGGAAACCTGGACAGATGTTTACACAGAGCGTAACCTCGTAGCCAACACAGGTTCCGGCGAACCGGCTCAAATATTCAATGGTAACTTTGAAATCGTGGGTGGTGGTCCAACCGGCGCAGAATTCCGCTGCCGTGGTCAGGCTATGATCTCCGATATAGAAGTCACCCGTGAAGGTCTGATGATCATTGCCATGATGGATCGTACCGGACACCAGTTAGGCTATCGCCAATTGCGTCCGAATACAGTTGTCGGCAATCCAGTTTCGGCCAGCCCGGGCGGTGATGTGCTGGTAGCTTATGAGGTAACAAATAATAACTGGCAGTTGGAAAACAACGGTACTATTCCGGGTCTCAACCGCACCAGTTTGCTGGGCGCAAACTCCGGCGATGGTCCTGGTGGTGGCGAGTTCTTCTACGACAATACCCGCTATACGCACTTAGATGCCGACGGTGGCGGCCTGTTGTATATCCCGGGCCGTTCAGAAGTGTTAAGCGTCATCCTCAACCCGAATACCTCTGAGTATAACTTCGGTGGTGGGGTAACTTATTACGACTTGACGGATGGTAGTACGACGCGCTTAGACCTGACGCTCCTTGACCCGACTACGAACTCGGTTGGCCTCGGTATGGCAAACTCGGTGGGTGATCTGGAAGCGTTCTGTAACCCGGCACCGCTGCAAATTGGTAATTATGTGTGGAATGACCAGAACCGCGACGGCGTTCAGGATGCTTGCGAAGACCCAATTCCGGGTGTACATATCAGCCTCTACAACGCAGTAACCGGCAACTTGCTGGCTCACACCGTGACGGGTCAGGATGGTGAATATTACTTCACCGGAATTGGCAGACCTAGCGAAACCTGGATTTCAACTTCAGGATTTGACAGTGTTCAGGCTGATACGGATTACCGCATCGTATTTGGTAAAAATGCAACGGCTGTTCAGTTCAATACCACTACTGCTAAACTGACAGTAGCAGCGATTGAATACGAACTGACGGTTGCCAATGCAGGAGTAGGTCGCCGCCCGGATTGGAATGATTCAGATGCACAAATTGCCAATGCGGCAGGCAAACCGTGGGATCGCTTCCCGACGATTGCACACCGCACCGGTGGTGAAGGCGCTACTAATCATACTTTAGATGCGGGCTTCTTCTCTGACCGCGACGGTGATCTGGAAGCGTGTGCCAACAACAATGCCGGCACAACAGCTATCTTTGATCTGAAGAAAGCAAATAAAATTGTGGATCCGGCTGGAAAAGCAACAGTGACTTACCACGCTACCGAAGCCAACGCAAATGCCGGCCAGGCAGCATTGAATAACCTTTATGAGGGTACCAGCGGGCAAATCATCTATGCACGGGTAAAAGAAGGAGTAACTACTTCGATTATTCCGTTGACCTTGAAAGTCCGTCTACAACCAGTAGCACAAGTAGCAGAACTGCGCGCTTGTCCTCAAACATTTGATGGTACTTCTGCTAAGTTCTCCTTGTTTAAAGTAGAAAATCAGGTTACGGGTGGTAATAACGAATTAACGGCTACTTACCACACCTCTCAGACAGATGCACAGCAGGGTATTAACCCGCTGCCGTTTGATTATATTTCTGCCTCCAAATATATCTGGGTACGGGTAGAAAATCGCGGCGGCTGCTTCGATATTGACATTGTAAACTTGGTTGTATTGCCAAGTCCGGGTGTTGAATTGGATCACAAAATGGCAACCTGTCCGGGTGCAAATGACGGCTCTATCACTGCCAATGTAACAGATGGCCCATCCAATTACACGTTCTCGTGGTCAAATGGTGTCACGCAAGGCCCAATCACTGATCTGCACACGAAATTGGACGGTATTGATGCTGGTTTGTACACCGTTACCATCAAAGACGGCAACGGATGTACCGCAGTATTCAACGAAACAGTGGGTGCTGCAACGCCATTCGTAATGAAGGAAATTGCCAACCAGGCAGTATGCCCGAACACACCAATCACGCCGATCTTGACCATTGCCAACCAGTTTGGTGCGCAATATAGTTGGACAGGTGGTGCAGCAGTAGGTTTGGTAGACGGTACTTCTAATAGTTTCAGTCCGTTTATCCCGGCCTTTACCGCAACATCCGGTACCGCTATCGTGACAGTGACTGCAACCTACGGAATTTGTAAAGTAGTAGAAGAATTTGAATTAAAAGCGAAAGATGTGGTTGCACCAGTGGCCAATTGCAAAGATATTTCACTTGCATTGGTCAATAGTACCACCACGATTAATCCGCAAATACTGGATAATGGTTCTACCGATAACTGCGCGGCTTACAGCCAGTTGACCTTCGTGGCAACACCTGCCACCTTTACGGAAAACAACGTGGGTATCAATACTGTAACGCTGACAGTGACGGATCCAAGTGGCAATTCTGCCATCTGTACGGCATTGGTATCAGTAGATGCTGCGCTGCGCTGCGATGAGACCGCCAACAATGCATCCTTGTGGAATACACAAAACTGGTGGGATCCGGTACACGTACAAAATGACCTGAGCGAAACACTCGTGCAATTGACTGCTAACGGAATAGACAGCTGCGCAACAGGAGACCTGACCATTCGTTATGAATTGTGGCTCGACCTCGACCGCGACGGCAAACTCGAAACAGTAGTGAACAGCGCAAACCTGCCACCAGCTAATACCATCTACTTCAACAATGCAGCCAATGCCAACTTCGCAGGTGGCCAGACCCGCAGTTTTGATACGCGTTTGGTAGCAGCCAACCAGAAGTATCGCTTCGCGATTGAAACAATTAAGAGTGGTAACACGGTAAGTGCACAGATTCGTTGGAATAACACCCTGTCACCCAACAACTTTGTATTGCCGGAATTGCCCCACGGTAAACACTTGGTGAAATGGTTCTTCTCCGATGTATGCGGCAACAAACGCACTGCAGAACAAACCTTCGAGTTGAAAGACTGCCGTAAACCAGTGCTGGAGTGCAAACCGGCGGCTACCATGAATGTAGGCATCAACGGTTCTGTCACCTTGTCCGTAAATGACCTGCTACAGTTCTCCTTAGATAACTGCACGCCTTCCGGTCAGTTGCGCTTTAGCATCGGCCTGCCAAGCGGTACCATTGTACCGCTGGATCCGAACGGAAATGCCATCTCTAATATGGCCTTCAACTGTGAAGACATTGGCACACACCAACTGCGCGTATGGGCTACGGACAAAGCCGATAACTCTGATTTCTGTCAGACAACGGTCACCATCCAGGATCCATACAACCGCTGTAGCAGCCGCCTGACCATCGGTGGCAATGTTAAGACGGAAGCAGAACTGGGAGTAGCCGCAACAGCAGTAGAATTACAGGCTACGAACCCATTGGTTCCGCCAGTAACAATGGCACACAACAGCAACGAGACAGGTGCTTACATTTTTGATAAAGCGGTTGTTTTGGGTTCCAACTTCACCGTGACACCTGTTAAAGACGAAGATCCGCTCAATGGCGTGAATACACTCGACTTGTCCATCATCTCTGATCACTTACAAGGCATTACGGCCATCACTTCACCTTATAAGTTGATTGCTGCCGATGCCAATAAGAGTGGATCCGTAACAGCCTTCGACGTGGTTCAATTGCGTAAATTAGTATTGGGTACCATCAAAGAATTGCCATACAATACATCCTGGCGTTTTGTTGATCGCGCTCACGTGTTTGCCAACCCGACCCAACCGTTTGAAAGTGAATTGCCAGAAACCATTTCTTTGGCAGATTTGCGTGGAGATAACCTGAGCAATAACTTTGTTGCCATTAAAGTAGGTGACGTAAGCGGCGACGCGAAGGTCAACCTCCAGGCTCAAACGGAAGACCGCACCAATGGCATCCTGCTGTTTGAGGTGGACGACCGCAAAGTGAAAGCCGGAGAATTGGTAGAAGTCACTTTCAATGCAGCCGAGCGGGTACCGGGTTATCAGTTTACACTGAATACCACGAACCTCGAAGTGGCAGACATCCTGCCGGGCGAGAACATGACGTTGGATAACTTCGGCGTGTTCAAATCTGAATCAGCGATCACTACCAGTTGGAATGGCCAAAATATGGCCACCTTCACGGTGAGATTCCGCGCTAAAACATCCGGTCAGTTGAGTAAAATGCTGAGCGTTTCTAACCGCATCACGCGAGCAGAAGCCTACAGCGCCTCAAAAGAGCGGATGAACGTAGCCCTGCGGTTCAACACGAAGAACGGCGTTGCTCTGGTAGAAGGCGTGAAATACGAACTCTATCAGAATGCACCTAACCCGTTTGTGAACCACACGGTGATCGGGTTCTACCTGCCGGAAAGTACTACTGCCACACTCACCGTATTTGCGGCTGACGGGCGAGCAGTTTATTCGGAAAAAGGCGACTTCAACAAAGGTTACAATACCTTTACCGTAGAAGCCGAAGAGTTGCAACGCAGCGGAATGCTCTACTATAAAGTGGCTACTGACAAGTGGAGCGAAACGAAGCAGATGATCCAGATGAAGGAATAAAATGAATAGGGTAGGGGTTGCGGTAACCTAAATGCTCAACCCTTCTCCTCCTCAGCAATAAATGTGACACGCACCCTGCACCAGCATCAGCCGGTAGCAGGGTGCGTTTGTTTTATCACTGGCAGTCAATTCCTCAACTCCTCAATTCTTCAATTTTTCAATTTACATACAACTTTTCGTAGCGAGGATACGCCAATAGGAAAATTTCCTCCTGTTGAATAATGCGAAAACTTCCTGTACCATTATTATCTTTCTTTTTAATGCTTGTTAATACCTGCTTGTCTGCACAAGCAGGTGTGTTTTATAAAACTAATCCGCTCCCAACGCATTACTTTCTGGCACCAACCGGTTTTTCCTTAAAAGACGGGGAACGAATTTACCACAACCAGTTCATCGCTATCCATCACGTCAGCACGGGCAAGGCAAACAACAAGGTGTTGGGATGGGGATTTGTCCCGACTTTTGTATTGACTGGCGATTTGGATTATATTCCTGTTTGGGTCAGCGGCCGTAAATCGTTTTCCTTTGGGGAAGGGCGCCCAAAAATCACGATTGGCGGCGTAGGAATTGACCTTCCCAAAAAAAATGAAGGCGATGCGTTTGCCTTGTATAGTTCCGTTACTTTTGGCAATAAAGATAAAAACCTGACGGCAGGTGTGCTGGGTATCAATGATGCTACGAAAAATGCCAGATTTCCCTTTCTATGGGCCATCACCTTGCACGGTATGGTACGGGCCGGATTGCGTACGTGGTTGATTACGGAAAATTATGTTTTACAAACCCCCGAGCCATATTCCTTTCTTTCTATCCATGGAGTGCGCATATTGAAACCGAAATTCGCTTTTGAGGCGGGCCTGGCTTTTGGTCGCCTGTCGCTTTTTGATGGCGAAACCAGCCGTGCACCCTATCTCGCTTTACCCGTTTTGGGTCTAAAAATCCCCTTTAAAGGGAAGACCAGCAGGATGGCAGAACTGCTGAAGGGACAATAAATATAATTTGAGTGCTTGACATATTTGGGGGAAAGCAATATGAAATATAGGGAAACATGGGTGGTTGACAAGTTTTGTGAAACTTTTCCCTTTCAATATATTGTGGTTCCCCAAATGTGTCAAGCACTCATATCAATTAAATGCCAGTTTTAAATTTTTTACCGGGAAATGTCGGTTATTTACCTCAAAAATAAAACTATTTAACTAATTCAAAACAATAATTGTACCTTTGTGTCACCATTAAATGCTCTAAATTCAATTAATTTATGCGCCAATAAAAATGAACAATCAACTTGTAGAAGACCTCCACGCCAGTGGACAACTCACTGACCAAGAGGTAAAAACCATCCGTACTTTTGAATCGGAAAAACCTTTTTCCCTGCATTGGGAACTCAAATCCTTGTTGTACCTCGGCGTGGTGCTGCTCAACATCGGCTTAGGTATCTTGATTTACCAAAACATCAATACCTTTGGTCATGCCATCTTGGTGGCCGTCATCGGGTTATTAAGCCTCGCCTGTTTTGGGTACTGCTGGCGGCATCGCCAACCATTTTCAAGGGGGTACACGGACAGCCCGACACCGTACTTCGATTACGTGCTGATGCTCGGCTGTTTTACCCTGCTGATCTGTGAGGGGTATCTTCAATATCAGTATCAGGTATTTGGTACCCGATACGGGTTGGCGACGCTGATCCCGACGATCGTCTTCTTTATTACAGCGTATCGGTTCGATCATCGCGGCGTGTTGGGCTTAGCGCTCACGGGGCTGGCAGCCTGGATGGGCATCTCCGTCACGCCAAAAGACCTACTGCGCAACAATGATTTTGACAGTCCCACCCTCATCTACACCGCCGTTTTATTGGGGGTTATTTTGATCTTAACGGGCCTTCTTTCCGAGCAACGCAACATCAAGCGGCATTTTACCCTTAGTTACCTCCATTTTAGTATTCACTTGTATCATATAGCCGCCTTGTGTGGTCTTTTTACGCTGGAGCCTGTGCTGCTTTGGATAGCCGTATTAGCCGCCGGTGTCGCGTTTTTTATTTGGTATGCCCGCACGAACGGCACTTTTTATTTCCTGCTGATGGCACTGCTCTACGGCTATATTGGTTGCACTTACGTCGCTTTTCGATACCTGTTCTCCGGTGTTGATGAATTGGCCTATTATCTCTATTTTATGGCCTCCGGCATTGGTCTGATCTGGTTTTTACTCAACAGAAAGAAAGTAGTGGCACGGGAATGAATTAGTTGATAGAATTTGCATAAATTTTTTTTGCAAAAAAAATTTGTGCAAGCACTATCAACTAATTCATTTACAGAAAAAAACGAGTAAAAAATTTTTATTATGTAAATTTTTTTCAATGTTTCGGATGACCTGAAAAGGGTGCATCAATTGATGCGCACCTCATTAGTATCCAATCAAAAAATCTAATGACATAGAAGTCGGCGATACTGATTGAGACCAAACCAATTTTAGATTGACGGTTTTATCTTGACGGTTTTATCTTGACGGCGACAACCCCGCTTTGATTGATCAACAAATCAACGCACCAACAAATTAATAAAATACATTATGCTCGCTTACAATCGCACTTGGCTTGATGCCATTCAAATACAAACCGCTGCGCAATATTACATGAACCGCAGCGTGATTTCTTCCGAGACGGCCCACGCTATTCGCGATGGACATCCCGTGGGATTTTATTCGCCCAACTGGTTTATCCGCATCGGATTGGCCATTTTTGGCTGGGTCATGATTATGGCGGGCGTGGGGATGTTGTTTCTGCTCCTGCCTTGGGAAAGCGATACACTGACTTGTATAAAAGGCATACTCATTGGGGTTGGCCTGTTGTTTTTTTTAGAAACGGGACTCATCCGGAAGAGCCACCACTATCGAAGCGGGTTGGATGATATTTTCGCCTACTCGGGGGTAGGGGCTATTCTGACGGGGTTATTTGTGGTCACCAACAGCTGGCCGATGGAGATCAACCTGATGATATGGGCGGTTGTAGGCGGCATAGCGGCCATACGTTATGCGGATACCCCCCTCACTCTTTTTGCGGTCGGATGTCTCACGTTAGTGGTATTTATTTTGGTTTCCCGTGCTGCCGGCGAAAATGCCATGCTGTTATTGCCCGTCACCGGTATGCTTTGCGCGGGTTTTTGGTATTTTTTGTCCGGTTTTTTGCAAAAACGCACTGCTTTGCGTTATTGGCAAACACCGCTGCAATGGATAGAAGCGGCGGCGTTGCTGTTGTTTTACGCGAGTGGCAACTTTTGGTGTATCCGTTTTTTTGCAAAAAAGCTGTTTGACACTGAACAGGTTCCGTTGCAATCTTTTTTCTGGGCTTTCACCTTTGCTATTCCGGTGGTGTATATTGTTTTGGGATTGTACCGGAAAGACCGTCTGTTGTTGGATATAGGCATTTTCTGCGTAGCTGCCGCCTTGGCTACCGTGCGCTATTTCTATCAGGTCATGCCTTTTGAGCGCGCTATTACCCTCATAGGGGCTATCTGTGTAGCATTGGCCTGGTTGTCCATCCGGTACCTGAAAACCAACCACCGCTGGTTTACCTACATCCCCGATGAACGCCAGACAGACATACAACAATTGCAAAATAAGATAGTAGGGCAGATGTAAGCTAAAACACTAAAACACCAAAACACCAAAATCAACGCATCATATTCAGGAAAATATTGGTAAACCAGTTAGAGTCTGCTTTTGACAGCGCTTCTAAAGTTTGATTTGCCTTGTGCGAAAACTTGCGAATATCCTGTACCACTACCGTGAAATGCTCCGCTTCGGGAGAATTGTTTTCTACTCCGGCCACTTCTTCCAAAACTTTCAACATTGGATCCAATTCTTTCTTTTTCCGGTGTTGAATAATTTGTCGCACCACAATCCAGATATCTTTTTCTGCCGCATAAAATTCTTTTCGCTCACCCGACTTTAATTGTTTATACACCAATCCCCAATCCATGAGCGCCCTAAGATTCATGCTGGCGTTGCCGGTAGAGATAGAGAGCTGTTCTTTTACCTGATCGGCAGTAAGCGGTTCTAAAGATATCAGCAGGAGCGCGTGTACCTGCGACATGGTGCGGTTGATGCCCCAGTCGCCGGCCATTTTACCCCATGCCTCAATAAATTTTTCTTTACCTTCTATGAATTGCATACTAAGAATGATTGGACATTGGAATGTAGTGTTCTAAAAGGTTTATTTTATTTTGATACCACTTCCTAATGCATTGTTTTAAGCAGGTATATTGAAACAAACACCGTTTTGATGCTTCCTTAATTACCTGATTAGGAGTAAGTTGCGGAATTCATCCTTCATCATTTACCCTTCATCATTACCTACAACCATCAATCTAATATTTTGTTTTCAGAAATAATTGAAATTTATAAATTTATGCCCAATTACGCCGATAGGTATGATTTAAATGCTAATAAATGTTTGAAAAAAAAACGGAAAAAATAATTTAATTTGGTATTTATAAATAAAACCCTTAAATTTGTCGCCTACTTTACATTAATACTTGCTTCCAAGTATATTTAGGGATAGCCAAAAAATAACCTACAACAATTAGGCATGATTTGCCGACGAATTTTGATAAGTTATTCTTTTACCGTCCCTTAGTAAGCAGCTGTTAATTTAATTATTCCAATCACTCGTTTTGGTAAAACACAAACCTTGCTGTTGTATGAAGCAAATCAAACTTAGTCTGCTGGCCTTGACATTACTATTGTCGGCCTTGCAAATCATTTCTGCTCAGGTGGGAAAATTCACGGTCAGCGCTCCCGCGAGCGTTGCCGGAGATTACAATTACATCTCCCTGCCCAATGGCTGGGGCAAGCCCGCTACGGGCATCTGTGGCGAATTGGTACTGATGAAAGACTCTACCGGCGCGACCATTGGTTGCCTGCCGCCTGTCACCAACTTAGTTGGTAAAATTGCTTTCGTAGAGCGCGGTACCTGCGGCTTTTCTGCGAAGGTATTGGCTGCTCAAAACGCAGGCGCTATTGCCGTTATTTTGGGTAACAGTGCAGCGGCTGTTCCTGCTGCATTGGGCGGCGGCCTTGCTGCCATCACTATCCCGTCAGCCCTAATCAGCAATGCCGATGCCCAAAAACTCAAAGCCGAACTGGTAGCGGGCGGTAGCATCATCGTGGGCTGCATGAGCCTGCCCGATGTAAAGGTGGCTTTTACCGTGGACATGAAAGGCCAGACCGTTGATCCGGCGGGGGTATTCCTCGGGTACTCTGTGGAAGGCGGAACACCCGGTGTGCGCCCCATGAAAAACCTCGGTGGTGGAATTTACACCGATACTCTGAGCGTGCCTGCCACCTCCGAAATAACGTACCTCTTTGTAAACGGCCCTTCTATAGCCGGAGCAGAGACGGTGCCTGCTGCTTGCCGGATTACCCCTACCAGCGTGGATAACGCCCGATATGTGTATTCGACAACCACTGGTGGGGTACTGCCAAGGGTTTGTTTTGGCGGATGTACGCTTTGTGAAAACAAAGTGACCCTTAAGGTGGATATGAAACAGAAAACAGTACCTGCTTCGGGGGTACACGTTGCCGGTAATTTCCAGGGCTGGGATCCGGCCGCTACCGCCATGACCAATGCCGGTAGTGGCGTTTGGACGTATACTTTTTCGGCTAAACCCGGCGATACCCTGTTGTATAAATTCATCAATGGCAATGCATGGGGCATGGATGAGCAGGGTATTACCGCCAAATGTGGCAAATCCAATGGCCTCGGTGGTTTTAACCGGATATTTGTGGTGCCAAATGAAGATGTTGCTTCGCTGACCGCCGTGTGCTACGATTCTTGCGGTGCCTGCCCGGCAGCCGGCCTGATCTGTGATGCCAACGCGCTTATTTGCGATGGCTTTGATACGTACAACCTCGGTGGTATCAATGCACAATCCGCCAACTGGGATGTATGGGATGGTACCGGCGGCGATGGTGTGGTCACCATTGAGCAGGCAAAATCAGGCTCCCAGTCGCTCAAGATTGACTTTGCACTTACTCCGACGCAGGACGTGATTTTAGCACTCGGCGACAGCACAAAAGGTAACTATTTGTTGAAATGGAAAATATTTATTCCCGTCGGCAAAAAAGCCTATTACAACGTTCAACACGACCTTGATCCGCATATTTGGGCTTCCGACGTGTTTTTTGAGGCCAATGGAGCGGGTCGCGTGGCTGTTGGTTCCACCGCATTAGGCACTTTCAAATACCAATACGACAAATGGCTCAACGTGGAGCAATACATTGACATCACAAACAATGCAACTTACCTGCGGGTGAGCGACACCTTAGTTGCGGTGTGGAAGTTTAGCCTTGCCTCCGACGGGGCGGGTGGCGCCACTACCAGCAATCAATTGGCAGGAGTGGACTTTTATCCGATTGATGCAACGCACAAATATTATATAGACGATGTGCAGTTTGTCAAATTAGGGGCTGGTATCCCCAGCGATTTTTGCGCAAATGCAACCGACATCAAGTCGCTGTTCGGTAAAGCAGTGGGTGCTGTACAGAGTTCTTCTTTGTACAACAACACCGGAGCGAATGCCGTAGGAGACCCTAAAACGGGTTTTGCCTGCTTTGGCGAACCAACGGGCAACGCGGCAAAACCCAGCATCGAGAACTCTCTTTGGTTCTCCTTCACCGGCGACGGCAGTGCTTACTTCATAGAAACCGCCCAGTGCACTGCCACTGCTGCCAATTATGTCAATGATGGTGACACCCAGATCGCTATTTATGAAGGTACTGGTTGTGGTGCACTCACTCCGGTTTTGTGCAACGAAGACGGCCCAAATGCTACTGCAACTCTGTATCCTGCCGGCGACACCTTGCAAACGGTGGCGGGCAAGAACTACTATATGCTGGTAGATGGTTTTGCCCTTAATGGTGCTATCTCCGACGGTGAATTCTGCCTTAAAGTGAAGCGTATGCCCCCTCCGGCCCGCGCGGTGACTTTCCAGGTAGATATGTCGAAAGTAACGATTTCTCCAATGGGCGCTTATATTGCCGGTGAGTTCAATAACTGGACGGGCCAGGCGATGACCAACGCGGGTGCTGGCTTATGGACATTCACCAGGAGTTTGCCAGAAAACGACACCCTTGAGTATAAGTTCCAAAACGGCCCGGGTGGTTGGGAAAACAACCTTCCTGCGGGCTGTTCACTCGGCTCTTCCGGCAACCGTTATGTACGCGTACCAGCCAATGCCGTCACGTTGCCTAAGGTGTGCTTCAACTCTTGCAATACCTGCAATTTCGTTAGCATTTCCGAGTTGTCGTTCAATAGCGGTATTAATATCGCTCCGAACCCGACGACCGGCATCACCAACGTTGCAGTGTCGTTGCCTGAATCAGCCGATCTGACCGTACGGGTACTCAACAGCCTCGGCCAGTTGGTGGAAACCCGCAGCGAAAAAGGCATTCAAACGGGTAATATCCGCTTAGAAATGGGCCGCTACGGAAAAGGTCTCTACTTTGTAGAACTCACCGATGGCGTGAACCGCGCTACGCGCCGGGTAGTGGTGCAATAATAATTGACAGGGTAAAAAAATGATGGAAGGGTATCAATATGATTTTTTTGAAAAATTATATTGATACCCTTTTAAGTAGTCCATAGTCGGTAGTCCAGTCTCACAAACCCTTGATAATAAGGTAATTAATGAAATTAAAAACTACGATTATTTCTATTTACTACTTAGTACTTTATTCTGGTACCGTTCCTATCATTTTTTATCCTGACTTTTTTGCCCGCTCCAGCACCGTTTCTCTTGTTTGAAAGGCAACCCCGTTTTTTCGTTCCACGCAAAAGGACGCGGCTGCATGGGCAAAATAAATAGCCTGTTCTACGTCGTTTGTTTCGGCATAGTGCAAGGCAAAAGCAGTAGCAAATACATCTCCCGCCCCCGTCGGGTTGATTTCTTCAACCGGGTAAGCGGGAAAATACCTGCGTTGTCCCCGCTCAAACACCGTGGCGCCAGCCGATGCCTGTGTCACGACCATCAATTTTGCCTGACCACCGATGGCCTCGATGAAATCCCAATCGCATCCCACATCGTTTTCACTAAAACAAATCAGGTTACCGGCACAGATGCGCTCCCAAAATTTAATTTTTTTGGGAAACACTCGTCCGGAAGCATCCCAGCGGCGCATCCAACCCTGCGGGCAGGCACAGACGAAAGTGTCGGGAAAAGCCGTTAAAAAATCAGGACTGATTTCATCGGCAATGGGACAAAGCATGACCACGGGCGTTTGCCGCCACGCGGCGGGCAAATCCGTTGGATGGAGATTTGCCGCACGGGCGTGCAGGTATTGAACGCGCCCAGTTTCCTGATAAACATTTTCAAAACAGGTGGTTTTTGCGGCCGGAACTACGCACAGGTTGATGTGTTGATAGTCTTTTTCAAATAAAAAATCCGGGCCATAACTCGTCAGAGCCGCTACCCGACAGCCTTGCTGCGCTGCAAAAGCAGCAGCATAGCCCACCGAACCACCGGGTATAAAGGTTTCGGGTATTTTATCGTGACAAATATGGCCGATGGCGAGGAAGTCGGGCATTAGAAATAATGATAAATGATGGATTTTCAAAAGGCTGTTACAGCGCAAAAATACCAATTGCTTTTACAATTTAGGTAAAAACACACAATATATGAATAATTAAGGTGTAGGAATTGAAAAAAGTTGTAACTTTGTAGCGTTTTATAAATTATAAAGACATTTTAAAATGTACGTCTTGGTTTCGATAAAGATTAATTTTAAACATTTGGCATAAATTTGTCTATTTTTATGTTTTAATACAGGTTAATTTTTGCTATATACATTTTTGCTATGAATGTACCGGATAAGAAATTAATTCAGGAATTGATTGGGAAAGGCGATTTAGAAAGCGCTTTGAAGATGCTTGCTGAAAGAAGTATTGAGGGCATACAATTGCTTTCTATGCACAATTCATTACGAAAAGAACAGCGGATGGGTATTCTTTCAGCGGATGAATCTTTTAGAATGTCAAATAAGATAACCCATTCTGCTTTAGCGTTACTAGATTACTTGCCTGATATTGAAGATGGCAATATGAGCGTCAATCATTCTAAAAATGTCATCAGTGGCAGTACCGTTGGCGGAGATTTCCACTTTGGGGATTCTTATTCTTCGATCATGGTTTCAACACCAAAAAATGCTAATAATCCCAATGCTCGTTCAAAAATTTATGTCCTTTATCATCGCAAAGATTTGCATGCTGCTGAAAACATCAAAAAGCATTTGGCCGCAAGCGGCTTCCACAACATCATTGACCACGATGCTTCCAAACTTGGAGAAAAACTGAGTACCTTTAGCAAACACGATTTGCGTTCACCCGAATTTATCATTTTGTTGGTGTCGCGGCATAGCTTACGGGCCGGGTGGGCTGGTCTTGAAAATTACACAGACATAGTTTCTAATGCATTAGTACATCCGCATTGCATCGTACTCGCGCTGGACCGTACTTACGAGCAACGCAATTTTATTTCAGATTTTTCAGGTAAAATAGATGATGAACTGGATGCCCTGTATCAAGAGCCTCAACAAACCGATGCTATTGCCAACAAAATCTTTATTTTAAATAACCAACGTAACCATTTAGCGCGGATTGTACAAAGATTGCGGCAGATCGAAGCGATAGATTACTCAAAACCTGATTCCGGCGCAGCAATTGATCAGGTTATCCATTTTATGGAGGCAAAGATGTCCAAACCCAAAATGGCGAATCGCCCATGAACAACATCATTAATTTATTGGAACAACTCGACTTCGGCAGCAGTGTAGCCGAAAATGAGACGCAAAACTTGCAAAATTATTTCGTCAATACTCGTTTTTGGCGCCAGATTGCCAATGACCGATATGATATTGTGCTTGGTGCTAAAGGTAGCGGAAAAAGTGCTTTATACCTAAGTTTGATCGGCAATGCAGAAACGTTTCGAACAAAACAAAATATTATTTTAGTTGAAGCAGAAAACCCGAGAGGAGATACTGTTTTCACGCTACTGAATGCCGCCACGAGAACTGATAAATACGAAAATCCAAACAAGAAGCCCTTATTGAGGAGGATGTCGTAGAGTTTTGGAAATTATATTTTTTGACCATCATGGTCGCCAAACTCCGAACCTTTCGCTTCAAAGGGAAGCATTTTACAGTCATTGAATCGCTCTTAGAAAATGTCGGCCTCCTGCCAAAAACTTTTTCTATTACGGACGCTTTTAACAACGTTCTCCATGCTGTAAAACAAATATTTTTTCTAAGATTTTTTCAACCAGAAATTGAGGTGAATCCTGAATGATGTAGATACTTACGCAACTAAATTAGCAGATATAGGTTTTTTCAAACGAATCGGGAAAAACCAATGGTGGATACCATATTTATATCAATATTTCTTGCGAATTGAAGAAGAAGTATAAGTTACCTAATGTTTATAAGTAGGTATGGTATACCGAAATAAAAGCGGTTATAAATTTATGCAAAATTCATACAATCAAACAATTGTGGAACTCATAACTCATAATTAATAACTCATCACTACTTATTACTGTTTCGACCCTGCGTTCTTCTTTTTTTCCTCCTGGATTTTCATCACCTGTTCCATAATTTTGGCCAATTCCTCTCCGGAAATGCGCTTCATCAGGATTTCATGCTTGCGGTCAAGGATAAAAATCTGTGGCGTGGTACGCACATCGTAGAGGGTTTTGTAGCGGCTTTGAATGAATGGGTCGAACATATTCAGGAACAGCCCTTCTTCAAATCCTTTTTCTTCGGCGCTTTTCCAGCACTCGCCTGCTTTATCGGTCACGGCGGTACACACGGCGAATACTTTTACCCCGCGATCTTTGAATTGTTTGGCAAATTCCACCATAAAAGGGGCGGCTTTTTTGCAATGCCCGCATTCGGGATCCCAGAAAAACAGTACGGTGTAATCAGAATCCACATCCCAAAGGCTGTGTACCTGATTGTTACGGTCTTTTACGGTGATATTAGGGGCAATTTTACCGATCAAAATGGGTTTCAGGCGGGCCGCATTGTCGCATATTTTTTCCAATTCTTCCTGTTTTACCCAAGGCGATTGTCCGGTGCAATAGTAGTTTTCGGCTAAGTGCACATAACAGGCATCCATGCCCACGATATTGCTTTTGGCATAAGCATTGAGGAAGTGTATGAGGTAATACTTGAAGGTTTCCGGCGATTTTTTAACTTTTCCGAGCACAAAATCTAATGCCTGATTGATGCTGTCGGGGTGTGGTACGGTGAATTTTTCTACGTACTGGTCAATTTTAGGGTGGAGTACGGGGGTACGCAGCATAAAAGGGTCAGCCAAATCCACATTGTCAAAATAGTGGGTCCGCCACCAGTTGCGCGCCTGATCGATGCGTTGTTTTTCATCACTTTTAAATTCCGGCTGATCCGGGTCAATGGATGCGCGCATCATTTTTGCGGTGCAAGTGGTGCCGTATTTGGCTAAGAAATCTTTTTGATATTTCTTTACAGATTTATCCAGATCATTCAGGGCATTGGAGAGCCGTGTGGAGTCCGGTGCGTTGCCTTTCGCTTTTTCCATTTGCTTGCGCAGCGTGTCGGCTTCGGGGCGCAGTTTGCCCAAGAAGTGCATATAAGCGTAGAAATGGTCGTTGTCGTCGGAGCCTTTAAACTTTATTTTATTGATGATGTCTTCTGCGTCGCCCATCAGGGTGAAATCCTGATCGTCGGGCGGGAGTACAAACTGGATAAAGTCGTTTTTGGGTTTGAGCACCAAAATATAAATGCCCTGTGGCAGGAGGGTATCGGCTTTAAACGTGAAATAGCCGTCTTCGCCCAACGTGGCGGTATCCTTCACGTACGGTTTTTCACCGTAGTAAAAGCCCAGAATGAGTTCTTTTTCCGCGTAATGATCGAGTTTTATCCTGATATTATAGCCGGGGCTGCCAGCAAAAAGCGAGCAGGTAAAAAAGCAGCAAAAAGTAAGTAAAGTAATATAGCGTTGCATAAATCGAGTTGAGGATTTGATCGTTGGCCATATAGACGCAAAAAAAGAGAAAACTGCTGTACTACAAATGTTAATAAGTAGTTATGAGTTATTAATTATGAGTTATGAGTTCCACAACTGTTTGATTGTGTGCATTTTACGTAAAATAATAACCATGTTTATTTTCACTCATGTACTTAATAAAAATTGATGCCATCAGAATATTTCAAATTAAGTAGCTGGCAGGAATGTTTGACCGTTCCTTAAGCCAAATTGTATTGTTTAATTTTTCGATACAGCGTTCGTTCCGAGATTTTCAGTTCTTCGGCGGCTTCTTTTCGGCGGCCATTGTATTTTTTCAATGAACGGCGTATGGCTTCTTTTTCTATTTCATCCATTGCCAGCGGGGTGTCCTCTATTTCAGACTCATAATTGCCGTTGTTATGGGCAGTATTTTTCCCGGAATCAATGATAATGGGGGTTACTTTACCTGGCCCGGAGAGGCCCGCATTGGTGTTGTAATCATAGTCGGAGGCGTTTTCCTGATTGGAGGAATAGTTGTAGGGTGGATAGTTGGAGGAAAGTTGCTTGGCACCCGACATATCGGGCATCCTCAGGTTATTGCTTTTTACTAGTTCATAGATCAACCCTTTGAGGTCATTCATGTCGTTTTTCAGGTCAAAGAGTACTTTGTAGAGGATATCGCGTTCCTGAAAATCGTTGCTGTTGCTGCCATTACGGTTGCCCGAATCATTCATCATGGGCAGGTTGCGCTGAAAAAGATGGGGCATGGTTTGTTGCAGCATTTCGGCAGTCACCCTCCGGTTTTCTGAAAGGACGGATAGTTGTTCCGCTATGTTTTTGAGCTCGCGGATATTGCCGGGCCAGCGGTAGTTTTCTAATACCAACTCTGCCCGATCATCCAATCGGATGCCCTCCATTCGATATTTTTCGGCAAAATCATAAGAAAATTTGCGGAATAACACCCCAATATCTTCCCGGCGATCTTTCAGCGCCGGTACTCGGATGGGTACGGTACTCAGGCGATAAAACAGGTCTTCCCGGAATTTTCCTTTGCGCACGGCCTCTTCGAGCTGTACGTTGGTAGCGGCTATGACCCGCACATCCGTTTTTTGGGTTTTGCTGGCCCCCACGCGGATAAATTCTCCCGATTCGAGTACCCGCAGCAGGTAAGCCTGGGTATCCATCGGCATTTCACCGATTTCATCTAAAAAAATGGTGCCTTTATCAACCGTCTCAAAGTATCCTTTTCGATCACCGGATGCACCCGTAAAAGAGCCTTTTTCGTGGCCAAACAACTCGGAATTGATGGTTCCTTCCGGTATGGAGCCGCAGTTTACGGCAATAAAATCATTGTGCTTGCGCGTGCTCAGGCTGTGTATGATTTTTGAAAAAACTTCTTTGCCTACCCCGCTCTCGCCAGTAATCAATACGGTCAAGTCGGTTGGTGCTACCCGTACAGCGGTCTCCAATGCAGCATCTAATGCCGGCGAAGTACCGACAATTCCAAAGCGTTGTTTGATGGATAACAGGGCGTTATTGGCCATTTTTTATTCGTCTGATGGATGGTTGAGGAGTTGAATGGTTGAGTATTTGAGGTCGTTGAGTATTTGAGTATTTGAGGAGTTGAGTATTGAGTCCCCTCCGAAAAGTCTAAACCATCGTTTTTTTATGGTTTTTCACTCTAAAATAAAGACTGAGCGCACTAAAAACATCAAAAAAATGTAAAATTTTCGATGTTTCATGGCCAAATAGTCGTTTCAAAATGACACTCCAGACTTTTCGGAGGGGACTCGGTATTTGAGTATTTGAATGGTTGAACTGACGCGTCAGTTCAACTATTCAACTCCTTAACAAATTTCTTATTTTTTCGCCCCTTCTTCTTTGGCGTTTAGCAAATTCAATACCTGCCGGGTGATATTAAGACTGTCATTTGCCAAAAGAATTTGCCCTCCACGGGAGTAAGATAGGATATAATCATACCCAATCTGATTGGAAAGTGTTTTGAGTTTGCCCTCCACATTGGCGTAGAGATCATTGAGTGCCTTGTGTTGGTCGTCGCTCAGTTGTTTGCTGAGGCGTTGTTGCTCTTCGCCGAGGCGTTGTTCCCGGGCCATGAGGTCGGCCTGTGCTTTTTCGGCTTCAGCGCGGGTCATGGTGCCTCCCTGAAATTTTTCCTGAAGGGTGGCCGCATCGCGCATCAAGCTTTCCTGCTTGCCTTTCAGGCTGCTTTCTGCATTTCGGGCGCGTTGCTCAATACCTTCTTTTTGTTTTTTCAGCCATTCGTATTTGGCATCTAAGGTATCGGCATTGACATACGCAATCCGCACACCCGATGAGGAAGCGGCGGGTGCTATAATGGCGTGTTCGGTGGCGGATTTTTTGCTAAAATTCAGATAGTACAGATGGATTACTGCCAGCAGCAGAATGGCATTGAGGGCTAATGAAATATTCTTCATGGAAATGTAAAGTAGTTAGTAGTGGCACGTAAATGAATTAGTTAGCCGTATTTTATGAATTTTTTTGCAAAATAAAATCCGTTAAAATACCGTCAACTAATTCATTTACAAATAAAAACGCATAAAAAATTTTTTATTGTTATTTAGAAATTTGGAGATGTTCTTTCATTCGCACAGCATTAGTTATTGGCTAAGTTTGGTATTATGCATAACTATTTGCTTAAAGCGGCGCAAAGATAACTGTTTTTCATGAATAAACAGCATATAAGTAGTCCACCGTCAATAACCCTCCGCCCAACGTCTCACAGTTCTCCAATGGAGGAGGGTAAATAGCAAGGCAATTAATGAAATTCAAAACTGCGATTATTTCTGTTTACCTGTTTATTTAAAACTCCCGTAGTAATGTGCGTGAAAGAGCGGACCGAGGAGGTCACCCGAAAACACATTTTTTATTTTGAATAAAAAATGTACTTTTGCGATTGATTTTTCTGGTTCAAACTAACTAAGTAGGTAAATAGAAATAATCGTAGTTTTCAATTTCATTAATTACCTCATTATCAAGGGTTTGTGAGACTGTGGGCTGCCGACTGTTGACTGTGGACTACTTAATTCATTCTCGTACTAAGACTATGCCACTAATAGATCAACAGGTACCCATCTGGTTAGATGGCCCCCGCAGCCGCCATTTTGAATTGGCGTTCGCTTTTCGCGTTTTTTGGGAATTTATCAAGGGATCTCGCGGACTGCATTTTTCCGGCCCTTGCATTACGGTGTTTGGCTCGGCCCGCTTCCCAGAAGGGCATCGCTATTATGAAGCGGCGCGAAAGTTGTCCGGTCGTATTGTCACCGATCTTGGCTTCACCGTCATGACCGGAGGAGGGCCGGGCATTATGGAAGCCGCCAATCGGGGGGCCAAAGAAGCCGGAGGGCGCTCGGTGGGTTGTAATATCAAGTTGCCACACGAGCAGGCGCACAACCCGTGGTTGGATAAATTCGTCACTATCCGTTACTTTTTTGTCCGAAAAGTATTGTTGGTCAAGTATTCCTACGCTTTTGTCATTTTTCCGGGCGGCTTTGGCACCATGGATGAGCTATTTGAAACCCTCACTTTGGTGCAAACTAAAACAATAAACGATTTTCCCATTGTGGTCATGGGTATTGATTACTTCAAACCGCTGAAGGAGTATATCGAATTTATGGTCAACGAAGGTACCGTCTCACCGGAAGATACGCAACTCTTGCTGTTTACCGACGATCAGGATGCCGCCATCGCGCATATTCACAATTATATCTCTAAACACTATACTCCCAAGCCTCAACGCCCAATTTGGTGGCTTTTTGAAAGAAAATAGCCAACCTGCCCCCATACTAAGGCACTAATGATGCCTTCGTGCAAGAAATTATTGACAAAACTGTGCAGGAAAAAGGTCATCAGGCTCAGGAAAATTAGGTACGTCGGGTCGTGTAACGTGCGTCGGGTCATCCATGCCCGACGACACCACGCAGGGAACTGCCAGGCGTTAACGACCCGACTTACAGTGCCCGACCACCACGCAGGTAACCGCGAGGCGGGTACGACCCGACGTACAGTGCCCGACCACCACGCAGGTAACCGCGAGGCGGGTACGACCCGACGTACAGTGCCCGACCACAACGCAGGTAACCGCGAGGCAGGTACGACTTGACCTACAACGCAAACCACCAACCCTGACCACAGCAATAAACCGATCCACCCCGCCTCCGACGCAGCCTGCCAATAAGCAGAATGTGCCCCTCCACCCCTGCCAAAGGTATCTGCCGAACGCGTCGTCACCGGTTGCAGGACACTGATACGCGTCATTTTTTCCGGTCTTTGAAAAGGCAGATATTGGAACTGATAAGTACCCGGCCCAAAACCCACCCCGGGGCGGGCTTTCAGCATTTGAGCGGCACAATCATAACGGTTCAGACGCTCCATGGAGGAGACATCGCGGTGCAGCAGCGGCCCCAAACGCGCTGAAATTTCGGTTTTAAAAACCAACCCGCCAACAAGCATTGCCGTAAAGGCCAATAACCACCCCCGACGTATGTTTTCACCAAAAAATAAGGGTAAAAAGGCGGCAGTCATGAACACTGATAAGACGGCAGCCCGGCAGGTGGAGGTCATCAAACCTCCTGCCAACACGATGGCTAACCCGATGGTCAGCCATTTTTTTTGGGGGAAAAGATGCCCCCCTATCACCCAGGGCAGCAACATGGCCAATACGGCAGCGTATGAAGTGTGGTCGGGGAAAAAAGGCATGGGGGCCAACATGGCCTGATCGGCACGAAAATCATATTGCGCGTGGTGTATCCAGGCATATACCACAAAAATGGCCATAGAGACGGCCAACCAGGGTAGCACCCGCCGCCAAAGGTCTGGAATAAGTACCGTCCCTACCCCAAAAAGGCTCCATTGTGCCGTTTCTACGATCATGTATTTAGCGGAAACTACCGGCATGGTTGAATATAGCGTGCACACCCATTGCCATCCTATCCAAATACCCGACAATACCAATGGCAACCATCCTTTCAATTTCCATCCGGCATGGGGTACTGTCGGCCACTTGCCCTCCCACATCCACCGCCCGCCGTATAGTATCCAGACTGTTCCGATGAGCAGCAACAGCGGTTCGGAGGGTAGCCGCACGGCCCAACTGCCAAATGACCATTCTGCTGACCAGGGCAGCGCGCAAAACAGCACGATGTACAGGGAGCGTAGAATGGTGTTTAGTGCTTCCTCACGCATGAATGGCTGTTGATTATTATGTTTTTTGTGCAGGCGGCAGCAAAGGTAGCCGTAATTTACCGGATGACTGTTATGCGTTTTTACCTGTATATTCCGTCCTAAAACAGGTTGACCTCAAACGTCAACCCTATATGTCAAAAAAAGACAACATTACAGAGGTCAAAAGCCCGCTCAAAATAATACGGCACCGCCCTTAAGTCAGCCGAAAACTGGCCACGCCGAGCAAGCCTTTTTCCGAATAAACCGACACCACATAAGTCCCCTTCTTCAAGCGGTCTTCTAATTTATAGTGCATTTCAATGTGTTGATTGTCAATGATGTTCTGGAATTGTGTTGCCTGTGCGACGATGGATGCAATGCCTTTATCCGTTCGGATCGTCGCTTGGACGGGGTTTTCAGCAGCAATGGGCAAGCCCTTGTCGTCGGTGATGGCCAAAAACAGTTCCTGATTGCCTTGATAGTTGGCTGGCACTTGATGGAGATCAAAGATGATGTTGAGTTCGCGGGTTCGCCGGGCGCGCACGGTCAGTTTGTCGTTGCGGCGTTCCATTTCGACCCGAAAAGAAGTGGCTTTGAATTGTGCCGAGAGTGTTTGGCGTATTTGGGCTTCCAGTCGGCGTCCTAAGTCGCTGATTTCCATGTAAAGGGAATCCGTGGTGCCCCTCAAGCGAGCATTTTCCCTCGCCAGTGCCGAATTTTTTTGATCCAAAACGGCAATAATCGTTTCATAGCGATCTTTGATGGTTTGCAAGCGCTGTACTTGGGCGCGCAAAGCCGTTTCCTCTCGCACATTTTCTTTTTTCACCTCCTGCATAGCAGTCTCTTTTTCTGCGATGATGTTGGTGGCGGTGGCCATTCGTTGTGCCAACGTATCATTTTCATGGCTCAGATCGGCAAATTGTGTCTGCAACTGGTCGAGGTTGCCTTCCAGACCGATTTTTATCCGCATCAGGGAATCCAGCACCATCTCGTGTTGACGCGATTCCAAAGCGCGTATCTTTTGCAGGGAATCCAGCTTTGCCCACGACCAGAGGCCCAGACCTATCATCAGCAGCAGCAAAATAATGGCGATCAGGGCAATGTTCTCAGCACTCAGCCTGAACGGTCGGGCGGAAGCTGGAATTGCCATCCCTGCCTCCTCGTCAGCGGGGGGCAGCGGGTGGATCACGTTGGAGTGCAGGTCTTTATCTGCATGGGGCAGACTCAACTCAAAGTGTTGTTCTGGCTTGGATTTCCGAAAAAAGGATCCTAACATAATATGCTAATTTTTTATAATGTGTTATTGGTTTCCCCTGCCTTTTGGGGCATTGGCGGGGGTTGTTCCTGTCTTGAGAGCGGGCGCTGGAGCTGGGTTGTTGCGCGGTATTTTTGTGGGTGTTTTTTCTCTTCCCAGTTTTGCCGGTGGTAGTCTTTGGCTTCGCTCGGCTGCGTGCGTGGGCGCTGTGCGGGTGCTGGTTCGCGTTGTGCGGGCTTTTCGGTTTTAGGCGTGGGCGGGTTCTGGATGGGCTTGCGGCGCGAGGGGTTTTGAACGAACGCTTCTTCTTGTTTGTCTGATGGCAGCGCTTCGAGCATTTTGCGCAGCGCAACGGGGTTGTTACTTTGTATAACCAAGGATTCCGTCAGTCCCGGGTAGCGGTTCAAGTCATAAAAAACCGCCTGCGTGGCGCGGGGAAGGTCCTCAATGAGGGTTCGAAAAGCAGCGCTGGTTTTGTCCCGCATATCCTGCATTTTGATGAGGACTTCGGGGTGTTTTGTAGATTCGAGGATGGCCAAACGCGTTTCCGAAGGGTATAAAACAAGCGCTTCGACCGACTTGTGATTGTGTTCAGCCAAATTGTGCAGCAGAGCAAGGTCTGTTTGTGCAATCGAAAATTGGGGTGTAAAAAATGTCAAAACTGCTCCCAAAAGCAGCAGAATAGGAGTAATTTTCATATTTTTATAAATCTATTTATTCGCAAAATTGCTATCATATATGGGATGAAAGCAATGATGAACATCATCGGCTGGGATGATTTTAAAGGTTCTCCTTTTATAAGTAGTCCACAGTCAATAGTCGGCAGTGCACAGTGTCACAAACCTTTGATAATAAGGTGATTAATAAAATTAAAAACTACGATTATTTCTATTTACCTACTTATGTCCGGGAATGCTTTTGTGGGCAGGATAGGCTTTTACATTTTTTTTGACACCATTATAAGTAGCAAGTTGGGGGCTACTTACAGAATTTTGGTTAGATACCTTCTTCGGGTCATCGCAATAGCGTCAGGTCACCAGTTAGGGTTTGGGTGCTACCATCTTTGAGTCTTATTTGTATTTGCCAGGTATAGAGGCCGGGTGTCGCTGTAGCGCCCCGAAAGACACCATCCCAACTATTGCGGGCATCATGGGTGGAAAATACTAAGTTGCCCCAACGGTCATAGATTATTATTTGCTGAATTTTTTCAATGCGCGGGTCTTCAAAGGAGATCATAAATTGCTGATTGCCGCTGCTGCTTTCGGGGGCAAAGGCATTGGGGATATAGAGCCGGAGGTTGCCGATTTGGCGCACTTGCAGGCGGATGCTGTCGGAGGCGATACAGCCGTCTTTACTCCGCAGTGTTACGGTATAGGTAGTGGTGCGTTGGGGTTTTATCCACGCTTGCAGCAGGTCATTTTGCGGGGTTAACCCTTCTTTGGGCTGCCAGGTGATGGACTGTACTAAGTTGGAGGGGTAGTTGGCGGGTATTTCCGCCCGAAGTGCTACGGAATCTCCGGTATTTATGATAGATTTTGACGGTGTTGCAATGGCAATAAAGGGGGCAAAAGCGGGATTTAACCGTAGGGAATCGGTATATTCGCAGCCGTTAGCATCTTGCACGGTGGGGTTATACGGCCCCGGCGGCAGGTTATTGAAGAGGGTGTCGGTGGTGAAGGTCTTTCCCCGGTCTATTGAAAAAAGCCAGGGTGCTGAACCTCCTTTTACGGATCGCAGGACGATGGCTCCTTCCGCTGTTTTGCAATTGGGTTGCATGGCCGTACTTGTCAGGCCAACGGGGCCGTTTTCGATGACCTGAATGGTGTCTGTACTGGAGCAATTTTCTGCATTGGTCACTTTTACGGTGTAGGTACCGGGTGCGGAAACGGTGATATGTTGGGTGCGCTCACTATTTGACCATTGGTATTGATAGGTGGCGGAGGTTTGAGGGGCGATAGTGGTGGTGGTGCCGGGGCAAAGGATGGCGGTGTCGGGGAGGGTGAAGTAGGGTAGGGGGATTTGGGTGAAGCGGAGGGAGTCGTGGGCGAAGCAGCGGAGGGGTGCGGTGGCGGTGGCAAAGATCCAACCAGATGTTGTTTGTACCCAGTAAGGAGCGGTGCTGCTGTTGTTCCATGATACAGACTGACAATTGTTGCAGACAGGGGTGACTTTCACGGAATCGCCCACACAAAAACGATCTTTAGTACGGAGATCAAGGGTCGTGTTGCACCGCCGTATGTAGATATATCCGACAGTAGCCATGACAGGGGCAGGATCAAAACCTGCATTATAACGATAAAAAAGAGGTTCCGTAGGAAAATTAATAGCACTGATAAAGGGATATTTTACTTTTGTTTTAATAAAAAATGTGAGTAAAACAGCGCTATCCTGAAAAGTTTGCCCTTGCCCGGTTGGAGAAACAAAAGAAGCAATCAGTGTGTTTGTCATTAGATTGAACTGTATTGCTTTAGAAATGCCCGTACTGACGGTGATTACCTGAAAAGCGTTGGTGTCCCATGCGAGTAAGAAATCAGCGTTTGATATATTGGTAAAATTTTTTATGCGTAATGAAATTGTAGCGGTTGCATCAGGCTCCACATAAACCGTATCCGGCTGAAAAAATAGTTGTACAGGTACAGGCTGGGCAGATAAAAAAAGCGGTAATAAAAGCAACAGGAATAACCGTAACGATAGCATGATGTTTAATTTTTAAAATAAAATAGGTGGGCGGTTTCATAAAAATCAGATAATGATATTTGACTACTTTCGAAACCGCCCATCAGTAAAGATTAATGCAAAATTTGAATTTTATGAACGGTCGCCGCAGTTTTGTGTGTAGCGTTTGTGGTGATGATGCGGCAGGAATACCCTCCACTTACTAATGCCGTGAGTGGTACATCCATTCCGGCTGCACTATTGGCCTCCTGGAATAACGCTTGGCGCCCCCAAGCATCTATCAATTGGATACTAAAATACTCCGTGCCCATAGGAACAGTGATGCGCAAGCGATTATTTGCCGGATTGGGGAAAACCAGTACCTGATTATCATCGGCAGTAATTTCTCTGGTTCTTTCCAACACAATCACAGCGGCTTCGCCCGACACGCCAAAGATTTCGGATGCTCGATCGGGAGCGGTAGTCAGTTCAAACTCCTGCCCGATTGTTTTCGCTTCGAATATCAATTCAAGTAATGGCTGATCTGTATCCAAATCAAAATTATGGGCGTTGCTATTCAGGAAACCTATGCGAACGATTCCTTTTCCTTTTTCAAGATCATTCACCAACATCCAATATTCCGCAATGGCCTGTAGAAACGATGCATTTTTATAGGTATACTTTTGAGCGTCGAAATTCAGGTGTAATGTGCCACTGGCAAATTGGCGGAAAGCATCGGCGGTAAATCGTACTTTCATTTGTTGACCTTGTGTTAACACATTATAAGACCATTTACTAACAGACCGATCGTCCGCATCGTTATCGGTGAGATTAACTGGTGCATCACCGTTTAAATCACCCTTTATGTATGCTTCAAAATTAACCATATTAACCTTATTAGGGTCAGGCTTATTGAGTTTAATCAAATCGGGATGCGATAAGGAACTAGTAGCAGGGTATTGCGCTGCTGGAGTATATCCGGCTGGTACGAATCTAATTTGCGGCGTAATCAGGATGGTGTCCAGAAGGATGCTATAGGAAATGATTTTCTGTGCATCGGCGGAATTGATTTTACCATCTTCTTTTGTTTCACTCGCCCAGAAGGAAAATTGATTGGACCCCAGTACTGGCAGGAAAATACCAAGCCTTATGCAGGTAAGCGCATCCAGACTGTTAATTCCGGCAATCACTTTTTTAGTAGAACCGGCCTTAATGGTGAGGCTATCTGCATACGGTACTTCAAATTCGGGCGTTTTACCATCTTTGCCAGTTCTGATAGAGATGGTTGTGTCCTTAGTAATTACGGTGATCAATACATCATTCAATGGTTTTTTGTTCCATAAGGCAGTATTTACAACTAATTTAATACGGCGAAAGATTTTGGCTACACCAGAGGTCGTTTGTGCGTTCAATCGTTCAAAAGCATTATCGGTTGAAAAAATATAGAAATCAAATGCACGAGTTGTGGTTTTTAAATCCACTAACGTAGAGTCGCCGGGCTTGCCGGTAAACTCTATTGGGATATAGAACAGCGTATCATTCGGATTGATAACAGCCGTGTTTTGTGCAGAAAAATATCCGGCGCCCCAAAGATAGCCTTGACCTGAATTGGTATTAATCAAAATATTATCCACATTCAGTTTGCCGGAAACTAATTTGTTAGAAGATAATTTGGCCACCTTTTCATTGATGGAAATACCAAAATCAAAATTTGACGGGCGAATCACGCCATTACCGACCCAAATAACGGGTATTAGCCTTTTAGCATTTACTTTGTCTTCTACCCTGCCAATGACAATTTGGCCAGTTGGTGCAATAAATACAGTAGTACTTACTAAGATGGTGCTATCGCAATTGTTAGTCACCAAAAAATTGACTTTAAAATTACCGGCTTTAGTATAGGTCTTTATGGGGTTGGCATCTGTTGAAGTAGTGCCATCGCCAAAATCCCAGACTATTTTTTTGAAGGTACCGCCTGAAATATTTGATTTGTAGGTCGCGACACTGCCATTTACCTGCGCTGAAATAGTGGGCGTTAATGCTTGACAACTGTCTCCGGGCGTAAATAATCCGCTGATCAAATAAGGACTTAAAACATTGGTATCAATGGAGTATTTCACTTGCAAAAAATAGGTGCCTCCATCCGTCAGGTTTGTAATTATAGTGTTATTCTGTGCTTGAGCAATTGGTACGGCACTCATATTTTTAAACAAGGCAAGTGTGGGCACTAACTCCGGTGTTCCCGGATTATTAATGGCTACGGTCAAACTACTGCCCTTTTTTGCGTTAAATTTAAACCAGTCTGTTTCTTTTTTAAGCGGTAGCCGGCCACTCATATCAAAAGCGCTTTGTGTAATCAACGTTGCTCGCTGAGCCGTTTCATCGCATTCCTGATCAATTGTATCCTTGAAAAATGTGATGGTATAAGGTTGGTTATTGCCGCCTAAAACTGGATTGTATGCCATCCGTATATACGTTTTTGTTGGCGAACACCGCTTAAA
>Ga0209591_10000651_pt1 | contig 44432 bp, 25 predicted proteins | sample MAT01_FD_187207 | JGI IMG/M metagenome (GOLD analysis project Ga0209591, IMG submission 187207) | Freshwater microbial communities from Lake Fryxell liftoff mats and glacier meltwater in Antarctica - MAT-01 (SPAdes) (version 2) | ecosystem: Environmental > Aquatic > Freshwater > Ice > Liftoff...
GCGCTGGAGCGCCCTTTTGCACGACATCGCCAAACCGCCCACCAAACGCTTTAACCGCGAGATCGGATGGACCTTTCATGGGCATGAGGTACTCGGTGCCAAAATGGTTCCAAAAATCTTTCGCCAACTCAAATTGCCGCTTGGCGATCCGATGCGGTTGGTGGAGAAACTGGTCCTGCTGCATTTGCGCCCCATCAGTCTTACGCGCGAGAACGTAACCGATTCCGCCATCAGGCGTTTATTGTTTGAAGCCGGAGATGACATCGACTTGCTGATGCTGCTCTGCGAGGCCGACATTACGTCAAAGAACAAGCGAAAAGTGATCCGCTACCTGGACAACTTCAACATGGTTCGCCAGAAGTTGCAGGAAGTGGAAGCGTACGATCGCGTCCGCAATTGGCAACCGCCTGTATCCGGCGAAGACATCATGGAGATCTTTGGCCTCCAGCCCAGCAAAGAGGTTGGCGAAATCAAAAATGCCATCCGGGAAGCCATTTTAGATGGGGTCATCCATAATGACGAAACAGAGGCTCGTCGCTTTATGTTGGAGATGGGCGCACGAATGGGCCTGACGCCTGTTGATGGCAACCTTAGCAGCGAAGCAACGGACAGGTGACCTTAGCGCTGGATTAGGGATCGGTAAAAGCAATGTGCAACAGCCACAACGCATCCCCGCGCCGCTTCCAACCCCAAAGTACACCGTCTTGTAGGTACACTGGTTGATCTTCCAGCGAGGGAGGCAAGGGCAAAGCCATCAGCCCTGTTCCGTCTGGAGCAAATCCCAGCAAACGATCCGGTAAACTGTCCCTGCGTTCGATCAGCCACAAGCGACCCTCCCGATCCCATGCTTCACCTACGATGACCCATGCGATTCTGCGCTCCGCGATGCGGTCCATGGTAGACACCAGTCCATTACTCCCCGCTGTTGTCGTATCCGGAAAATGGAGCGGAATGCCGGAAGGATAAATCAGGGCCGTTGGATGAAGGCGGTATCCCGCAACCCATCGTTCGGCGCTCCCCACCAGAAAGGGCTCTGCAAAGCGCGTGCCTTTGTTGTCGGCTTGCAAGGCGACTGGAATAAAGAGTGGCAGCATTCGCTCTACAACCACCCTGCGATCGCCATCAAACCGATAAAAGCCAATGTTTGGGCGATGCGGGATACCCTTTCGGAAGTCGTGCAGAGAAACCAGCCCGGAGTCTGGTCCGAGCGGCAACAGGGATTGCCCTCCAAACTGCATACCTGCCGGAAGATCTGCTTCGTGGCAAAGACCCTGGGCAACAGTGCGCCAGCCGCTATCCAATTGCAGCAAAAATCCCTGGGGCTGAAGGGTGGTAACCCATTGACCAGAAGTATCCTGAACCAGCTTGGGATAGCGGCGAGTAAAGGCCAGCAGCAGGGTATCGCCCCACGCTGCAGCCCGAAAGGTTTCGGCATGCAACAGACTGCGCGCTTGAAAAGAATCCGAATCCAACCATCCCAGCATAGATTGACCTGTTGTATCCGGCCAGTTAAACCGTCGGTAGAACGCCTCGTAAGGAATGTCCAGGTCAAGGTCGCGCAACACGCCCCCAGTTTTGGGGTCAACCTGCCGCAAGCGGCGGTATTGAGGGTCCAAGGCAAGTACGCCGTGCTTCGGGTGAACAGAAAACGTGGTGAGTAAACTGTAGGGCCCCTGGCGCTCGTCCAGTTGCACGGAATCCATGGTGCCCCAACGAAGTTGACCTGCGCCCGGAGGGCTGGCTGTTGGCCCTGTTGGCTTAGGGAAAGGATACAGTTGCATCTGCCCCAAAACTTGCAGGGAATCCCAAGCCATCGGGTCAGCAAGCAAAAACCCCAGCGGGTGCTCACCCGGGAACTGCCGCTCTACCCAGTAGTTCAACTCAGCAGGACGCAAGCCGCCAAGCAGGGTGGCTGTTGGCTGACCTCTTGCCTGTTTTAACATCCGCCCTAGTTTAGGCAGTGAGCAATTGCCCAATACTGGTGCGTCAACCACCAAAACCCAGGCAGTATCCGCAGAAGACCAGTCCAGCGTATTTAGCCAGGCCTGAAGGGTCAGCGGAGGCTGGGGCTGGGCGTGCTGCGGGTAGGGCATCCCTCCATTACCAGCTGCAATTGCACAATAGGCAAAGGAGCAGGCCAGCAGGCACGCTGCTAACACAGGAATTCTGGCAATGCAGCAAACCAGACCCAGACGGACCAGACGGAGCCGCCCGAAGGCGGCTCCTTTTCCTGTCCCGAACATAAACGCAAACTGCAGGATGGTGGGCCACAGGAAAACAGGCTGCGTCCTGCAACCCTTGCCCAACCTTAAAGCACTGACCATTACTCCGCAATGGGTTTAGCATCAGCTACCCGAATGCCTACCCCGGCACGGCTGCGATGCACACTGTAATCACTGGCTGAAAAGTTTCGCATCGGAGAATCGAGCGGGGCATCCGGAACGCTAAAGACCGATCGATCATCAACGCCGGGCTGGAAAATCACTATGCAAATCTGTTCGCAGGGTCGGCACCAGATGACAAAAGCTCCGGGAATGAGAATATTTGAAAACTCCAGGCAACCCTGAATGGTGAGGTGCCGGGCAAGAGCCGGCACATGCGAGGCAGATTCTACAACAGGTTCCAAAACAGGTTGCGGCACTATTGCTGCTTGTGCTTCCAACGCAACTTCCCCGCTGCTTGCCGCAAGCGGTCGCTCGGTTGCATAAGAGAAAAAACCTATAGTATGTTGGCTAATGTACTGCCCGGCCATTGGCGCAGCAGCAACGGAACCTGGAACCAGGCCGAGCATTAGCAAAACAAAAAACATCGAAAAGACGCCGGCAGCCGAAGCAGCCAACGAAAAGTTATTGGTCATCATGGTACAAGAATTTTAAAGTAATCAAGTGGAGGCAAATATGCCGTTGCTTTGCGGGGAAGAGTAGGAAAACTTCGCCTAGAATTGAACCAGCCAAACGCCGCTTCCCCGTCTTGGGTTTTAACCGTAGAAGGCCCGACAGCAGTGGGGAAAACGGCCTTTGCTATTGCGCTCGCCCAGGCCTATAAGACGGTTGTTCTTTCTGCGGATGCCCGGCAATGCTATCGCGAAATGCGCATCGGCGTGGCGCGTCCTTCGCCAGAAGAATTGGCCCTGGTGCCGCATTATTTCGTCGCCGATCGGTCGCTGCACGAGCCGCTCAGTGCGGGTTCGTTTGAGCGGGAGGCGTTGGCGCTGCTGGCCGAACTGCACCGCGATCATCGCGTGGTTGTGGTGGCCGGAGGCTCCGGGCTTTATGTGCAATCGCTGCTCGAAGGACTGGACCGATTTCCCCCGGTACCGGAAAATGTGCGCAGCGAAACTCGGACTTTGTTGGAACGAGGCGGCCTGGAAGCTTTGCAGGGGGCCTTGAAAAAGGAAGATCCTGCCTATGCTGCTGAGGTGGACCTGCAAAATCCACATCGCCTACTGCGCGCGTTGGAAGTTTGCCGGGCAGCGGGACGGCCCTATTCGTCTTTTCGGCTTCAACGCCTTGCGGCCAGGCCTTTTCAGACGCTGCGGCTCGTTTTGCACCGCGATCGGGAGGAATTGTACCAGCGCATTGAAAGGCGGGTGGATCAAATGATGGCAGCAGGATTGGAAGCCGAAGCCAGGGCGTTGTATGCCCTGCGTCGGTTGAGTCCGCTGGACACGGTGGGCTATCGGGAGCTTTTCCGGTATTTCGAAGGGGAGTTCAGCCTGGAGCAGGCGGTTGGCGAGATCAAAAAGAATACGCGCCGTTACGCCAAACGCCAGGAGACCTGGTTGCGGGGGCAGACGGACCTGATCCCTTTTGATCCTGATGATCCCCCTGCGGCGATAGCGTATCTTCGCGGCCGGTCGGACTTTGCATCGGTGCTGTAGAACGTCCAAATTGGCGCGACGCACGTAGAACGACTAGAACGGCACGCTCCACCTTTCCACCCATAGCCTGAATTTCAAGCTGCCCTCCCCCACCCCTTGAAAGCTCTTCGCGCATACGCCAGTCTGGAGCGCCACATCCTCGCGTTTACGGTGGCGGAGTTTTTTCTTCACCTGACCAATGCTGCTTTTTTTCTTGTATTCAATATTTATTTAAGTAAATCGGGTTTTTCCGATGAGCGCATTGCCGGGTATTTGTCCTGGCGCTACCTGACTGTCATGATTCTGGCTTATCCCGTTGGGCGTTACGTGCGGCACCGCCCCATTAAACCTTTTTTGTACACCAGTGCAGTGGCCTTCCCGCTGGTTTCGCTGGGGTTGGTGCTTGCCGTGAAAGCAGGTGCCCAGGTCTGGCTTTACCCGTTGTACGTGGTTTGGGGCGCGTCGTTCTTCGCCGTGCAGTCGGTGTCGGTGCCCTATATTTTGCGCAATTGCCGCGAGGAGTTTCACTCGGAAGCGCTGGCGCTGAATTTTACCGCCTGGAGCCTTGCGGTGGTCGTTGCCGGTGGTTTGAACTTTGCGCTGAGCCGAATCAATCCAGTTTTCTTTACCGAAGCGGTGTTGTTGCAAGGCTTTGCATTGGTGGGACTGGTTTCTATTTATTTTGTTTTCCAAGTTAAAGAAGACCGCTACGATCCCCACCACAAGACCATGCTCGGCGGCGATTGGAAACTGATTGGCCAGGCCCTCCTGCCTACCGTGGTGATTGCCGTGGGCGCAGGCTTGACCATCCAGTTCATGAACCTGTTCTTTTACTCCTCCTTTGGGGTGGATTACGATGTGTTCTCGCTGATGGGTGCATTGACGGCCATCTTAGCCAGCATCGCCGTGTTGCTGGTGCCGCGAATCAAATCGCGCTACGGCTTCCGGAAGGCCGTACCGGCAACGCAAGGTCTCGCTGTGCTGGCACTTATTGGGCTGGCCTGCACCGAATATTTTCGCACGGTTCCCGGGGTGTTAGGAGTGGCTATTGCGTTGTACGTGATTCGGCAGCCGCTCATGAACATGGCCAACCCCATGACTTCTGAATTAGTGATGTCTTATGTGGGCACCAAAAATCGGGAAATGACGGCTGCGCTCAATGGTGCGGTTTGGTCGGGAAGCTGGTTTCTGAGCAGCACAGTTTTTGCCACCTTGCGAAAACACGATATGGAGTATGCACAAATATTTTTTATAACTGCAATTCTGTACACCATAGGTATTTATATGTTTTACCGCTTAATTGTGGCTTACGAAACCCGAGATGGCCATGCATAAAATTGGCTTGTTATCGGACACACACGGCTGGCTAGACCCCCGGATTCCGGAGCTCTTTAGCGGGGTGGACGAAATCTGGCACGCCGGAGACATCGGCGATGTGCAAGTCATGGAGCCTCTCGAAGCCATCAAGCCCGTGGTTGCGGTTTACGGAAACATAGATTCCCCTACCCTTCGGCAGCGCTACCCCGAGCAGGTGTGGGTAGAGCGCGAAGGGGTCCGGATCTGGATGCTGCACATCGGCGGGTATCCAGGCCGCTATGCGCCTGCCGTACTCGCCAAGCTCAGAAGCAGCGATCCCCCCCCCGCCCTGTTCATTTGCGGCCACAGCCACATTGCCAAAGTGCAGCGGGACGAGCGATTCGGTGGCATGTTGACTATGAATCCCGGTGCGGCCGGACGGCATGGCCAGCACCGTATGCGCACCGTGTTTCGCTTTGCACTTGAGGGCGGGCGGGTTCGGGATTTAGAGGTCATCGAACTGGGGTTGCGCGGAGCGTTGACCCCTTAGCTGGTGTCCGAAAAGGCCTGATTCCCGCTGCGGCAAGCGCTCAGCAAGTGGGCAGTCCGCCATAATGGCCGAAAATTCGAGTCCGTCTGGCGAAAACTGCCATTTTGGCTTCTCCCTGCTCATTTGCCGTGCCTTACTGACTGATTCCGACCTGAATAATGGCCTGGCACAAGGATTGATCAATGGGTTATGCGCTTCGACGCGTTGCGCAAAACATCAACAAAAAACCTAAAAAGCCATAATCATGAACCTGGTAAGAATCAAAAAACCCCACACAGAACTCGCTCCTTTCTTCACGGCATTTGACGAATTTTTCACCCGTCCACTCAATGAACAAGTGTTCAATAACGGGGGAAATGCTTTCCGTCCCGCCGTCAACGTCTTGGACAGCCCCGACCATTTTACCATCGAATTGGCCGCTCCGGGCCTGAACAAATCAGCCTTCAACCTGCACGTTGAAAAGGATACGCTGACCATCAGTGCCACCTTGGAAAACCGCAGCGAAGAAACCAAGCCCAACTACACCCGCCGCGAATTCAGCTTCAACAGCTTCAAGCGCAGTTTCACCTTGCCCGAAAGCGTGGATACCGAAAAAATTTCGGCCAACTACGAGAACGGGATCTTGAAAGTCCGCCTGCCCAAACGCGAAGAAGCGCAGGTCAAAGCGGCCCGCTCGATTGAAATTTTGTAAGGAAAGGACCACGGCCCGCGTTCCTTAAAACGCTGAGGTATTATTGAGTTCCCAAAACGCTATTGCCGACTATTGTTTAGGTGTTTTCATGGTTGACCGCCTCCCGCCTCGGGGGGCGGTCCTTTTTTTTGCAGCATGCTGACTCAACGGTAAGCGAGGCTCGGCGCTGCGGAGCGGAGCGAGGCTCGGCGCTGCGGGGCTCGGCGCTGCGGGGCTCGGCGCGGCGGAGCGGCGGGGCTCGGCGCTGCGGAGCGCGGTGGAGCGGCGGTGCGGCGGGGCTCGGCGGAGTGGGGCTCGGCGCGGCGGAGCGGGCCCTCGGTCCAAGTTCAGTACCCCAAAATGTCCATCATGGCCTCGGGTTGCTGGGACTCGCTAAAGACTCGGAAAATCTCCGTGCCGTTTGCATCGCGGTTAATAATCAAATGCTGAGGCGAAGGCAGCAGGCAATGCTTGAGCCCGCCAAATCCGGACAACGCTTCCTGGTAAGCACCCATGTTGAAAAAGCCAATGTAAAGCGGTTCACCCATTTCTACTTCAGGCAGGTAAACGTCCTGGCCGTTGACCTCCTGGTTGTAATAATCCATTTGATCGCAGCTCTGGCCGCCGATCTGAACGCGTTTGACCGGGTTGAGCCACTTGTTGATGGGCAATACCAAAAAACGCTGGCCAATACCGTAAATATCGGGCAGCGTGTTCATTAGCGAGGAGTCGATCATGTACCAGGTTTCCCGATCGTTCTGCTGCTTTTCGCGCACCACGGAGAACAGCAACGCGCCGCTCTCGCCTACTGTAAACTGGCCAAATTCCGTCCAGATATCGGGTTCGGGCACGCCTTCGCGGCGGCAAGAATCGGCAATCAGGCCCACCATTTCGCCGACCATGTACTCGTAGTCGTAGTTCTCGGCAAAATCGAGGGAATGGGGAATGGGCATGCCACCGCCGATGTTCATGGCTTTTAGGGAGGGGCAGATCTTCTTGAGTTCGCAGTAGAGCTTGAGCGCTTTGCGAAACTCGTTCCAGTAGTACATGGTGTCTTTTACCCCGGAATTGATGAAAAAGTGCAGCATGACCAGTTTGGACCGGTGCTGCGGCGAAATGACTTGCTGGTAGTAGTCGATGATTTCTGTAAAGCGTATGCCCAGCCGCGAGGTATACACGCCGAACTCGGGCTGCTCTTCGCTGGCAATGCGCAAGCCAATTTCAAAGTCACCAATGATGGCGCCAAGGTATTCGTTTAGCTCCTCCTTTGAGTCGAGCACCGGAATAATTCGCCGGAAACCCAAATTGATCAATTTGGCAATGCGCTGGGTGTAAAGCGGAGCCTTGAACCCGTTGCAGATAATAACTTTGTCTTTGTCAAGCTGCTTGCGCAAATACAGCCGCTCAATAATGTCAACATCGTAAGCAGAGGAGATTTCCAGGTGGGCATGGTGCCTAAGCACTTCCTCCATGATAAACGAAAAGTGCGACGACTTGGTGCAATAGGCGTAATGGTATTGCCCTTGGTAGCCGCGCTCCGCCATGGCCTGGGCAAACCAGCCCCTGGCCTTCTCGATCTGTTCACCGATTTTGGGCAAATACGTCAATCGCAAGGGGGTGCCGTACTCTCGAATGAGGGGCATCAGGGGCAATCCGTGAAAGGTCAGGTTCCCATTATCCAGATTAAAATCGCTCTGGGGGAAAACGAAAGCCTGCTCAATCAGGTCTATGTACCGGTTCTGCATGGTTGGTCCGTCGGGGTTTCGCTTAAACGGTGCAAAATACGCAATGCAAGCGTTTAGACAGACACCGGGCAGGATTTTTGGAGCGGTGTGAATAAGGTAATTTCGCTGATTCAATGAAAGAACCCAACTTGGATTCCGTCCTTCAACAGGCCGTCGCCCGCGCGGTGGAACACTGTTTTGGCAGCACCGTTGACCCGGCCGCCGTTGCTATTAGCCATACGCCCAAGGAATACCGCGGGCAGTTTACGGCCGTTGTCTTTCCCTTCGTGCGCCTGTCGCGGAAAAGTCCGGAGGAAACGGGCCGTTTGCTCGGCGAGCAATTGCTGATCGAATTGCCGTTTTTATCGGGCTTCAACACGGTAAAGGGCTTTCTAAACCTGGAACTCAGCGATTCCTGGTGGCTGGAAATGCTGACCCATGCGCTGGCCGATCCTGGCTATGGGCACGGTGCCCCTACTGGCCAGGTGATCGTGCTGGAGTATTGCGGTCCAAACACCAACAAGCCTTTGCACCTGGGACACATCCGCAACATGCTTTTGGGTTGGTCCACGGCTGAATTGCTGGCAGCCGCCGGCCATCAAGTTCACAAAGTGAACATCTACAACGATCGCGGCATCGCGATCTGCAAGTCCATGGCGGCTTATCTGCAGGTCGGCCATGGCAAGACACCCGAAAGCACCGGAATCAAGGGCGACCATTTTGTGGGCAGTTTCTACGTGGCCTTCAACAGCATGGTCGGGGAACAAAGCCAGCCCTGGTTAGACCAAGGCACGGAGCGCCGCGAGGCTGAAAAACAAACGGCCATTTACGCCCTGGCTCATGACCTGCTCTTGCGCTGGGAGGCTGGCGACGCAGAAGTTCGTGAACTCTGGAGCCGCATGAACGGCTGGGTTTACCAAGGGTTTAGCAAGACCTACACAGCGCTCGGCGTGGATTTTGAACGCGATTACCTGGAATCAGACACCTACCTGCTGGGCAAACGCCTGGTGGAGGAAGGCTTGAAAGAGGGTGTTTTTCAGCGCCATGAGGATGGCTCGGTCCGCGCTGATCTGACAGCCGAAGGGCTGGACGAAAAACTGCTGCTGCGCTCCGACGGCTCATCGATGTACATCACCCAGGACCTGGGCACAGCGGAGCTCCGCTTCGAGGATTTTAGCATGGACCGCAGCGTATACGTCGTGGGCAGCGAGCAAGACTACCATTTCAAGGTGCTCGAGGCGCTTTTGCGCCGGCTCGGCCGCAGCTATGCGGACGGCATTTTTCACCTGTCATACGGTATGGTGGACCTGCCCAGCGGCAAAATGAAATCGCGCGAGGGTACGACCGTTGACGCGGACGATCTGGTGGCGCAAATGATCCAGGAAGCCCGCGAAAAGACGCTGGCGCTTGGCAAGATTGAAGACTTTGCCCCGCAAGAAGCGGAGGCGCTGTTTCGTACGCTCGGGCTGGGTGCGCTCAAGTATTTCATCCTGAAGGTTGACCCGCGCAAACGCATTTTGTTTAACCCGGAGGAGTCCATTGAGTTGCAAGGCAATACCGGACCGTTCATCCAGTACACCTATGCTCGCATTCAGTCTATGCTGCGCAAAGCTGATGCTGCTGATCTCACTGCCGGGGCAAGGAACGATGCGGGTCTGGCTGCTGCCGTTCCAAAACTCAGCCGGGCGCTCGAAGATCCGGAACTGGCAGTCTTGGCCCTGATCCAGCGTTTTCCTGCGGTAATCCAGGAGGCGGCCGCGCATTACAGCCCGGCGGAGGTGGCCAACTACGCCTACGAACTGGCCAAAGCGTTCAACCAGTTTTACGACAAGCTTTCGGTGTTGCGCGCCCCTGAGGCCCACGATCGACAATTGCGTTTGGCCATCAGTGCGCTGACTGGAGACACGTTGCGCAGAGCCTTGGGAATTTTGGGCGTTGACGTACCCGAGCGGATGTGACTTGAGTCTATGTGTATTCCCGTCAAACGAAAAAGGGCTGAACCTGGCGGTTCAGCCCTTTTTTTGGCTTTTCTGGCTCCGCTCAGCGCACTAGCCAGACCCCCGCTTTGCAACGCTTACCGCGCAATCACCAGGGGCTTGTACATGACCTGACCATCAATGATCAGCCGCACTTGGTAAAGCCCGGCTGCTGCGGTAGTCAAATCAATGTTCCACAGTTTGCTGCTGGTTTTTTCGCCACCCAGCGAGAGCACGAGCTGCCCAACCGGGTTGTAAATTTCCACGCGGATGTCGCTGGCTTGTTGCAGGACAACCTGGAGTTGTGCATCGCCAGAACTGGGGTTCGGGAACAGCTCAAAGACCTGCAGCCCTTCGACCCAGCCAAGACCGGATGCTTCGCCCACTTCAATGGAAACGCTGGTTTCGCAACCGGCAGAATCCGTTGCGGTAACGGAGTAAACACCAGGAGCAAGCCCGATGGCACGCTTGGTCGTCTGACCGTCGCTCCACAGGTAAGTATAAGGTGCTTTGCCCCCGCTCACCACCGCATTGATTTTGCCGTTGTTGGCCCCGAAGTCGGAGTCTTCAGGTTCCAGGGTTACCACCAGAGGCAAGGGCTCGCCGATGGTTTTTTCGGCCATGGCCGAGCAACCGTTGGCGTCCGTGACCGTTACCGTGTAAACGCCTCCCGCTAAACCGCTAAGGTTTGCCGAGGTAGCACCTGTGCTCCATAGATAAGCATATGGAGCTGTACCGGCACCCGGAACTACGGTAAAGGCACCGGTACTTTCACCCGCACAATCCACGTTGGTCTTGGTGCCGCCGATGTTTATTTCGTTAGCGATGAACACGTCAATTTCATCTGTGGCCAAACATCCCAATGGATCAGTAATGGAAACCGAATAGGTGCCTTCCGTACTAACCGTAATGGTTTGTGTGGTAGCCCCCGTACTCCAGGAATAGCTGCTGGCCCCTGCACCGGCATCCAATACTCCCGAGGTGCCGAAACACAAGGTAGTATCTGCCGCCAGACCGATGTCGTAGGGCAGGTCAACACTTATGGTCTCCGTAATGGCAGCTGCACAAGACGTTGGGGAATAGCGGTAGGCCTCCAGCAACTGGGTGAAGTTGGCGAAGTTGGTTGCTGGTGTAGAGGTAAAGGCCTCTGTTCCAGCGGCATTCTCGATTCCCTGGGTGCGGCTGCCGCCATCAGAGCTGATTTCGGTAACCTGGAAGTCCAGGATGTTGGAGCCTTCGTACAGGATAGCCTGGGCCGTCATCGTTAGTGCACCAGCAGATGCAAAGTGAGGCAGGTTGCTGTAAGTAACAATCCAGCGGCGGCTTGGCGAAGACCCTACCGTAGCGTATGTTATGCTGCCACCATCATTTGGATTCCAGTCATCCCACACCAGTGCGATCAGATCATTAGGCTCTGTTGCGGTGGGAAGCACTTGAGCCAGCGTTGGATTCAAATCAGAAGTGAACGTCAAAAATCCGTTGGAATGGATGATGATGTTGCTGTAGGAGTTCCCGAAAAATTCGAAAGGAAATCCGATGGGCACGGTGATGTCGTCATCATCACCCAGCGTTACCGCAATTGGTAACGCAACCGTTTCCGGCGCATAGGGAATGGCCGCAACACTGTAGTTACCCGTGGGGATAAACGTATAGGTAATGTCCGTGCTGTTGCCTGCCCCAACCAGTGCCGGGTCAAACTCACCCGTTGTTGGGTTAATGATCCCAGTACCTGACCAGGTGCCCCCGGGAATGAGCGGTGAGGGCAGATAGGTACCTATGCCATCGCAATAACTGGTGGCAAAGCCCGTGGTAATAACCGGGGGAAGGACCGACGAGACCACAGCGAAAGCGGTGTCATTCGCAGCGTTTGCATCGCCTGCAAGAACCGTATACGCTTTGATGCTGTATACGCCCGTGGCGGCAAAATCAAACGGAACAGTGAACACGTGGCTGGCTGCGGTCAACCCGGCCAACCCTGCCGGATAGGTGTCGGTCACAATAACCGCACCATCCACTTCCAATACAGCATCAAAAGCTGGTGCAGCCAAGCAGGATGCGTTGAACAGGGTCACCTCCACGCTGGTCAAACCAATTTCGCAACCTGAGGCGGGGTTTTCCACCGAAGCAACCGAAACATCAATACCGTTGTCTGAAATGCTGAAGTCATCAATGGCCATGTCAGAGAGAAATCCAGGACCGGTCAAGCCAACCAGTCGAAAGCGGACCGTCTGGCCGAGGTATGCGTTGAGCGAAACCGTTGCCTGAAACCAGGCATTGCCCTGATCGCCGGACAAACTCCAGATAGACGTCCAGATTCCTGTACCCGGATCAATTTCCAGGCTTAGGCTACCCTGGTTGGCACCCAGCATGTGGTACCAAAAACTGACCTGGGGGCAAGTCACCGTGCTCAGATCGAAACAAGGCGAAACAATAGAGGCAGCCTGGCCATTGCAACCAGACGATTCGGTAAAGAGGTAACGACCAGAACCAGAAGTATGGTCGCCAGCCGAAGGACCTGTTCCGAACGAAGGCGTGGTCAACAGGTTGGTAATGCTCCAATCAATGTCGTCACCAGATTCCTGAGTCCAGCCTCCGGCAACAGAGCCAGCGCAGGTAAGATCAAGGGCACAACCAAAAAGAGCATCGCCACAGTTGCTGAAACCATCAAAGGATTCCGAGTAAGGGAAGGCGCTGATGCCCGCGTAGTTCTCTACTACCAATGCCGCACTGTCATTGGCCGTGTTAGCATCACCGGCAAGGTCCGTCCATGCAAGTACGTCGTACAAACCGTCGGCACTCAAATCTGCTGTACCGGTAAAGGTGAAAGGTGCAGTAGCCCCAGGAACGAGGCTCAGCGCGCCGACGTTCTCTGTCGTGACAGGTCCGCCGTTGACCGAGAAGGAAACGTCAAAGCCAGTAACCGGGGTTGATCCAAAGTTTTCGAGGACAACACTGACGCTGGCTGCTGAACCGGGGTCACAACCGGGGAAGGGTGCCGTAATGGCGCTCACCCCTGCGTCATCCGGCAGCGGATCTTCTATAATAATGTCATCCAGAGCAATGTCTCCGCGAAAGGTGGTGATGCCGTCCAACGGGTCAGCGCGAATGAAGCCCTTCCACCGGAGGCGAATAACCTGGCCACCGAAAGCACTTAAATCAACGAGGGTGTCCCGCCATGGGTCGGCCTCCAACAACTGTTGCTGTTTATCCAAAATGACCAGTGCGGTGGACGTTGATCCTGAAATGGCCTCCAGAACCAACGAGTCGATGGAGCCCCCTACCATGTGGTAGGCGTAACGCACCACTGGGCCAACCGCCGAGGTCAGGTCCAGGCACTGCGTTTCTAAAATGGCTACATCGCCGACTACTGATCCAGAACTTTCGATATAGATGTATTTACCAGACCCGCCAGCATCGGCATTTGGTCCTGTACCCGCGGAAGACGTTGCCCCCAATTGGACCTGCCACTGACGATCATCCGCCGTGGAATTGGCTAACCCGATGGTAAAGGCAGTGGCTCCAGTGGTGTAAACGTCAAAGTCGTCTTCAATGGGCAACGAAACTGGTGCCGGAATATTCAAAACAAGCATGGAGGAATCGTTGCCATTTTCGCCATCGCTTCCCAGATCCGTATAAGAAGTTACGGTGTAAATGCCTGGCAGAGAAAAGTCAACAGCACCCGCAAAGGTGTAGTTTGCAGAACCGCCGAGAGCCAATACGCTCAGCGCACCTACGTTTTCGCAAGCCGAGAACAAACCCGTAGGACCATCCACGATGTAACAGACGGAGAATCCTGTCTGATCAGATGAACCAAAGTTGCCGATCTCGACGGAAATATTTTCCGAACTGCTTAGCAAACAGCCTCCCAGAATGGGTGCGAGAATATCCGTGACCCCTAAATCATCGCCGCTGATCTCGCGGAAGGTGATTTCATCCAAAGCCATGTCCGCAGTGAAGGTGAAGCCGTCGGAGCCCACCTTGATTTTACCGGTGAAGCGGACTTGTACAACAGATCCTGCCCAAGGGGAAAGATCCACCAGCGCATTCAACCAAGGATCAGCGTTGGCAAACTGCTGCTGGCCAACGAGCTTGAGAACTTGCGTGGCTGTACCAACGCCATCCACTACCTCCACTCGCAGGAAGTCAATAGCCGGACCAAACATGTGGTAAGCAAATTCCAGAACCGGAGCTGATGTTCCCGTCAGGTCAATGCAACGGCTGGTTAACACGGCAGAGTCGCCGGCGACGGAGCCAGAACTTTCAATGAACAGGTAACCTCCCCCACCGGCAGCGTCGGTAACAGGACCGGTACCTGTAGAAGGTGTTGTGCCAAAGTTTACTTCCCATTGCCGCTGATCATCCGATTCGTTAGTAAAGTCGGGGAAGACCGTAGTGAGATCCGGGTAAGAATTAAAATTTTCGCTGTAAAGGGGGGTGATCAGGTTCAAATCCAAAAGGACCAACGTTGAATCATTGCCGGGGATGCCGTCACCAACCAAAGCAGTGTAGCCCGTCACGGTGTATTCGCCGGATAAGGAAAGGTCTGCTGTGCCAGTAAACGTGTAATTGGAAGAACCGCCAGCAGGCACGTTTAACGCCCCTACGTTTTCGCACAGGCTGACCAAACCTCCGGGTCCGTCAACCTGGAAGCAGACATCAAAACCCGTGGCATCCGCTGAACCAAAGTTCTCGATGGTGACTTGCACAGGTTCTGCTGCACTCAACGAACAGCCGCCCTCTATGGGTTGCAGTACTGCCGTAACACCCAGATCATCCGAAGGCGGGGTGAACAATACAAAATTGTCAAAACCGAAGTACCAGGACCAATCGTCGCCGTCATCATAGGTAATGCGAACCTGGAAACCCGGGTTGGCGTAGGCGGTTATATCAATAGATGCGTGGGGGTATGGAGGGCCACATGTCCAGGCACCGCAATCGTTGATGTCCAGCCTGCTAAATACATTGACCCAGCTAGCGCCGTTCCAAACTTCAATAGAAAAGCCATCGCCGATAGCGGGACCATATTCTTGAAAGTTGTAATCAAAATCGAGCAACACGAGCGGGAGCCCCGTAATGTCGACAGCGGGAGAAGTTAATTCCACCCGGGAGAATGCTGCTGCACTGCCCAGAAAATCGTCGTCAAACAAGACCATGCAGGTTCCGTCCAGATTACCGGGGTTAAACGCATCTGGTGAGTTGAGAACAAACAACCAGCCACTGATACCAGAGCTAATGTTTTGGCTCCAGCCGGCTGGAAGCGCACAGCTGTTAAAGTTCTCGGACTGAATGATTTGCGCCTGAAGCCAGGGTGCCATCATCAGTGCGAGAATTAGGGTATAGTGTCTTTTCATAAAATTGCTTTTAAATGTTGTTCAGGTTGACTAAAAGATTGTCCGGATCGAATCAAAAAAAAAATAGATCTCCGAATGGAAAGTAAGAAATTTGTTGGATACAGAAAAATCAAGGAGACATAAGCGAGGAAAGCGCCTTTAAACAAGGGCTCTTTCCCCACTTATACCGTAGATTCCGGTAGATTCGGTGATTATACTATTCCAACACAATGCTTCGCGAGGCCATTCTGCCGTCTACAACAAGCCTCAACGTGTATTGTCCCGCAGCCATGCCCCGCAAGTCAAGGCTGTCATCGGCTTGCACAACGCGCACCAGCATCAACTGGCCAGCGGCATTAAAAACACCGAGGTTGCCCGCTTGGCTAACTGCCATTCCTTGAACCCGCATTTGCACCCAACCGTCTGATGGGTTGGGATAAAGTTGCCAACTAGCTGCCAGAGTAGGATCGTCCAGGCCATTGGCAAAAATTGATAGGGTCTGCTGTGTCATATCTGAACCGCATGAATTGCTGGCAATGAGCGTGACTAAATAATTGCCAGACCCAGGGTAAATATGGTTCGGATTTTGGTCGGTCGAAGTGGCGCCGTCACCATAACTCCAACTCCATGAGTCCGCACCGGGCGATGCGTCTTCAAACTCCGCGAATGCACCGCTCTGAACAAAGGTGAAACCCGCCTCAGGCTTTCGCTTGACAAGGACGGTTACGCTGTCTTGCGCAAAGCAGCCGCTTGCGTTGGTAACCAAAACCGAGTAGGTTCCTGATGCCGTTGCTACGATAGACGGAGTAATTTCCCCCGTATTCCAAGAATGGGAGGCCAGCGGATTGGCCGCATCGAGCACGACGCTGTCGCAGACTTCCTGGTCCGGACCCAACTCCACGGTCGGAGAAGGAATTGCGGTAATATTAATGCCGTCTGTACCGGTGAAACCAAAGCCATCGGTAACCGTGACACTGTAAAAACCAGTGCTGCTCACCTCAATGGACTGCGTCGTGGCGCCGTTACTCCACAGGTAGCTGTCACCGGGATTGCCCGCGTCCAAAACATAGCCGGCACAAGTGGTCAAATCAGGACCGAGATTAACAAAGGGCATCTCCGCGATGATCACATCATCCACGCCAATGCCTTCAAAAGCCGTCCCTGATGAGCCTGAAGCAAAGGCAATGCGCAGCACTACGGAGGACTCCCCGGCCAATCCGTCCATGGCATGGCGAGCCGTTATCCAGCCCCCTGAATTGCCCGCCCAACCGTTAGCGGTGGTGAGTCCAGGTTCCTGATCGCCGGGATTTGCTTGAATGTTATTGAAATTATACCAACCGTCCGGATCGCCGAAGTCCCCGACGTTTCGCCAGGTAATGCCCTGATCAATGCTCGTTTGCAAAACAGCGCCGTCCTGAGCGATAACAATGCCAGCTTCGGTTCGATAATTCAAGCTCAACCGGAGACCAGGATTGTCCAGTGCACTAAAATCCATACAGGGCGAAAGGGCGGTTGAGCGCTCGCTGTTGTTGTAAAAACCATCGAGGTTGGTGACCATAGCATTTATTCCGGAAACCGGAGAAGATATTACGGTTCCTGTTGGGACGCCGATCTGCCAGGAGTTGTTCAGCCCTTGGCTGGTCCAGCCCGGTGCTCCGCTTTCAAAATCCTGCACGTAGGGGAAGGTGGCAACAGATAGAATGTGTGTTCGCTCGGCCATTGCCATATCGTTTGCAAGGTTGTCATCGCCAGGAAGACTGGTCCAGGCGCGGATCAGATAATCGCCCTCTGCGGATAAATCGGCCGAAGTGGCAAATGTATAGACGGCCGTTTCGTCCAGAAAGAGGGAATCTGAAAAGTTTTCTGTCACTACGGGTTCGCTGTCCACCTGGTAATTGATGGCGAAACCTACTTGATGAGCCACACCAATGTTGCCAACCTGTACGGATACCGTTTCGCCCGAACCTAAACCACACGCGTTTTCAGGCGACAGAACGGCAAGCACCGACAAATCATCTTGCGCGGGATCGCGGAAGCGAATTTCATCCAATGCAATGTCGCTTTGGAAGGCGGAGCCAGACCCGGTTGGGCCGATTTTTCCAGTGAAACACACGCGGACCAGTTGGTCATCAAAGGCTGATAAATCTACCGTGCTGGTCTTCCATGGGGCTGATTCAGAAACCTGTTGTGGACCGTTCCAAACTTGAGCCGCGATGGTGTCAGCACCCTGCAAGACTTCAGTAGTCAGGCTGCCCACTGCAGCACCCGCCATGTGGTAAGCGTAGGTTACGTTAGGTCCTGTGGAGCCTCCTGACAGGTTAAGACAGGGTGTGCAGACGCGGGCTTGCTCCAGAAAAGTTCCAAAAGAACTTTCCATGTAGAGGTATCCCCCACCCCCCGTCACGTCGTCGTTTGGCCCTGTATCCGTTGAAGAGGTTGGCCCAACATTGACTTCAAAGACCATGGCTTCAAGGGGGTCATTGGTCAGGAAATCCATCAGGCTGGTCCCGACCGGGTAGCTATTAAAATCGTCTGTTAAGGGAAGGGTAAGGGATGGAAAATGCACTGCGGTTCTGCTGGCGATATCATTCGCCGGCAGGGCATCTGTAGCCAAAAGGACAAATGCGTCGACGGTGTAAATACCTTCCATGGACAGGTTGGCAGGGGTGACAAAGAAAAAGGTGTCGGTTTGGCCAGGCAGAAGCGCGAATGACCCCACGTTTTGGGTAACCGAAGCAGAGACAGGCCCAGTTATGGAATAGCCCACATCAAAGCCCGTGAGTGGATTAGTGCCCAGATTTGTCAACCGGATCGCAACGGTTTCCGAACTACTGACTCCACAACCGCCAGTAGGGGACAAAATCGCATCCGTCCTAAGGTCATCAAACGGCGGAATGTCCAAGACTTCTATCCCGTCCATGGCCATATCAGAAGTTATGCCTGAGCCGGTCAAGCCTCTCAGACGCAATCGAATTGTGCCTGAATATCCGAGCAAGGGTTGCGTCACTTGCGTCCATGGGGCCATGCTAGATGTTTGGTCCTGACCGCTTCGGGTCCACAGCTCGGTCCAGGAAGCGCCGTCGTCTTCGCTAATGTCAAGCGAAAGCGAACCCATGGTAGCCCCGAACATGTGGTAATAAAACCGGACTGCAGGCAGGCTAAGAGCGCTGATGTCCAAACAGGGTGAAACCAGGTTGCTGGTGCGCCCGGTGCACGCGCCAGAAGATTCCGTATAGAGGTAAAGACCCGTGGCCGTACCCGGAATCCGGTCCTGGCTTGGACCTGTTCCAGCCGTGGCGGTGCCTCCAAAATCAATCAACCAGTCGGCATCATCCGTTTGGTCTTGGGTCCAACCATTGGCCACGGCTGCCGAGCAGTCCGATGTGCAAGTAGTTCCGCAAACAGAAAAGGATTCAAAGTCTTGGACCAACGGAAAGCTCGTAAATGCCGCGATATTCTCAAGCGTCACCCCCAACGTATCGTTGCCGGGAACTACATCTGTGGACAGCGCCGTAAAAACCTGAACGGCGTATACGCCGTCAGCGGCCAGATCAGCAGGAGTTGTAAACGTATATGTTCGAATACTGTCGGCTGGAACCACAAGAGATCCTACGTTCTCCAGAGCGTTTACGGTTCCACCTGGACCGACTATCCGGAAACCCACATTAAAACCCGTTTGAGGGGCAAAACCTTCATTGACGATAGCTACTTGCATCAGCGTGGTTGAACTGAAGTCGCAGGAAATCAGCGCAGGGAAAAGCAGACTTTCCATGCTCAGGTCATTGGGCTGCACATCCTTAACCAACAGGTTATCCAGGGCGATGTCTGAACTAAAGGAACTGCCTGTTGTCCCGACGGTACCTGTTAAGCAGATTTCTACAACCTGGTCAATCCACGGGTTTAAACTAACAGCGGCGAGCCCCCAGGGATCGGTTTCCGCAAAATGCTGTTGTCCAGTTAGCGTGAAGACAGTAGTTAGGCTGTCGGTGTTGCGCACCGTTACATTCAGCGAGCCAACGGCCGCACCGTTCATATGATACGCAAAATCAAATTCAGGCAAAAAGGTTCCGCTCAAATCCAGGCAGCCGGAGCAAATTCTGGCCTGATCCCCGGCTATTGAGCCAGAACTTTCCATATAAATGTATCCGCCACCTCCGTCACCGGCATCGCCGCTTGGCCCGGTACCGGCAGAGGAGGTAGGGCCGTAGTTGACTTCAAAGCCAAGTGCGGGCAAAGGATTGGATTGCCATGCGGCGAAGGCCATGGTACCGTCCGGATAGGCGTTGAAATTTTCTTCAAATGGACCAATGCTCAAATCTGAAGCGGAGGGAAGATTGGTCACCACTACAAACAACGTATCGTTAAAAATTTGGCCATCGCCGACCAAGCTAGTCCAGGTGCGCAGGGTATAATCGCCGTCTAAAGATAGATCAGCAGGCGCGGCAAAGGTGTAGTCCAGTGAACTACCGGCCAGTACAAGTGCAGCGCCGATGCTCTCTGCTACTGTGGCCATTCCCCCGGGACCTTCCAAGCGGTAGCCCACTTCAAAGCCCGTCTGATCTGACGTGCCAAAATTGCCAATCCGCACCGTGACGGCTGCAGAGGCGTTGTCACCGCAAGAACTCAGAGGGGACAGCACTGCACTGATGCCCACGTCGTCGGGAATGGGGTTCAGTATGGTGAGTTCGTCCAAAGAAATGTCTGCATTGAAGGCCGATCCGCTGATTCCAATCTGCCCGACAAGGACGAGTTCAAAGGATTGGCCTAAAAAAGGAGCCAACGAAAGCGTATCGAAACGCCAAGGATCAGAATTCGAGGTTTGCTGCGGTCCGGTGAATCCGCCAAGTGGCACTAACGTTCCCCCTGTGTCAACTGAAACCGTAAGAGAACCTATGGCGGCGCCGAACATGTGGTACGCATAGAGGAAAACCGGGGCTGTACCCGTGGGGAGTGAAATGCATCCGGAACGCAGCACCGCTTCATCGGTATAAGCCATATTAGAGGCTTCCATGTAGAGGTATCCGCCTGATCCATTGGCGTCGCCTGTCGGACCGGTAGCAAGGGAGGGTGTAGCGCCAAAGTTGACCTGGAAGGGCTCATCTCCTGCCGGGTCATTCGCCCATTGCACGAACGTAATAGCCGCGTCTGAATACGCATCAAAGTTTTCATAGTCTGGCAAAAAAACACCCGGAATATCCAGGCTGAGCGCAAGCGTATCATTGCCGGGTGCTGCATCAATGGACATGTTCGTCCAAACTTCAACAGAATAGATACCCGGCAGGCTAAGATCAACAGGTGCGGCAAAAGTAAAATCCAAAATTCCAGCGCTTGGGACAACCAGTGCCCCAATGTTCTCGGTGGCCGCAAAAACTCCAGTAGGTCCGGAGAACCTAAACCCCACATCAAAACCGCTTTGGTCCGTCAGGCCCGGGTTGGCCATGCGCAACGTCACCTGTTCCGTGGCACTCAAGCCACATTCAGCCAGGGGCGCAACGAGGGAATTGGCTGCAACGTCCGCAGCGACAGGATTTTCAATCAAGAACTGATCCAGGGAAATGTCGGAATTAAACGCATAGCCTGTGGTTCCGATCTGGGCTTGCCAGCGCAACTCCACCCTTCCCCCGCTGTATGCATTTAAAAGCAGGGTGTCATAACGCCAGGCCTCCGCATTGGAAACTTGTTGCTGGCCAACAAAGAGGGATAACGTATCGATGTGCGAACCTTGATGAGCGGTGACCAGCAAAAAGCCAGTTCCGTTCCCATACATATGGTAGGCATAAATTCCACGCGGTGCGGAACCAGCGCTTAAATCCAGACAGCCAGAACTAAGAACCGCAAAATCTCCAGCTACCGCAGGTGAGGAGGACTCGATGTAAAGGTAGTTTCCTATTCCGCCGGTAGCTGCAGAAGGGCCTGTTGCAGCCGAAGGGGTAGCTCCGGTCCAAACCCGATAATCCAATGCCCCGGAAGCCAGGTTGACCAGGCCTGAAGTGAAAACCGTGGATGGGGCTACATACGATTCAAACTGGTCTGCTAAAGGCAACGTTGCCGCTGCTGCAGAAGATAACAAAACGGAGAGGGAGTCATTGCCAGTGTCAGTATCTCCGGGCAGCAATGTTCTGGAAGCTATGTTCCAGGAGAGGCCCCCGGAAAGATCCGCTACCGCGCCAAAGGAATACTGCACAGTGGTTCCAACTGCCAGAGTGCCGGAAAAGGTCTCAACCGGCCCTGCAACCCCATTGATGAAATAGACTAAATCTATTGAGGTCAAGGGGTCTAACCCGTAGTTCGTGATTTCTACCTTGATGGCTTCCGATGAACTGAAACCACAACCACTGGTAGGTGAGAGGAGCGCGGAGACCCCTGCATCCGAACCCAAAAGCAAGCTGGGAAAACAAAATAGGGCAAACGCAAGCGAGGTGGGGATGCGGCACATAAAATAAAACTTAAAGCATGAAAATAGAAAAAAAGCCCGCCAATCTTTGAGATTGACGGGCTTTAAAGAATAGAAGTTATGAACAGAAGCAGCGTTACTGCTTAAACACCCTGGCTAACACCGATTGTTCAGCGGAGCGCAATTCAAGCAAGTAAGGGCCTTCTGCTAATGCCGATACGTCAATGGAAAAGTTCCAACCGCTTTGAGCAATAAATTCACTGCCCAGCGCCACTTGGCGGCCACTGACGTCGTAAAGTAACCAGGTCAGCTCTTCAGCAGGTGCGATGCTGCCGCTGATTTGTATCCAATTACTAGTGGGGTTAGGGAACAGAACCAGATCCTGGCCAAGCTGCGGCGCATTCAGTCCGGAAACAACGATAGTTATTTGCAGCGTGATCACACTAATGCCACACTCGTTCTCTGCCGTAAGGGTAACCTCATAGGTACCTGGACCAGAAAACTCGTAACTGGGATCGCGTAAACCCGAGGTGCCAGCACCGTCCCCGAAGTTCCAATCCCAAGCCGTTGAGGCAGGACTGGCATCGAAGAAGTAAGCCGTGTTGCCCGAAGCCGTCCAGAGGAAGTTGGCTGTTGGCCCATCTATAATGTTCAGCGTAACATCATCGTTTGATGGGCAACCATAACCTGGTACGGAAACCGTAACGGAATAGGAGCCTGAGGTTGTGACATCAATGGTTTGGGTTGTGGCACCCGTGCTCCACAAGAATGCCAAACCGGGATTGCCGGCGTCAAGCAGCGCACCTTCGCAGAAATCGCGGTCGATGCCTAAATCCACAGTTGGGAAGTCAATGACCTCAACGACAATGGTATCCGATCCACTAAATCCATTGGCATCCGTGACTTTGCACCAATAGTTGCCGCCAACAGAAACCGTGATGGTGGGGGAAGCAGCCCCGGTAGACCACTGATAGGTGGTGCCTGAAATACCCGGACTCAGCACCACTGAACCACCCAGACAGAAGGCCGTATCCCCTCCTAAGTCCGGTGCGGGTGCATCCTGGATGCCAAAGTTGTCAATACCGATGCCATCAAAAGCTCCAAAACCGTCTGAGGCAAAAGCAACGCGCAAGCGAACAGCTGAAAGACCTGCTAATCCATCCAGGTTGTGCTGGGCACGTACCCAGGTAAATGAACCATCGCCTGAGCCCGAATTACCAGACCATCCCGGAGCCGGGAAGGGCTCGTCACCAGGAGAACTACCAATGCTGCTGTAGTTGTACCAGTTGATAGGCTCCCCAAAGTTGCCGACGCGGGCCCACGACAATCCTCCGTCAACCGTGTACTGCAAGATGGCGCCGTCTGTTGGGCCAAAGAAGAAACCCGACTCCACTTCCCACCAGATGTCTAAGGCAACTGCCGGGTTGGACATGGAGCTAAAATCGTAGCAGGGGCTGATGATGAAGGAGCGTTCGTTGTTGTTGTAAGCACCATCCAGATTGGTAACCCAACTGTTTGAACCAGTTTCAGGCACAGCCACGATGACCGGTCCTACGGGCAGACCTAATTCCCAACTTGATGCCGTTCCACCCGTGGTCCAACCATGAGTCGGAGATTCAAAGTCTTCACTGTACGGGAATGTGGAGATTACAGGAACGTTAGTAACGCTGGTAGTAATGGTATCGTTAAACGTGGACTCGTCTCCAGCCAAGGCCGTCCAAGTCTCTATGGAATACGGACCAATGGCGGAAAGATTGGCCGGTGTGGCGAAGGTGTAGGTAGCTACAGAAAGCGCTGGGATCGTAGCAGCAAAGGTTTCTGTTATTACGGCACCACCGTTAACCCGGTAGCGAACAGGGAAGCCGCTTTGAGGAGCAGTCCCTTCATTCTCAATGGTAATGGTGACCGTTTCGGAAGAAGACAATTCGCACCCGTCCACTGGATCAACCAGCGCAATGACGGCCAGGTCAGCGGCCGGCTTGTCGCGTATAATAAAGTTGTCAAAAGCAATGCCATCTTGAATTACGCTTCCGTCTGATCCAAAGTTTACGCGGAAACGAACCGATGGTAAACCTCCTAACCCAGTGAGGTCTTCTTTGGCGCGTAGCCAACCTCCAGAGCCAATACCGCCCGAGTTAGACCAACCCTCTAAGAAAAATGTGAAATCCAGACCGAATAAGAAACTATTGTTGTACCAATTCGCTCCGGTTGCGGTGAAAAAAGAACCAACGAGATTCCAACTCAATCCATTGTCCGTAGAGTATTGAATGTTTGTACCATCATAAAATCCTTCGGCATCCCACCAAATGTCAAGCAACAACTCGGGAGCCAATAGCGAACTGAAATCAAAGCAAGGACTGAGAACCCAGCCTTCCTCATTGTTGTTGTAAGACCCCGTTAGATTCGTCATCCAGCTATTGACGCTGGCGGGCGTCGAAGGAGGTGGCGTGTTGATCACAAAGCTGGCAGGCGTGCCAAGTGCCCAGGTGCTGCTGGTAACGTTGACCGCTCCCCAGCCTGCAGGTCCGGATTCGAAATTCTCCACATAAGGAAAGGTACTAACCGTCAGAACATTTTCAATGTTGGCGACTATCGTGTCATTATAGGGGGCCAGATCGCCTGCAAGGTCTGTCCAGACCTCCAGAACATGCGTGCCTAGTGAGCTAAAATCTGCCGACGTGGTAAATACAAAGTTGAACTCTGCTCCGACCACAATGGTGCCTATGAACGGCTGCGTTACTACGGTTCCACCATCAACGCGATAATTGACGTTGAACCCACTTTGGTCCATCGATCCTGTATTCTCTACCAAAGCTTCAACGGTCTCCGCACTGCCTAACCCGCACTCCGATAAAGGAGAAAGGATGTCTGTAACGGAAACATCAACAGGGGGTTTGTCAAAAACCCGGAAATCATCAATGGCGATGAAGTGTTCAAACCAGCCGTTGTCTGATCCAGCTCTAAAACGAACCCGGATGTCTGAACCATAGGGAGCGAGGGAAATTTCCTTTTCTTGCCAGTCATTAATCTCCGTTCCGATGGGGGGAATGACATCCTCAAACCAGGTACCGCCTGATTGAATGTCCACATGGAGTTCATTTACAAAACTCGGAATTGCCCCGTCGTTGACCTCGTGGCTGTGGTACCAAAATGACACATAAGGAGAAAAAAGCGGTGCAACGTTGATGCAGGGGCTGGTTATTTCAATGCTCTCCTGCTCTCCCCAGTCGCTGATGTAAGAAAAGAATCCAGAACCCGTGGTATGATCAGATGTTGGACCGGTACCAAAAGGCCCAGGGGATGCTGTAAAAAAGAACCAATCGTCAAAACCACCATCGTCAGGATCGTTGAACCAACCCGGTGGTGTGGAAAATCCACTGATATCAAATGTTTCCAGATAGGGGGCGGCAATGCTGGAAAAATTCTCTACCGAAACGGTGCTGGTATCATTCGTTGGGAATCCATCTCCCAAAGCAGCGGTCCATGCGCTAATCTCGTGAAAACCAAGGCCGCTCAAATCTGCTGGAGCAGCGAAGGCAAACGGCAGCGATTCACCGGGATTAATCGTACCGGTAAACGTCTCAGGGCCGCTGACAGCTCCATCAACGGAGAAGAACATATCAAAGCCGGATTGTGCCAGCGTACCCGTGTTGGACACCGTTACGTTTAGAACTTCAGCGGCACCGAGACCGCAACCACTGAGTGGGGACACAATTTCCGAAACGTTCATGTCAACTGGCGGCGGTTGAATGAGCAGAACGTTATCCACTGCAATCCACCAGCCGTAGCAGCCAAACCCATCATCGTAAATCAGACGAATCTGGAAAGCCGGGTTGATGTATGGCGAGAGGTCCAAATCTGCATGGGGGTAGGCGCCCGAAATGGCATCGCAACCCCAAAAACCGCAATCTGCCGTATTGATGAAGAAGACTTGAACCCAGCTGGCCCCGTCAAAAACTTCAACGGCAAAAAACTCCGTGCCACATCCGGATAAAAAATTGTAGTCAAACTCCAACTTGACCACGGAATACGGGGATAAGTCAACCACCGGGCTGGTCAGAATGGAGGTGAAAGCGGGCGAAGCGTACCCGTTGGCATCGTCATCGACGAACGCCATGTTGGTGCCGTCAATGCTGCCAGATCCGCCGAAAATATCAAAATCAATTCCAGAAAACCACCCGAGACCTCCTCCGCCGGATTCTGTCCAGCCGCCGAGTCCTGAATCAAAATCTTCCGCTAAAATGACCTGGGCTTGAAGCCCGCTCAAGGTCAAAACAACGGTACAAAAGAGCGTAATGATGTGTTTCATGGTTGGCTACTTGGTGGAGGATCCTGACGTGACTTAACAGGATTGCTTTAAACCTAATCCATTCAAAGATAAGGAAGCAAGGGATTTTTAAGAAGTCCTTCTCAAATTTGACCAAAACTGTGGAAAACCAGTGACAAAAGATGGCAAAAAGGCAAAATAAATCCTTCTTAACGGGAAAATGCAGAAACGGGCTGCCCAGCCTTTCCATCGGGGCCATACGTGTAAAAGCCTTCCCCGGATTTGGCGCCCAGCTTGCCCGCAGTGACCATATTGACCAGCAGAGGGCATGGCGCGTACTTGGGATTGCCTAAACCGTCATGCAAGACTCTTAAAATGGACAGGCAAACATCCAATCCAATGAAATCAGCCAGTTGAAGTGGACCCATGGGATGGGCCATGCCCAACTTCATGACCGTGTCAATCTCCGCTGCGCCAGCCACCCCTTCATGCAGGGTAATAATAGCCTCGTTAATCATGGGCATCAGAATCCGGTTGGCCACAAAACCCGGAAAATCCCGCACCTCAACCGGGTCCTTACCCAGCGTGCGGCTCAGGGTCATAATGCTCGCGGTTACCTCATCCGTGGTGGCATAGCCGCGGATCACTTCCACCAGCTTCATGACAGGAACCGGATTCATAAAGTGCATGCCAATGACCTGTCCGGGTCGCTGGGTTGCCGCGGCAATTCGGGTAATGCTGATGCTGGACGTATTGGAGGCCAATACCGCATGCGCGGGAGCCGCCGCGTCCAGTTCAGAGAAAATGCGCAATTTCAGGTCAACGCGCTCCGTGGCTGCTTCAACCACCAGATCTGCCAGCGAAACGCCTTGAGCCAGATTCGTGCTCGTTTGAAGCCGGGCCAGGGTATCCGCCCGGTCTTGTGCGCTGATTTTTTCTTTGGCCAACATGCGGTCCAGGTTGCGCGAAATGGTGCTCATGCCCCGCTCCAGCGCAGCGGCATCCACGTCGACCAGCGTAACCGAAAAGCCGTGCATGGCAAATACGTGGGCAATGCCGTTGCCCATCGTTCCGGCTCCAATGACGGAAATAGCTTGCATTGTTTGGGTTTTAGAGGCGGTTTTAAAGGCGGTTTTAAAGGCCCGAAAGGTAGTTTTTCGGGCGAAGGGGTTGCGGTGCGAGAAGCAGCCCTTCCACCGATTTAATTGAGCCCGGCTTAATACTGTTCGTGCTCGTTGGGAAAATCACGTGATTTCACATCGGTAATGTAGTGCTCAACAGCAATACGGATATCCTCAAAAAGGTTCATATACCGCCGCAAAAAACGCGGGTTGAAATCTTTGTTCAGGCCGAGCATGTCGTGAACCACCAGCACCTGGCCGTCCACCTCCCCCCCCGCCCCGATGCCAATGACCGGGATGCGAAGCGAACGGGCCACTTCCCCCCCCAGCCCCGCGGGAATCTTCTCCAGGACCAGGCCGAAGCAACCCAATTTCTCCAGCAATTTGGCGTCTTCCAGCAGGCGCTCAGCCTCTTCTTCTTCGCGGGCGCGCACCGAATAGGTGCCGAATTTGTAGATGCTTTGGGGCGTCAGCCCGAGGTGGCCCATGACCGGAATTCCCGCCTCCAGGATTTTGTTGATGGCCTTGCCTACTTCGCGGCCCCCTTCGAGCTTAACCGCGTGAGCGCCGGCTTCTTTCATGATCCGGATAGACGATTCCAGCGCCTTCATGGGGTTGCTCTGGTAGGTGCCAAAAGGCAGATCCACCACTACCAGCGTGCGCTGGACGGCGCGAACCACCGACGCAGCATGGTTAATCATCTCCTCCAGCGTAATCGGAAGGGTGGTTTCATGGCCGGCCATCACGTTTGACGCCGAGTCCCCAACCAGCAAAATGTCAATCCCGGCGGCATCCAGAATGCGCGCCATGCTGAAATCATAAGCCGTCAACATAGAGATTTTCTCCCCATTGTCCTTCATTTCCTGAAGCACATGGGTGGTAATCCGTTTGTAATCGTTGCCTTTTGCTGTTGACATGCCGGGGGAATTGCTGGGTTTGCTCATGCAACCCTGTTGCGATAATCATCCAAAAATAGACAAATCGAGCGGTCCGGGACCGGTTGATTCCAGTGCAGCCCGAGGCATCGATCTGCCGGGTAAACGGACTGAAAATTTCTTAGCTCCCTCCTGGAGGGTTTGAAGCCAAACCGGATTCTTTTGTGGTAAAAAGAGGTAGAACCGGGCTAATTTTGCACTCGGTTCGCCCTTGCGCGCCTAAATAATCCGCCACTACGATGAAAAAGATCCTATTAATTATTTTTGTTGTCATTCTGGGCGGAGGAGCATTTTTTGGTTATAATTATTATAAGAAAAAAACTTCTGTAAAGCAATTCGTTATTCTCGAGTATCCGCAAGGCACCAGCAATACGCAGGGAATGTTGGCCATTCTGGCTATTAAAAGGAAGGAGTTCCAGGATCCGCGCAACTTTTACGCCAATACAAAACACTACGAATACCTGAATAAGCAGAAGCCGCCTAAAGACTTCGAGGAGCACCTGAACTGGGACAGACGTCGTGCCCATCAAGCGCTGAACTGCGGCAAGGCGGAAGAGTCCATCGCCATTGCCAAAGCTGCGGTGCAGCGTATGGACGCAGAGAAGTATACGGGCGAGGAAGCCCTTCCCCTGTTGGAACAACTGGGCATTTGCTACTTCCGACTGGGTGAATTGCAAAACTGCCTCACCAACCACAACGCCGAATCCTGCATTTTGCCATTTAGCGACAACGCGGTACACCGCAACCAGGACGGATCGCGCAACGCTATTGAGGTTTACACCCGCATTCTGGAAATGGACCCAGAAAACTCCCACGCGCGCTACCTGCTGAACCTGGCCTACATCACTCTGGGCGAATACCCCGCCGCAGTGCCTCCAAAATACTTGATTGACCCGGTTAAACTGACCCAGGGTTCTGACCTGCCTCGCTTCAAGAACATTTCCGCAATGCTGGGGGTGGATTGTTTTAGCACCAGCGGCTCCGCCAACATTGACGATTTTAACGGGGACGGTCACCTGGATATCTTTTGTTCTGGTTTTGGCCTGACGGAACAAGCCCGGTTGTTTTTTGCCGATGGAAAAGGGGGGTATAAAGAAGTGACTGATCAAGCCGGACTCAAGGGCCTTCCCGGCGGGCTCAATACCACCCACGCTGACTACGACAACGACGGCGATCGCGACCTGTTTATTTTGCGCGGCGGTTGGTGGAACCGCTTTGGTCATGTGCCCAATTCGCTGTTGCGCAACAACGGCGACGGCACCTTCACGGATGTGACCAAAGAGGCCGGTATCTTAAGTTTCTACCCGACTCAGACCGCCACCTGGGCTGATTTTGACAATGACGGCTGGGTGGATGTTTTCATCGGCAATGAATCGTCAAAATTCACCAAAAACAACCCGTGTGAATTATACCGCAACAACGGCGACGGCACCTTTACTAATGTGGCCAAAGAAGCCGGAGCGGCCATCAAAGGCTACATCAAGGGCGTCAATGCAGGCGATTACGACAACGACGGGTCTGCGGATGTTTACATTTCTGTTTACCACGGCGAAAACTTTCTGCTGCACAACACCACTAAAAAAGGTGGAAAGATTTCATTTGAAGATGTGACCACCGCAGCGGGAGTTTCTAAGCCGGTAGACAGTTTCCCCGTGTGGTGGTTTGATTACGACAACGACGGACGCCTGGATTTGTGTGTGTTGAGTTTCAGCAATTCACCTGCAATGAACAACGCCGTTGCCGAAGAATTCATCTCCGGAAAGCTTGAATTTGAAACTTCCCGCATTTACTGGAACAAAGGCGACGGCACTTTTGAAGACCGGACAGAATCATTGGGCATGAACACCATGCTGATGAGTATGGGCAGCAATTACGGCGACCTGAACGGAGACGGTTGGCTCGAGTTCTTTGTCGGTGTAGGCAACCCCGACCTGACTGCGCTTTTCCCCAACCGAATGTTCCTGAGCCGCGAAGGCAAGCGCTTTGAAGACGTCACCATGGACGGTGCCTTTGGCCATTTACAAAAAGGCCATGCCATTGTTTTTGCCGACATGGACAACGACGGCGACCAGGACGTCTATGCCAACATGGGCGGTGCTCTGGAAACTGACTTTTTCCAAAATGCACTGTTCGAAAATCCCGGTTTTGGAAACAACTGGGTCACGCTGCGCATGGAAGGCAAGGAAAGCAACCGCGATGCCGTTGGCGCCCGGCTTAAGCTGACGCTGCGCGACAGCACCGGAGCCACCCGTGAGTTGCACCGGCACATTTCGTCCGGCCCCAGCTTTGGCGGCAGTTCCTACCAGGAAGAAATTGGATTAGGCAAAGCCGATACCATTGCCCAAATCGAAATTTTCTGGCCCAGGACCGGCCAAACCCAGCGCATTGACGGGCTTCCTAAAAACAGGATTCTGCGCATCGTAGAGGGCGAAAGCACTTGGCGCGAAGAAAATGTTCCAGCGTTCATTTTCGGTGGTGTCCGCACGCCGATGACAGTGGCTGATTCGCTGGTGTTATCCTCTGAATCTGCAAACCCGCCAGCAAACAATAACCACCACGACCACCAACATTGACGCATGCGCACCCTGCTGCTGATCGGCACAGGGATGCTGTTGCTGTCCTGCAGCAACGAAATTGATCTATTCGGCCCGGCTGAGGAAACCCCCGTGGTATGGGCGCTCCTGAATGTTCAGGATAGCTTACATTATGTTCGGTTGCAGCGCAGTTTTCAATCCGAAGGCGTCAGCGGACTGATCAGCGCTGCTGACCCCAATAAGATTTATTATCCTGAAGACTCCGTTGTTCTGAAAATGGGCGAATGGATTGGCGGACTCGAGCAACGCAGTTGGAATCTGGAACGGGTTATCGGCGACAGCATTGGGCTGCCCAAAGAGACCGGGTTGTTTGCCGGAGAGCCCAACGTGCTCTACCGGTTTAAGACCGCCCTGGACCCCGATGCGGAGTACCGGCTTCGCGTTGAGCGCATAGGCCCTTCGACCGAATACACGGCCAGAACCACCCTGGTGAAACCCTTTCCGGTTTACTACGCAGGCAATCCGGACGTACCCATCGACTATGCCGATACCGGCAGTTTCAACGTGCTGTGGGCCAGCGCATTTGGCGGTCGGCTCTACGACGGATTTTTCCAGGTTCGCTATGAGGAATGGCAGGACGGTTCCTGGCAGAGCAAGACCGTGGAATACCCCATCTTTCGCAATCGGGTGCTGCTGGCGTCTGAGGGTCCTGTGCTCATGCAGGTCAAGGTTCAGAACTTCATTTTTTTTACAGGCTTGCGGAGCAGCCTCGCACCCCTCCCCCCCGGCCGGCGGCGATTTACCGGGCTTGATCTTAACATCCTGGCTGCCGGCGAGGAGGTCTACCTGCTGTACCTCAACAACCAGGCGCTGCTCGGCATTGCCGCACTCTACATCACTCCTACCTACACCAACCTGGTCGGTGGTTTGGGCATTTTCAGCAGCCGCAGCGTCGCCTCGTCTACTGACCTTCCGCTTACACTGGCCACCCTGGACTCGCTCGCCTGCGGCGGCATAACCCGTTCTCTGGGCTTTGAGCGGCCCGATGCAATTCCTGGCTCGGAAACTTGTCCCTGATCACCGAACTACAGAGCGGGCTTCGCTTCAACCTGCCACGCCGTTCGCCTCCCCCAACCGATTCTTGACAGCTCCGTGACGCTAAACCCGGCCTCAGAAACTGCTGCTGTGCCGGGAAAAGCGGTATTTTCGCCCGGCATGAAGAATTTTCGCTTCGCAGCAGGCATGCTCCTGCTGGGTTCTGTATTCGCCGCGGGCGGCTGTTCCACCGACCTGGACCTCAACGCCGATTTCGTTGAAACCCCGGTGCTGTTCGGTTTGCTGGATATTGCCGAAGACACCCATTTCATCCGCATTAACCGGGCTTTTTTGAAGGAGGGCGAAAGCGCGCTGTTGCTAGCGCGAGACCCGGCTGAAATCTATTACGGCCCGGGCTTGCAAGTGCGCATTGAGGAGTACAACAACGACGACCTGGTCTCCACTAATCAGTTGCTTCTCGTAAACGGCGACAGCTTGGGCCGGGGCAAAAACCTAGGCACCTTCGCCGAAGTTCCCAACTTGCTCTACCGCTACGTGGGCACGCTCAACCCGGACCGCACCTACCGAATTGTGGCGGAAGATCCTGCGCTGGACATCAACATCAGCGCTGAAACGGCCGTGTTGGATGATTTCAGCGTGATCCGCCCCACCCCCACCCCCACGCTCTCCACCTCGCTGAGCTTCGCCTCCTTGGCTGATTACCAGGTGCGTTGGAACAATGCTCCCGGGGCTAAGGTCTACGAAATGCACATGCGTTTTTACATTAAGACCGTGGATGCCAACGACGTCACCTTGGAGCTCGGCGATACCGTGTACGACTGGGAGGTCTTCAATCAGGAATTGGTTGACAATCCGGATCTGGCCACGGCCCTGGACTTCGACATTTCCCGTCCTGGATTCTACAGTTTTCTGCGCGTCGCCGCCAATCCGGAGCCGGGCGTTATTCGCATCGTGGATTCGGTCGATTTTCAGTTCTACGCCGGCGATCAGGAAATGTACAACTACATCTTGTTTGGCAGCTCGCAGCTCGGCATTACCGCCGACCAGATCAGCGCTACCTATACCAATGTCGAAGGGGGACTGGGACTTCTGGCCAGCCGGCACCTGGTAACCACCCCTAAGTACAAGTTCAACAACCAGACCCTGGACAGCATCGCGTGCGGATCCATTTCTGGCGGCCTGAACTACGCTTCCAGCGGCGATTCGCCGTTCTTCCCCTTTTGTCCCTAAAGGATCTTTCGCAAACCCTGTTCGCCCTTTTGACGTGCCGATTTGGCGCATCAACCGCCCCTTTGTCAGCCTAAAAGGCTGATTCTGCGTGAAAATGTCACATTATTGCCCTTGGCACAACCCTTGATCATGGGCTTGTGTCGGGGTAAAATTGTTCCCGGCACCTATTTTATCCGCAGAAACTTTCCGAGAGACATGAGCAAAATTATCGGTATTGACCTGGGCACTACGAACTCTTGCGTGGCGGTCATGGAAGGTTCGGAGCCCGTGGTTATTCCCAACGAGGAAGGCCGCCGAACCACACCTTCTGTTGTAGGCTTTTTGGACAATGGGGAACGCAAAATTGGCGACCCGGCTAAGCGCCAGGCCATCACCAACCCTACCAAAACCGTTTCGTCCATCAAACGATTCATGGGCAACCGCCACTCGGAGATCAGCCGGGAACTGTCCATGATCACCTACCAGGTGGTCCGCGGCGATAATGACACCGCCCGCGTTCAAATTGGCGACCGCCAATACACCCCGCAGGAGATTTCCGCCATGGTGCTCCAAAAGCTGAAAAAAGTGGCCGAAGACTACCTCGGCCATGAGGTGACGGAAGCCGTGATCACGGTTCCCGCTTACTTCAACGATTCCCAGCGCCAGGCTACGAAAGAAGCGGGGGAAATTGCCGGCTTAAAGGTTCGGCGAATCATCAACGAACCTACAGCCGCCGCGTTGGCCTACGGGCTGGACAAACGCAACCGCGATATGAAAGTGGCGGTGTATGACCTCGGCGGTGGTACGTTTGACATCTCCATCCTGGAACTCGGCGACGGCGTTTTTGAAGTTAAATCCACCAACGGAGATACTCACCTGGGTGGCGACGACTTTGACCACGTCATCATCAACTGGATGGCCGACGAGTTCAAGCGCGAAGAAAACATCGACTTGCGCAAAGACCCAATGGCCCTGCAGCGCTTGAAAGAAGCCGCGGAGAAAGCCAAAATTGAGCTGTCTTCCACGTCTGAAACCGAAATCAACCTGCCCTACATCACGGCTGTTGACGGCGTGCCCAAACACCTGGTCAAGAAACTGAACCGCGCCCGCTTTGAGCAGCTCAGCGACGAACTGGTCGAGCGCACGATTAAACCTTGCGAAAGTGCCTTGAAGGACGCTGGCTACAGCAAATCCGACATTGATGAGGTGATTCTAGTAGGCGGTTCAACCCGTATTCCCCGGATTCAAGAGCGGGTGGAACAATTCTTTGGCAAAAAACCCTCCAAGGGTGTGAACCCTGACGAAGTTGTGGCCATCGGGGCTGCCATTCAGGGCGGCGTGCTTTCCGGCGATGTCAAAGACGTGCTGTTGCTCGACGTAACTCCTCTTTCGCTCGGGATTGAAACCATGGGAGGCCGATTTACCCGCCTGATCGAGAGCAATACCACCATCCCGACCAAGAAGTCGGAAGTGTTCTCCACGGCGGCTGACAGCCAGCCTTCAGTAGAAATTAATATCCTTCAGGGCGAACGCCCCATGGCCAATGACAACCGCTCCATCGGTCGTTTCCACCTTGACGGTCTTCCTCCTGCGCCGCGCGGGGTACCCCAAATCGAGGTCATCTTTGATATTGATGCCAACGGTTTGCTCCATGTAAGCGCCCGCGACAAGGGCACCGGCAAAGAGCAGAGCATCCGCATCGAAGCCTCCACCGGTCTTTCCGAAGAGGAAGTGCGCCGCATGCGCGACGAAGCCAAGGCCAATGAGGCCACGGACAAAGAATCCAGCGCCCGGGTTGACAAACTCAACCAGGCTGACGGGCTCATTTTCCAAACAGAAAAGCAGCTCCGCGAGTATGGCGACAAGCTGCCCGCTGATAAAAAAGCGACGATAGAAAGTGCCGTCGAGCGCTTGCGCGAAGCGCACAAGTCACAGGATTTGAATGGCGTGGATGCCGGCATGAAAGCGCTGAACGAAGCCTGGAACGCCGCCAGCGAAGACCTCTACAAAGCCAACCAAGGCGGCCCCGCACCTGGCAGCACCAACGGTGGACCGCAAGGCGGAGCCGGCGGAACCTCCAGTGCCGCTCAAGGCGAGCCCGCTGAAGACGTCACCGACGTGGAGTTCGAAGAAGTGGACGGTAAGTAATCCCGCTGCTAAACAGACGAAAAAAGAAAGCCCCGCTGCGGATCCGCAGCGGGGCTTATCATGGTTGCTTTCTGTACTAGTTTATGCTTGTAGAATCCGGGGATTCAGGCTGTTCGGGTTAGGTAGAGATTCGATCCGCTGATCGATCCGCTGATCGATCCGCTCATCAGTCAGCGCATTTCTTAGCGCAGCACGGGCACCTGGCGGGTTCCTAAATGCTGGCCGTCGGGTCCACTGAGCCTCAACCAGTACGTTCCAGAGGGTAGTTCCGCAACCGAGAGCGAGGTTGTGCTGTTGGGAGTAGCGGAGAACCCATACTGTTCCTGAACCAGTCGGCCAGTGTTGTCATAAAGTTGAATCATTGTGGCACCTTGTAGGCCCTGACCAGCCCACTGTAAGGTCAAGTCTGAGCTGGCGGGTATCGGATACAACTGGAAACTGCCGCTTGCTGCCGGATTTCCGGCAAAGCCCGTTGAGGTCTCGATTTTCGGACCAAGTTGCAAGTTGTCCAAAATCAGACGGCTACCCAACGAATAATCCTCGGTGTAAGGCTCATTTCTAACGCCAGAAAAAATTGCCAATTTGATTTTATCTGGCTGAAAATTTGAAAAGTAGACCAATTCCAGGTTCATAGGTTGGAACTGGGCCACGACATCACCGCTCTGGTACTCACCGTATGCAATGATCATTTTTCCCCCGCTTGGAAGACTTTTAGACAATTCTACCACGATGCGAAACGAATCCTCTAGTACCGGGTGATATTGGTAATAGGCGGTTACAAACTCCGGACGTTCTTCAAAAGGAAGCCCGGGAGTAATAATAGAAAGGTCGGAGGGGTTTATGTACAGCTCGCCTAATACCGCCATACCGGGTACGAGGTAGCAAACGGAGGAGTCGGCAGCGCAGAATTTTCGGGTTTGCGCCTTCATCGCGTAGCTGCCCTCAACCTCGCTCGGAGCGCGCATCACGGTGTAGTCTTTGTAGCCCAGTAAATGGTGGATCTCGTTGAGCGAGGACCATTGGTAGGGGTTTTCAAACAAAGAGTCGGTTGACTCCCAGGTTTCAAAATCCCCGAAGGGAATTTGAGCCTGAAGCGCCGTTAAAGGAAGGGCGAGGAAGACCAACGCCCGTGCAGAAATTTGCAACATGGATGTCCGATTGAACATGTGTCAAAACAGTTTTACCGCAAAAAATACCCCCTTGTTGCATGTCGACTGTTTAAAGCTCCCTGTAAATACAAAAGAAAGGTACGCCTTGTTTTTGATGAAACAAGCACTAATCCGAAATTAATTAACAGATTATCAGCAAGTTGCATAAATCACAGAAGATCGGTTAACGAGCAATTGGAACCAATGAATACCCAGAAAAAAAATTCGTAATGTGGAAAACTTTGTGACTCAACTTGATATAGGCGGGTCATTGCCTGGGGGGTTAAGGGACGCCCTGATACCATTCCCGGATCAATGGAAGCACGGCCTTTCCTTGTGGCGTATAGTCCCGGTCGTGTTCATGCAAACGGCTTTCCTTGTCTAAGTACCACTTCCAGAGAAATCCCCCGGCAAACCATTCTTGTGGCCAAAAAGTTTGGAAAAGCGCCTCATAAGCTTGTTTTTGAGCCACTTCATCGGCGGGCAAATCGGCCAGCTGATTTTCCAACTTCCAGGTTTGCCACGTGCTGCCCGGTACACTAAGGTAGCCGTACTCTGTAAACAAAACAGGTTTGCCCACCTTCTCCTGCACCGCCTTCACGGCTTCAAGATGCGGTTGCCAGGCAGCCTTGAGCTCTTCCATCGAAGGCTCCGGAGTTGGCAGCAAAGGGAAGTAGGCATTAATGCCGATGTAGTCCAGTTGCTCCCAAAATGGAATGTTGCCAAAGTTGTCCCAGTTGGAAGCATAGGTCAATGGACCATCGTACACTTCCCTGACCTTGACAATGAGCTCGTCCCAAAATTTTGGCCGCTCGCGGACTGCACGTTCGGTTTCCGTGGAGATGCAGAATAGCTCTGCATCCAGCGAGTCCGCCAAACGGGCATAGCGCAAAATGTAACGTTGGTAGGCTTCCTCCCAGCGCTGCCAGTCCTCCTCGCGATCAAAGCCGTACTCGCCTATCCACCCGCTGTGCACCACCCAAACATGCGGCTTGATCATAACCTTCATACCGTGTTGCCTTGCATGGCGCACCTGAGCCACGACACCTTCAGAGCGCTCGCCCCACCATTGCCGCGAAACATCAAAATGAACGGCAGGGTCACTGGCAAAACAGAACGCGTAGGGAATGACACTGACCCAACCGGCGGCTGTTTCGGTTTTTAATTGTTCAAAAACTTCCGCTCCCACCGGTTGCGGCGGTGCAGTCAGCGAGACTCCGTTCATGCGCGCAGGAAGTGCTGTTCGGCCGTACTCAACCCCTTCAGTTGTTCCCTTGTGGGCGGCCAGTTCCCCCGCTTTGTCGGGCGAAGGGTTCGCTTCCCGAGCAGCCCCCGGCTCTAACCAGGTGGCACCAACGGGCGACAACAACCATCCCGCTAATCCGGCGGCCGTCATAAACATTAAAGCTCGTTGCCAAATCCGTGTACTTTTCTTCTCCATACCAGCGTTTATGCCGTGTTCTGATGTTCCTGAACTGGTTTGGCAGCAAAGGAAGTCCGTTATCATGACTCCAAGGATTTTTCCTATCCAGCCTATTTCTTTCTTCCGTCAAGCAAGACAGGTCAGTGAGGGTCCGCGGGCTGTTTTCGCCGGCTTTTATGAGCCCGGCTTTTATGAGCCCGGCTTTTATGGGCCCGGCTTATATGAGCCCGGTTTTTATGGGCCCGGTTTTTATCCACCAAAAAAAACTACCGAAAAGCAATTTTGGGTGCCCGATAGTCTCGCTCTGCTGTGGTTGGCTCTGTTTTTCGCCCTTTGCTCCAACAGCAACGCCCAAACAGGCCCAAAAGTTGGCGTGAGTGCTGGATACGCAGTGCAAGAGGCACAAATCCCGCAGTCTATGGCCGATCCTGCCCTTCAGGCGCTGCCCGGCCACAACGCCTACGTTGGGCTTGATCTTCGGTTTCCTCTCTCAGACGATGCCGAACTGAGAACCGGGTTCCGCCTGCGCAACCAAACTACGACCGTGTTGTTGAACCTGCCTGGCTCTGAGGAAATGCAGCGCGATGATTTTTCGGTGGTCGAGATCCCGCTTGGGTTTGGGTTAAAGCGCGCCTTGGGCCAGCGCTGGACCATCCGCCAGGTATACGCGTTCGAAATGCAAGTGCTCGGCAGCGGATCGTCTACAGAGCCCATTTCTCCCTTAGGCCCTGTCTTTCAAGTATTGGCACAACCTCAAAAACACATTCGGGCAGCCCTGAGCGTGCAGGGAGAATTGGGCTATTGCACCTCCTCCAATTTCTGCGTCGAACTACATGCCTCCTACCACCAGGGAATCACCGGCTCGCAAGAAGTAGCCGCAGCTGTGCTTCGCAATCCGGATCAATACTGGGTTTATCCGTTGATGCAAACAGGCAGTTACTTTTCTACGGGATTGGCGCTATCGCTTCCAGCGGGCAAAATTGGCCGCAGACCTGAGGGTTCGGCCGGGCTTTAGCGCGGGAGCTAAAAAAAAAGCGCAGCGAACCAATCGCTGCGCCTTCCCTCTAAAAATGAAACGACAAATGAAAACGAAAAATGAAACGACAAACCTACTTTTCGGTGCAAAGCAATTGAATCGCTATGACCTTACCGAAAATAAGCAAGCGCTTGGATTTATCCGCTGTGCTGAGCTAACCTTAACATAGAATTAACGAACTTTGACATATACAGGATGATACCATGACAAATCCGTGGCATGATTTAAAAGAATAGCCCAAATCCAACGCTAAACGAGTTCCCTAAATCAGGAGGGCGGCTATAGCAGCGGTCATGAGGCAGGCAAGGGTGCCGCCTAAAAGCGCTAGAAGCCCTAGGCGGGCCAGTGTGCTTTGTTGCCCTGGAGCCAGCGAAGAAATTCCCCCGATCTGGATGCCAATCGAGGCAAAGTTGGAAAAGCCGCAAAGGGCATAGGTGGCAATCACCACGGAGCGATCGCTTTGGAGCGCGCCACTGGCTTTCATTTCGCCCAGCGTCGCGTAGGCAAAAAACTCGTTGAGGATGGTCTTCTCCCCGAGCACCTGGCCAACCAACGCCAGATCGCCTGGATGGGCACCAAGGAGCCATGCCACCGGTGAAAAGAGCTGCCCCAACAAATACTGCAAGGTCAGACCATCGTACTGCCCCCCCCCCGCAATCACGGCATTTAAGCCAGACCAGGAGCCCCCCCAAAGCAATACCCCATTTAACAAGTACATAAATGCGGTGAACGTCAAAAGCATGGCCCCGACATTGACAGCAAGCTTAAGGCCGTCTCGTGTTCCGGTAGAAATAGCTTCCAGCAGATTCGTGCCAATGTCCGTCTTGGGAATGCTCAGCGATCGATCGGGATTGCTGCCGGGTTCTTCCGGCACCAGAATCTTGGCAAAAACAATGGCCGCCGGGGCGGACATAATGGATGCAGAAAGCAAATGGGCGGCAAAACGCGCCTGTTCGGCCGGGTCGGTGCCCCCCAAAATGGCGACGTATGCACCAAAGACGCCCCCGGCAATGGTGGCCATTCCCCCGGTCATCAAACACATGATTTCCGACTTGGTCATGCGCTCTAAATAGGGCCGGATGACCAGCGGCGCTTCCGTTTGTCCAATGAACACATTGGCCGCGGTAGCCAAGCTCTCTGCGCCGGACAATCGCATGGTTTTGCTCATGATCCAGGCAAAGCCCTTGACAATCAATTGCAACAAGCCGAGGTAATAGAGGGCCGCGGAAAAGGCGGAAAAAAAGAGAATGGTCGGCAGGACCTTGAACGCAAAAATGAACCCGATGCGCGCAAATCCCATTTGGCCGTCCGGGCCTGCTCCAGTAGCCACCCAAACATCGCCGGGCCAGCTTCCGAACACAAACTCAGCGCCCTTCTCTGAGTAACCTAACAACAGCGTAAAACCAGTCGCCACTGCTTGGAAGGCCCCCGCCACCTGCGGAACCCGAAGCACCAGTACCGCGATGATCAGCTGCATGACGATACCACTGACCACCAGCGGCCAGTTGATGTTTCTGCGATTTTGCGAGAGCAACCAGGCAACCAACAGAAAAAAAATCAGCCCGAGAATGGGTCGGAAAAAATCCATGGGCTAAAACTATTGGCCGAAGGCGTAAAGCAAAAACTCTCTGGTCAGGAATTCTCTCGCTTGCGCTTGTCCAGCTCGTCGCGGATGCGAATGGCTCGTTCGTAATCTTCCTGGTCCAGCAACTCTTTCAACTTATCGTTAAGCTCCTGGAGCGAAAACTCCGAAAGTGGCGTGGTGGAAGAAGGAGTGGTGCGCGGCACTTGGGATTTTTCGCGCGGGCTTGCCTCTACCTGTGCCGTCGGATCGTCCTCCTCAAGGACAATGCCGGCAGCTTCAAGCACAAACTCGTAGGTGTAGATTGGGCAGTTGAACCGGACGGCCAAAGCCAGCGCATCGGAAGTGCGCGAATCAATTTCAATTTCGCGGCCCGCACTGACGCAAACCAACTTGGAATAGAAGATTCCCTCCTGGAGGTTATCAATCACGATTTCGCGCAACTCCACGTCAATCATGCCGAAGATGTTGCGGACCAGGTCATGCGTAAGCGGACGGGTGGGCGTAATCTTTTCTATGGCCACGGCAATGGCCTGTGCCTCAAAAGCACCGATGACGATGGGCAAACGGCGCCGGGGTCTACCGGCGACTTCGCCAAGTACCACTGCGTAAGATTGCGATTGGGAGACGCTGTGCGACAAGGCAACAATCTCCATCTTGATTTTCTGCATTCCCGAGGGCTAAGGCTTAGGAATTCTTAAAGCTTTTCAGGGCTGCGGTGAGCTTAGGCACCACCTCAAACGCATCGCCAACCACGCCATAATCAGCGGCCTTAAAGAAAGGAGCTTCGGCGTCTTTGTTAATGACCACGATGGTTTTGCTCTGGTTCACTCCGGCCAAATGCTGAATAGCGCCGGAGATTCCAATCGCAATATACAAATTCGGTTTAATGGCAACCCCGGTTTGCCCCACGTGCTCGTGGTGAGGGCGCCAGCCGGTGTCGGCCACCGGGCGGCTACAGGCGGTTGTGGCACCAAGTGTGGCAGCCAATTCCTCGATAATGCCCCAGTTTTCAGGGCCTTTCATGCCACGGCCTGCAGAAACCACCAATTCGGCTTCAGGCAGTGGAACTACATCCATGCTCATGGTCTCGCGCTTGACCAGTTTCGCGTCAAAATCGCTGTCCTGAAGCACTGTTTGAAAGGCTTCGACAGCCGCAGAACCAGAGCCAGCTTCGGGTTTCAGGCTGTTGGGGTTCACGGAAATGACTTTCCGCTCTGTCTGAATGCTGATTTGGGCGAAAGCCTTGCCGGAAAATACCGGTTTGCGCAAACTAAATCCTGATGCTGTGTCGGGGAGCGCGATGGCTCCGGACACCAGGCCGGCCTCCAGACGAACGGCTACCCGGCCCGCGAGCGCTTTGCCGTTAGAATTGTGCGTCAGCACCACCACATCGGCATTCTGCGCCTGTGCAGCATCGGCTACCACTTTGGAGTACGCCTTGGATTGGAATTGCACCAGGCGATCTTCCTGCGCGTGCAGCACCTTGTCCACACCGTATTGCCCCAAAGCCGCCAAATCGCCAGCGTCGGCCGGGCCAATGGTCAGGGCAACGGCTGAAGTTTGGAATTGCTTAGCCAATTGCGCGGCGTAGTACACCGCTTCGAACGTGCTTTTCTTGGGTTTGCCGTCCACAAATTCCGCGTAAACCAAAACTGCCATAACAGAACTGAATTTATAGGATGTTAAAAAATAATTAAATGGCCTTCGCCTCTTCGTGCAACAACCTGACCAGCTCCTCCATGTTGTCCGGAGCAATCAGTTTAACCTGGCCTTTATCCGGGGGAAGTTGGTACGACTCAATGCGCGTCGGGGGGGTCACGTCTACCGGCGGCACCACGCTGAGCGGTTTTGACTTGCTCATCATAATGCCGCGCATGTTGGGAATGCGCGCTTCGGCCATGCCCTTCTGCGCGCTGGCCACAAACGGCATGGCCACTTGCAGCACCTCTTTGCCGCCTTCGATGTCGCGGGTCAGGGTAGCGGTCTGGCCTTCCACCTCCAGATGTGACGCCAGGCTGATGTAGGGAAGGTCCAGCAATTCAGCCACCATCCCGCCCAGGATGGAGCCGTTGTAATCAATGGTTTCTTTGCCGAGCAAAATCATGTCGTAAGCACCGGCACGCGCCTGCTCCGCAATCTGACGCGCTACGTAAAAGGCATCCGCCGGATCGGCGTCCACCCGAATGGCTTTGTCTGCGCCGATGGCCAGCGCTTTGCGAATAATTTGTTCGTTATCCGTGCGACCCACGTTGATCACAGTTACCTCGCCGCCCAGGGTCTCGCGAATTTCGACCGCGCGCACCAGCGCATACCACTCATCGAAAGGGTTGAGGATAAACTGGACGCCGGCTTCGTTGAATTTCGAATTGTTGTCCGTAAAACTGATCTTGGTGGTCGTATCCGGAACTTTGCTGATGCAGACGAGAATATTCATGCGGCGATTGGCACTTAATCGGTTGGACGAATGGAAGAAAGAATTTGGGCGAAGCGCGGCATTCAGGCAACCTTTACCGCTAAACACGGCCATTTGGGGCATCATGAGCAAGCCCGGCAGACAGCGCGAATTTTCGCGTTGCGAATATACGGATAAACGCCAATCCCGACCATGAACAGCGAGCGATTGGACCGTTTAACCGACCTGCTCCGGCAACGCCAGGACGACCCCTTTCTGCACTATGCGCAACTGCTGGAGTTTATACGGCTGGGGCGCGCGGAAGATGCGCGGAGTGCGCTGGATACCCTGTTGCAGCGCCACCCGGATTACCTGGGTACCTATTACACTGGAGCGCGCTTTCTGGAGGCGCAAGAGCAGCCCGAAGCCGCCGCAGACCTTTACCGCAAAGGCTTGACGCTGGCCCGCCGCTTGGGCGAACACAAAACTGCCGGCGAACTTCAGGCTGCGCTAGACCTTTTGGAGCCTTAATTCCCGCCTCGCGATCGTATTTCTGGCCCTTTTGGGCTGCACAGGCTTGCCTATTTCGGGCGAAGGGCACCCGTTGGAGGGCAACAGCGCCGGGGAATTCCGCAACTTTGTCGGGATGGCTGCGCCCCCCTCCCCCCACACGCTAACCCAGCGATTCAGCGAATACCTGCGCGGCGTCTGCCGGGTTAAGGCGGGCCGGCCAGTGCTCCTGGCTTGCAGTGGAGGGCCGGATTCCATGGTGCTGGCCCACCTTTTGCACCAGATCGGGCAACCCTTCGGGCTGGCCCATGCGCAGTTCGGGCTGCGGGGAGAAGACTCCGCAGCCGACGAAGCCCTGGTCCGGGAAACAGCGGAACGCTGGGCGGTTCCCTATTACACCGCGCCACTGGATGCCAGCGCGTTGGCAGCCAGTGGCCCCGATTCCTTGCAAATGGCAGCGCGCAACCTTCGTTACGCTTGGCTCGAAAGCATTCGCGCTGCCGAAGGCTACCACCGCATCGCCACAGCACACCACGCCGATGACGCAGCCGAAACCCTGTACATGCGGCTGTTAACCGGGTCCGGCCTGCGCGGGCTTCGGGGCATCCGCCCCACCCGCGACCGCCTCGTTCGACCACTGCTTTTCGCCAGAAAACAAGAACTGTTGGACTGCGCTGCAGCCTATGCTGTGCCCTGGCGCGAAGACCGCTCGAACCGCGAGGCAGACTACTTGCGCAACCGCGTGCGCCGCGAGGCGCTCCCGCAGGCCGAAATCCTGCTGCCGGGCGCGGTGGGCGGCATCATTCGCTCTGCAAGCCTGCTTCGCGAAGCAGAAGTGCTCTACGAAACGGGCCTGACCCACTGGCGGCGGCGAGTGCTGCGGCCCAACGAACACGGATTTTCGCTGGCGCTGCCCGCGCTGCTGGCGTCTGGCGCTGCGCGCACGTTGTTGCGGGAATTTTTACTGCCGCTTGGCTTTAGCGGAGCGCAAGTAGACGAAATTGCCGGCCAGGCACAAGGGCAGCCGGGTGCATCCTGGCCCTGTCCGGGGGGGGTGCTGTACCGCGAGCGCGGGCAACTCGTGTGGGTGGCGGGCGATGGTCTGGCCACTCCGCTGCCTGTTTCGGTGTCCGCTGTACCGGCTACGGTACACTGCGGTTCCTTGCGCTTTGCGTTTTCGCTGGTGGATAAGGACCATCTGAAAACTCCGGGGCTGGATAAAGGGGTGCTGCTGGATGCTGCTTCGCTCGCGTTTCCGCTGATGATCAG
>Ga0209591_10000653_pt1 | contig 44370 bp, 43 predicted proteins | sample MAT01_FD_187207 | JGI IMG/M metagenome (GOLD analysis project Ga0209591, IMG submission 187207) | Freshwater microbial communities from Lake Fryxell liftoff mats and glacier meltwater in Antarctica - MAT-01 (SPAdes) (version 2) | ecosystem: Environmental > Aquatic > Freshwater > Ice > Liftoff...
GCTTCAACTCAGTGGCTAAGTGGTAGAGCCGCGGCCGCATCTTCATCATTGAGCGCTGACAGCTACGGCTAAGCCTGCCCTGTCGTTAAGGAGACGCCTGATGGCCACAAACACCGATCGCCAACAACGACGGAGATCGAGGCAAAACCCTGATATTAGGCCGCGGTCAGCGATTCACACGCGCCTCGCCCGAGCGCCGACGCGATCTGTTCGACTGCGGCTCGGAGCTTTGCTTTGGCGCGCTCCTCCAGTTGTCGGACGCGTTCCCGCGACACTCCAAGGCGCCGACCAATTTCTGCGAGCGTGACCCCGGTGTCAGAATCTGCCAAGAGTCGAGCCTCAGCGATGTAACGTTCGTGCTTATCCAAGCACAAGAGAGCGTCCCGAATGAGCTTGTGTTGGAATTCGGCGTCTTCCGATTCTGAGATGCTCGTTTCTTGGGTGGTGCCGCGCCCGCTGCGCCGCTTGGTAGCGTAGGGCAGCACGAACAAGTACGGCGCCGTGAACAGCAGCACTAAGAGCCGGGGTGTCTCCCCCGTCCTACTGCGGCACGAGGACTGAGAACAAGCTGCGCATCGCTTCGGCGACGGAAGCGCCCGCGAGGAAGTTGTTTTGAAGCGCGCAGTCAAGCGGACTCCCGTTTGGCTGTGTTGAGCCATATGTATGAAGATTGGTGTAGGCCGCCACCTTCTTCACGAGGCACATCTGCACATCCTGGGATGCGGCCAACTGGGCCGTGTAATCTTGGGCTCCCTGGAATTTGAAGGCTGTTTCTCCGGCGCCAAAGCTGTGCGTAAAATAGCCCGAGGCGTCAACCGGTTGGTTGCCGAGAACCGGTTGGTAACGTCCAACCCCTGAGAAGTGTTCGAATGCCACACCCGCTGGATCCATGAGGGAGTGACACCCCTGGCAACTGGGATCCTGTGTCTGTTGGCGCAACGCTTGGTAGCTAACCTGAGGTGGCGGCACCGTTTCGTGTGTGCCGAATCCTTGGGGAGGAGGCGGAATGGGTGTGCACAAGAGATCCTGCATGACGGCACTGCCACGGCGGGAGACGTTGAGGTTGCGCGAGAGCCAAAAACCGCGCGTCAGGATGCCAAAGCGTTCCTGACTGCTCATATCGACGGGATTCCATACGTCACTCCCCGAGGCCGGGTCGTGCGGCACCGCGTAATACGTCGCCAGGCGTTCGTTGAGCATCGACACGGGCGAATTGAAAAGGCGATCAAGCGAACCCTGCCCGTCCTGAAGGCTCCACAACACGTAGCGTTGCCCCTCCTGGATCATAAGCTCATCAATGCTCGGCTGCGCAATGCCCGCGCTGCCTGCGGCCCCCGCGCTTCCCATCGTCCCCGGGGAGCCCCCCATCGAAATGTCTGGCAGGCCAAACCATTCCAGCGTGAACTTCCTGAGCCCTTGCTGAGCGCGAACGTCTGAGAACATCCGCTTAACTACTTCCTGCACGGGCGCACCGAGCATCTGCCCCACCTCCGATGCAAAATTGGCTTCGCCCCAGATGGTGCCCGCCAAAAAGAGCGCCACGTCACCTCTGCCTGCAGGACACGCGCGCGGTGTGATGACCGGTATCGGTGGCATCACAGGGATGGGCGGGCCCTTCATGGGACCTGGATTTGTGATCGTACCGCCCACGCCCATGCCGGGAAAAATTGGGCGGCCGCCGCTAGCGCTAGAAAAGGCTCCGCCGGTTCCCAGTGTACTTCGCGCGCCGCCCGTGAGCGCTACGGGGCCATCTGGTTCCTCGATGAGTGCCTGTCCGCCACACCCAACACCAATGCTTCCCCCTAAAATGGCGAAAGCAAGTGCACAACCGCGCCTAGTCTTACTGCTCAACCCCAGTCCCAACCTCTTCATCATGCCCGAGCCTACCACAACGCACCGCACGATCGCTGCTCAAACCTTCCTAGGCTTGGTTCGCCGGTAAACGGCCTTGGCATTCTTGTACATCACCTTGTCGCGCACCAGGATTCCATGGGGCGCCAAGAACTCCTCCGCCAGGCGGATCTGCTCTCCGAACTCCCCACCCAAATCCGACACTGGCCAATTGCTTCCCCAAATCAAACGATCGGGCCCAAAAGCGCTCAACAATACGTCGAAATGCGCCTGATACGCCGCCAGATTCATGGGGGATTTCCAGCTCCTATCCTCACTCGGACTCTGGGTATACATGTCGAAGAACGACGAGAACTTGATGAAAATGTTCGGATGCCGATCGGCAAGGCGCCGCATCTCAAGCTCCCACTCGGGGCTCGGATCGGCCCCGCTCGCACCCGCCAAATGATCGAGCACGATACGAAGGTTGGGTGCTGCCGCTGCTAACTTGGAAACGAGTGGCTTCGGATTGAGCGTGCGCCGGCTCACGATTTCCATCAGCAGTCCGCACTTTTCGATTTCGCGCACCTGCGTGAGCTGTGTATCATCCAATGTGAGGGTCGGGCTCCACAAGAAGCAGCGCACCCCCACCACCTTCTTCTGCTTCGCGAGTTCGGCTAGGTTTTTCGAGAATTCAGGCGATCCAATCTCCAGCTGGGCGACGACGAAAGGAAAAAACGGATCTGGGTTGACCCACTCCAACACCTTCAGATTATCGTCATGCACAGGGCTCGCTTCTACAATCCCGCAACCGACAATTCCGTACGGTTTTGCGAGCGCCTTGTAGTCCTCCGCCAGCACGTCGCGGTACAAGAGCTTTTGCTTCTTCGCGGGCCACGGGGCGCCACCCGGACGCGTCACCTGATAGAGGTGGATGTGGGTGTCGATGATGGGGCGCGTCTTCGGAGCCGCGGAGGCTTTGGCGTTGGCAGTCTTCTTAGGCATAGCAAAAGAGCCGATAACACACGGGGATGGGACAGCACCAGGACTTGCAGGACACAATGGCCTTGGGTGGCGGGCGTTACCACTTCGTGCCCTGCGGGCTCGGAAGCTTTCCGAAATCGATCGCTAGCGCACTTTTGGATTGGGTGGTCCCACAGTAGCCTGCTGCCCCATGCAACGCGATCTTGAGGAGGAGAATCGAACCCTGCGCGAGCGCGTTGTCCAGCTTGAACAGGCTTTGGCTTCAGGCGTCGACCCGATCTTACGGGCGCTCAGCGAACACGCGGCGTCGTACCTCTCGGTTCTCACACCGGAGGGTCGCTTTCTAGCGGTGGGGCGACCTTCTGAGGCGTTCGGTTCAGTGGTGGGGCGCAGTGTCTTTGAATTCGTTGAGCCGAGCTCGGCGGAACGCATGCGTGAGGTATTCGCGCGCGTTGTGCAAACGCGTCAACCAGAGCGCTACGAGAGCGTCGGTTATGGCGAAGACGGGACACCGGGACACACCTATCTCACCCGTGCCATCCCGTTGTGCGAAGGCGATGATGTTCATGCCATCGTGCTCGTACCGATGAACATCACCGACCATGTGCGGCTTGAGCGTTCTCTCGCAGACAAAGAAGAGTCGCTTCGTTTTGCAATCGAAGCGTCGCGGATGGGACTCTGGTCGTGGGACTTGGCGACCGATGAAATTGTGTGGAACGACAGGCTAAGGGAAATATTTGGGACGGAAGGCACCCCCCAAAACTACCAACCCTACCTTGAGCTCGTTCATCCCGACGACCACCAGCTCGTGCAACACACGGTGGAGCAAGCGCTCGAATCCGGTGTGTTTGCCACCTTTGAACACCGGCTGGCACCCAGTGGGACCCTTGGAGAACGCTGGGTCCTGGCGGCAGGCACCGTCGTTAAGGACAGCGACGGTAAGAATATTCGCCTGATGGGAGGTGCCTTTGACATCACCGAACAGAAGCGCCTTGCCCTACAGAATCAACGTGCAGAGCGCGTGGAATCCATCGGTCAGCTGACCGCGGGCATGGCTCATAATTTCAACAATTTGCTGGCCGTTATCATGCCGAACCTGGAGATGGAGCTCGCTCGTAACAAGCAGAACGTGGCTCTCACCGCTGCATTGGACGCTTCGCTCCAAGCGCGAGACCTAGTGAAAAATCTGTTGTCCCTCACGCGGCGTGACGAATCCGTTAGCGAAGGCCGCGCTGATCTACTCGCAGTGGTCGCTCGGGTGATGAACATCTGCCGCGCCACGTTTCCCCGAGAAATCGAACTGAGAAACGAAGTCCGAGCGGGCCTCGGTCATGTTTCAATGGCGCCAAGCGTGCTGCAACAGGTACTCTTGAATCTATTGTTCAACGCAAGAGACGCCATTTTGGCCTCATCCGGCACACAGCACGAGATTGTCGTCAGCGCCGAGCGGCTGTTGGCTGAAGACCCTGCCGGAGTGATTGAGCTCCACGTCAGAGACACCGGAATCGGCATGAGCGATACGGTGCGCGCTCGAGTATTTGAGCCATTTTTCACAACCAAGCCGCCCCTCAAAGGCAGTGGCCTTGGGCTCGCTAGTGCCGCCGAACGGGTGCGCGAGGCGGGCGGGACGTTGCGCTGTGAAAGCACTCCCAATATTGGAACGAATTTCGCGCTGCAGCTTGCGCACGTAGGTCCTCCAACCGCGGAAACGACCGCCCCCCCAGTACTGGAGCAATCGAGCCTAGCAAATGAAACGCTACTCCTGGTCGACGACGAACCGCTCGTGCGCAGTGTCCTACGCCGGCTGCTTGAGCAAGATGGCTATCAGATCCTAGAGGCCGCAAGTGCCGAAGAAGCACGAGCCGTTCTGAAACGAGGGATCAAGGTCGACCTGCTCATTCTTGATCAATCGATGCCAGGCGAGACTGGGACACAGGCACAGCCATCCCTTCGCACTCTCACAGCTGCGCCTATGTTGCTCTTTTCGGGCATGGCCCCCGAATTGCCCCCGGGCTTTGCTGGGATCCTCGAAAAGCCAGCTCGTTACGAGGAACTTCAGCGCGTGGTGCGTCAGGCGCTCGCTGAACGCGGACCGGAGTGAAGACTCCCGGACAGAGTCTTCGCCCCGAAGCTCTGGAAAAGTGGTGCTTATCGGCCTAATCGCGCGTATCTTGCTGGGAATCGTATTCAAGCTGTCTTCACTTTCTAACTCTGAACCCTTGTCGTGGCTGAGGAAGGGCCTACACCCACTTCGTGACCAAGGCGACCGACATCGACGTCTTCCAGTACCTGGATTACCGGGCGTTCCTTCGGGATTGGTACGCAGGGCTGAACCGTGCTGGCCGAACCTTTTCGTACCGAGCGTTCGCACGGCGAGCAGCTCTGAAGTCGCCTAACTACCTAAAGCTGGTGATCGACGGAAGCCGCAACCTCTCTAAGCCAATGGCGGAGAGGTTTGGTCGCGCGTGCGGGCTTGACGAGGAGGCGACAAGTTACTTCGCAGATCTGGTTGGCTTCAATCAGGCAGGTACCCAACAAGAACGCAATCAATGCTACGGGCGGCTCACCAGCTTTCGAAAATATCGTCAAGCTCACAAATTGGACTTGGCGCACGCCGCGTATCATTCGGCCTGGTTCATCCCAGCGGTCCGTGAGTTAGCGGCAAGCCGCGGTTTCAAAGATGATCCGGAGTGGATTGCGGCCCAGCTACTGCCCCCGGTCTCGGTGACGGACGCGCGCCGTGCGTTGGACGTGCTCTTGGAGCTTGGAATGCTGGCACGAAACGACGGCAAAATAGTGCAAAGCGATGCGTTGGTCTCCACCGGGCCCGAAACACGCGGCCTCCACATCACCTCATTTCACAGAGTAATGACTGAACGAGCCATCGCTTCAATCGATATTGTCGTACCCGAGGAGCGGGATATTTCCTGCCTCACCCTGAACGTTGGCGAAGATGGACTTCGACGCGTCAAGGCTCGGATCCAGAGATTTCGGCGTGAGCTTTTAGACCTCTCAGAACTCGAGGATGATCCGTGTCGGGTGATCCAGATCAATTTTCAACTCTTCCCGCTGTCGCTGGAAGTGCGGGCGGAGGGGGTAGCCAAATGAAAAGGTTCGTTATTTGCTTAACTTTAGCGTGCGGGGGCTGCGCCGGCACGGAGACGGGCAACCCCAACGCTCCTTACAGCACCGCAGAACTACTACTCAACGCTCGCTCCAGTAATAATCAAGCCGTGACGCTGCGCCAAGCGGGCGGCGCCGTGGTGGTCGAGCAGGCGTGGCTCACGCTAGATACCTTAAGCTTCCGCGAAGGCACCGATTGCACCGTTCCGAACGAGTCGCTTTCCACACCCCAAATTGGGTTGGGCGATCATTCAGGACCCGATGCGCTGCGACTCAACATCAACGTAAAGCCTGGCAGCTACTGCCAAGCGACGGCGACATTCATGAACGGGCAAATGGAGAAGCCGCTGGGCGCTCCGGAGCAAGTACTCGACCACTCCATTGTGATCGTGGGTCGACTAGAGGACGGTACACCTCTAACCATCGCTAGCAACTTCGCCGCCCCTGTGCAGCTTGATGCGACTCAAGGAGCGTTCGAGTGGGGAACGGATTCGAGTGCGCTCCTTGTTGAGTTTGATCTGGCCGTGTGGCTCAAAGCTATTGACCTTGCGGGCGCCGTGCGCGATCCCGTCCTCGGCATCGTTATCGATGAGCTCAACAATCAATCTGCGCTCACGACGTTCGAAGGGAACGTAGCGCCAGGGGTCACACTCTACCGCGACATTGCCGGGAACGGTGACGTCGATCCCGGGGACATCAAGGCAGCGGAGGTCTCCTTATGACTCCGGCATTCTAAACTAAAGATTAACGTCGATTGACCGCATCCGCTCAATGACTGCCCCTAAACGGGGACAGAATGGGTTTCTTTGTCCAAAGACGGTCACTGAACCGCAAAGATTTGCGACTTGGGACAGCTTTGTCCGAAGTGCAAAATGACCAAACCAAACATCAACCAAAACCATCAAACCCTAGGACAAATCACATGAAAACGCAAACAAAACTAGCCGCCTTGCTGCTTGCAGCAGCGCTTCCAACAACGCTCCTCGCCTGCAGTAGCGACGATGACAATAGCCCCGCACCCCCCTCCGCCCTTGGCACTGGTGGGACAAACACAGGCGGCACAAACACAGGCGGGAAGTCCACCGGTGGTTCGATGACTGGCGGGATGCCAGGAACAGGAGGGACGCCCGCAACGGCTCAAACCATTGTCGACGTTGCGGTTGCCAATGGCAACTTCAAGACGCTGGTAGCGGCCGTCACGAAGGCGGGTCTCGCTGACACGCTTTCGGGTCCTGGACCCTTCACCGTGTTCGCGCCCACCGACGCTGCCTTTGCAGCGCTTCCGGCGGGTGTGGTGGACGGGCTCAGTGCCGCGGCGCTTGCTGACATTCTCAAGTACCACGTCGTCAGCGGTAAAGTACTTGCTGCAGACGCAGTAACTCTGACCACGGCAGCCACAGTCAACGGCGCCTCGATGAAGCTCAACGTCGCCGATAGCAAGCTCTACTTGAATGGCCTCACCGAAGTCACAATGACCGATATTCAGGCCTCGAACGGCGTGATCCATGTCATCGACAGTGTGCTCTTCCCCGCTGCGTTTCCCGGCAATATTGTCGATGCGGTCAAGGCGCATCCGCGATTGAGCACACTTGGGGGTGCTGTCACGGCCACTGTGGCAACGGCTCTTTCTGCTCCAGACCGCACCTTGTTCGCTCCGGTGAACAGCGCGTTCGTGGGCGTCACGCTGCCCCAGGATCCGGCCGCGCTCGAAGCCATCCTCACCTATCATGCCCTCGCTTCGATCGCACCAGCCGCCCAAGTGGTCGAATTGGCTTCTGCGAAGACTGCGAATGGTGCCTACGTGGGTATCAAGACCGCGGCCGGCGTGAAGCTGAACGACAGCACCAAAGATGTGGATGTCATCTACACGGACTTCACCACCTCAAATGGTGTGATCCACTTGCTCGACAAGGTGCTCATTCCACCGGGAAATATTGCTGAAGTGGCGACTGCGGCAGGCCTCACTAAGCTCACCGCGGCGCTTGGTCTGGCAGATGTTCCGGGTACCACCACCACTTTCGCCGCCGCCCTTGCGGGAGATGGTCCGTTCACTGTGTTCGCGCCCTCGAACGCCGCGTTCGATGCCATCCCTCAGGCTGGCTTCGGTGCGGATCTGGCAAAAGTTCTGGGCAACCACGCCATTTCAGGCGTGGTGGATTCTAAGGCCGTCCTGAAGGCGATTACCGACAAGGTCTCGCCCGATACTATTAGCAACGCGACGGACAAGAAGTTGGCGCTCGCTCTGGTGGGCAACGACATTCTCATCAATCGCATGGTCAAGGTGACGGCAACCGATATTCCAGCAAAGAACGGCGTGATTCACCTCGTGGATTCGATCATTCTGCCGAGCGACGTGGCCTTCCCGGGTAACTTCGTCCAAGCACTTTCGGCGTATCCGCAGTTCTCATCGCTCGTTAGCGCCGTCACAGCCGCCGATGCTGGTGTCGCCACCGCCCTCACAGGCTCGGGACCACTCACACTTTTTGCCCCTGGAAATGCGGCATTCGCTGGTATTGATGTCACCCAAAACCTAACCAACACGCTTCTCTATCACGTCTTGCCCCTCGCAGCAGACAGTACGTTCGTGGTTGCGAACTTCGCGACGCCCGCGGCGACTGCAACAGCAGAAGGCAAGAACGTCACCGTGGATGGCACCCTGCTCAAGGTCAACGACAGCAACATCGTTCGTGTCGATCTAAGAGTGTCGAACGGTATTGTTCACATCCTCGACAAGGTGCTCACGCCCCCCGCCATCTGAGCGTACACTCCGCGACATCGCTGAATAGCCCGAACCCCCGGCACTTCTCACGAAGACCGGGGGTTCACTTTGTCGAGCCCCGGCCATAAACTTAGACATAATACAAACAACACCTACTCACCTGGCTTTCTTGAACGCCTGACAAACAGCCCCATCGGCACGAGAAACTGAAGCCTAAATAACTAATATTATTGTATAATCTGCTATTCTCCGAAAAATCTCCGCTCTCCCCCTTGACGTAAACAGAACCGAGACAATACTTAGACACATGCTACCCAGTGTCGAAGTTTTCTACGATGGTGACTGCCCCCTGTGCTCGCGAGAAGTCACATTCCTGAGGGCTCGTGCACATCGGGGTGAAATCAAATTTACGGATATCGCGGCGCTCGGATTTGACCCTGACCCCCTTGGTTTCACCCAAGCGGAGATGATGTCGGAGATACGAGGTCGAGCTCGGGATGGGCGGTTCATCTCGGGAGTTGAGGTGTTCCGACAAATGTACGCCGCGGTGGGTTTCACAAGGCTCGTGAAGCTGTCGCGCCTAGCACCTATCGATTGGCTCCTTCGGGTGGCGTACCGAGCATTCGCACGGAATCGCCTGAAACTTACAGGACGTTGCGACGCCGTGTGCAGCGTGACCCCAAACACCCCCTCTCCCAAGACAATCAAGGCTCGTGTTTAACGAGTGATGAATAAGGAAACGATATCATGAGCTACCAATATAATTCGGGCCTCGCCCATTACATCACACGCGTCAACACGACGCCAAAGCTGGAACGCGAAGAAGAACGAGCACTTGCAGTTCGCTGGCAGCAGCACCGCGATCAGGCTGCGGCGAACCGATTGATTGAGGCTCATTTGCCGTTCGTGGTCGCCATGGCGAAGCGCTACCAACGCTACAACGTTCCCCTCGCGGATCTGATTGGGGAGGGCAATTTTGCGTTGCTGGAAGCGCTGGATCGCTATGAGCCGGAGCGCGAACTGCGTTTCGTCACGTACGCCACTTTTTGGATCCGTGCCCGAATTGTCGGGGTTGTACTCAAGAACTTCAGTGTGGCAAGGAGTGGGCGAGGCGCGCTCAAAAGCCGCATTTTCTTCAAGCTCCGACGCGAGCGAGCCAAGAGCATGAGTCAGTTTGGGGATTCTCAACAGGCACTCGAAGACATGGCGCGAACGCTCGCCATGCCGGTGGATAAGGTTCGTGAGCTGCTGAGACAAATCGACAATACGGACGTTTCGATAGACCTGCCCCAAGGAGCAGAAGGGGCCTCGCTACTCGAGAGTTTGGCTGGCGCCGACACCTCCCAAGAAGCCAGCATCTCCCACTCACAAAACGCAGAATTCCAAAAGAAGCTGATCGCGGAAGCCCTGCAGTGCCTCGACAAGCGCGAACGTTACATCGCTGAGGCTCGACTCTTGGCAGATTCGGACAAGGAGGTCACGCTCGCGGAAATTGGCAGAAGGCTTGGTGTGTCTCGTGAACGCGTTCGACAACTCGAAGAACGCGCCAAAGCAAAACTCCGAGCAGCGGTAGAGCACATCGCCTCGGCACTCGGCCGAGACGCCCGGGAGTCTCTGACTGCGGCCTAGCTGTCGGGCAGCCCGGCCACGCGACAGAGCGTCGCAAAGCCATCCTCTGTCCCCGGCCAGTGCCGACGAACCGCTGCAGCTCCCGCGCGGCGAACCAGCGAGCGCAAGACCCAGCAGACGATGATGGCGTCGTCGGCATAGCCGATGACGGGGATGAAGTCCGGGATGAGATCGAAGGGCATCGCCAGATAGGCGAGGAGGAGCCACAGCCGAACGCGCACTCCTCGAGGGAGAGCCTTGTCTCCGGCGAGACGCCCGAGGAGTCGAAGGGTATCCGGAAGGATCCGAAGCGCCTCCCGCAACAGCGAGCCCTTCGGGCGAACGCGAAGGAGGAGCAGGACCAGGATTCCCCATGCCACCACCAAGGCGATCGCGATGCCGATGAGGGTTCCCTGCAGCATCACGAGGCTCCTGCAGATGTCGGAGGATGAAGGCGTCCGAGTGCCAGCTTGCCCGCAATAAGGACCAGCCCGCCCGCCGCGAATCCGGCGAGGACATCGGTCGGCCAGTGAACGCCCAGGTAAACGCGAGAGATTCCGATGAAGAGGATGAGAAAAGGCGTGCCGATGTAGAGAGGCAAACGAAACCTCGGCTGCAGTTGAGCGACGATAAGCGTGGTCATGCCGTAGACGGCGGTCGAGAGCATCGCGTGACCGCTCGGGAAGCTGTAACTCTCCGGAGCTACAATTTCCAAGATAAGATCAGGTCGCGACCGATGGAAGAACAGCTTCAGAAGAACGTTCAGGCCTTCGGCGACCGCCGCGACAGCCACGAGCACCCCGACGACGGCGCGCCTTCGATGTTGAAGTCCCCACGTTGCAACGAGTGCCACGACGCCGATAACCACGGCGCCCGAACCGAGGAAGGTAAAGGCGCGCATCACCCCGTCCAACGTCGGAGAATCGAAATCGTGCAGCCAGAGACTCACCGAGTGATCAAACGGAGTTGCCTCCCCTTCGAGTACCTCCTCGGCGATCTCGAGAAAGGCAAGCGCAGCGGCAGCACCGGCGGCGAGCGCAACGGCCGTGCGCATTGAAAGCGAACCTCGAAGCTTCGAGATCAGGTCGGCAGCGCTCATCGCGCATCGGTTCCCGACGCTACCGCGAGGGCCATCGCTCACGAGCGACCTACAGCTGCTTTACGGCGCACGTCCTAGACAGTCTACGACGCGCGCCTTAGATGGGTCAAACGCCGTTGTCATCGGCTTCGCACCCCAAGCGAGGGTCTATGGCAGGACGCCACCAACGAGACAATGTCCCCCGCCAGTCGCTTCACTCTGGCGGGGGGCGTCGACTCCTGGAGGGCTAGGCTTATTGCTGAATTTGGAAACCGAAGCGGTGCGCCTTGCCAGTGATTTTATCACCTGCTGCGCTCTTTCCCATGTCGGTAGGCTCGTAGCTGAGTATGAGCTTGGCGAAGTAGTCTTTGATCACGTACGCGACAAATCCTTCGGAGATACTCAGCGAGAATGTCCGCGTTAAACTCCGTCACGTCGTTCTTCGCGTCACGGATAGGCTTGAACCCTTTTGCGCGCCTTAGAGCCTTGAGGTCAACAGTTGTTCAGCCGCCAGCAGCCCAGAACTTGCCGCAGCCCCCATGCTGCACGGCGCACCCACCACCAAATCGCCGGCAACGGCCAATCTCCCCCTTGATTCTCGGGAAAGCCGCACGGGATCGACCCCAACCCGCTCCAACCCGCCAAGATCTGACTGCAACGAAACAGGGAAGCGTGAACCTGGAGACGCCAGCAACTCGCCATCGAGCTCCAGCAAAAGCGGTGCACGGTAAGCCAGCTCCAGGCCTAGCGTGCTCGGCTCTGCCAGAGAACCTGTGAGGACAATGCCGCCTGCCGCGACGCCGCCGGTTGCCAGAATGGCGGCATCGGCAATAATTAGCGCATTTTTTCCGTCGCGACCGGCGACGCTCAGCTCAACCCCGCTTGCCACAAGGCTCACCTCGCTCAGCTGGCCCAGCTCCGGAACAAGCCCCAGCTGCGCCAACAATCGACCGCGCGCCTGTGACCAACGCACGCCGGCAGCACCGCCAGGACGGGACGCTGACTCCCCCACCGGAACTTGGAGCCGCGAACTCAAGCCCACTGCCACATCTTCGACGAGCCCCAGCCACGGCCCCAAGAGCCAGGCGTCTCGCTTTTCCAGCTCCGCGAGTTGCGATGCAAGCCACTCCGCGCGTTCGGGCTCATCCTGCAATGCCGCAAAATCCGCCGCCGGAATGCGACGCTCCGCGTTGGATCCCAATCCGCTGACGGCCACCGCCACAAATCGCGTGTGCGTCTGCACGGCCCAAGCCTGCTCATTCAGCACGCCCGCCATCAATTCCCCATCCCAATCGTCTCGTCCGAGATCGGCAACACCGATGGTCTTGCCCGCCAGTTGAGAGAGATCCAAAAGCGCCCGATCCGCGGCGAGGCTGCGCGTGATCTGCCCCTGGGAGGTCACGTTCCATTCCCCCTGCCAGGCCCGCCACAGATCCATCTCTTGAACGAAACCGTGAACCGCCGGAGCCAAGACCTCAGGAGCGCCGTACACCATTCCAGAGGCAAACTCACTCGAGCCAGCCCGCTGCTCGATTAACGTTACCTGAACGCCGCGTTTCACGAGAGCCCACGCCGCAGCCACGCCTGCCACCCCGCCACCCACCACAACGACACGCGCAAGCGTCATTTATGCCCCAATTCGCTCGCCAGGCAAGCCAGGGCGAACGCTTCTTGCCGGGCCTGTTGGGGTCCAAGCGTGGGCAGTCTGCGCCGGGCAGCCCCTCTCAAGAACGTGAGGCCCATTTGGGTTCCGACACTGGGTGCTTGTTGGGTTGCGTGCGCCACGATGCGCCCACAGGCGAGTGCACAACGCATCCCACCACACGCACCCTGCCCGAGGCGCGTGCGCCGCGACACATCTTCAACATTGACGGCCCATTCGTGCTCCACCACATAGCGGATCTCCGCTTCGGTGACGGGCTCACACGGACAGACCACTGCGGATTCTCTTGGATTCCGCTGCATGCGCTGAAGCACGCGGCGACTCCGATCACCGTGCCGATATTCCAAGCGAGTTGCCGTGACCGCCTCCATGCCGCCTTCAATCACGAGCGCCATGGGATCGACGGATTCGCTGCCTCCCGGCAAGGCGCTCGTGTGGCTGGTGCAGGCCTCAGATTTGCCAAAAACCCGGCAAATTTCGTCCACCATCTCAGCCGCAAACAGGCGATAGCTGGCGAGCTTTCCGCCAATCATCGAATACAGGCCGGGTGCGCCCGAGTCGGCGTGATCCACGATCTCGTGCTCACGCGAAAGCTCATCTTCAGTGGGCCCCCAAGCATGGAGCGTTGGCCGCACCCCGCCCCACGTGCCGATCGCTCGCGCTTCCGCAATGCTCGGGAACACACGTTCAATGGCCTGAAACAGATAACGCACCTCATCGTGAGTCGCCAAAACATCGTCGGGGTCGCCGTAAAAATCATCATCCGTGGTGCCGAGCACGCTCATGTTTTGCCAGGGCATGAGGAACACTTGGCGCCCATCAATGGCGTTGCAAACGATCGCGTAGTTGGTGAGCCGTCGATCTAAAAAGACGTGAATGCCCTTGCCCGGTCGGATCGGGGCACTTTTGGCGTCGAGCTTGCCCAACGTCGCCGTGACGGGAGCCCAGGCGCCGGTCGCGTTCACCACGATTCGGGCTGAAATCCGGCCAGTTTCCCCCGTGATGGTGTTGTGATAGCGGACTCCCGTGGCGCGGCCTTGGTCCGCACGCAGGATTTCCGTCACCGTCGTATGATTGAAGAATTGCGCGCCACGCTCCACGGCATCCGTCACGTTGGCGGTGCACAAACGCACGCCATCGATACCCCATTCGTCGAAGGTCACGCCACCCTGGGTTTCAGCAAGGCCTGGCTCCAGTGTGGCCAACTCAGCTGCCGTGAGGCGAGCGTGTGGTTTTCCGTGTTTCAGCGGTTGATAATCATCGTACAGATCGAAGAAAGCATCGTAGGCCGTGAGCGTTAGCTTAGAGAGCAGCCCGCGCTTTCCGTACATCGGCACCAAGAACGGGATCCGAAATAGCAGGTGCGGTGCGATCCTTTGGATATGGCCGGAATCCAAGCACGAGCTGCGGGTCACGTCCGGGTTGTGGCTGAGGTAGCGAGGGCCCCCGTGAATCATCCCGCTCGAATTGCCGCTGGCACCAAAACCGACATCGTTCCGTTCAAAGAGTGCGACGCGCAAACCACGCAGTGCGGCATCGCGTGCCACTCCCGCTCCGTTCACTCCTGCTCCGATCACCACGATATCGACGTCGGTGTCCATCGAGATTTCTGGGCCTTGAGTGGGCATGCAGCAAGCTCGACGTTACGGGCGCGCTTCGGTGATGGCTAGGATTTTCGGTCACCTCGCGCCGTGTGGCTCCTACGCTGAGCGAACCTCTGCCGGTTTGTTGGCCCAGCTTACGCTTCGCCGCTAGCTGCATCCTATGAAGCCCAGCCTGTTCGCGGCGACGATTATGGCCTGTGCGTGCCTCGGTTCATGGGCAGCCAACGCGAAAGCTGGCGCGCCTCCCGTCCTCGAAGAATCGGCCCAGCTGGAAGGGCGCCCGCGCGTGCTCCTCACGCAGCTTTCCTTTCCGCAAGATCTGCCCGACGCTCCGCTTCTTGAGCGCCACCTGCGGAGCTCGCTCGCACGCCATGCTCGCCGTATGGACTGGGGCGTGGGGCGGGGACACAAGATTGAATACAAATTCACGGTGGAACTGCTCGAGGTTGAACGCCAAGGCAAGCTGCTACGCGTGAGCTGTCGCGCGATGGGCTCGCTTCCCAAAGGCAAGCGCGCCAGAAGTGAAATCTCGTTCGGAGGCGACCCCCAATCCCGCGAGAAGCTCATACGGCGGGTGATGGATATCGTCGCGGAAGGCATAATTGGCCGGCTGGCAGAGATGGAGCGCGCCCGGAGGGGGCAAAATTAGGCCGCATCGGCTATGCTTCAGGGATGCAGCCAGCAGGAGATCCCGCCGAGAGAGAGCTCATCGAACGCTTCGCAAACGTATCCGCCCACTTGAGCCGAGAGTTCGGCCAGCGTGCGATGATTCTTCCAAACGCTGAGTTCTTTCCCGATACCTACGTGGGCGATGCCGAGAGCGTTCAACGCTTGCTCTCGCGTTTGCAGCAACATGCCGGGATGCAGGACATGCCTATCCAGCTCGCCCTGCTCGCACCTGATCTGGAAGGCGAAGTAGCGCCGAGCCAATGCGGTTCCGGCGGCTGTGGTCCAGCTGCGGTGGGAGCCAGCTTTCAACGCGTTGTCGATCAAGGCGAGAGCTGGCAGCTCAATGTCGCGCTGCCCGAGTTGCTCCACCCCGTTGCACTAACGGCCGAGTTAGCGCGTGCTTTAGGCCTGATTTTCCTTTTGGAAACCCACGAGCCAGGGACGCCGATTGAAGAGCCCCTCGACATCACGAGCGAGCTCGTGGCCGTCCAGCTCGGCATGGGGCCGCTTCTGCTGCTTGGCTCTTATATCTACGCCAAAGGCTGCGGTGGGCCGCGCATCTCGCAGGTCACGAGCCTCGGGCCGTCCGAGTTAGCACTCGCCACGGCGCTGTTTGGCGCCATTTCGGCAACTCCCGCCAAAGTCGTGCTCCGCGTGTTGCCCGTGACCCAGAAGGAAGCCTTCGACGAAGCCTGGCTGCTGGTCCGCTCAAATCCCGAGCTGATCGCGAGCCTCAAGCACAGTCCAGAACTCGTGGCACTCGGGAATTTTCAGCTTGAAGCGCGACGCAGCTGGCTCGGACGCTGGCTCGCGCCCAAGACTGTCAGCGAAGAATCAGCGTTTTTGTTGGGTGAAAGAAGCACCGCACCGCGCCCACCGGCACGGAAACCGAAGAGCTCCCAACATGACGAGCTCAAATCGCTGGTGAACGACGCATTCGATCGCAGCTAAGCTGAGCTGAATGGCGATTGCACAAGGCAGCTGCCCGAACTGCGGGGCACCCATCGAATTCGCGCTCGGCGCCTCGTTGGCGAAGGTGTGCGAATTCTGCAAGTTCACGGTCGTCCGCACCGATCGCGGCCTGGAGCACCTCGGCAAGGTAGCTGCGCTTGCGAATACGCCCTCGTTGGTCGCCGTGGGCGACGAAGGCAGGCTCGCGGGGCGCCCCTTCAAGGTCATGGGGCGTGTTCAACTCGATCACGGCCTCGGGCCTTGGGATGAATATTATCTCTCCTTGAATCACGGTGCAGAGTGGGGCTGGCTCGCTTACGCGGAGGGTCAGTGGCAGCTCACCTATTCGGCGCCGGAGGTGCGTGGGCCGGCCTTCGCGCAGCTCACCCTCGATCAGGACGTTGACCTCGGTCATGCGGGCCGCTTCCGCGTGAATGAGCTCAAGAGCGCCACCATTGTCTCCGCCGAGGGCGAACTCCCCGAAAAAACGCTACCTGGCAGCGTTCGCTTCTATGCCGATCTCTCAGGCACCCAGCACCGCTTTGCGACCCTGGATTATGGGCCCGAACGGGGCGCGCCCGAAGCCTTCGTCGGTATCACGCTAGCCGAGACCGAGCTTCACGTAGCGGCTGCGGGTCCGCGCACCGTCCAAAAGATAAAGACCACCAGCATCCGTTGCCCCAATTGTGGCGGTGATGTTCCCAAGCTGAGCGGTGAGCGAGCGCAACGGCTTGGCTGTCCGTACTGCGGCGCCCTTTCTGACATCGCCACCCAAAAAATTGTCGCGACTCAGGAAGCCGCGGCGAAAAAAACCGATATCCCCGTGGGCTCGCAAGGCAGCTTCGAAGGCATTCCGTACATCTGCGCGGCTTATCTGCGACGCGGGACGGAATTTGAAGGTGAGCCTTACAGCTGGGAAGAATACTTGTTGTTTGCTCCGGGCGTGGGTTTTCGTTGGCTCGTCAAAGATCCGGAGGCGGGTTGGGCCTGGATCTCACCGGTGAATTCGGCGGAGATCGACACCTCCGCTAGCCCGCGGGCGCTCAACTGGGAAGGTCGCAATTATCGCCTAAAATACAGGAACCGCGTGCGCGTGGAGTACGTCTTAGGCGAGGTGTACTGGCTATGCTCGGTGGGCGAAGAAACACGCTCCGCAGACTATGTTGTGGGGCGCTTCACGCTCTCGCGCGAGGAATCACCGGGGGAGGTGCGCTATTCCTCAGCCAAACCCATAGCCTGGGGCTTGATTGCGCAAGCCTTTGGGCTACCGCTCAGATCGGCTGGCGCCGACACGCCGAAGGCCGGGAGCAGCGGCGGCACCGAACTCACAGGATCCGTGATTGCGTTTAGCGTGATCGTGATTGTCCTGATTGTGGTGGTCTCGGCCTTGTCGGACGACACTGATGGTCGCTATGGGGCGCCTGGCTCGCCCGGTTCGGGTTTCTCGCGCGGCTCCGGGATCTACTTTGGTGGAAAGTAGCCCAGCTTCCCCCGATCGAGCCAATCACGAGACCGCCGTCGCGCTCACACGCTTCACGCTGCCGGCCGTGAGCCTGCTCGGGATTTCACTGTTTGAAACGCTGATTCGCGTGCCAGCCCTGCACCTTGAGCCGGGTCCGGCTGCTGATTCCACGTGGTTTGACGCTGTCGTGTTCGCCACCTTCGCAGCAGGCATTCTCTTCGCGTGGAAGCGTGAGCTGGAGTATCTGTTGTTACCCATCTGGCTCGCGTTCGCCGCGGTCTTCTCTGGACTTTCGGGAGTCTTTTGGAACCTTTGGCTCGCAAATTCAGCGCTCTTTCTATTCTATTTGGCCTATGCCGCCGTCGGCGGGGCGCTGTTTGGCGTAGGGCTGGTGGTGAGCTCTCGCTTTCTGAAGCTGGCGCTGGCGGGCGCCTTGGTCGAACGGGCATGCGGACCACTGCGCCTGTTCTTGGTGGTTGGCGGCAGCATCCTTTTGTTTCTGGCGTTGCAGACCCTGGGGCCGTTGCGTGCCGGAGCGATCTTGGGGACGCTGCTCGGAGCCGCAAGCCTCGGCGCGCTGGGAACGCTTAAACGCCTGGAGCTTGGAGCGATCCCATTGGCCCGGGCATTGCCCACGTGCACGCTCGTGCTACTCGTGGTGTTCCTGAGTGGGCTGTGGTGGCTCGAACGCTGGGTTCCGGCGCGGGCACTTTTGGCTTACCAGAACACGGTCTTGCTGTATCGCGAAGGGCCACGGGGGAGCGTGGCGTTGACGGCAGGGGAAAAGCAATTCCAGCTGTTCACCAATGGGCTGTTGCGTGTTTCAGCCGTTGATGAACGGAGGTATTTTGAGAGCCTCGTGCATCCCGCGCTGGCGCTTCTGCCCAAGCGCTCACGCGTCTTGTTGCTCGGCTCGGGCGATGGCTTCGGGCCTCGGGAAATCCTGCGCTACCCGGAGCTACGCGAGCTGTGGCTGCTGCCAGAAAGCCCTGATTTATTGCAGCTTTCACGCAACGTGCGCTGGCTTGAGCGACGCAGCGAGCACGCCCTTTGGGACCCGCGAATTCGAGTCGTGGGTGAGGAAGCTCTCGTATGGCTGCAATCCAACCCACAAAAATTCGATGCCATCATCGTTGATCTGGCTGACCCCCGCGACACCATCATCGGCAAGTATTACACGCGCTTCTGCTTTCAGTTGCTCCGTGAACACTTGACACCCGGGGGTATCATCGCGCTGCAAGCCACAGCGGCCCAATCGCCCACTCAAGTTCTCTCCGATATAGTTGCCACCCTGAATGCAGCGGGGCTCAGCACGCTGGTCTACTCCGCGCCTGTCCCCAGCTTGGGGCTCTGGAATTTTGTACTCGCGAGTCCAAACCGCGCGGCCTTGAGTGCGGTACCACGCCGTCTCCCGGAAGGGCTCAGCTACTTAGACTCAACGACGCTCCAGTCGCTCTTGGAAACAGCGCGCCGCGAAACCCCCAAAATTAGCAGCGGGCAAGTCAGCCTGCTCCATCATCAGACGATCTTGGATGCGTTTCTGAAGATACGGCCGGAACCGTAGCTGAACGCCCAAAACGCAGCGTGATCCCAAGAAATGCCCGCGCCGCGTAGCCCGCATTCACGATCACATAAGGCACGAGATACAGCTCCATTTTGCCAAAGAGCGCCGCAAGCCAAATATACGAAGGGTAATGAATCAACCAGTGCCCCACCGTTTCCACCCAACCCAGCACACGGCGAAGCCCGGTAGGCTCGGCGGCCACTGCACCCGTCGACACAATCTCAGGACGCCGCAAAAACGACGTCATGCCGATGCCTGAGGCCAAACACAAAAGGCCGAGCAAGCCTACCAATAACACGCGCGCATCCCCCCAATCCAAAAACATCCGCACCGCTACCGCCGCGAGGATCAAGAAAGCTTTGAGCTCATCCATCAAAAAGTCGAGCAAATGTCCCTGAATCGACTGCACGTTGCGCAGGCGCGCCAGCATCCCATCCACGCAGTCCAAGATGTAGGACAGCTCATACACTAAAATCGCCACCACGAGCCCCATGTGCCCGGGGAGTAAGACCAGAAGCAGTGCCGCAATCAGCGCGATGAATGCCGACGCCAACGTGACCTGATTGGGCGTTATCTTGGTCTTAGCAATGCTGAAAACAATCAGAGCCGCGAGTGGCCGGCACACGTAGACGTTCCACGGCAGGTCTTTCGGCTTCTTGGTGCGCGCGTAGATTTCTGTCGGGGTCACGAGACTGCGAGCCTGGCATGGCTGACCCAAGCCAGGCAAAATGCGCGTGCCGAGCGCTTAAATGCTTAAGATTATCGGGTTTTCCGCGCCTTTCCCTGGAAACCGTGGCAAGGGGTTAGGCCTTGCCTTGGGTTTGAGGTATCCAACCGCCCTCCGTATGCCGGCCTCCCCTCTCGATCCGACCAGCGCTCCGACCTCTCAGCCTGCTCGCCCGGCGAAAAAACGCCCGCCGTACGAACTGCCCGAAGTGATCGGTGGCAGATTCTGGATTGCACTCGCGTTGTTGCTCGGGATGTCGTTTGTGCCTTTCTGCGAGCCGCTGCGGCGCAGCATCGACAAGCAGGGTCCGCCCGCCTTGAGCGCCGCCAACTGGAAGGTGGGAACCACCCACACCATCAAGATCACGATCGTGACGGCTGACTACGAGATGCTCGACTGCGCCTACCCCACCGACATCGGCGGCAAGCATTGCTCGTACATATCGACCACCGAAGCCTGGCCACGCCGGCCCGGCGAACCCCTCGACAACAACAAGTTAAACATCGTTCAGCCGTACCGAACCTGGCCGGACAATCTTTTGCTCGCCGTCTCCAGCCTATGGACGCATCCCGATGTTGCGATGCGCTTGCACAGTGAGCCACCCGCAAATATTCCAAAAGAGAAGCTCGGGCGCTTCGTGGCCCAATGTGAAGTGAAGTTCATCGGCGAGTTTGATCGCCCGAATTTGCGCTGGTTCAAGACCGGGGCTTGGGGTCAAGAGCCGAACAAAGTTCCGGTCGGCGATGCCGTCAGCTGCAAGATCGTTCCTGACGATCTGTGAGGATGGAGTTGAGTGCCGGGCAAAGTGCTACCACGGTTGATCGCAACGTGGTTCGGATGCGGGCTCTCGCCCATTGCTCCGGGCACCGTCGGCTCGCTGGGCACGATCCCTCTGCATTTCGCACTCAAGTTGTTGCCCTGGCCTGCTCACCTGGCAGCCATCGTGGCGATCTCAGGCCTCGGGGTGTGGGCCGCACAACGCTACGCAGAAGCGACGGGCGAAGAAGATCCGCAAAAGGTGGTGATCGACGAGGTCGCGGGAACACTGATTGCGATGGGTATGGTGTCCTCGCTCAGCCTGGCCAGCCAAGCTGCCGCCTTCGTGCTGTTTCGTGTCTTCGATATCACCAAGCCGAGCTTGATCGACAAAGTTCAATCGCTGAAACCTGCGGGGGTTGGCATCATGGCGGATGATGTGCTCGCGGGGCTCGCAGCGGGAGCCTTGGCACTGGCTTTCTTTAGCTTCTACTTGTAATCCTTCGTGTCCGGACCGAGCAGCGTGCCACACAGCGTGCGGCACTTTTTATCCTTCGGCTGGCAGCCACAATCGGGGTGTTCTCGCTTGAGCTTCAGGAGTGCTTGATATTCTTCGCGGGTGAAGCCGGCACTCTTCTCAACGCGCTTGAAGTCCCAGCCTGCTTTGATTTGTTTGGGAGTGCGCGGATCGGTGGCGGTGCCCTCCGGCTCAGAGCAACACCGGAATCCCAAGAAATAGTAATAAAAGCCCTCATTGTGCGTATAAATCTTCGGCCGGCACTGATTGCGCACGCCTTTATACCAAGGGCCACCCGTGTGCACGCTATCGAACTTGCCGCGAAAATCACTGGTGAAGGTTTCGCTGGCCACGACTTCGTCGTTGTTGCCCGGCAAATCAAAGACGCCGTAATCGCTCACACATTCAGGCTGGCTGCCACTCCGCACGCCCTTCCACAAGCGCGACAGCTCGGCCTCATCCCGCTGGGCCACCTTCGGCATCTTCGGAGCATCCCAGGGCACATCGCCATGGCATTTGTTGGTGTCGCGAGCATAGCCATACGGAAACGGCTTCATCTCCGGGCCTTCACAAGCCAACGTCCACTCACTCTCGGTGCACATACGTTTACCAAGGGCCGCACACTTGACCTCCGCTTGGTGAAATCGATTCATCACCTCGGGCCTTTCGCCGGCGCGATTAGGGTACGAATAGGCATCGATGCAGTAGCGCTTCTTTGAGCGTGTTCCCACGCACTTGGCGCTGCCTTCGGTAAACTTCTCGCAGATCGTCTTCTTGTTGGATTTGTCGTACCAGCTGCTCAAGCATTCGTGCTCCACTTCGCTGCAATACTCGCCCTCAACCAGCTTCATGCCTTCGGGGCAGGCCTCCTTGGCTTCCTTGGCTTCGAGAGCCGCCTTCTTGTCCGGCTTCGTTGCGTTCGCGGCGGCAGGCTGCCGTGGCGCTTTAGGAGTGGCTTTCGACACAGCGGGCTTGGTCCCTTGATCGGCCTGAGCGTGCGGCAGGGTACGCTTTTGCTTAACCTGAGCCGCTTGGGCCCCGGCGCAGGCGATGGGGAGAGTCAAGAAACAGCCAGCTAATGCACGAGAACTCCAATGGGGCATGGAAGCGAAGCTAGCAAGGATCTGGGCCTTGAGTCGACGCAAGCTCCGCGAGTAGATTGCGCCCACTTTGACGCCCCAACCGAAAAGCCCCCATGGCTCCCCCCTCGTCGGTGTGGTGATGGGCTCCAAGAGCGATTGGGAAACCCTCTCGCACACCTGCGAAACGCTGGACCTGCTGGACATTCCCTACGAGAAGCTCGTGGTTTCGGCGCACCGCACTCCCGATCTTTTGGTGGAATATAGCAAGGGAGCCGCGCCTCGTGGACTTGAGATCATCATTGCAGGTGCCGGCGGAGCCGCGCATTTGCCGGGCATGATCGCAGCCCTAACCCACCTGCCAGTGTTAGGCGTGCCCGTGCAGAGCAAGGCGCTGAACGGGATGGATTCCCTGCTATCGATCGTGCAAATGCCAGCTGGTGTGCCGGTGGGCACTTTAGCGATTGGGCGCGCGGGAGCGATCAATGCGGCGCTCTTGGCCGCAGCATCACTTGGCAATAAGTACCCAGCGATTCAAGCCAAACTGATCGAATATCGTACGGCCCAAACGGCCGCCGTGCTTTCAGCTCCAGACCCAAGTGCTGAGTGATATGAGCGAAGGCGTGCTCGTTGGCATACTGGGCGGTGGTCAGCTGGGGCGCATGCTCGCGCTTGCGGGGGCCCCGCTCGGGCTCCGTTTCATATGCGTGGATCCAGGAACGAACGTGCCCGCAGCCATTGCGGCTCAACACATCCAAGCTGAATACGATTCTCCTCAAGCGATCGAAGCGCTCAGCCAGGCACAGGTCGTCACGTATGAGTTTGAGAATGTGCCGGCACACGCCGCAGCCGAGCTTTTGCGCCGAAATGTGCACGTCGCGCCGGATCCGGCGGCACTCGCGGTGGCCCAGGATCGGTGGGTGGAGAAGCAGTGCTTCGAGCAGCTGGGGATCCGAACCGTCGGCACCGTTCGCGTTGATTCCGAAGATGATTTGGCCCCGGCACTCGAACAATTGGGCTCCCCATTGATCTTGAAGACCCGCCGTGCGGGCTACGATGGCAAAGGGCAACGCGTGGTGCATTCGCTCAGCGAGGCCAAGGCAGCGCACCAAGAGCTGGGCGCTGTACCCATGATCGCTGAAGAATTCATGCGTTTCACACGCGAACTCAGCATCTTGGCCGTGCAGAGCAAAACCGGTGAACGCGCATTCTATCCGCTGGTGCAAAACGAGCATCGGAACGGCATTCTGCGCACCACGCTGAGCCCCGCACCGAACACTTCTGGCCAGCTCCAGGCCGAAGCCGAAGGCTACGCCAGCGCGCTCCTTCAGCATTTGGGCTACGTGGGCGTCTTAGCGCTCGAGCTGTTCGAAAAAGACAGCAGCCTGTACGCCAACGAATTCGCACCGCGTGTGCACAACTCCGGACATTTTAGCATCGAAGGTTCTGCCACCAGCCAATTCGAGAACCACCTGCGTGCGATTCTCGGACTCCCGCTCGGCGACACATCGCCCCGCGCGCACAGTGTGATGCTCAATCTGATTGGCAGAGAGTGCCCGCTAGCGGACGTATTGAGTGTGCCTGACGCGCACTTGCATCTTTACGGAAAATCAGCGCGCCACGCCCGAAAAGTAGGGCATATCACGGCCCTGGCACCGGATGCCCTGAGCTTGGAAGCGCGGCGTTCCCAGCTGCAAAGCTTCGTGTCGCTGTCTGAAGACGGCTGACTCCACCGCTCACTCCGCCTCCGCAATCAAACGCCCGGCGTCGACCATCAGCTGCTTCATTGCTTCATCTTCGCTACTGCGATAGTAGCCGCGGATCTGACCTTCGACGTCCAACAACACGAGCTGCGAACCATGCGTGATCCCGAAGTCAGCCTGCTTGGCATCGGCCCGCCCTTCCAGGGCCAGCTTGAAGCCCTGCTCAGCCGTCTGCTTGATCAGTGCGTAATCGCCCGTGAGGAAGGACCAGGTCGCAAAGTCAGCGCCATATTTCGCTCCGTACTGGCGAAGCACGCTGGGCGTGTCGTTTTCCGGGTCCACGCTGATGCTCACGAAGCTCACCTCAAGCTTTTTCGCCTTGGCGATGACTTGCAACTGCTGCATCTGGCGCGTGATGCGCGGACAGATAATGGGACAACGCGTGAACATGAAAGCCGCGACCCAAACCCTGCCTCTCAGCTTCTCCGGAGAGAATGGCTGCGCTGCTTGATCCTGAAGCTTGAAGCTTCCGATTTTCCCGAGCGTGGGCAGCGGAACTGCGCGACGGCACGCGACGAGGCTGGACATCAGCAGCAACACACTCAACCACCCGACGGCCTGGGCGCGATAGCGACGGAGTTTGGCTTGCCTCACCTGATTTCCATGGCCTTTCACGAGGCCCTTGCTCTACCTCGAAGCGCATTCCAGAAGTAGCCTGAGTTGTGACGATCACCCGCGACTACCAGAAAGACGCTGGCCTGTGCGGCACCTGCCGCCACTCGAGGCCCGTGAAGGGCGCCAAAGGCAGCATTTTTCTGTTCTGCGAACGATCGAGGCTTGAGCGCACATTCCCCAAGTATCCAGGGCTTCCTGTGCGGGAGTGCGCCGGTCACAAAACGCTCAGCGCGCCAGACGTTACCAAGGGTTAACCTGTACTACTTTCAGTTCGGCTCTGCGTTGCCCGCGTCATCCAAGATTTGGCGGATCTTCTTCGACAAGCTGGTCGGCGTGTAGGGCTTGGGCAAGAACTGATGGCGCGACCCGAAGCTCACCGGGATCGTCACTTCGGAATATCCTGAGGTGAATAACACGCGCGCCGCGGGGAAGAGCAACAGCAAATCCGCCGCCAACTCCACGCCCGGGCGGTCGGGTAACACCATGTCCGTCAGGATCAAGTGTATCGGCCCCGAGTGTGCTCCCACCACTTCGAGTGCCTCAGCGGCTGTCTCCGCACAGAGCGTGGTGTAGCCCAGGCCCGAAAGCACACGCGCGCAGAGCCGGCGAATGAGCGCCATATCCTCGACGACGAGAATCGTCTCAGACCCCATGACGCTTGAAGGATACTCAGAGATCGGGACCGCTTTGGATGCCGGCAACTCGCTTCGCGGCAGGTAGACGTGAAAAGCGGCCCCGTCACCTACCTCGGACTCGACTTCAATGAAGCCGCCGGCGTGTTTTACGATATTTTCGCAAGTTGCGAGCCCAAGTCCGGTGCCCTTACCCAGCGACTTCGTCGTAAAGAATGGATCGAAGAGGTGGCGGCGAACTTCCGCTGCGATACCGCTCCCGGTGTCGGCAACCGTCAGCCGCATCCACTCGCCCGCCGCACTTTCGCTCGGTCGAGTCACGTTGGCAGTCGCGATGGTGAGGTTGCCCCCACGTTCCATGGCATCGCGTGCGTTGATCACAAGATTCATCACAAGCTGCTCAAGCTGCGAAGGGTCCACACACACGGGCCAGGTGGGTTCCGCAAAATTCAGAACAATCCGAATGTCTTCACCCAATAGCGGCTGAATGAGGCGCACCAGGCTCTGAATTTCTGCCCTCGGCTCGATAGCGCGTGGAATGAGCACCTGTCGGCTAGCAAATGCCAATAGCTGCCGGGTCATCCGCGAAGCACGCTCCGAGGCTTGGCCGATTGTCCCGAGCGACTCGCGCACGTGCGGCTCAAGGCTGGGGCTTCGGCCAGCTAGCTCGACTTGGCCTAAAATCACGGTCAGCACATTATTGAAATCATGCGCCAAGCCGCCAGCTAACCGGCCGAGTGCTTCAAGGCGCTCGGTACGAGCAATCTTCTCTTCAAGCTCCTTGCGCTCCGTAAGATCGACGGTTGCTCCGAGGAAGCCGGTGACTTCTCCCGCGCTATCTCGCAAGACCTCGCCCGCTGTCTGCAGCTGCCGGATCGCGCCATCACTTCGGCGCCTAATTCTGTACTCGTAAACGATCGAGTTCGAAGTGGCGAAACCATTGGGTAAAATTTGCTGAATCCGGGCTCGATCAAGCTCCAACACCAGGGCGTCATACAATTCCCACGTAGGCGTGGTCTCCGGTGCGACTCCGAAAATTCGATGCAGCTCCTCGGACCAATCCAAGCGCCCACTGGCCTTATCCCACTGCCAACTCCCCACATGCGCAATGCGCTCGGCTTCGGCCAACATGCGAGCGTGCCGCACGATCTCGGCCTCCGCGCGTTTCGCTTCGGAGATATCTCGCGTCAAAATGCACGCAAGCTCCACTTTCCCGGCCTTCTTGTACGCGCCTACCGCGTTACCGAACCAACCAGCCAGTTTGGGCGCATAGCCCTCGTAATACGAGGCCTCACCCGTTCGAAAAACCTCAGCGAGTGCAGCTTCAGCCATCGGGCGCGACGCGGCATCTAGAAAATCATAGATGGATGCGCGACCGATGAGCTCGTCCAGATTCACGCCCTCGGCGGTGCGATTCACCCAACGATACACCCCGTGCTCATCCACCAAAACGATGAAATCGAACGGAGTCTCCGCAATCGAACGCCAACGGGCTTCGCTTTCTGCCAACTCCTCGGTGCGTTTCGCGAGCTCCTGCTCCATCGCGCGCCGCTCGGTGACGTCGAGCACCGTGCCGACCACCCGCACGATCTTTCCGTCCGCACTCCGGAGTGCGCGACCTCGAATCAGGACATGCCTTTCGCCATGCCGCGGCAATTGCAGCCTCAGGGCAACACTTTGCGGTTGAGCCGTGTGCTTGGCCCGCTCAACCAGCAGCATCATGAGCGAACTGTCTTCGGTGTGCACACGCGCACACAGTGCATCTAGGGATGGCGTGTCGAGCGCTGGCTCGTACTCGAGCAGCGAATACAGATTCTCAGACCACGTCACCCTATTGGCTTCAATGTCCCACGCCCAACTGCCGAGCTGCGCGACGCGCTCTGCTTCTTCAAGCAGTGCCTCACTCTCGCCTTCCTCCAAACCCAACGCTGACTTAAATCGCTCGCGCGAGATTCGTTCGGCTTCAAACGAAGATTCGGACGGCGTGACGCCATTGGCTGGCTCGTGTTTCCCCATGAGGACTCCGGAGGATAGAGCCCAGGGCCAAAGGAGGGGAGTACCTATTTCGAGTGATTCACGGCTATCCGCCGTGGAGTCTCAGACGCCCCAGCCACGAACCATGGTCAACCGTTCAGTTGGCAATTCCGTGAACTAACGCGCCAATGCGTTAATCGCCACTTGCAATGCCTCAATCTGAGCATCGCTGCGGTGTAACGCCTCAAAACTCTTGGCTTCCTGAAGCTTGGTGGCCTGCTTTTTCCAGAGCCCCAAGAGCGGCGACACACCTGCCTTTACCTCAGCATCCAGCGCGCCTAGCGCCTGCGAGCGGGCATCAAACAGGGCCGTTTCGAATGCCGTGCGTGCCTCAACGCCGGCCACCAACACGACCGAGCCTTCGGCCGCAGCATCCACGGAACGACCCGCGTCCACGGCGGCGTTTACGTCTTTTTCATAATTTTCAAGAGCCGTCCGCCATTTGTCTAAGACCGGAACCAGACGCTCGGCACTCTGTGGCACACGCGACAACGCCTGGGCATACCGAGAGTACTGCGACCACTCCTGCCGAACCGCCACGGGCGCACTCCCACACACTGGCGGCTTCTTCTCATCCCACTGGCACACAGCCGGCAATCTGCGCAAACAACCCAGTCGATAAGCGCGCAACACCTCGTCAAAATCGGGCGCATGAGCGGCACCCTCCGAACCCTCGCACCGATCGATGCGACAGCCTGCGGTGATCGCCTCTTCAGCAGCATCACACAGATCTTTTTTATCTCGGTTCGGGATGGCGTGCGGCACGCCGTAGAGGCCGACGAGCGCTGCACCATAGAACAGACTGGCCGCCTCGGGGTGAGCATTGCGATGCGCCTGCCGTGCCAACGCGAAGGCTCCCTTGGCAGCCGAAACGTGCCATTTCTTTTCGACGTCTTTCTGTACTTCGAAGCTAGAGAGCGACTTCAAGCCAGCGCTCAAACACAGAAGCGACGTGATCTCGTTGCCGATGGGCACCTCTACGTAGCAGGCCTTCATTCCCGGCTTCTCCGGAATGTGCGTGAGGATGGGCATATCTGCAACGCCGACGGCGCCTAACAGGGAGAAAGCCACGAACGCCGCGCTGGCGACCGCCGCACGTTGCTTTGCCGAAGAGCCACTAGCGTTTCGCATAATTTTCGCCTCCACGGGTAAACAACCCCTGCGCGAGCGCGCGGAGCTGTTCAGATTTCACGCTAACGCGACTTAGCTTGGCTTCACGTGCGAGCTCCTCACCCTGTTTTTTGTAAATTTCCTGAGTGGCCTGGGCGGCGCTGAGCTTGCCGTAGACTTGGGCAAGCCCGCCAACGCTCACCAGGAGCAGCACGGCGAGTGCCACGATCCCGGTGGCCGCGCGTTTTGGCAGCTTGAGGTCGACGAGTGCGGTCAAACCAGCTGGCGGGAGATCTTCGCCGCCCTTCCAAATGATCGTCGGTGAACCCACAGTGTGCAACCAAAGCTGATCGAGGAGGGGCTCAGCTTCCTGCCTGAGCGCGACCACACGCACATGATTGGCTGATAGCAAATCCACGTTCCAAACGCGGGCTTCGGGATCAAATGGACCAAGCTCAACACGATACAGCTGTGACACGCTGCCCAGCCTACCCGAGCCTATCTGTGGTCGTCCAGGAACTACGGCTGCTCGCGCCAAACAAGGTTCTGAGCTTCGCCACGTCTTCAGGCTCACCCATGACAATGAGTCCCGCCCCAGCCTTCACTTCCGCGTCTGGCCCGGGATTGTAGACGTAGTGGTACCCCGGCTCGTGCAGCGCGATCACCAACAGCTTCGTTTGCTGCCGGATGGGGATATCGCGCAAAATTTTGTTGGCGTACTCCGAGCTCTCGGGCACCGTCACTTCATCGAATCTCAAGTTTTTCGTGACCCGCAGCATGCGGTCCAAGAATTCGGTGACTCGGGGCCGTATCAATTGACTCACCAGGCGCAGGCCACCGATGCGATGCGGGCTGACCACAGAATCCGCCCCAGCGCGAAAGATCTTCGGCTCGTTTTCAATTTCGACAACTTTGGAAACGATGCGAGAGGAGGGATTCAGCGCTCGGGCCGAAAGCGTGATGAACAGATTGTCCGGATCAGTCGGCAAAGCCGCAATAACGCCACTCGCCCGTTCCACGCCGGCGGCGATCAGCACGTGATCATCGGTGGCGTTCCCCACCACGCACAGAAGCTCCATCTTCAGCTCCGCGGCCAGGTGCGAAAGCTTGGCTTCGTCATTGATCCACGACCACGAACGGAAGACGCGTGGCCACGAGCTCCTCGACGACATAGCGCCCGGTGCGCCCGCAACCGGCGACCACAAAATGATTAGAAAGCGCGGCTATTTTCTGGTTCATGACCCGACTCCGAAACGCCTTACCAATGTAGCCCTCAATGAGCAGCGTGGTGAGTGTTGATTGAAAAAATGCAATCGCAGCAACTCCGCATACGATCAGCACTACCGTGACCATGCGCGCCACGGGGAATTTTTCCATTTGCGGCAGCTCCGAATAGCCGACGCTCGAGACCGGGCCCACGGTAGCTCAGGCGAGCAGATTGCCCAACGCGGAAGCGAGATCGGGGTATTTCCACTCAAAGCCCCGCTCGGAGAGGCGCTTCGGTAAGACGGGCTGGCCCCCAATGATCGGCGCCGCCCCTTCTCCCAACACCAGCTTCAGCGCAAAGGCGGGTGCCTTAAACCAGGTGGGGCGCTGCAACGTTTGGCCCATCACCCGCGTCAGCTCAGCGTTGGTCACCGGCTTGGGGCCTGTGACGTTGAACGCGCCGTGTGCCTCGGGATCAGCCAGCAAATGCTCCACGCCGCGGACCACATCTTCCAGATGGATCCAGGAAAAATACTGCTTCCCAGAGCCCACCTCGCCACCGACAAACATTCGGAACGGCTTCTGCAGTGCCTCCAGCGCTCCCCCACCCTTTCCAAGCACGACGCCTAAGCGCACCACCACCAAGCGCACGCCCAGAGCTTCAACCGCGGCCGCGCTCCTTTCCCATTCCACACACACCTGGGCCAGAAAATCTTCACCGGCTGGGCTGCTCTCGCTACGCGGCTCGCTCCCGATCTCACTCCCGTAGAAACCGATGGCCGACGCACTCATGAATAACTTCGGCTTAACGGCTGTTTGGGCAATCGCTTGGACGAGCGTTCGGGTGCCCTGCACCCGACTTTCGCGAATGCGTTGCTTATTCTCTTCGCTATAGCGCACGCCGACCGCTCGCTCGCCGGCGAGGCTGATCACAACCTCCTGACCCTCCAGATGTTGAAACCAGGCGCCCGGCTCAAGCGGCGTGTAGGCGTGAATGCTCTTGGCCCCAGCTGGGAGCTGTTTGGCACTCCGGCTGAGCACCGTGACCTCGTGGCCCAGCGCGCCAAGCCGCTCCACCAAACTCTTCCCCACAAAACCGGTCCCGCCACTAACTAATATCTTTGACATTTTGAGCCATGCCTCAAGTTGACCTATAAGTCCCAGGGTTGGCCAACGCCAGCACTTCGGCCAAACTGGCCTCCCTCGGAGAATTCACCGCATGACTCGCTTCCCCGCTTTCTTTGCCCTCGCAGCCACCACGGCGCTTGCTTTCGGCTGTGCCAAATCGCCCGCCGTGCCCTTCGACAAAGCGAAGTCGAGCAATGTGACCGCGTTTCGTTTGCAAAACTTCGAACCACCGCCCGCGGCCGCCACGCCGAATGCCGCCGCGGCTCCCGGACAAGTGCCTGGCCTGCCGCCGCAGCTCCAACAGTGGATCCAGCAAGCGGCACAGACGCTCCCGCAGTTGATCCCGCCGGGACTCCTGCCGCCCGGTTTGTTGCCGCCAGGCGCCGCACCGCTCGCACCAGCCGTGGACACCACGCCGCGCTTTCATACGTTTCGCATTCTGAATCAAACTCAGGTTATCGATTCAGGCCTGCGTGAAGAGCTCGCCGAAATTCTGGGCGATCCGGACAATTTCCAGCCCGAGCACGCCAGCTGCGCGTACGCCGAAGTGGGCGTCTCCTTCTCGACCAATGCCGGGCCCCCGAGCGACCTTCTGATCTCTTTTTCGTGCAATCACGTGATGCCGCAGACGTTCGCCTGGCCGCATCCAAACACCGGCTTGAAGCCTGAAACGGTGAAAAAGCTTTCGAAAGTTGTGAATAAGCTCTGGCCGCCCGGCATGTGATCGAATGGACTTCGACACTTTCAAGCACGCGCTTTCGAGCCCACAACCCAAGAATTTGGGGAAACGGCTTGAAGCGTTGTGGCTTGAAGCGCACGGCGATTGGGATGGAGCCCATGCGATCGCGCAAAGTCTGCCCGACAACGAAGGCGCTTGGCTCCACGCGTACCTGCACCGCCGAGAAGGCGATGAATCGAACGCGGGCTATTGGTACGCAGTGGCGGGCAAGCCCCACTGCCGAAGCTCACTCGAAGCTGAATGGGAAGAGCTGGCGCGCGCCTATTTGGTGACGGACACGGGCCGGGCCTGAGGCTCGCGCTATGTCAGTTTCTGTCGACAAACATGCGCTAATCCAGAGCCCAGCTTGACGCACGCCTGTGGATGGCCATATTGGGCCCTCTCAACAACTAACTCCCCTCCCACGGGGGCGATCGGTTTCGACGTGGGGACTGAAGGTTAATCTGCGTGCGGTGGCGCCTGTCCCACCTTACAAAATGGGCCGTACCAATTGCGAACGATAACGCACTCGCTCTCGCAGCCTAAAAAACTGTAGAGCCGTCCAACTGTCAGATTGTCTTGGTAGCAGAAGGGCGTCAACACTAAGGCTGGTTCTCGATGTGTGCTGCTTGCTTCGAGAATGAGACACAGGGGAGCTAGGTCGCTGGCCGAATCCACGAAAGCCCGCCACCGGGCTTAATCTGTGGCTACGCACGTGAACGAAGGTTGATTGGACGCCTCGCGGATCCGGGTTCGATTCCCGGCGCCTCCACAATGATTCTCAACAGTTAGGCATTTTCCGTGCGATTCACCGTGCGATTGCGGGGTCGCGAACGCTGGAAACACGTCCCCAATTGCGCCTCCGATAGCCTCGGCGGTGCGGATGTATTTCTGCGTCGTCTCGAAGCTTGAGTGACCGGCCCGCTGTTGCACTTTGAGAGCGCAGTGCCAACCTCTTGGGGCCGGCAATCATTTCGAAGTGGTTTACACATATATCAGCCGGACTTTCGTGACTTTTCTACGCAACGAACTTTTCATTCGGCACCGTCGCAGCCGAGCGCGGGGTCCCCTGGCTTCCGTTTTCCTGGAACGTTGCTAGGTTCCTATGGGAGCCTTTCAGTTACACCTATGCCTGCACAGACCTATGCCGTGCCCCCTGCCCTTCGATGGGCGCTGCTACAGTTCGGCAGCGATCCCGCGTTTGCAGACGATGTCGGGACGCTGCTCGAAGTTGATCAAGAGAAGTTCACTTACGCTCTGAACGCTGCCCGGTCAGTGCCAGGATTCCTTGGCGCGCAACGTCTGCGAGACATTTTTAGCGAACATGTCGAGGATCGCGCGGCCGACGCGATGGTAAATTTCGCAACGAATCTTTCGAGAATGCGAAATAAGACGGATGCTGCTCCAGCTGATTTGGTGGCCGGCATTATTTCAACTGTTGCGGCATCGCCGCTAGCCGCACGGCACGCGCCTGACGAAGAGCGCGAGTCGAGCCTGCGACAACGCATTGCGGCGCTGGCAGACATCGCGGGCGTCGAACGGGACGCGAAGGCGGCTACTTTGGCGAGTGCCACCGGGCACGTGGCTCAGAAGATCGCGATAGTTTGCGACTATCGACCGGTCTTCAGCGACGACAAGTCAACGATTGTGGGACTCATGCCTCTGAGCACGTTGCGTATTGAGCACGACGGTCCTGGGGACGCATTTGAGATTGTACTGGCGCCAGCCCAGGTCAACGATTTGCTTGAAGCGGTATCAATGGCGCAAAACAAGCTGTCTGTAATGCGCGGGCTAGCCGAGAAACTGGAACGCGACGGAGTTGACCTACCGGAAGGCTGGGACACATGAGCGGAATATCGGAGTGGAAACTGGTCTTACGGGATGACACGCCGCGATGGGCGGGAAAGCGGGCGCCCCTTGGTGTCGCCCAATTGAAGGAGCGTTCACACGCGAAAGAGGTGAAGTATCTGTCCGAGAGGATGGCACCCCAGGCGTTAACTGAACCAGACGAATTTCAACAATTGCTGGACGCCCACACGTCCTCTACGCAAGCGATCTCAGCTGACTTTGAGCGAGCGATCTCGAAGCAGGTCGACTTTCTGCGAAAGTTCGCGTGGCGGAGCCCGCTCACGGAGAATCCTACGACGAGCGTTCATTCGGCCCTTGGCGTATTCCGGAAAGAGGTTGAACGGGCTGCGGACACCACTAATGCAGAAGAGGCGATGCTAGCGATTGAGGAATTGCTCGAGAAGCTCGATGACGAATCCTCATACGCCGAGGCTCGGATGCGTCGGTTGCTGAGGAAGCTTCCCGAACCGCGGTTGGGAGACGAGCCAGAATGGCTGAGTGCCGGACTTGAGGAATTGGCTGCACCCAACGATGTAAGCAAAAGGGTGATTTCGTCCGTTAGGAGGCTGATTCGCCATTTCCTGGCCCACGCCGACCTACACGGGCTTTCTCCCTCATTCGCTCCCGCGCCTCATGGTGCCATCGAGGTAGAGTGGTCAGAAAAGCTGACCTGGATTGTTTATCCCCCACTCGTCGGCTGGCCAGCGGTGCACGTACGAATCTATGGCGGGGCCGATGCAGAGGGCCGCTCTACCGCACCAAGAACGTTCCGTTTTTGCACGTCAGTTGCGACCCAATCGGCGAAGTTGCTTGAACTCTAGAAACAGAGCTGAGTGTCTTGATGCGGTAGTCCTCCCTCCGCTGCAGCGAGGCGATGAGGTAAGCACCGGCCGGTATTGGCGTCTGATCGAGACGGCCAAGCACCGATACCATGACGACGGACAGACCCCCCCAGAGTGGGGACACAAGTTCGATCCTCGTCCAGACAGGTGGACTTGGATGACCGCGGATGACGACGGCCTTTCCGTCAGCGCGATCAACTGTTGCTCGGGGGAGTGCGCCGCGCAGTTCCATCCATCCGGCAAGAATTTCTCCCATGTAGTCTGTATCGACCTAGAGGCGCTGGCCAGCGAACTTAAAATGGCTGTGCAAGCGCAATACGACCCTGTCGAGCTATCCAATCCGAGCCATCCCGAGCACAACGCTTGCCATTTCGTTTTGCTACCTGCGAGCGATCGCTTGGAGGACTTCTTCGTTGAGCTGAAGCGCATCACTCTCACAGATTGGCCGAATAAGTTGCCGCGCGACGATGCCAACCGGGCCAAAGCACTGAGGTGCAAGAAGCGCTGGGAAAGCATTTTCAGCAACCTGACAACACTATAGTGCGTTGTCAGAGGCAAGTTGGTTCAGCACGCGAACCCCGTTGGCGCTTGCGCTGGTCGCAAGGACGACGGCGTCGCTCTTGCCTGGCATTGACGGGCGTCGCTGCGGGGAGAAAGCTAATAACCAATGGCGAACGAGGACGGGGAGCTTCATATCTACCTCGACACGAGCGCGCTGATTGAATTCCGCTCTCTCACTGAGCTTAATTGGCTCGACCTCGTGGGCGAGGAAAGCGCGACTCTCGTCATCGCACACGCTGTGCTTCAAGAGCTTCAGCGCGTGAAGGATGGCGGTACGGGCGGCAATCTTCCACGAAGGAAGCGAGAGCGCGCCGGCGCCATATTGAAAGCACTTGATCGGATGCTGTTTCCGGTACCCGGCAATACACCGGCACCGTTCCAAGTTCGGCCGGGTATTCAGCTCGTGTATGATCGCGCACCGCCAATGGACGAGACGTTCAACCGGCACGGGTTAGACCCACGGCAGGGCGACGGGCGTCTTGTTGCGACGGTTGCTGCCGCTCGGGATCGCGGTCAGCGCGTTTGCCTCATCGCGAACGACTACGGCGCCCGCTGGCTCGCGAAGGGGCTTCAGCTAGCTGCCTTCGACCTGATGGACGCGTGGCGCGTTCCAGATGAACCGGACCAGTTCGAGCTCGAGAACCGCGAACTCAAGAAACAGCTCGCGGCGGAACTTTCCCGCTCGCCAAAGCTGAGTCTCTCGTTTGGCGACGGCCAGAGCTTTGTGTCCTACGACATCCCGCGACGGCGCGATGTTGTCCAGCAGACGCAGGCGCATCTTGAGGCACTTCAGCTCCAATACGACGCTGAAACGAACTCGGCTTTCCGAATGGCGCGCAGTGCATTCGTCGGCATCTCCTCCGGTGAAAAGGAGCAATACACGAACAACGTAAAAACCTTTATGGCCGAAGCTGAGCGGCTGATCCCCCAGATAGTTGAACGCCGAAACCTTCTCGACCTGCACGTCGAAGTCAGCCAGCTCCAGTTGTCAAACGGAGGCACAGCTCCCGGAGAAACGATCGAAATCGTCGTCCGCGCTCCGGCAGGCGTGACGATTGTCGTAGAATTGCCAGAGGAGCTGAGACTGCCACCGCGCCCCACACCGCCGCGAGACCTGCAGGCGCTGCACCTAGGTATGCTCACGGCCTCGCGCGTGTTTGCACACAGCCAGCTCTTCATGGATAAACCAGCTTCTCCGTTCGAACTGGAGTGCAACGGCGATCGCTTGAGGATCTCGGCGGGCACAGTCAGGCACGGCAAAACGAAAGTAGTCCCGAAGTTCTATTTCGTGTTTTCCACCTATGAAACAGTGCATTCGTTCAGTTTCGATTACGAACTTCACGCCCATAACCTCCCCGCGAAAACCACTGGACGGCTGAATGTGAAGCTTGAAAGAGGAGAGAGGATGTCAGAACTAAGACTCGAACGGGAGACAAAGGAACAGGTGGACAAATGAAACACGCATCGCGCCGCTTCCGCTCAAATCCTTGGGACGATTGTGTCCCAACTCGACGACCATTCGCGCACATAGACGCTCGACTCCTTACTTCTTCGAATCTCGCTTTCACCTGCGCCAGGGCCTACGCAACGTCACGCGACCGCGCGTCGCTGGTACAAATACTTCTGGAAATCTGTGAAGACGCGGCCGATCTCGTCGGGGCGGCCTAGGTCGGCAACCGCGTCCGCGATCGAGTTGTGGTATTTGAGCCGGAGTAGTGGCGTGAGCTTTTCTTGGTCGAGCTCTTCGACGCCGACGCTGACGTAGTGCGAGAGGACGAAGTCGAGGAAGGCCTGCTGCTTCTTGTCGACGTTGGCGGTGATGTCGAGCTTTGCGGTGACCGCACGCTCCTCGCGCGTCACGGGGGCGAGGGCGTAGGCGACGTTGGCGAGGACGTCGAAGAGGTCGCTCTTTTCGGCGTCGATGATTTTCTGCATCTCTGCCAACTGATCGCTCCCAAAACCTTTCTCGGCTAGCCCTTCGAGCAGCTTCTTGCGCGTGGCTGGCGCGCTCCAGAGGGCGCGCAGCTCTGCCTCGTCTTTGAAGAAGTCGGGGAGTTTGCCGAACAGCATCTCCATGAATTGCTGGGCGGACATGGGCGTGCCGTCGGGGTGCCAGAAGGTGGTGCACATCATGTGCTGGATGACCCGCGCTTTGCCGTCGGCCAGCTTCACTTTGATCTTGCCGCGCCGCACGTACTCGGGGCGGTTCGGATCCTTCACCCCATCCGGCGGTACAGGCCGTCCGGGTTCCTTAGGCTCCGGCTCCCGCGGCTCGCCATCCCACTCCGGATCTGCAAAGTGGTGGTGCGCCTTCACGAAGTCGTAAATCGTGAAGTAGTCCTTCCCGTCGTAGAGCCGCGAGCCGCACCCGATGATCTGTTTGAACTCGATCATTGAATTGACCGGCCGCATGAGAACGATGTTGCGGATGTTGCGCGCGTCCAGGCCCGTGGACAGCTTCTGCGAGGTTGTCAGGATGGTGGGGAGGTTTTTTCGTTGTCCTGAAAATCACGCAGGTGCTGCTCGCCCAGCTCACCGTCGTTGGCAGTGACACGCTGGCAGTAGTTCGGGGCGGAGCTGGTCTTCCTGGTTGATCTGATCGCGGACGGCGAGCGCGTGATCTTGGGCGGCGCAGAAAACCAGCGTCTTTTGGCTCTGATCGATCGAATCCATGAAGAGCTTCACGCGGTGGGCTTCGCGCTCTTTGATCTCGATGATCTTGTTGAAGTCCTTCTCTTGGTAGCGTTTGCCTGTCTCGGCTTCGCCCTCGATGAGCTTGTCGTCGGGCGTGTACACGTACTCGTCGAGCGTCGTGGAGATCTGCTTGACCTTGAACGGCGTCAGAAAGCCGTCGTTGATGCCCTGCTTCAGCGAGTAGACGTACACGGGACGACATTGTGATCGATCTTGCCGTCCTTGCCCTTGGGCGCCGCCCAACTTGGCCAGCGATACGCCTTATCGAGGATGAAGTCGTACTTCTTGCCCTCGAGTTTCGCCTCCGTGGCCTTGTCCGCTTCGAGCGCGTCGAGGTACTTCAGAAACAGCAGCCACGAGCTTTGCTCCGTGTAATCGAGCTCGCTGGTGCAGCCCGCGTCCTTCCAGAGCACAGCGTCGACGTTCTTAAAAACCTGTTCAAACACACTCACCCATCACTTCTCTAGCCATTGACGCGCTCCGCTGCATTTCGGCGCGACAACCTATCAGGGTTCGAGAGAAATCGCGCTACGGCCGTTCTGTGCAGAAAGCGATTGCGACGAACTCTCGGATGATTTGGGGCAACATGGAGAAGGGAAAGGAAACCGAAGTGACTTTTTGCGTTGAATACCTAGGGCATTCCTTGTCCCGGCATGCTTGCAGACTCAGCGAAGATCGAGAAGGATGCTGGCGTGGCTGAAGGTAGAGTGCTTCGCAAGTTAATCGTTGCCGGCGTGCGCACGGAAGACGCCGAGTTCCGTCAAGCGGCCGAGGAGCTGATCAAGCAGGAGCGCGATAAAAAGCACCACCTACTGGCCAATGATCTCGAGCGCATCCTGTATGGGGAGCACGGCGTCAAGAAGCCCGCCGCACGGTCGGTTCGGTACGAGCTGCCCAAGGATCGCGAGCGCGGCCTTGCACTGCTCGATGTTCGCGAACCAGTTCGCGGACTCAGCGATCTCATTCTCGAGAGCGACGTTCGTGTCACACTCGAAGAAGTGCTGCTGGAACGCAGCAAGGAAGAGGTGCTCGGAACCTATGGCCTCCGCCCAGCGACGCGACTGCTCTTCTACGGGCCGCCCGGCTGCGGCAAGACTACCGGTGCCGAGGCGCTCGCAACCGAGCTCGGGCTCGACCTGGCAACCGTGCGTCTTGATGCCGTCGTATCGTCCTACTTGGGCGAAACCGCAGCCAACCTTCGAAAGGTATTCGACTTTCTCGAAGCACACCGGTTAGTCGTGCTGTTCGACGAGTTTGATGCTCTCGGTAAAGAGCGCGAGGACCCCGGTGAACACGGCGAGTTGCGCCGCGTGATCAACGCATTTCTCCAGCTCCTCGACGCCTATCGCGGCCCCAGCATGTTAATCGCCGCCACCAACCACGAGGGACTGATTGATCGGGCACTCTGGCGACGCTTCGACGATGTTCTGCACTTCGACCGCCCCTCAAAGGAACAGATCCGCGAGCTCGTCCGGGTGAAACTTCGTGCAGTCAGAACCGACCTGCCGCTCGAGAGAAGTGATTTCTTGGAGCGCTTCGCCGGGATGACGCACGCCGACATCGAGCGCGTCTTGGTGCGTTCTATCAAGTATATGGTTCTCGGTGGCCGCCAGTTCCTAACCGAAGACATCGTCGCACGCGCCCATCACCGTGAAGTCGCGCGACGAAGTGCAGTGAAGAGAGCGTAATCAGGCTCGGAGAGGGACGTGGGGAATGCCTGAGGCATCGGATCGACATCAACACCTGCCACTGGCTCGCTCTGAGCCTACGACCCAACGCCGTTCCGGTTCAGGATTTGGGGCAAAAAAAGCCCCGCCGGACCCAAAGAAGCACGGCGCGACGCTGCGCGACGCGCTGGACGACACACTCGCGCTAACGGTTGCCGAGCCTGGGTTCGATCCGCGTCGGCTCCTCAAGCTTGCGGTGGAAGGCCTCGACCCAAGCGCGCTCGAAGCCATCAATGGCCTGGAGGTGGTCAGCCAAGAAGAAAAGGCGCTCGTCGTCATCTTCGCAACGGCGGAAGGTCAGCAAGAGTTCCGACGAAGACTCGATTTGCTTTCTCGAGGTCAGCAGCCGACGCGCCAGGAGGTCCTGTTCGCAATCAAGGGTGTCTCCGACTGGAAACCAGAAGACCGCATTGGGCCAGCAATTCGCACGGAGGGTCTGCCCATCGGGCCTAAATTCGTGCTCGATGTGGAGCTGTGGCCGTTGGAGAAACGGGGCCAAAATCGCCGACCCATGACGGAGGCGTTCGCTCAGTGGTGCCAGAAGGCCGGCGCCGAGCTCGTGGACCAACTCAACCAAGAGGCGATCGTTCTCTATCGCCTTGAGATCGATCAAGCGACCTATGATCGACTGCTTCAGCACCGCGACGTTCGCGTGGTCGACCTTCCGCCACGCTATCAGCTCAGTGCCGGCGACTTAGAGATCGACTTGGCCAGTCTTGGGCCGATCGCGGAAACTCCCGACGGCGCCCCTGTCGTCGCCGTGCTTGATAGCGGCGTTGCTAGCAACCATCCGCTCATCGCACCGGGAATGGGCGACGCACAGAGCTTCATCGCCGATCTTGGCGCCAACGACGAACACGGACACGGGACTGCCGTCGCAGGGCTTGCCTTGTACGGCGACATCGCCGCATGCCTTGAGGCCAAGAGCTTCGTGCCTCGACTGCGAATTCTGTCGGGGCGCATCACTGACAGTACCGCGCAGGCGAAGTCTCAGTTCGTCGAAAATCAAATCATCGCTGCGGTTGAGTACTTTGTGGAGACGTACGGTTGCAAGATATTCAATCTGTCTTTAGGCGATAGCCGCAAGCCCTATTTGGGCAATCACGTTCGCGGCCTTGCGCTCACAGTTGATACGCTCAGCAGACAGCATCAGGTACTGTTTGTGATATCGGCCGGCAACTACTTGGGAGACGACGAGCCATCACCAAAATGGAAGACGGAATATCCGAGTTACCTGTTAGAGCGCACTTCCGCACGGATCCTCGATCCAGCACCCGCCTTGAATGCGCTCACTGTCGGGTCGATTGCCCGGTACGACAAGCCGCGTCTCGCCCAGCGGTACCCTATGGATGTGGCGTATCACGCCGCCGCACTGCGTGACCAGCCCTCGCCCTTTTCCCGAAGCGGACCGGGACCGGGCGGAGCCCTCAAGCCTGACGTGGTTGCGTACGGGGGCAACTACGCGGTCAATCTTCGCACTGCAGCCGAAGACCGCCAAGCAAACGCGCTTCTGGGAGAACCAGCGCCTGCACACAACTTCGTGTCAAGCAGTCGACTGTTTGGCGATTTCCTCGGAACGAGCTTTGCGGCGCCCCACGTGACGCACATCGCAGGACGGCTGCTCGGTGAATATCCTGAGGCGTCTGCGAACTTGCTTCGAGCCCTGATCGTTGCACACGCTGCGGTACCGAAGGCCGCGCAAGCTCTGGGTCTCACACCAGAAAAATTGGGCCGCTTGGTGGGTTACGGGCAGCCGCAAAGGGAACGCTGTATTTATTCCATCGAACAGTGCGTATCGCTGATCGCCGAGGAGGCGATCGGAGAGAACCAGCATCACTTTTTCGAAGTGCCGTTGCCGGAAGACTTTCTTGGTCCATCGAAGCGGCATCGCTCAATCACTGTCGCACTCGCCCATACCCCGCTGGTGCGAACGACGCGGGTTGAATATCGCGGGAGTAGGATGTCGTTTCGCCTCGTCCGAGGCAAGACGCTCGACGACGTCACTAGCGTGTTCCGTTGGACGAAAAAGACCGAACGCTCACCGAACATCAAGGAATTTAGACCCCCAAGCCTCGGCTCTAACACGCGCGACAAGGGCACCGTTCAGGCGGCAACTTACGAGGTAAAGGCTATCGACGACAACGTGCGCGCGCAGAAGCTGTTTGTCGTCGTGACAAGAAGCGTCCCTGCCTGGGCCGAAGGGTGGGCGCATATGGATCCCTACGCGCTGACGGTCGTTTTGGAGGACCGCTCAAACGTGCAGGTGCGTTACTACCAACAGCTCGAGATCCAGCTGCGCCAGCGCGCTCGCGCCCGAGTGTAGCCGTTGACGAGCGCCAGGCCCCGATGGAGGGTCGTGGACGATGCGCACTGAGCACGTACCAGGCCGGCATTCGAACCCGCAGAGAGGTGACCAAGAGCGCGTTCTTGGTGCGACTCGCGGAGGCCTTTGTGTCCAGAAAGTCATCGCCGCGAATTCTCGTATGATTTCTGGCAAGAATTGCTTTCCCGCCTGCGCGGGAATGACGGTCACCGCTGCACAACATCGCGCGTCCCTCCTGCCGGCCACGCTGGACCGGCGAGCCACTCGATCGCCTGCCCCGCCTTGCCGTAGATGCGCACGCCGATTTTGGGCGCCAGGTGGAAACGAAACTCGACGAAATCCATGAAAAACGATCTGCCGTGCGCGACCGTAATTTCGGCCCACGGCACGAACAGTTCGGGGTGGTTCAGTCGGAACAGAAAGGACACCCGCAGCTGCAGCCCCTGCGGATCGGCTGCGACCAATAGCACATTGCGCATGCCTCCGAACGGCCCCAGCGGTCCCATCTGGCTGCTGCGTATGCGCTCGTCGATGCCGTGCGCAGACGAACCTCGACAGCGCAATCGATTGCGCGATTCAGGTAGACAACATCTACGCCGCCGCCCACAACGCGTGATTGAACAAGTTGCGGTCGATGATTCGTTTCATCGCGGATGAGGAGTTTGACAAGCTTTCATTCCCCGCGCGCTAACGAACCAAGCCTCTCATACAACCGCACCATCGCCAGGGTGTGGCGTTCGCAATAGTGCAGGAGCTGTTGGTGCAGCGTTTGCCGCTGGGTGGCGGTGAGGGTGTCGGCGTGAAAGAGCACTGTCTCGAGAAAGCTAGGAAAACCAAACATCACCGACCAGAAGTTAACCTAATACATCTTATGCGACATTGACCTGTAGGACGCAGCACGTCGACTGGCAACTCCGTCGATAGGAGCTTGCCCATTGGAATCGACGATTCCAAGCCGTTGGAGCCGAACCCGAGCCGCAGCGATGCGCGTCGTGGAAGTCGCCGGACAAGTGATGAGATATGACTTGCCCGTTTAGGTCGACCTTGAGCCAGTCTTGAGCTGCCGCGAAGCGGCGCGAGTTGCCGTGCGAGGCCTGCCTCGTGCACGATGCGCGCATGACACTAGAACGCGCTCGGTCGTTGGTCACTCCTGAGCGTCACCAGAGTGCGCGCGCCGTCTGGCTGCGTGCGGCAGTGCTCGGTGCCGACGACGCGATCGTGTCCACTTCGAGCCTGATGATCGGCGTGGCAGCCTCTACTGCTGGGCGCGACGCCATCTTGGTAGCGGGGATTGCCGGCTTGGTCGCAGGCTCAATGTCGATGGCAGTCGGAGAATACGTTTCGGTCAGCTCGCAGCGCGACGCCGAGCGCGCCGACATTGAGGGCGAGAAAGAAGAGCTGGCCACCAACCCAGAAGCAGAGCTCTTGGAGTTAGCCAGTATCTACCGCGAGCGCGGCCTCGATCAGGACTTGGCCATGCAGGTTGCGACTCAACTGAGCGCCAAAGATCGACTTGGCTCGCATCTGCGCGACGAGCTCGGCATCAATGCAGCATCGTTGGCAAAACCGCTGCAAGCTGCCTGGATTTCGGCGGTGAGCTTCGCCTCGTTCGCCGTCATTCCGATCCTCGGCCTGCTGGTGGCCCCGGCATCGCTGCGCATGCCGACGATTGCAGCCCTCTCGCTCCTCAGCCTCGCCACGCTCGGCGCGTTCGGCGCACACCTGGGTGGGGCACCGCTGGTGCGTGCGGCATTGCGCGTCACTCTAGGTGGCGCGCTCGCGATGTTCGTCACCGCCGCCATCGGTCGTCTGCTCGGCGTCTCCGTCGGCTGAGCGGGGCAGATGCGCTTCAGGCGATCACGATCTGCGCGTCCGCGCTGCTTGCACCGTAGAGTGTCTCGCGGTGCCTCGACGGGGCAGCTTGCCTCGCCCCACGGGCGGCCCGTCGGAGCCTCGCGACCCCTCTGTGCCAGCGTCGAGAGTGCCGGATCTGTGCTCAATCCTTAGGCGCATCCTGGACGTCGTCGCCCGCCTCTTCAACCGCTTGCCCGACATCCTCAACAGCCTCGTTGGTTTTGGACTCCGCTTTCTCGGCGGCATTGTCCATGCTCTCTCCGGCCTCTTCCATGGGGCCTTCGGGCTCCTCCGGTGCCTTATTTGAGCCACCGCACCCTACACAAAGCGCAACCAACAAGGATGATAGATACATACGGGTTAACATTTCTCGACTCCGTTCGTTGAGATGGCTGGTCTAGAATGCAGCTGACCCCGTGGTAGAAAGCAACGTGCGTGCCAAAGCTCTAGAGAGCCTCGCCCCGTGCGCGGCTTCAACGGGCCAGATATTTTACCCACTGTCGGAGGAATTGCCGCCAGCGCGCTTCAGGCGTCTTTTCAGGGGGACCAGGCGGGCGGCTTCCATCGGCAACAGCGGTGGGAACACCCGGGATTTGACCGCCTTCCCCCTCCCAGTCCGCGACGGGCGTCTTTGGTTCGGGCTTGGGTGGCTCCACCGAGCCGGGACTTTTCACTAGGTGCAGGGGCATGCTCGTCTGGGAGACGGCCCCGCAACTTTCGCGCCACTTAGCCCAAGTCTTTCCCGCTTACCCGCGGTACGAAGATCCGCCGCCGGTTCAGCCCGTCGCATAGTTAAAGCGCCCGAGCGGACAAGCTGGGCACCAGCACCGGATCATGAGATCTTGCTGCTCACCATGATACCCGAAGCGTCCCACGATTCCTTTTCGGTCAAGCGCGAGCTAGCACTCCCGAGCGGAGCGAAGAGCTACTTCAGCTTGCCCGCCTTCGCGAAACATTCGAACCTCGATCTTGCACGGCTGC
>Ga0209591_10000654_pt1 | contig 44328 bp, 29 predicted proteins | sample MAT01_FD_187207 | JGI IMG/M metagenome (GOLD analysis project Ga0209591, IMG submission 187207) | Freshwater microbial communities from Lake Fryxell liftoff mats and glacier meltwater in Antarctica - MAT-01 (SPAdes) (version 2) | ecosystem: Environmental > Aquatic > Freshwater > Ice > Liftoff...
TATCATGAAACCATTGATATTACTTGGTTTCATGGATAATATTGGAGGCGAATAAATTCGCACGAGTCGGATTTCCCCCGCGCTCTTAAGAGACGCGGCTCCCATCCTTCCCGCTATCCCCTGGTGGGAAATATAGCGGTTCTCGCTTGGGTGAGATACAAGAACCACACCCGCAACCCCCTCCCCGCAAGCCATGAGGGGACTATGATCTACCTCATGTTATCTAGGAAACGCTATATGTAGTGAAACCTGACATTTGGTAACTTAAATTATTCGTTTTCATCTGTTGAGATTTTTGATTATATTTAACTGCTAAGAGAAAAGCAACCTATTTACAAAATCCTGACTCAGGTAGTTCCTGGGAAGAAGTTAAGGAGCGAATTCGTAGTAGACAGTATGGTGCTGAAAAGTTCATCGCCAAAATATAGTACTTTATGATACAGTTTTTTGAACAATAGGGTTGTAAAAAATTTCTTCTGCGATCGCTTGCGCTTGCTGTTGTCAGTCCCAGAAACATCGGCACAAACCCTTGTTATTTTGTCAACTTACAAAAGAGTTAGGTCTACTGAAGTTAGCAATAGCTGGTGATAAAAACAAAATCTGTATAACTTGATTCTAAATTAGGTATCGTTCAGAGTTAAGATAACAAAATTATCTGAAATTGTGGTTAAAGCTACAAAAATTGTTAAAACAACTAACTAATACAGTATTTCCAGCCTCAATCTTCCGACTAGACAGTGGTTTAACTTTTATTCATCAAGAAATTCCCACTACCCCTGTAGTTGTGGCGGATGTTTGGGTGCGTGCTGGAGCAAGCCTAGAGCCAAAACCGTGGTTTGGCATGGCGCACTTTTTAGAACACATGATTTTTAAAGGTACGGCGACGCTACCCCCTGGAATGTTCGATTCTAAAGTTGAAAACCGGGGAGGCGTGAGTAATGCGGCGACAAGCTATGATTATGCTCATTATTCACTCACCACGGCTGCCCCTTATTTAAAAGATACTCTGCCCTACTTGGGAGAGCTACTGCTCAATGCGGCAATTCCAGAAGATGAATTTAGCCGCGAACGGGACGTGGTGCTAGAAGAAATTCGCTCTTGTCAGGACGATTCCGACTGGATAGGATTTCAAGCACTGATTCAAAGCATCTATCCGCATCACCCTTACGGACGTTCGGTGTTGGGTACAGAGCAAGAACTGATGCAGCAATCGCCAGAAGCAATGCGCTGTTTTCACCGCACTCACTATCAGCCGGAAAACATGACGGTGGTAATTGCAGGAGGTATAGCCCAGCAACCAGCTTGGGAAATGGTAAATACTTCATTTGCTGATTTTGCCGAACGCTCGAATTGTCCGCAGTTTGAGAAAGTGGCAAAGCCAGTAATAACAGGTATTCATCGTCAAGAACTGTGTTTACCACGCATAGAACAAGCGCGATTATTGATGGCGTGGCTGGTTCCTGGAGTAGAAGAAATTCGCACTGGCTATGGTTTAGATATGTTATCGGTGTTATTGGCAGAAGGGCGAACTTCGCGTTTAGTGCGTGATTTACGAGAAGATTTGCAATTGGTACAGGGGATTTACAGTAGTTTTTCTCTACAACGGGAATCAAGTTTATTTACAATCACTGCCTGGTTGGAACCAGAAAATCTGGAGGAAGTTGAGTCCTTAATTTGCACTCATTTGGATGATTTGCAGACTATAGAAATTAGTGAACAGGAACTTGCTCGTACACGCAGGCTGCTATGTAACGAATATGCCTTTTCTACCGAAACGCCAAATCAACTTACAGGGCTTTATGGATATTACAATACCATCGCCCAAGCTGAATTAGCTGTGACATATCCCCAGCAGATTAAGTCTTTTGATGCCAAAGAACTGCAAAAATTAGCTAAACAGTATCTTTCCCCAGAGAATTATGCGGTTACTGTACTTAAACCGTGTTAGGCATTGGGCATTGGGCATTGGGCATGGGGCATTAGTTTTTGACAAAGGACAAATAACAAAGGACAAACAATAAATGACAACCTTGCTGCAAAAATCGCCTATCCATCGCACTGTATTAAATAATGGGATTGTCGTGCTGGTGGCAGAAAATCCTGCTGCGGATATTATTGCGGCGCGAATCTTTGTGCGTGCCGGTAGTTGTAACGAAAACCGGGAGCAAGCAGGGTTGGCACATTTGCTATCAGCAGTGATGACAAAGGGATGCGATGGTCTTTCTAGTTTGGAAATTGCAGAAAAAGTCGAGTCTGTAGGAGCGAGTTTGAGTGCAGATGCTGGCACTGATTATTTTCTACTCTCTTTCAAAACAGTAACATCCGATTTTGGGGAAATTTTAACATTAGCAGGCCGGATTTTGCGATCGCCTACTTTTCCCGAAACTCAAGTGGAACTAGAACGGCGTTTAGCACTTCAGGATATTCGTTCCCAAAAAGAGCAGCCGTTCAATGTCGCCTTTGAACAAATGCGGCAGGTAATGTACCAAAATCATCCATACTCCATGTCAGTGCTGGGAGATGAATCCACCATGAGCCGCTTAACTCGTGCGGATTTAGTGGAGTATCACCAAACTTATTTCCGTCCAGATAATGTAGTAATTAGTATTGCAGGTAGAGTCACACCCACAGATGCAGCAGTGTTAGTGGAAGAAGTTTTTGCTGATTGGCAAGCGCCAGCCCAAGCACTACCAATACTGAATTTACCTGAGATTAAGGTGGAACCACAGGTAAAGGTTAAGCCAATACAAACACAACAATCAATCGTGATGCTTGGTTATTTGGGAACATCAGTGAGTTCTGTTGACTACGCCGCCCTGAAGTTACTGTGTACCTACTTGGGAAATGGGCTTTCTAGTCGCTTGTTTGTCGAATTGCGGGAAAAGCGCGGTTTAGCTTACGAAGTATCCGCCTTTTACTCCACAAGGCTATTTCCAGCCTCGTTTGTGGTTTACATGGGTACAGCACCAGAAAATACCAGCATTGCCCTAGAGGGACTGCGTACAGAGGTAGATTTATTATCTACCACCGAAGTATCCGAAAGCGCCCTCCAAGCTGCTAAAAACAAGATCCTGGGGCAGTACGCCTTGGGTAAACAAACGAACGGGCAAATTGCTCAAATATACGGCTGGTATGAAATTTTGGGCTTAGGAATTGATTTTGACACAAAGTTCCAAGAATTGATTGCGGCTGTGACTGCCAAGGATACCATCGCTTCAGCTCGTAAGTATTTAAAAGAGCCTTACTTGTCTTTAGTTGGTCAAGAAGAAGCAATTAATCGAGCGATCGCATAACTGAGAATGTACAATCGTAAAATGCAGCAGCTGTTTTTTAGACCAAGCGGCTGTACCATTAGCATGAGAATATTCTGGGAGTAAATTCCATGCAAAGCAGCCTGACAGCAAGTATTTTGAGTTACTTAAAATTACTAGACCCAACTGTAAATCGCTGTAGGATGGAAAAACGGCCAAAAGCTTGGTGGGCAAAGAGGTCTAAATCTTTATTAGCCATTGAAATACTCTTGTTCTCCACTACGCCTCTGCTTATTGCCTCAACAGCTGTAGTATCAATAGCAGCGCCACAAAAAATTGCCCAAGTAAATCTTGGAAATAGCATCAACCGCCCTATCCTTAAAGTTGGTAGCCAAGGCGAACGCGTATCTGAACTTCAGGCAGCTCTAAAACTTTTGGGTTTTTATTCTGGTGCTGTAGATGGTACATATAGTGAGAATACAGCCAGTGCTGTTTCCCGGTTTAAACAAGCTGCTGGTTTGAATCCAGATGGCATTGTTGATGCCAGCACTTGGCAACGACTTTTCCCTAATCAACCAGTAGCAGCATCAACCATCCCTTCATCCCAGCCAAGATTTAACTCAGCTAATAATTTTCCTGTTCCAACCCAGGCTAGCAATGTCACCAACGTTGCAAATCCCAGCCCCAATCCTCCAAGGCAAGCTGTAACACAAGTTCCGACTAGGACTGAACCAAGACCTACTACCCCAAGACAAGCTGTAAGACAAGTTCCGAACAGCCCTGAACCAAGACCTGCTACCCCAAGAAAAACTACAACTTCAAGCACACAAAAAACGCCGAATCGGACTACATCAACTACTCAAAGTCAGTCAACTACACGGACTGGGCAAACTACTCGAACTCAGCCAAAGACAAGTACTCAGCGAACCCCTGGTATTCAATACACCTCAGAAGGATTGCCAATTTTGCGTAGAGGATTACGTGGTTCTGAAGTTGTCAAGTTGCAACAACAACTGAAAAAGCTTGGTTTCTTGAAAGGTGATGTCGATGGCGACTTTGGCGAGACAACCGAAGCAGCAGTGAAAGCTGCACAAAAGCGCTATGGTTTAGAAGCTGATGGTGTAGTTGGTGGCTCTACCTGGGAGGTTCTTTTGCGGCGTTAGCCCCAACAGCGTTAGGCTGATAGTGACATACTCCTACACTGATGCAAGCATACAGTGTAGGCTTCTCAGTGACTCCCGGTATCCCGTCGGACATTAACTGAGCTTTGTTTTAATTCCACGAGATGCCCCTCCGCAGAATTGAACAGGTACAAATGTTCAACACCTTAGTACCGCTAGAATTTTACCCATTCACGGAGATGACAAAAAATGTCTATTCTTGAATGGAACCCCATATTCTAGATTGTCTAGGTTCAGTGTACAACCAGCATTTTCGGCTTTGTTTGTACTTATTTATAATACCATCAATCGTAGTGTTATAAATAATAAATATAATGAATATGGGTCATGGCAGAACAATAGCAATTAACTGTTTTGGCTATGCCAAAAAACATTTGTTTTATGAATTTAATGCGGTACATCCTGCAATACGATAAAGATACACCGATTAGAAGTATCTCTCTATGCCAGCACTAAAAAATTACATTGCTTTTGGGCTGACAAAAGATGATGGCAACTTTAAGAGTCAAGTACAAGAACACCTGATAGTGTTACAGATCACAACTGGTAACAGTGAAATTAATTAAACTTACTGCTAATTCATCTAAAAAAACTTATGCAACACTTTTTATTAACTTGGCTCGGTACTGCGGTGGCGTTATTTCTGACTGCTAATATCGTTCCGGGATTCTTTATCAAGAATTTTGTGACTGCCTTGATAGCTGCCCTTGTTATTGGTCTGGTTAATGCATTTGTTAGACCAGTTTTACAGATTTTGACGTTTCCGATTACCTTACTCACCTTTGGTTTATTTACATTGGTAATCAACGCTTTAACGCTTTGGTTAGCAAGTGCCTTAACTCCTGGTTCTGGTTTTGAGATTCAAGGCTTTTTACCTGCTTTGTTAGGTTCCATTGTGCTAGCTATTGTTTCTAGCGTAATTAACTATTTTTTGAGAGTTGTTGACTAGAAAAATTAGTAAAACCCCTCTCCAAACCTCTCCCCGAAACGGAGAGAGGCTTTGATTCTTGCTCCCCTTCCCTGGTAGGGAAGGGGCTGGGGGTTAGGTTTGAGAGAAACTTGCACACGGCGTTAAATTGTAATATTTATATTTGAGGCTTGGGCAACAGCTAGCGTCACTGCTCCTGGTTGCCCTTGTAGCTGGAAAATCTGTTTAGGAACTAAGAGTCTCACCCCCAATGCTTCTATGCTGGTAAAAGGGGAAGCAGTCAACAATGGGGTTTGAGTAGCTGCAAGAATAGTAGCCGCCTCTGCTACGCTAGGTGTACCTACTTTGTGGTCGGTAATTGTGGCAGGGTTGGGGACACAGACAGAGCGAAGGATTTGGGCAGAAAAGGTTTTTAGGGGCAGATTGCGTAGGTGGCAAAGTTCTACTAAGCCAACTTCTGAGGCTTTAGTGTCAATTGTAGCAATCCCTGCGATCGCACTTTGAAAAAGTTGATTTTCTCGAAATATTTGCTCAATCGCCCCATCAATCAACTGCCATGAGGTTCCCCGTTTACAACCGATTCCTACCCATAAAACCTGTTGCACTTGGTATATTTCCCTATTTTACTCCAACAGCCAACCAAATAAATCTCCTACTGTCAGTCTCAACTCACTTGCAAAATCTGGCACAGGGAGTAAAGCTTCTAGTTCATCCAACATGATTGGCTGTTGATTGCGAATGTACACAAATACCGTTTGTTCTTCAGGATCAATCAGCCAACCCATTTGTGTTTCATAATTCAGGCAATGCAGAATATTTTTTGTAACTTTCGTTTGTCTTTGGTCAGGTGATAGAATCTCGATAGTCCAATCGGGAGGTGCTTTGAAGACGTTGGCAACTTGGCCATTTTCATCACGAGGAATTCTTTGCCAAGTAAACACAGAAACATCTGGCACTATTGATCTTCCGCCAAAAGTACACCGCAGTTCTGGATACGCTCGTGCAATTCGCTTGGGCTTCACCGTTAAGTTGACAGTGCTGACCATTTCACCTTGAATTGTACTATGCTTCCCCTGTGCCATTGGTTTTTGAATAATTTGACCATCGATGTATTCACTAGCGGGCTTCGTTTCTGGTAAAATTAGAAACTCTGCCAAAGTTATATTTTTTGATGTTGTCCGTACCATTTGCGATCGCCTCCAAATTCAAAAATTATGATTAACGAACCGCCTTCTCTTCGAGAGGCTTCCGCCAACGCGCAGCGTCTCGTAGAGAAGACGCAAAGGACGTAAAGAAGAAATTAACTCAATTCTTACTCTGCGTACCTTTGCGCTACCTTTGCGTTAAAAAAATATTACATTCTCTCCAATACCTGAATTCCCAACAAAGATAATCCCAGCTTCAGAGTTCTAGCAGTCAAATCACACAGAATTAACCGAGATGTGCGCTGTGGTTCCTGTGCCTCCAAAACCTGAACTCCCTGATGGCGATCGTAAAACTGATTAAACTTTTTACTCAGTTCGTACAAATATTCACATAAACGATTGGGCAGCAAGTCTTGCTCTACACTACTAATAACTTCATCCAGTTGAAGTAAATATTTTGCTAGCGCTAATTCTGTTTCATGCTCCAACAAAACAGCATTGTTTCCCAACTCCTTAAAGTTAATATCACCCTTGCGACTAATCCCCTGAATCCGCGCATAAGCATACAACATATAAGGCGCAGTATTACCTTTGAAATCCAGCATTTTGTCGTAGCTGAAAATGTAGTTACTGGTGCGGTTTTGGCTTAAGTCTGCATATTTAACTGCACTGATCCCAACTACCCTAGCAACTTCATTAATAAATTCTTCAGTTTCTTGACGTTCTTCTTCTTGTAATCTAGTTTTTAGGTCAGTATTGGCACGAGCGATCGCTTCATCTAATAAATCGCGCAACCGCACAGTATCTCCAGAACGAGTTTTGAACTTTTTACCATCTTCTCCTAACACCAACCCAAAGGGTACATGCACTAATTCCACATCATCAGGAATCCATCCGGCTTTGCGTGCAACTTGGAAAAATTGGGCAAAGTGGTTTCCTTGTCCAGCGTCTGTTACATAAACTATCCGCTTTGCTTCATCCTGCTGAATCCGGTAGCGGAGGGATGCTAAATCTGTAGTGGCGTAGTTATAGCCGCCATCTGATTTTTGCACAATTAAGGGCAAAGGTTCACCTTCTCTATTTGTAAACCCTTCCAGAAAAACGCATTTTGCGCCCTGATTTTCTACCAGTAATCCAGATTTTTCTAAATCTTCTACAACACCGGATAGTAAAGGGTTATAGAAAGATTCGCCCCGTTCAATTACTTCAACATCCAGCAAGTCGTAAATTATTTGAAACTCCCGCCGCGACTGTTCGCACAATAGTTTCCAAGCATGGATTGTATCCTCTGCACCTGCTTGTAATCTGACGACTTCTTGTCGTGCTGTTTGTTGAAAAGCCTCATCTGTATCAAACCGCAGTTTGGCTTTGCGGTAAAAAGAGACTAAATCACCAATATCTAAAGCATTAGCGGTGGTAAGTGCGTCTGGGTAAACTTCTCGGAGATAGGCGATTAACATGCCAAACTGCGTACCCCAATCACCTACATGATTTAACCGTAAAACATCGTGTCCTTGAAATTCTAAAATACGGGCGATCGCATCACCAATAATCGTAGAACGCAAGTGTCCGACGTGCATTTCTTTGGCAATATTCGGACTGGAAAAATCCACAATTTCCCGCTTGGGTGTTTTTGCGGGTGGAACTCCCAACCGGGGATCAGCTTGAATCTCGTTCAGTTGTGCTTCTAGGTATACCGTTTTAAGTTTCAGATTGATAAATCCTGGCCCAGCGATTTCTGGGGGTTCGCAGATTTCGGATACATCTAGTTTCAGGGCGATCGCAGCTGCGATCGCTCTTGGTTGCAATCCTAACTTTTTACTCAGGGATAAAGCCACATTCGCCTGATAATCACCAAATTTAGGATTGCTAGCAGAAACCAAAATTGGATCTACTCCAGCAAAATCAGCGCCAAAAGCCGCAACTATTGCCTGCTCAAGCTGAACTTTTAGTTTTTCTTGTGTAGCGTTCATATATAAATTTTATCTGTAAGCGAGAGAATGTAGCTTTAGAAAAGCTTGATTATTCACTTTAGCATTTCATTTGGATCTGCTCGATTCATGAGGCGATCTCTCCCGACCACTTACTCCCCTTCCCTTGTAGGGAAGGGGTTGGGGGTTAGGTCTTTAGTTCAAACATCCAGATAAACCTAGTACTGTAACAGTGTCTGGTAAGCCAAATGTGGATGTGCCAATTGGTACTCTTAAAAATATCTGGAGACAAGCTCAATTAGAGGAAGACTGATGCGTTATACAGTTGTGATTGAAAAGGGAGAAACTAGCTACGGCGCTTATGTCCCTGATTTGCCAGGTTGTGTCGCTGTGGGTGAAACTTTAGAAGAAGTCAAGCAAATGATTGCAGAAGCTATTGAATTTCATCTAGAAGGAATGCTAGAAGATGGTTTACCTATTCGTGGTTGAGAGTGGAGCCACTTGAGCTATGGCAGGTTGAGCCAATGGTATCAAGTTTACAACCGTACTAAAACCTAAAATCAGTAAAAGTGCTAACCCAAAGAATATTATATTTTTTGGGAAAACAAAATTTTTCTTTGCATATTGCCAAGCTGCGACCATTTTTAATTTCATAAATCTCTCTTGGGTACACAGTACTATTAATAGCTGTATACATTACAGTTATTTGCTACCAAATACAAAAATTGTTAATGATTTTACATAATTTATTCAGTGTGTCGCCGCAAGTCACACACTGAATGAATTAAGGCAGAGAAGATGAAAGAATCGAATTGTATTGAAGCTTCTCTGCTTCCGCCCAAGCAAGGCACAACTGACGGAAACGATCGCCCCGCACCTCAAAATTCGGGTACTGGTCGAAACTCGCACAAGCCGGAGATAGTAACACCACAGGCGCTTCATACTCCTTAGCTAATTCCGCCGCTCTAGGAACTGCCCTTTCCATAGTTTCCACAATGTGGTAAGAATAATACCCCACTTCTTGGAGGCGTTGGGCAAATGCGGGTGCAGCAGAGCCAATCAATAACACAGCAGCAGCTTTGGTTTGAATTTGTGTTAGCCAGCCAGTATCATCACCTGCTTTAGCTTCTCCACCTGCAATTAAAATCGCTGGACTTTTCACAGATGCTAAACCAACTTCGGCAGCATCGTAGTTAGTGGCTTTGCTGTCGTTAATGAAATCAATACCTTCCCAAGTGCAGATATGCTCCAAACGATGAGCAACACCGGGGAATTCAACAATAGCACGTGCGATCGCATCACGATTAATTCCCGCTAATCGTGCCGTTGCTACTGCCATCAAGAGATTTTGTTGGTTATGTTCTCCCACCATCCGCAAAGTAGATACTTTCACAATCGGTTCTGGTGCAGAGGTTGCAGTTAATTTTTCCACAACCCAGTCGTCCTCGATGTAAAAGCCTTTTTCGCTAATCAGGAAATCTTTTCCTTTTACACTTGTCCAATAGGCATTAGGCCAAGCGCTTAAACCTTGTTGCCTCAAGTAGGCATCATCGCCATTGAACACTTGCAACTCGGACTGACGTAATAACTTTGCTTTGATGTTGTAATAGTTTTCTAAAATCTTATGGCGACTAAGATGATCTGGTGTGAAAGTCGTCCAAACACCGATACGGGGTGCAAGAGAACTCGAAGATTCTATTTGATAGCTGCTAACTTCCGCAATCACCCAATCAATATGATTTTGGATTTTAGATTTTGGATTTTGGATTGGAGTTTCCCCACCTCTTTCCTCATCCCTCTGTCCCCTATCCTCTGTCCCCTGTCCCCTATCAGATAGGGCAACATCACAAGCGGCGTAGCCAATATTACCGCAGGCGGGTGCATTTAAGCCTGCTGCTTGAAAAATGGCAGCAATTAAAGCTGTGGTAGTAGTTTTGCCGTTAGTGCCTGTAATTCCTACCCAAGGTAGCGATTGCAAATTTCGCCAAGCAAGTTCCATTTCGCCAATGGTTTCAATACCTAATTGGCGTGCCTTGATTAATACGGGAATATCCCAAGGTACGCCAGGACTAACGACTATTAATTGGGGTAAATTAGCACCATTCAATTCTAGGGATTGGCCTAGTTTCACGGTTATTTGCTCGGGGGCGAGTTCTTGTTGTTGTTGTAGGAGGGTTTCGGAGGTGTTGCTATCACTTAGCTCTACCTCCCAACCTTCCCGTTTCAACAATCTCGCCGCAGCAACACCGGACTTTCCCAATCCAATTACAGTAGCTCTGGACATAGATTGCAGCAGAGTGTCCCTGGTTAAGCACTCCCTATAGTAGCGTCTATTGGCAAAAATTACACAACTTTTTGTTGACCTATGCTACAGATTTTTGACGATCGCCCCAAAATCAGCTAAAACACGGGCATGATTGCGAACTAATCCCAGTAAGTGCAATCGATTACGCTTAATTTCTGGATCGGAATCCATAACTAAAACGCTATCTGGCCCGTCAAAAAAGTTACTAACTGTCGGAGCAATTTTTGCTAGTGCTGCTACTAACAGTTGATAATTTCGTGTCTGCTGTGCTGTTTGAGTTTGCGGTACTGATTCGATTAAAGCATTATACAAAGCTGCCTCAGAAGGTTTTTGAAATAATTCTTGACGAACTACGGTTGTCGGTTCTAGCTGTTTTGTATCCAAATCACCTTGGGCGGCTAATCGTGTGGAACGGTTAACGGTTTCGTAGATGTTATCTAAGGTACTGTCGTTACGGATTTGTTGTAAGTATGAGGCGCGATCGCGGACATCCAATAAATCCTTTAACGTCCGTTCTGTGTATTCTGGATCATTGTCTCCCAAAACTGCATTTACCAAGTCGTAATCAATTTGCTTTTCTTCTTGCAATAAAGTGCGGATGCGTTGTAAGAAAAACTCTTGTAATGCGGCGGTTAATGATACCTGATCTTTCTGATATTTCGCTGCAAAGTCTGTTGCTATTTGTGCCAATAAATTATCTAAATTTATCGGCAGATTATAAAACCAAGTAATTTTAACTACAGCATTAGCAGCCCGACGCAAAGCAAAGGGATCAGAGGAACCAGAGGGAATTAAACCTAAACCAAAGATACTCACCAAAGTATCTAATCTATCTGCCAAACCGACAATTTGACCTGTGAGTGTTTCAGGTAAAATATCACCGGCTCCCGTTGGTAAATAATGTTGATAAATTGCCTTTGCTACTTCGGCATCTTCACCACTAGCTAAGGCATATTTTTCTCCCATAATGCCTTGCAATTCGGGGAATTCATACACCATTTGAGTTACCAAATCTGCTTTACATAACAAAGCAGCCCGTTGGATTCTTTGGCTTTGATTATCTGCTAATTCTAATTGGGTAGAAATTTGCTCGGCAATCTTGACTACTCTATCTATCTTAGTACGCACCGAACCCAATTCTTCTTGGAAGGTGACTTTTTCTAACTGCGGTAAAAAGCTTTCTAAAGGCTTAGTTAAATCAGCTTCATAGAAAAATCTCCCATCAGCTAATCTGGCACGAATTACCCTTTCATTCCCGACAGCAACAATATCTGATTTTTTAGGATCAGCGTTAGAAATAGTAATGAAATTAGGTAATAATTCTTGCTCAAAACTACCTGGTTTGAATACAGGGAAATAACGCTGATGAGTAACCATGACTTCAGTAATTACCTCAGTTGGTAATTCCAAAAATTCTGGTTCAAATTTACCAACAACTGTAGAAGGATATTCTACAAGGTTGGTTACTTCCGCTAATAAATCGGGGTAAATTACCGTATATCCGCCTAATTTCTCTGCTACTGCCTTTACCTGTTCTTTGATCAGATTTGCCCGTTCTTCTGGGTCAACGTTGACAGATGCAGACTTGAGAGCGGTAACATAATCAGTAGCTTGGGCAATTGTCACAGTATCAGGATGTAAGACCCGATGACCTTGAGAAATGCGATCGCTCTGAACCGTTTTAGAACCATTCACTAATTCTAAAGGTAGCACCGTATCATCTAACAAAGCTACCAGCCAGCGAATTGGCCTAGAAAACCTCGCATCTCCATTTCCCCAACGCATTAATCGCTTACCTTCCAAACCCCAAATCCATTGGGGAATAAGTTCTGTCAAAATTTCCGCCACAGGACGGCCAGGAATTCTTTTTTGTAAAAAGACAAATTCCCCTTTGTCAGTGGGGCGAAGGAACAGCGCATCCAGTTCCACACCTTGCTTTTTGGCGAAGCCGATAGCAGCAGCAGTAGGCTGACCATCTTTAAAGGCCGCTTGGGCGGGGGGCCCTTTAATTTCTTCTTCTCGGTCTGGTTGCTGGGATGGTAGACCTTTAATCACTACCGCCAGCCGCCGGGGAGTACCGTACACCTGGACACTTTCGCCCTTAAGGCTGTTTGCTTCCAGGCTTTGGGGAATGCGCTCCTGCCATTGCACTAAAGCATCACTGAGAAAACTTGCAGGTAGTTCTTCTGTACCAACTTCTAATAGAAACGCAGGCATATAACACTGTTTTCAACTTTGCGTAGCTCAACTTTATCAGTTATTCTCAGGCGATCGCTCGTGATTTTTAGCTGAATCGGTCAGCCCCTTCCCTACGGGACGCTGCGCGTAGCAAGATCCCCAAAGGGGTACGGGGGAAGTCAGAGTGTATTCCATATAAAACAAAGCGGCTTGTTGTAAGACATCGTTAGAGACTTGCATTTTCTCCAAAACTTCACAAAAAAGCGTTTCACTTCATTGATTCATTACATTTGCTACCGTAGTTTTATGCGGTATTTACGTATATATTTTTCTATCGTAAGCTTAGTTTTGTTTAATGCATTGATATTTGCATTATTTCAATCAACTTTGGAGCTATGATTATGAAAAATATTTTTAGCAAAATCGCCGCGATCGCAGCAACCAGTGCTGCTTTTAGTGGTGCTGTTGCTGCTGCTAACAACCCAGCCCAAGCTATAAAGTTGTGCGATGAGTGAACACTATGTGCCAGTTTAAAGGGCGTAATGCGGGTTATATGCACGAGCTTGAATATGATGGTAGAATCCCTCAAGTATAAATTTAGGCATTAGTTCAGAAACAACCAGACCAAATATTGTCATGCTCACCAGAAACTAAAAACTATGTCTAGGAGAGGATGTTTTAAAAGGGTATTTTACTCTAATGGTGAACAGAGCGAAACATCTCAGTAAATAGCTGAAACCTTATATTTTCGTTGTAGTTTATCCAAGTCAGAACCAGAAAATCATACCTTCTGGAACTTTTAAAACGACCTCTAATAACCTAAGTTATTTACACAAGGGGATATTTTGATTTTTAAGTGATTTATGCAGTACAAAAATTCTTTGTTAAAAACCACTAAAAAATTCATCAACAATGTTTAAGGCAATGTTAATGAAGTAAATTTATAAATTCAAATAACTAATAAAAGTAGCAGCCCATACTGACTATTAAAGGAATAAATCCGATTATATCCGGCTGTCTTCACAAAATTCATAAATAGCTCATGCACATTCTGATTTATTCCTACAACTATCATCCAGAGCCGATTGGTATTGCTCCGTTAATGACTGAATTAGCAGAAGGACTAGTACAACGAGGTCACCAAGTGCGGGTGATTACGGGAATGCCGAACTATCCTCAGCGCGAAATTTACGATGAGTATCGGGGTAAGTGGTACGTTACTGAACAAATAAATGGCGTTACCATTCAACGAAGTTACCTGCGAATTAAGTCTAAACCTAATCTTATAGATAGGCTATTACTAGAGTTGAGCTTTGTTTTCACGAGCTTACCCCAAGCCTTTAAAGGCAGACGCCCCGATGTGATTATCTTAACAGTTCCGCCTCTTTTCGGTACTTTACCAGTAACAATATTAGGTTGGTTATACAACTGCCCAGTAGTTCTGAATGTGCAAGATATTCTACCAGATGCTGCGGTACGTATCGGGCTATTGAAGAACAAGTGGATGATCCGAACTCTTGCAGCCCTAGAAAAATTTGCATATCGGTCTGCACACACTATTAGTGTTATTGCCGATGGGTTTCGTGAGAATTTAGTAAATAAGGGAGTACCTGTTAATAAAATCGTTTGTATTCCCAATTGGGTGAATGTAAATTTCATCTGCCCCTTACCAAAACAGAACAATTCATGGATATCTAGCCATCAAATTGATGGAAAATTTGTAGTACTTTATTCTGGTAATATTGCTCTAACGCAAGGTTTAGAAACAGTAATAGAAGCAGCAGTTTGCTTACGTCATATCAGAGAGATTGTCTTTGTCATTGTTGGCGAATCAATAGCATTGCAAAGGTTGCAGAAATATTGTCTTTTAAATGGAGCAGATAATGTTTTGCTGCTACCGTTGCAACCGCGAGAAAAACTACCCGAAATGCTAGCAGCATCTGATGTTGGGTTGATTGTGCAAAAGCGCAATGTGATTTCGTTCAATATGCCCTCAAAAATACCACTCCTATTGGCAAGTGGTCGCCCGATTGTGGGTTCAGTTCCCGCCACTGGTACTGCTGCAAAAGCAATCAAACTCAGTGGTGGCGGGATAATTGTTGAGCCAGAATCACCCGATGCAATGGCTGCTGCGGTGCATGATTTATATGCTAATCCTACTCTAGGGGCAAGGCTAGGTAATGCAGGAAGACAGTTTGCCGAAGAAAACTATTCCTTTGAGCAAGCACTTAATCGGTATGAAGGACTACTTTCTCATATTGTTGCTAACCGAAAATCAACTATAGGTAACTTGCCGAAATTAAATTCCAAGAAATCAGTTGTGGATGGTTGATATGGCTGAATACTGAGTATTTTTTCCAAAAATGGGATGCTTTCTTAATTAGCGAACATTAAGCGCCTGGGAGGACAAAACCGTAATTAGGAAAAATTAAATCACCCATTCGGGTGAGTTGAAAATCAACCGATCGGGTGACCTAAGTGTAGGAAGTTGAGACTGCTCAAAAATAGGAATCTAGAGAACACTGGTTAAATTGCACGTCGTTCTTGATGAGGATAACTCGATGAAACTTGCAACCAACAAAATAAAGCTGAGTTAATAGCGTAAGCGTACCCCGCCGTTTGCTTACTACTAGGTCGAAGCAAGCTACTCGCAGCGTGTCGCAGACAAGCTTCTCCAAGAGTTGGCATTGCTCCATACTTTTCTCTTCCCTAAGATCAGTATTCACTACTACTTAAGAGCGATAAACTCATCTGTAACTTATATTCATCTCATTTTTTATCTGGTTATAATGCAAGCAAGCACTTGCAAACGCTCATGAAAAACTTAGCATCAAGGACGGCACAAACTCATGCACGCTTGATCAAGGCAGCAACTCAGGTGTTTGCAACTTCACGGTATCCTGCGTTTTAGCGATATCCCCACCGCACTAGTGGTCTGTCAAATTCATTTTGACGGTTAAGGAGACGCGATAAATCGCCGTCTCTACAGGGAATCTATCCGTCAATTATTTCTTGACAGACTACTAGACTACAGTCGTGAATGCTACGTGGAAACTTGTGTGAATTTATTTGTGCGCGGTATTAGCACTTTGCCGTTGCAGGAGGTAGGAGGTTCAGTTGATTCTTCTGCAACAAGATAAACTCTCTTTTCTCTTTCAGCTAAGGCACTGGGTTTATACTACCTAAAACAAGTTTTATAAATTAGGACTTACGCAAAAACCCTCTCAAACTCTCATTCCTCCGTGACCTCTGCGCCCTCTGTGGTAGCCTGCGGCAAGCCGCTTCTCTACGAGACGCTCTCGCGTTTGCGTCTACGTTTTCCGTTATCCGTGCGTAAGTCCTAATAAATTACACTTTTAAAATTATTTTAGCTAAGTAATGTACAAAATAACTATCATGTGCTAAAGGATATTTATTTCAGGTGCTAGACAACGTGAGCGATCGCCCAAATACCCAAATATATATTTATCACCAAAATCACAACAATGCTTTTTTAGCGAAAAGTAGATTGCCCAAGTCTAAATCCACAAGACGAGAAACCGAATATGTCCCATTCTGAGTTCCCTGATTCTCCCCTACCCATTGAAACAGAACAGGCTTCTGTTAATGATTCTAGTCAAGAGTCGCAACCATTGCCAGAGCGATCGCCAAAGCCACCTCAAAAGCGGCGTTGGCCACTCCTGTTGGGAATCGTCCTATTAATTGCAGGTGTTGGTATTGGTTGGCGCTGGTGGCAAACTAGTAATGCTAGCAATGCACCACCGGGCGGGCCTGCTGCCGGTCAACCTATGGCAATTCCCGTCAAGCTAGCAACTGTGCAAACTGAAACCGTGCAGGAAAGCTCAGAATTTATTGGCTCCTTAGAGGCTGCACGTTCGGTAATCATCAAGCCACAGGTTGAAGGACGAATAACCCAAATTTTTATCAAAGAGGGCAACCGTGTTCAACAAGGGCAAGTTATTCTTAGCCTGCAAAGTGATGATGTCCAAGCTCAATTATCACAAGCAAAAGCCGGACTAGAACAAGCTCAAGCACGTCTTGCTGAACTCAAAGCGGGTACGCGAGAAGAAGAAATTGCCCAAGCTAGAGCGCAGTTAACCCAAGCCCAAGCTCGCTTTAGAGATGCCCAATCGGGATCGCAACCAGAAGAAATTGCTCAGGCTGAGGCTCAAATTCAGTCAGCTAAATCTGATGTGGAACTAGCACAGTCACGAGCCAAGCGATACGCACAATTGAGAAAAGAGGGTGCAGTTTCTCAAGATACCTTAGAAGGATATGTCAAAGAACAGCAAAGTGCAGAAGCTGCCCTTGTTGTAGCCCAGAAACGCCTAGACCAAGTTCGCAAAAGCAGAAATTCTAGTATCAATGAGCTAGGTGGTGCCCTGGAACAACAGAAACAAAACTTAAGGCAACTAAAAAATGGTTCCCGCCCAGAAGAAATTGCCCAAGCGCGATCGCAAGTAAGTCAAGCAGCTGCCCAAGTCCAAGCTGCCCAAGTCCAAGTGCAATACACAAAAGTCCTTGCACCTTTCACTGGCATTGTTGGTGATATTCCAGCAAAGGTGGGAGATTATGTGGAAAAAGCAGATCAACTTACTACATTAACTAGAAATGACTCTTTAGAATTGAATATTTCTGTTCCCTTAGAAGAAGCCAAAAAGCTGCGCTTGGGATTACCAGTGCAAATGCTGAACGCCCAAGGTCAACCTACAGCAAGGGGTAAGGTGAGTTTCATCTCTCCAAATGCCAGTTCAGATTCGCAAACAGTTTTGGTAAAAGCCAACTTTGGTAATTCTAGAAGTCAACTGATCAATCGCCAGTCAGTGCAAACCAAAGTGATCTGGAACCAACGTCCAGGAATTTTAATTCCAGTTACAGCAATATCTCGCCTGGGTGGGGAGACTTTTGTGTTTGTGGCTCAAGCGCCAACAGAAAAGTCTAAACCTGGAGCGCCTAACCTAGTAGCTCAACAAAAACCTGTGAAATTGGGAGTTATTGAGGGGAATAATTATCAAGTTATCGAAGGACTAAAAGCTGGGGACAAAATTGTTGTTTCCGGTATTCTCAACCTAACTAATGGCGCTCCCATCACTCCTGCACCGCAAGAAGTGGGTAGTCAGAAGCCTTAGTACAGCTTTGCGTAAAATCGTGGCAAATTGAGGGTTAAATTTTAAACGCATAGGCGCTTCTCTACGAGACGCTTGCTTCCCCGGAGGGGTACGCCTTCCCGCAGGGTAAGGGCGCAGAGGTAAGCGCAGAGGCACGCAGAGAATTCGCTACGAATTAATGAATTGGCTGAAGACCGGAGATGAGGGAGACAAGGAGAATAACTATGCCCCATGCCCCATGCCCCATGCCCAATGCCCAATGCCCAATGCCCAATGCCCAATGCCCAATGCCCCATGCCCAATGCCCAATACACAATTTTTTAAACTATGTTTGTTGACTTCTTTATTAAGCGGCCAATCTTTGCATCGGTCTGTGCGATCGTTATCCTTTTAATAGGATTAATCAGCATTCCCACACTACCGATCGCAAGATTCCCAGAAATTAGTCCCACCCAAATTAGTGTAACTTCCAACTATAGCGGAGCTAGTGCTGAAGTTGTAGAAAGCGGAGTGACAAATATCTTAGAAAGGCAAATCAACGGGATTGAAGGGCTAAGATATCTCACTTCCAGCAGCAGTAACGATGGTACTAGTACCATTACAGCTACCTTTGATTCATCGCGGGATAAAGATATTGCGGCTGTGGATGTGCAAAATCGGGTTTCTGTTGCTCAACCACAACTACCAGATTCTGTGCAACGCACGGGAGTACGGGTATCTAAAGAATCCAGCAACATTCTCTTAGCAATTGGTTTATTCGCTGAAAATAATCAGTACGACAATATATTCTTAAGCAACTATGCCGACCTTTACATAGCAGATGCTTTAAAAAGAGTCAAAGGGGTGAGTAACGCTCAAATTTTTGGCGAACGTCGCTACGCAATGCGCCTGTGGCTAGATCCGAGTCGCCTTGCTAGTCGGGGGCTAACAACCAAGGATGTAGCGAATGCTTTATCAGAACAAAATTTGCAAGTTGGTGCAGGGAGAATTGGACAAGAACCGGCTCCTAAAGGACAAAGGTATCAACTTGATGTGCGTGCTGCTAGTCGATTAGAGGAACCATCAGAATTTGAAGAAATTGTCCTCAAAACTGGAGATGATGGCACATTAGTCAAGCTCAAGGATGTCGGTAGAGCAGAACTGGGGGCAGAAAATTACAACACATTTCTGCGATTTCGGGGTAATGATGCTGTAGGTTTAGGGATTTATCAGGTTCCTGGCAGTAATGCCTTGGATGTAGCGAAAGGAGTCAAAGCCGAAATGAAGCGATTGGCTCCGAGCTTTCCACCAGGAATGCAATATCAGGTAGCTTTTGACACAACATCGTTTGTAGAAGAGTCGATGGCAGAAGTTATCAAGACTCTGATTACAGCGGTAGTGTTAGTTGTGATTGTAATTTTTGTGTTCTTGCAGGATTGGCGAACCACTTTAATTCCAGCACTGACTATTCCTCTAGCACTAATTGGGACATTTGCCTTCATCAAAATTTTTAATTTTTCTATTAATAGTTTGACTTTGTTTGGTCTGACCTTAGCATCGGGGATGGTGGTAGACGATGCGATCGTTGTGGTGGAGCAAATCAGCCGTTTTATTCAGGATAAAGGAATTAGTCCTCGCCGAGCCGCTAGTGAATCAATGGCGGAACTTTCTAGCGCAGTTATTGCCACTTCACTAGTGTTGATGGCGGTGTTTGTGCCAGTGGCGTTTTTTCCGGGAACCACAGGCGCACTTTATCGGCAATTTGCGCTAACGATCGCATTTTCCATTGCGATTTCGACTTTTTTGGCTTTGACTTTAACACCTTCTTTGTGTGGCGTGCTACTGCGTCAAGGACAAGAAGCTCCCAGGTGGATTGGTTGGTTTTTTGACCTGATTAATCGGTTTCTCGACTGGGTGCAGAATGGTTATAAGCGATCGCTTACCTGGATGGTACGATTCAAAAGCATCGTCATTGGACTGTTTATCGTTTCTTTGGGTATGACTGCTTGGCTGTACACCACAGTACCGACAGCCTTTCTCCCCGATGAAGACGAAGGCTACTTCATCACCATCATCCAAGGCCCCCAAGGCGTTTCGCTGCAATATACCAGCGATGTTATGGCACAAGTAGAAAAAGAAATCCTGCCACTTCCAGAAGTGCTAGGGACTTTCGCCGTGGGAGGATTTGGTTTTAGTGGTAGCACCGCCAATAGCGGCATCATCTTTACAACTTTAAAACCTTGGGCAGAACGCTCAAGACCCGACCAATCAGTACAAGCGATTATTGGCAAATTGCAAGGAAAATTGTTGTCAATCCCAGAAGCCAGAGTCTTTCCTGTGAACCCACCACCAATTCAGGGTTTAGGTAACTTTGGGGGCTTCGTCTTTCAACTACAAGACCGCAGAGGTAACAGTGGCTTACAAAATCTAGTCCAGTCGATGGGTCAGTTGCTAGGTAAAGCTAATCAAACACCAGGATTACAAGCTGTATTTAGCACCTTTGCCGCAGATACACCACAATTGCTTGTGGAAGTAGACCGCAATAAAGCCAAATCATTGCAAGTTTCTATAGATGATGTCTTCAGTACTTTACAAACTGCTTTGGGATCGCAATATGTGAATGATTTCAATCTCCAGCAGCGCAATTACCGGGTGTATATCCAGGCAGATAAACAGTTTCGTTCCAACCCCAAAGATATTGGTAAACTGTACGTTCGTTCTCAAAAGAATCAAATGATTCCTTTGAGTAACTTAGTCACAGTTACTCCGACTGTGGGAGCGCAAACAATAAATCACTACAATCTGTTCCGCTCAATTGAAATTAATGGTTCCGCCGCTCCTGGCTCTAGTTCTGGAGACGCAATTAAAGCAATGGAACAAGTTGCAAAAGAAGTTTTACCAGCAGGTTATGGTTACGAATGGTCAGGGACTGCATTAGAAGAAATAGATTCTGGTGGTTTAGCACCCCTGATTTTTGGATTAGGAATAATCTTTGTGTTTTTGGTACTAGCCGCTCAATACGAGAACTACATTGACCCTTTTATCATTCTGTTATCAGTTCCCTTAGCTATCTTTGGAGCGCTGGTAGCTCAATCATTGCGCGGTTTTGCTAATGATGTTTACTGTCAAATTGGTTTAGTAATGTTGATTGGTTTAGCTAGTAAGAACGCGATTTTGATTGTGGAATTTGCTAATCAATTGCGAGAGCAAGGGCTTTCGATTACTAAAGCAGTAATTGAGGCTTCACAAGAGCGGTTACGTCCAATTTTGATGACTGCCTTTTCTACCCTTTTAGGGATTTTCCCGTTAGCTATTGCCACAGGTGCTGGTGCGGGAAGTCGGCAATCTTTGGGAACAGCAGTTTTTGGTGGGATGCTAATCGCTACTTTCTTGAGTTTGTTTGTAGTGCCAATTTTGTATATCGTGATTAAGACGACAACAGAGCGCTTTATCAAACCAAATAGGCATCAACAACTTCAAGCAGAAACTGCTGCGTATTCAACAAACGCTGAGGATTGAATATCTTTATTTAGCAATTAATTTCACCTAATTGTAGCGTCAGTTCATGATCTTCTTAACTGTCGCTACATATCGTAAGATGAAGTTTTAATTGTGCCTTTGCTTTTTCAATTGGGTTAGTAAAGCTGGTGATTGCTTCATGTAATAAAGGTAATACCCAACTTCCTGAAGCATCTGAAACCCAAATTATGGCGCTACTATTGCTATAACGAACCGCAGAGGCGCAGAGGACACAGAGAAGAGTGCTTTATCTCAGCAATCTTAGACCACTGAGGGTAACTAATACTGTAGAGCCTTCATGCCCAATGACACCAATGGGTAGGTTGATATTTCCCAGAAAGTTGCCCACCAAAAGCAACATAATAAAACTCAACGCTACGACTATATTCTGTTTAACTATAGATTGCGATCGCCTGCCCAAATGTATCGCTACAGCAATTTTTTCTAACCTGTCTGCCATCAAAACTATATCTGCGGTTTCCAATGCCACGTCACTACCAGATACTCCCATTGCTATACCCACAGATGCTTGCGCTAGGGCTGGTGCATCATTGATTCCATCGCCTACCATTGCAACTGTTTGATATTCTTGCTGTAGACGGCGGATAACATCAAGCTTATCTTCTGGTAGAAGTTGAGCATACACCCGATCAATTCCTACTGCTTTGGCGACACTGTGAGCAGTTTCCTCATTATCCCCGGTTAGCATGACAATTTGTTCAACTCCCAGTTTCTTTAACCGGGTAATCGTTGCGGCTGCTTGCGATCTTACTTCATCTGCGATCGCAATTACACCGATCACATCTCCGGCTCCCCTCCTCGCAAGCGGGGAGGGGTTGGGGGTGGGGTTCTTCGCTACCCAAACCACAGTTTTACCTTCTTGCTCCAAAATTTGAGCCATTTCTCGCAATTCTTCAGGTAAATTTGTGACATACTTTTGCACAAAAAGGGCATTCCCGACAATTACCTGTTGTTCTTGGGCAATTCCGACAATTCCCTGTCCAGGCATAGCTTGCACTTGGATTGCACCAACCCAATTTAAATCACCAGCCGCCTGTACAATTGCCTTACCGATGGGATGTTCGGAAGAAGATTCTACACTAGCTGCGGTTTTTAATACATCATCGTTAGTGTATTCACTAGCTAAAATTATCTTGAATACCTGCAACTGTCCTGTTGTTAAAGTACCAGTTTTATCAAATGCGATCGCTCGGACTTTGCCAATCTTCTCCAACTGCGCTCCATTTTTAAACAAAATCCCCTGTCTTGCACCGTTGGCGATTCCCGAAAGCAGCGTGGGCATAATTGCAGCCATCAGCGCACAGGGAGAAGCTACCACCAGGAAGGTAAGCGCCCGATAAATTGTCGTTTCCCAATCCCAACCCCAAAGAAATGGCGGTAAAGTTGCCAGCAATATCCCAGCTACTACAATGACTTTGGCATATCCCTTCTCAAAGCGATCGATAAACTCTTGCGAAGGAGGTGCTTCTGTCTGCGCTTGTTCTACCAAGCGAATCACACGCTGAATCAAACTGCTTTGGGCTGGTTTGTGTACTTTAATTTGCAATGCACCATAGCCGTTGAGTGTGCCAGCAAATACTTCTTCGCCCACCGTTTTCTCTACAGGTAAAGACTCGCCTGTAATCGCAGCTTGATTCAGGGTACTGTAACCAGATAAAATTATCCCATCAGTAGGAATTAGTTCTCCAGGTTTGACGACAATTTCATCACCCACTTTTAGCTGACTAATGGAAACTTCCGCTTCCCTTCCCTGATGCAAAACCCTTGCTGTATCTGGTGTCAAACTCATCAAACTGCGGATACTCCGCTCAGTTCGCGCCATCGCATAGCCTTCTAATGCGCCACTGATGGCAAAAATCAAAATCAAAATTGCCCCATCAATAATTAGATGATATTCTCTTCGCCATAAGCCGAGACTAGCAGCACCAATAGCCGCCACAATCATCAGCAAATCTACATCGAGTTCTTTTTCTTTGAAGAGAGTAGTCAATCCCTCCCGCGCACTTTCGTAACCACCAATCACATAAGCAGCAGGGAGCAGTAGCAACGCCAATCCCAACCAACCGAGATGTAAGGCGAACCATCCAAGAAATAGCAGTAAGCCACACAAAAGGGCGGCTAAGGTATCTGCGTGTTCTCTGGTGAATTGGTTAAAACGTTGGGGGTAGAGCATGAGAGGTGAATTAACAGGGACTCTCTCAGGGTAAACCTTGACATTAATGTTAATGTCAAGGTTTATAATTAAAGAGGGAGATAGAGGAATGGCATACAAAATTTTTGATCTCGTCGGGAAATACGCCATCAGCGCTGAGAGTGGGCAGAAAGTATATGACCAGATTCATCCAGTTCTGTTTTCTGGCAACCCTGTAGAATTAGATTTTACTGAAGTTCAGGTCTTTGCGTCTCCCTTTTTCAACTTTGCGATCGGTCATCTGTTGAAAGATATTCCAGCAGAAAACCTGAATCAATTAGTCGAATTCACCACTATAAGTTCTGAGGGGTGGAATGTTCTTGAGCGTGTGATTGCCAATGCGAAGCATTACTATTCTGATGAGCAATTCCGTAATGCCGTTGATGCAGTTATCACAGAGCAGGCTGCAACTTTTTAAAGCATGGTGGTCAATTCTTAAATATCCCCTCGGCAATAATTAACCTCTTTAATACCCTAATTCGTGGAAATCAAAAGCAGCGATCTAACAATTAAGCAGTTAACGCACTTGGTAGGCGGCGGTTTAACTCCGAGGATGGTCAGACATTACCATCAATTGGGTCTGCTACCGCAACCAGTGCGATCGCACAGCAATTACCGTCTCTACACCAAAAAAGATGTCCTTCGCTTGCAACGGATTGTAGCACTCAAGCAGCAAGGGTTTCAGCTAAACCATATCCGCAATATTTTGGAAGTGGAACCAGAAGCCGAGACAACTGTTAATCTCATGGGACAACTCCAGCAGCAATATCGCGCGGTGATGCAACAAATTTCTCAACTGCGACAAACTGCATCAGCATTAGAAGGATTATTGGGACGCGATCGCCATTGTCAAATTATCCAGGCGGAAGTTTTGGCACAACTCAAGTTACTTGATGTGGAAACCCAAGCGGGATTGGGGGGATTGGAAAACCTCTGGAGTGGCTTAGATGCACAAATTCATACGCACTCGGAAGCTTTTACAGAATCGTTACAACGCTTATTACCTGATTTATCTCACCGTTCGGAAATTGAGCAACACTTAATTTCTCAGTTGGTTTTGGCTTGTGGCGATGTGAGTTTGGTGTCTTTTATCAAATTGAGTCGAGATGCGATCGCAGCTAGTCGAGAAGCTTTATCTTCAAGGTGTCAAATTGTTGTCGATACCCAAACGGTTGCTGCTGCTTTAGATCAAACCCGATTACTTCATTTGGGATGCGACATTGAAACCTTGATCGATAATCCCCATATTACCACCGCCACAGAGGCAGAAGTTGCCTTTTGGCAGCATCGAGAATGGCGAGAAAAATTGCAGCAAGTAAGTAAGGGTTGTGTCCTGGTAGTTGGTTATGCTCCCTCAGTACTTGTAGAAGTTTGTGAAGCGATTACCAACCAGAAAATTCAGCCTGCATTAGTAATTGGAATGCCCATTGGCTTTAGCCATGCTCCCGCCGCCAAGCGACAACTGATGCAACAAGAGATACCTTTTATCACAGTTGCAGGCACTTTGGGAGGTGGTGCTTTAGCTGCAACTGCTCTGAATGCCTTGGTGGAGTCATTGATTGATAAACCAGATTGTCATTGTTATCTCAATCAAATTAATTCATAGGTAAAGCTTAAACTAGTGAACAGTCAACAGTTATCAGTTAACTCTTTACTGATATAGTGGGGTACTTAGGTGATTTCTGACAAAGAATATACCCAGTTTGACGAGTTTCGACGGTAGATTTATTAACAGAAATCACCTTAAACCGAATTATCTTAAATGATAAGTGTTTCCTGTTGAATTTGATACCAAACAACATATTATTTAATCTGTAGCAATATCTTGTTTCAATGGATACTGGGTAGGGACACGGCAATGCCCGGTCTTTATGAGTATGTGTGTTCATTGGTGGTTAATTATTTTTTCTGTACCTTACTCATGCGGGAACCGCTATATACTATCTTTATTAGGACTTACGCACTGGACAAAAGAATCATGTTGTGTATCAACGTAAATACGTCGTTTCAGATTTTTATGAATCATTTTTTGATGGTAAATAGACCCGCGCTGTAGGGGCAATTCATGAATTGCCCCTACGACAGATGTGGTTTTTCACATCACCCATATTTTGTCTTTCCTGTCAATGCGTAAGTCCTATTTATTATTTATTTAGCTAATTTTTCAAGCATGACTATCATTCAGCAATACGTAATTAAAGTATATAAAATAACCTGTAAGCACAAAATTTAGTTAGCTAAATTTTGTCCAGCAAAGTAGAAACAGTTAAACTCAGACCAGGTATATAGTGACACAAATATTTACAATAACTGATAAGAAATATAACAGGGATGTATAATTAGCGCGTCTCCTGCATAATCCATAAAAAGATAATGATTAAGGCTGGCAGGCTTTCTATTTTTTACTTTAATAAAGGGCATATGTGGCAACAAGAAAAAAAAGATATTTCGATAGTCAGACTGGTATTATGGCTTACCTTAGCTACCACCCCTATGGCAGCAAGTTTACTGGTGTCAGAACCCATGCTGGCACAATCTAAACCTGAAGCTCCTTCTTTTACACTGCCGCAAACAGTGCAGAATGGGACTACAGTAAGGATTGATGGTTCAAGTAGCTTGGCTGCAATCAACCAAAGCCTGAAAGAAAATTTTGAAAAACAGTATCCCGGCGCAAAGGTTGAAGTTGCTGTTAACGGCACCGATACGGCACTGAAAGATTTGCTAGATGGCAAAATCGACATAGCAGCAATGGGGCGCGGGTTGACGCCAGCAGAAAAAGCCCAAGGACTAGAGCAACTTCCCTTCCACCGTGAGAAGATTGCGATCGTGGTTGGTGCAGATAATCCTTTCAAAGGAAACTTAACTAATAAGCAATTCGCCCGGATTTTCCGGGGACAAATTACAAATTGGTCACAAGTAGGAGGCCCTTCAGGGAAGATTCGGTTAATCGATCACCCTAACACGAGTGAGACTCGCAATACTTTTCGGACTTATCCAGCTTTCAAGACTGCTGAATTTGCTACAGGGGCCAATGCTACCCAACTGACTGAGGATAATACCGCAGAAATCATCAAACAACTGGGCAAAGACGGCATTAGCTATGTGTTAGCTAATCAGGTGTCAAAATTGAAAGGTGTGCGAGTTCTGCAATTAAATCAAGCCTTACCAGATGATGAGAAATATCCCTTCTCGCAACCTTTAGTTTACGCTTACAAAAAAAATCCAAGTTCAAGCACAGTAGGTTTTCTCGGTTTTACCCTTGCAGATCCAGGACAGAACGCTATACAACAAGGTATAACTGCACAAGCAGAGGCGATCGCAACCAACGTATTACAACCTGTCACGGCTTCCCCCGGTGTCCAGACGGCACCTGCTGCTACGCCTACCCCTACTTCTGTATTTGCCGAACAGCCATTTGTGGCTCCTGCTACTGCACAACCCATTCCGATTGTCAATAGAGAAACACCATTTTGGTTGCTCCTACCTTTGTTTTTTGCTCCTGTAGCTGGAGCTTTCTTATGGTGGGTTCTGGGAAAACGCCCATTGCCTACTGAGAAAACAGACAATTTACCAGAATCAGATCCTCGTCCACCCAGCACAGAAGATGGAGAAATGGCAGTGATCAACGCCAGCACATCTCCCTCCATTAACGGAGCGATACTTGAGGAGCAGCCAGTGCCACACTTCCAAGAGCAAGAAAGCCCTGATCGCACTCCTTTCAACATCTATGCTCAAACAGAATCTGACCTGACCCAGAATGCTGCTCAAGGGACATCAAATTTAGTCCGAGAGGGAACTAATGGCACCTCTAATTCCTATGAAGACACAACATCAGGCGTAGCTAATGGCTCAGAAAATAACAACTTAGGAGCAGCATCTTTAACTAATGGTGCGGCTCTATCAACGGGCATCGGGGCGGCTAGCTGGTCTGCCTTTAACAACAAAGAAACAAAAGCAGATGCAATTGATAAGACAGGCAGTCAGGGTAATTATACTGAGACTAACAATCCTGAGCTTGATTCTGAGGAAATTGCCTGGGATTCTGATGAAATTGAATGGGACATAGAAGCCCCAGCAGCTGTAGTAAATACTTCATATCCTCACCTGCCTAATATTTCAGAAGAGGTATCTGATGTGGAACTGTCTTTATCTGAGGAGACAGCCCCACTACCGGAATTACCAGATGTGCCAGAAGTAACATCTGATTTTGGATATTGGGACACAGAAGTTAATGAAGATCAGATAGATGAGCAACTTCAGGCAGAATTGAACTGGCTAGAGAGTATTACCTCAACTGAAGATACAGACTCAGTAGATGAATTACCCTCACCAGAGTCTGAGGAAGTGAGAGCCAATGTAGAACCATCAACGGCACAAACATCCTCACTGCTCGATTTGCCAGAATTCTCAGCAGAAGATGTATTCAATGTGGTAGCGGACGCTGCTGAACCCACTGTCAATTTGCCAGAGGACGAATCTCAAGCAGAGCCTATTTTTGAAGAAGGTATTGCTGAAACTGACTCCACAGATTTAGCGGGTGCTGCGGCTTTAGCAGCAGGCGTAGGAATTGCAGGCTGGACTACCATTTCTGGATCAGATGCCCAAAGAGAAACTGATACTACGGTTGAAAATGTGCCAATCGCAGCCGAAACAGCTGTTGATTTGATAGATGCAGAAGAAGAGAGCAGTATTTTGCTCACACCGCATACTTCAACATTGGCTGATGTCTCTTGGGAGATATCCGAACTCAAGAAGGCAGCGCTGCGCCAACAGGGTGGCTCTCAATTGGTAGTGCGGCTGTATGATGCAACTGGGATTGACTTGAGTTATCAAAATCCTCAGTTTGTCCAGGAGTATGAATGTGACGAGACAGCACACGATCGCTTAGTGGAAATTCCCATCAGCGATCGCGACTACATAGCTGAAATTGGCTATGTCGCTGATGGCGATTGCTGGTTGTTCATCGCGCGTTCAGCAATTGTTCGTGTCTTCAGTGCTGTCCAGCCAGATCCCATAGTTGATGATGTGGCGATTGCGGATGAAACAGATATTCACTTAGGAGACGCCCAAGCAGAGATAAGTGAAGAAGAAAGCACTATTGTCCTCACACCTCGCACTTCCCAATCGGCTGATGTCTCTTGGGAGATATCCGAACTCAAGAAGGCAGCGCTGCGCCAACAGGGTGGCTCTCAATTGGTAGTGCGGCTGTATGATGCAACTGGGATTGACTTGAGTTATCAAAATCCTCAGTTTGTCCAGGAGTATGAATGTGACGAGACAGCACACGATCGCTTAGTGGAAATTCCCATCAGCGATCGCGACTACATAGCTGAAATTGGCTATGTCGCTGATGGCGATTGCTGGTTGTTCATCGCGCGTTCAGCAATTGTTCGTGTCTTCAGTGCTGTCCAGCCAGATCCCATAGTTGATGATGTGGCGATTGCGGATGAAACAGATATTCACTTAGGAGACGCCCAAGCAGAGATAAGTGAAGAAGAAAGCACTATTGTCCTCACACCTCGCACTTCCCAATCGGCTGATGTCTCTTGGGAGATATCCGAACTCAAGAAGGCAGCGCTGCAACAACAGGGCGGCTCTCAATTGGTAGTGCGGCTGTATGATGCAACTGGGATTGACTTGAGTTATCAAAATCCCCACCTGGTGCAGGAGTATGAATGTGACGAGACAGCACACGATCGCTTAGTGGAAATTCCCATCAGCGATCGCGACTACATAGCTGAAATTGGCTATGTCGCTTATGGCGAGTACTGGTTGTTCATCGCCCGTTCAGCGATCATTCGTGTCTTCAGTCCTGTCCAGCCAGATTCCATCGTTGAAGATGTGGCGTTAACAAGCGAAACACCTATTGTTCATACAGATTCCACCGTTGAAGATGTAGCGTTAACAAGCAAAACACCTATTGGCTTGGTAGATGTCCAAGAAGAAAGTAGTGAAGAGGAGAGCAGAATTTTGCTCACACCCCGCACTCCCAAATGGGCTTATGTCTCTTGGCACATTTCCAAGGCTCAGAACGAAGCACTACGACAACAGGGCGGCTCCCAATTGGTAGTGCGGCTGTATGATGTGACAGGGATTGACTTGAGTTATCAAAGTCCCCAGCTTGTACAGCAGTATGAATGTGAAGAAGTAGCACGCGATCGCTTTGTGGCTATTCCCGTCAGCGATCGCGACTACATGGTTGAAATTGGCTATATCGCTGATGGCGATGCCTACGGCGGTAAACTACGTTGGTTACTTATAGCCCGTTCACCTAATGTTCGGGTTTTCAATCGTTCCCACGAAGATTTTTGGTTTGTGGCAGATGCCGAGTTGATTATTCACGGAGCAACCCAACCAAATACAAGCGTAAACATTGGTGGACATTCGATCAAAATCAAACCCGATGGTACTTTTCACCTACGTCTTCCCTTTTCAGATGGTTTAATGGACTATCTCATAACGGTAGCTGCTGATGGGGAATCCACTAAAACTATCCATAAGAAGTTCTCTCAAGAAACTTCCGAAAGCTAGTAATTTCCTAAATTATCCCCTCTCCCCTTCTCCTAAAGGGAGAGGCTAGCGCTTGCCGTAGGATGCCCGAACGCGAATTTATGTTGAGCGGAGTCGAAAAACAGCGCTCCTTTAGGAGAAGGGCTGTAGCAGTGGCTCCCCTTAATCGCCTCTCGAACAGAGGGGAACTGAGTTCCCCTCTGGGGATTAGGGGCAGGGAGACAAAGCGCAGCTTTGGGTGTTTGGGTTCTTCGGGTTTAAGTAAATAATCAAGCAGACATGATATGAGATGGCAAAATTATTTTTTCCTAGCGCTGTTCACTGCATTTCTATGCATAGCCTTATCCCCTGTTTTGGCAAAACCTCCTGCTGTCTACTCTGCCATGCAAAATTTGACCGAGCAAGGCGAGTGGGAAAAACAAGGAAGTAGCCAAAGCAGGAAACTGGTGAATGCTGAATCCCCTACTTTCTACTCTCTACTCCCTCTTAAAAGCGGCCCATCACAAACGGCAAGCGTAGTGGAACAGGGCAAAATATTATACGACACCGGACAGTTTACTGAAGCGGTCAAAGTTTTGCAACAGGCTGCTGCTGAATTTAAAAGCTCTAGGGATGGATTACAAGAAGCGATGACGCTGAGTAATCTCTCCTTGGCTTATCAGCAACTTGGCTTATGGGCTGAAGCAGAGGAAGCGATCGCCCAAAGTTTAAAATTATTACAGTCACAGGAAAATACTGGCACTTCCGGTGAGCGTTTGCAAATTATTGCACAAGCCCTAGATGTGCAAGGACAGTTAAAACTGGCACAAGGACAAGCAGAAGCGGCTTTAACTACCTGGCAAAAAGCCGCTAATATTTATCAGCAAATAGGCGACAGGGCTAGATTAACTCGTAACCGGATTAACTCTGCACAAGCTTTGCAAGCTTTAGGGCTTTACCTTCAGGCTAACAAAATTTTAAACGAAGTACAGCAAACCCTTACCAGCCTTCCAGACTCACTTATTGTAGCCACAGGGCTGCGTAGTCTTGGCAACGTCCGCCGAGTTGTGGGTGATTTAAACGTATCACGGTTGGTATTGGGGAAAAGTTTAGCAGTGGCAAAGCGAGTGCAATCTCCAAAAGCGATCGCTGAAGCTCAACTCAGTTTAGGCAACACAGCCCGCGCCCAGCAAGACACTGAAGCGGCTTTGCAATACTATCAAGAGGCTGCTGCTGTATCTGTTTCCTCCATCACCCGCATCCAGGCTAACCTAAATTTACTTAGTCTACTTTTAGAGAAAAAGCAAGATCAAGATGCATTGGCATTGTCGTCTCAAATCCAGTCGGAAATTAGCAACTTGCCACCCAGCCGAACCTCAGTATATACTCGCATTAAGTTTGCCCAAAATCTCACCCAATTAAAAGAAAAAGCTAGCATAGATACCTCCTCATGGCTGAACATTGCCCAGCAATTGTCCACCGCGATCAAACAGGCACAGAACTTGCAAGATCGGCGAGCAGAATCTTATGCTATGGGTAGTCTTGGTGAGTTGTATGAAAAAACCGGGCAGTTTTCTGATGCCCAAGAGCTTACCGAGAAAGCTTTATTCATAGCGCAAAGTATTAATGCATCGGATATTGCTTATCAGTGGCAATGGCAACTGGGACGCATACTGAAAAAAAAGGGAGATATTAAAGGCGCGATCGCATCCTATAATGTAGCCTACAAGACCCTTCAATCTCTGCGTGGTGATTTAGTAGCCATGAATCCAGATGTTCAGTTTTCCTTCCGGGAAAATATCGAACCCGTGTATCGAGAGTTAGTTGAATTGCTGTTGCGTTCTCCCCAAGGCAACAGCGCTTCTGTTCCCTTCGAGAAGCTAGACCAACGAGACGCTTCTTTATTAAAGGCTAACGTTAACGCTTCACTATCGCGATCGCCACAAGAGGGTATCAATCAAGACAATCTAAAGCTTGCTCGTGATGTAATTGAATCTCTGCAATTGGCAGAACTGGATAACTTCTTTCGGTCAGCCTGTTTAAATCCTACACAGGAACTTGACCCAGTGGTTGACAAAAAAGACCAACGAGCAGCAGTGATCTATCCAATTATTTTGCCAGACCGCCTAGATGTTATCCTCAAATTGCCTAATCAAGACTTGCGCCACTACAAGACTGTAATAGCTCAAAATGATGTAGAAAACACAATAGCAGAACTGAGGAAAAACTTACTAAATGTCACCGCGACTGCTCGGGTTCAGCAGCAGTCCCAACAAATATATGATTGGTTAATTCGACCTGCACAAACAGAGTTAGTTAATAGTGGAATAAAAACCTTAGTATTTGTACTCGATGGTGGTTTGCGGAATATCCCGATGGCGGTTCTCTACGACAAACAGCAAAAGAAATATCTACTAGAGAAATATGCGATCGCCTTGACACCAGGTTTGCAACTCCTTGATCCTAAACCTTTGCGACAGGTACAGCTAAATGCTTTAACTGCCGGAGTCAGCGAAAAACGCCCAGTCGAAGGCAAAGAATTTCCCAAATTGGAAAATGTACCACGGGAATTAAAAGAAATCAAATCTGAGGTATCCAAGAGTGAAGAACTGTTAAATCAAGAGTTTACCCAAACAAACCTGCAAAATAAGTTGCAAACAATTCCCTTCACCGTGGTTCACCTAGCAACTCACGGTGAATTTAGTTCTGATGCTGAAAAAACTTTTATTCTCACCTGGGATAAACTGGTTAAGGTAAAGGAATTTGATAATCTACTGCGAGTTAGCGACAAAAACAGATTTAGTGGCATTGAATTACTCGTCCTCAGTGCTTGCCAAACTGCTGAGGGAGACAAACGAGCAGCTTTGGGACTGGCTGGGATAGCTATGCGGGCGGGGGTACGCAGTACACTAGCAACATTGTGGTCAATAGATGATCGCTCCACCGCCGATGTAATGAGTGAGTTCTATCGAGAGCTAAAAGCTGGGGTGAATAAAGCCGAGGCACTCCAGGTTGCCCAATTAGCTGTTTTTGCTAAAGAAAAAGCTCCATATTTCTGGGCACCCTATGTTTTAGTAGGCAATTGGCTGTAATGTGCGTTCTGAATTGGTATAACCTGGTTTTTTAGCTAGTGTAGATTCGACTGTTCTACAAGATGTTTGCAAGCGAGTTGATAAAGCTTTTGAGCGTTTTCTAATTGGGGATTATAGCGGTAAACGTTCTGGAAAACCACGCTTTAAAACTGAGGCAAGTTTCAGAACCATAACGTTTGCAACGGCTAACAATGAATGGATAAAACTAATTCGCAAAAACTGGCTGTATATTCGTTTGCCCAAATTGGGGATGTTCAAGGTTCGGATGCACCGACCTATACCTGACGGATTTACTGCGTCTCTCTTGTTCGTTCAGAACATAAGCCCATTCGTTCAGAACACAAGCCCATTCGTTCAGAACATAAGCCCATTCGTTCAGAACATAAGCCCATTCGTTCAGAACACAAGCCCATTCGTTCAGAACACAAGCCCATTCGTTCAGAACATAAGCCCATTCGTTCAGAACACAAGCCTATTCGTTCAGAACACAAGCCTATTCGTTCAGAACACAAGTTTGTTGTCGTGTAATTACTGAGCTAGCAATCAAATCTTATTACAAAAAACACCTTTTTTTGCAAGTTTTACTGAACCACTATACTGTTCCATTGAGACACTCTAGAAAGATAAAGTTTAGTAAAAAGTCTGCATTGATGCCACGCCAAAAAAGAAGCTCTCCCGTGCTAGAAAAAACCGAACAGAGAGTAATCGGATTTAAATCGATTAATTCCAGCCTCGACTTTGGTGATTCGATCAGTTTAAACCATTTAACCCAGTTAACCGGGCAACTCCGCAACCAGATAGACGAGTATAATATGATGCTAACTGCCATTGACTCAGCAAAAGCAAAAATAGAAACCCTTGAAAAGACCATTCGGGAAACTTCAGAGCGCTTGGTCAGTGGTGTGGCGTTGAAGTATGGCAAAGACAGCCGGGAATACGAGATGACAGGGGGGGTACGCAAGAGCGATCGCATTCGTAAAGCCACTATCACCCGGTTAAAATCCACCGCAGATTCAAAAGCGGCTTCTACACAGACGGCGTAACGGGCAAAAAGTATAGTTATATCTTGCACCTGCCTATCCCCCCTGAGAATAAATTCTCAGGCTAATAGCCCAAGTCCACTTAAGTGGACTACAACCCTTACTTAGTCTTCAATAGATAGACTTTAGCTATAAGCCTCAGAATTCATTCTGAGGCGTTCGTGGGGACTGGTGCAAGTTTTGAGTATAGTGTTTATCGGTTGAGTAGGCACAAAACCCCACCTCCTTCCGATACGAAAAGGGGTTTTAATCCTCAATCAACTCAAAATTAACCCGTTCGTAAATATCACGCAAGGCAATTTGAAAATTGATAGAATCTAAGACTAAAACTGCATCTTCACCTTCATATTCCTTAAAAATCCATTGACCTTCTGCTTGCTTTGCAAATTGTTCCACGGCAAAACTATACTGGTCAATCATAATATATTCTTGAAAACCAGGAATAGAACGATAATATTTAAACTTATCTGTTTTGTCATAATTTTTAGTTGAATTAGATAAGACTTCAACAATTAATAAGGGATTCGTAATAGTTGTTGTACCTGTTCCCTCGTAAATAGGCTTACCTTTGATGACTATGACATCAGGATAAGTATAAAGGCGATAACGAGGTATCGATACTTTAACATCAGCCATATATATGTCATAATCTTGTCCTTGCACTGCCAGGGGAAATTTCCTACAAAAATTAAGTGCAATTTTGTTGTGGTTGGTTGTTCCCCCTGTCATAGGTATAATTTCTCCGTCTGTATATTCATTTTTATATTCAGCCTTCTCTTCTAATTCCAAATATTCTTCTGGGGTGTAGTAATGCTTTTCTGTTTGTAAAACCATATTAATTAACTCACAAAATGGGGGAATGGTTCTGTTATCAATAGCGTAACGTACCCTCAAGATAGGCAAAATAAATATTTTTGTTATCAAAAGATGGTTGCAGACAATGTAACAATAGCGATCGCAAGCCAATACTTTTAGCCATACCTACCAGTGAACGCCCCTACCAACATCTCTGCACAAACTCAGAATCGCAAAGCCGATCACATTCGGATCTGCTTAGAGGAAGATGTTCAGTCTGATCAAATCACCAATGGACTGGAACGTTATCGCTTCACCCATTCTTGCTTACCCGAACTCAACCACAACGATATTGATATCAGTACAACTTTTTTAGGGAAACACCTTGGCGCACCCTTGTTAATTTCTTCCATGACTGGGGGAACAGAACAAGCCGCAATCATTAACCAACGTTTGGCGCAAGTCGCGCAACACTACAAAATTGCAATGGGTGTCGGTTCCCAGCGCGTAGCGGTAGAAAAACCCCAGGTAGCTGATACTTTTGCTGTCCGCAAGTATGCCCCCGATGTTCTGCTATTTGCGAACTTGGGCGCTGTGCAACTTAACTATAAGTACGGCTTAGATGAATGTTTGCGGGTAGTGGATATTCTAGAGGCTGATGCCCTGATTTTACACATTAACCCTCTACAAGAGTGCATTCAACCCAAAGGTGATACTAATTTTCGGGGTTTGCTTGACAAGATATCTGATTTATGCAGCAAAATGCCAGTGCCAGTAATTGCGAAGGAAGTAGGTAACGGCATTTCAGCAGCGATCGCTAACAAACTCATTGCCGCCGGAGTAGCAGCAATTGATGTCGCTGGTGCGGGGGGTACTTCTTGGGCAAAAGTAGAAAGTGAACGGGCGGAAAATCCCTTGCAACGTCGCTTAGGAAAGACTTTTGCCGATTGGGGTTTACCGACGGCAGAGTGCATTACAACTATTAGAGCGATCGCAAAAGATGTGCCCTTAATTGCTTCGGGAGGTTTGCGTCATGGACTCGATGTTGCAGCCGCGATCGCCTTGGGAGCAGATATAGCTGGTTTAGCAATGCCTTTTTTACAAGCAGCAGCAACATCAGAGACAGCAGTAGCGGAACTTGCTGAAGTATTAATTGCCGAAATTACCACAGTCTTATTTTGCACTGGCAACGCCACCTTATATCAGTTAAAGCACTCTGATAGTTTACAGCGCATAGAATAAGTAAATAGGTCATTTGTCATTTGTCCTTTGTAAATGCCCAATTCCCAATTCCCAATAACTAATAACTAATGCGTAATTTTATCAAACAAACTTTTGCTAGTTTAGTTGGCACCTTATTAGGACTAATTATTTTCGGTGGTTTAGGAACCACTGGACTGTTCTTGCTGATATTGGCTGCTACTTCCTCTAAAGATACTGGGCCAAATGTGAAAGATAAGTCAATGTTGGTTTTTGACTTGTCAATGAAAATTACTGATAGCGAACCTAGTTCAGGCGAACTGTTTCAAAACACATTATCAGGTGTAGATGACGATAGAATGGCACTCCGCAAAGTTGTGGAAACTTTGGAAAAGGCGCGGCGCGATCCGCGAATTGTCGGGATATATTTAGATGCAACAACCACAAGCCAAGCTGGTAACGTTGGCTATGCCTCCCTGAAAGAAATTCGGAAAGCGCTAGAGGAATTTCGTGGTGCGGGCAAAAAGATTATCGCTTATGGCAGTGATTGGAGTAAAAAGGAATATTACCTTAGTTCAGTGGCAGATTCCATTGTACTTAATCCTCTGGGAATGATGGAAATCAACGGTTTGAGTTCACAACCGATGTTCTTAGCGGGTGCATTGCAGAAGTACGGTATTGGTGTGCAAGTCGTGCGGGTGGGTAAATTTAAGGGGGCTGTAGAACCGTTTATCCTCACAAAATTGAGTCCAGAAAACCGCCAACAAACTCAGAAATTGTTGGATGATGTTTGGGGAGAGTGGCGCACTACTGTAGGCGCAAGTCGGAAAATTGAACCTAACCAGTTGCAAGCGATCGCAGATACTCAGGCAATACTGGAAGCCACACAAGCCAAAACTAGCGGTTTAGTTGATCAAGTCCAATACCCCGATGAAGTGGTAACTGACCTGAAAAAGTTGACAGATAGCGATAAAGACGACAAAACATTTCGACAAATTAGCCTGAATAGCTATGCAGAAGTTTCTGGTAAATCTTTCGGTGTAGAACGTAGTTCAAAAAATGAAATTGCCGTTGTTTATGCTGAGGGCGAGATTGTCGATGGTAAAGGAGAAGATGGGCAAGTAGGAGGCGATCGCTTTGCCCAAATCTTCAAGAAACTCCGACAAGATAAGGATGTAAAAGCTGTTGTATTACGAATTAATAGTCCTGGTGGTAGCGCTACTGCATCTGAAGTCATGCAGCGAGAGGTGAAATTAACTCGTGAAGCGAAACCGGTTGTAGTGTCAATGGGTGATGTAGCCGCCTCTGGTGGTTATTGGATTGCTAGCGACTCTAACCGCATTTTTGCCGAACCGAATACTATTACAGGTTCAATAGGTGTATTTGGGTTGCTGTTCAATGGTGAAAAGCTAGCGAGTAATAACGGCATCACCTGGGATTCGGTGAAAACTGCAACTTATGCTGATAGTCAAACAGTTTCGCGTCCAAAATCGCCTCAAGAGTTGGCACTTTATCAACGTAGTGTGAACCGAATTTATAATATGTTTTTGAATAAAGTTTCTCAAGGTCGGAAACTCCCAGAACAAAAGGTAGCAGAAATTGCTCAAGGACGGGTTTGGTCTGGTGTAGCGGCCAAAGAAATTGGTTTAGTGGATGAAATTGGCGGTTTGAATAGTGCGATCGCTTATGCTGCCAAGCAGGCGAAACTAGGAGAAGATTGGGAAGTGCAAGAATATCCTCGCACTAACAGTTTTGGAGAACGGTTTTTTGGACGTGCAACCCAAGAGGTGCGGACTGCTTTAGGAATTGAGGGGACGCAACTCAAACAATCTAATCCCCTCACCAATGAATTCCAGAAATTGCTACAGGAAGTAGAGATTCTGCAAAAGATGAACGATCCACAAGGTGTTTACGCCCGCTTGCCTTTCAACTTGAAGATTGAGTAATTTTCTGTAGGGGCAATTCATGAATTGCCCCTACATTTTTTACGTGATGCGATTAATCATTTTAATAAGTTTTTAACCAGACATGATATTTGTGGGTTAAGTGATATCCAGCAGCCAAACCCATCAAATATCTCAGAAATTATACTGAACCAGCAACCCAATAAATATAACTAACATATACATAAATGTTATCAGGATGCTGAATATGTCAGATTTACCGCTTCAGTGCAAAAATTTGAAAGAGCAGGTTGAGTCTATATTACAACTTTTACAGCAAGAACCAACGCTACGTTCTCAAGATATTACACCTGTACAAACTTCCTTAACTAAAGCGATTTCTCCAAAGTTTGAGATTGTGTTTGCGGGTGCGTTTAGTGCCGGTAAATCAATGCTAATCAATGCCCTATTAGAAAGAGAATTACTTTACAGCGCAGAGGGACACGCTACAGGTACAGAATGTAAAATTGAGTATGCAGAAGTAGATAAAGAACGTGTTGTTTTGACATTTTTAAGTGAAGTAGAGATTCGGGAACAAGCAGTTTCTTTGTGTCAACAACTAGGATTTAAGACAGTAGCTAATATCAATCAAGCTGATGTAATTAACTTGCTACACCAAGGTTGTGAAGCGATTATTCAGCAGGAGGGTGGTGAGAATAAATCAGAACGTGCAAAACAGGCGAAGGCGTTAATGTTGTTGCTAGAGGGATATTTAGCAAACCGCGATCGCATCAACACTGTTAATAATGCTACATACTCAATGGAGCAATTTAACTTTTCTAATCTCAAGGAAGCGGCTGGATATGCCCGTCGTGGTAGCAATAGTGCAGTATTGAAGCGAATAGAATATTACTGTAATCATCCTTTGCTACAAGATGGAAATGTAATCATTGACACGCCGGGTATAGATGCACCAGTAGAGAAAGATGCCCAACTAACTTATGCCAAAATTCAACATCCTGATACCTCGGCGGTGGTGTGTGTGCTAAAACCTGCTTCGGCGGGTGAAATGACAAAAGAAGAAACAGAACTTTTGGAATTAATGCGAGAGAATGGGGGAGTACGCGATCGCGTTTTTTATATCTTCAACCGGATCGATGAAACTTGGTACAATACCCAGCTACGACAACGATTAGATGATTTAATTAGTGGACAATTTCACAATCCAAGCAAGGTTTATAAAACCAGTGGATTATTAGGATTTTATGGAAGTCAGATTAAACAAACAAGTGTACAGGATAGATTTGGTTTAGATTCTGTTTTCACAGAAAGTATTAAAGGTTTAGATGGTAAAGAAGAAACACCACAATTTGTCTATGCATTTAACAACTACTGTGTAAATTCAGGGAAACTATCTTCCACTAAATTTCGTGTTTCTGTTAACGGCTTTGAAACTCCAAATCAAAATTATGTGCGGATTCTGGGAGATTGGGGAAATGAAATTATAGAACAGCTAATTAAAGATAGTGGTACTGAAGAATTTCGCACAGCAATTACTCGCTATCTTACCGAAGAAAAGCGTCCGCAATTATTTAAAAATCTTGCTGATGATTTGGAAGATGTTTGTATTAAACTGAAAAAACATTATGAGAGTGCCCAACGTAATTTAGATAGTCAGCCCCAAGAAATTGAGACTATGAAGGCGCAAGAGTTACAACGTCTAAATCAGCAACTCCAGCAAATTGGTAGAGACTTTAATGAGCATATCACAGAAGAAGTGAACCAAATAATTAATAATTCTTGTGATGCTTTTGAAGCAGATTTTAAGCAATTGCAATCAAGAATGATTCGTCGTTTAGATGAATTGCTAGATACTTTTTCTGTAGCTTCTGCTTATCAACGTGCAACTATTAGCCATCCTCGCAACGCTACCGCACCTTTAATTGCTATTTTAGTAGAGGCATTTTATTACTTAGCAAATCAATTAGAAGATATTTTGGTTGAATCTTCTCAGCAAGTAGTTGCGAATTATTTCCAGCGATTGATTGAAAAGATTCGCAAGTCAGAATATTATCGCCAGTTGTATCGTTTATTAGATAATGATGGCGGCATTGAACAAGAGATCCGAATTTTAGAAAAAGGAGTTGCTCAAGCATTATTTAGTGCAGCTAGTGTAGAGTGCGATCGCTTTGTGCGAGAAAGTCCCAGATTTTACGATGAAGGTACTTTTTCTATATATCAATTTCGCCAAACTCTATTACAAACTTCTCAAGGTTACGACGCTGAAAGTATCGTGGAAGCAGAACCAGCCATTAGGCAATTATTGAAGTTAGATTTTGAACCAAAAGTTTCTCAAACTATTCGTAAATCTTTCCGTCAAACCATTAATCAAACCCTCAAAACTCACTTGTTACCAATGGCAGAACAGCAAGCAGATGAGATTTTGCAGCAATATCCACAGGCACGGGCTTATTTAGAGAAAACACTGCAACAAGAAGCTGAAGAAAAAATTGTGAATAATCGCCGATTATTGAGTGTTGTTGAAAAAAATATTGCAGTATATAATTCAGCAACTTCTAGTATCAATAGTTGTTTACAGTCGATGCAATTATATGACCATCTTTTGCCTGTAATTGCTGATTCGTTTGACACTGATGGGAAGTTTGCTAATAATGGATTTGTGATTTCAGATGTGGTACAAGAGGTTTAATTTTACATATAGCGGTTCCCATTCACATGCGGTACAACATTATATTGCGAAGTAAGGGCACGGCAGTGCCGTGCCCCTACGGGTGTACCTCACGTAAACGAGAAACGCTATATCGCAATTCTATTTGATTTGTGAAAATTCGCGGTATTCAGATCCCCGACTTCTTGAAGAAGTCGGGGATCTAACTTTTTAGAATCCCAATTCCTAACTTAATGGTTATGCTTATCAAGCGCCGACAATTTCTTGCAACCTGTGGACTCGCTACCTTAGCCACCCAGATATCACCACTTACCGCCCAAGGTAAACTACCCACAAACACCATCCGCAAGCCGCCTCGTCTGCAAGTAGGCGATACTGTGGGATTAATCGCCCCTGCGGGTATTGTTGACGCTAAAGACATCGAAGCAGCGCAGAAGTCAATTTCACAGTTAGGGTTAAAAGTCAAGCTGGGGAAGCATATTTTAGATCGTTACGGCTATTTAGCGGGTAAAGATAGCGATCGCGCCGATGATGTAAACTTGATGTTTAGCGATCGCACCATAAAAGCAATTATCCCTATGCGTGGTGGTTGGGGTTGTAATCGCATTTTACCCCTACTCAACTACTCGCTAATCCGCTCCCATCCGAAAATTATTATCGGTTACAGCGATATTACGACGCTGTTATTAGCAATTAATGCCCGTAGTCAGATGATTACTTTTCATGGGCCAGTTGCTACGTCTACCTGGAATCAATTTACAGTCGATTACTTCAAGCGCATCCTATTTAATGGTGAAGCTGTGACTATGCAAAATCTCAACCCTAGCGAAGTGCGAGTGGAGACAATAGCACCGGGAAAGGCGAGAGGTAAACTTGTGGGTGGAAACTTATCAGTTTTATCAGCAATGATAGGTTCACCTTACCTACCTTCTTGGAACAAAAGCATCCTGTTTGTGGAAGAAATTGGCGAGGATGTTTACCGGATAGATAGGATGCTGACGCAGTTAAAAACTGCTGGGATACTTAATCAAATTGCTGGCTTTATCTTTGGGCAATGCACTAATTGTAAACTTGGAGATGAACCGTCATTTACATTAATGCAAGTATTGCAAGACCACATACTTCCTTTAGGTATTCCTGCTTGGTATGGTTCAATGATTGGTCATATTAAAGATAAATTTACTTTGCCAATCGGTTTAGAAGTGGAAATAAATGCTGAACTTGGGACAATACGAATGTTAGAGGCGGCTGTCAAATAATTTTGGATTTTAGATTTTAGATTTATTTTGCGTAGCTTGCTTATTGCGGAGCGAGTATAAGGGATTTACAAGAAAAATAAACGTAGACGCTTCTCTACGAGACGCTACGCGAACGGCTTGCCGCAGGCTACCACAGAGACAAGGCAGCGCGGTCTTGGGGGTTTCCCCCATGAGCGACTGCCGCGCAGAGAACACAGAGAGAGGAGAAAAAGAGAGGGTTTTGTGTCCGTTTTGGGATATTTTTTTATTTGGAAGTCCCTAAATTCGGGCGCAACTCTTGGAGATAAATTCGCGTTCAGACTTTTTGAAATTTTGGATTGAAGATTCAAAATCTAAAATCCAAAATCTAAAATCTAAAGTTCGCTTATTTTGATTAAAATTTTGATAGACAGTATGTATTTCTCCTCGCCATGTTACGACTAACAGAAGTAAAGCTCCCGCTTGATCATCCTGAAGATGAGATCAAGACTGCCATCCTCAAAAAGCTGCAAATCACGGACGAAGATTTGATCAGCTATTCCATCTTCAAGCGTAGCTATGATGCCCGTAAGAAAGGAGAGATCAGCCTTGTATATATTCTGGATGTAGAAACGACTCAGGAAACTCATCTACTCAAACGCCTAAAAAAAGATCCTCATGTGATTGCCACGCCAGACATGAGCTATCGCCCAGTAGCACAAGCACCGAGCAATTTGACGATTCGCCCCATCGTGATTGGTACTGGCCCTTGTGGCTTGTTTGCGGGTTTGATGCTCGCGCAAATGGGCTTTTGTCCCATCATTTTAGAACGTGGTAAAAAAGTCCGCGATCGCACTGCTGATACTTTTGGCTTTTGGAAGAAAAAATCAGACTTCAACCCCGAATCTAATGCCCAGTTTGGCGAAGGTGGGGCGGGTACATTTTCCGATGGTAAACTCTACAGTCAAGTCAAAGATCCTCAGCATTATGGGCGCAAGGTACTAACCGAACTCGTGAATGCAGGAGCCTCACCGGAAATTTTCTATATCAACAAACCGCATATCGGCACGTTCAAACTGGTGGGAATCGTCCAAAGTATGCGTGCCAAAATCGAATCTCTCGGCGGTGAAATTCGCTTTCAAAGTCGGGTGGAAGATATCAATATCGAAAATGGACAGGTGCGGGGAATCACCCTCGCCAGTGGGGAATATATCGCCAGCGATCATGTAGTTTTGGCGGTGGGTCATAGCGCCCGCGATACCTTCCAAATGCTATTTGATCGGGGAGTTTACATAGAGGCTAAACCTTTTTCTATCGGCTTTCGTGTCGAACATCCTCAGACTCTCATCGACCAATGTCGTTTTGGCGCTCAAGCGGGTCATAAGCTTTTAGGTGCTGCCGATTATAAACTGGTTCACCACTGCCAAAATGGTCGTTCCGTCTATAGTTTTTGTATGTGTCCGGGGGGCTTGGTGGTTGCAGCCGCATCAGAACCGGGCCGACTTGTCACCAATGGGATGAGCCAATACTCTCGCAATGAGCGCAATGCCAATAGTGCGATCGTTGTGGGCATCACACCCGAAGATTATCCGGGAAATGCCTTAGCGGGAATTGACTTGCAACGGCGCTTGGAAGAACAGGCTTTTGAATTGGGCGGTGGAACTTATGAAGCTCCAGGGCAGTTGGTGGGAGACTTTCTCAACCATCGCCCATCTACAGCGTTAGGTACTGTTAAGCCATCTTATACACCTGGGGTACATTTGGGTGATTTGAGCCAGAGTTTACCAGATTATGCGATCGCAGCCATCCGTGAAGCACTTCCCGCTTTTGACAAACAAATTAAAGGATTTGCGATGAGTGATGCTGTGTTGACTGGGGTAGAAACCCGCACTTCATCACCGATTCGGATTAAACGCAATGAGGATTATCAGAGTTTGAATACAGTCGGACTTTATCCGGCTGGTGAAGGCGCGGGATATGCAGGGGGAATTCTCTCGGCTGGTATCGATGGTATCAAGGTAGCGGAGGCGGTGGCTTTAAGTATTTTGAAGAATTGCGGTAAGCTGTGAAGATTGCATTATACAAGTTTGCTGTAATAATGAACTTAACGAGTTAACAGACGGCATTAATAAACCTCTGAAAATCAGTAATATTAAAAAGGTTTTAAAATGAAATTTTACTCGGTG
>Ga0209591_10000655_pt1 | contig 44275 bp, 41 predicted proteins | sample MAT01_FD_187207 | JGI IMG/M metagenome (GOLD analysis project Ga0209591, IMG submission 187207) | Freshwater microbial communities from Lake Fryxell liftoff mats and glacier meltwater in Antarctica - MAT-01 (SPAdes) (version 2) | ecosystem: Environmental > Aquatic > Freshwater > Ice > Liftoff...
TAGCTTTCATCCCTTGCCTAAAGTACGAAATACGCAACTGAGTTCGGAGGCGGAGTGTCTCCGACTCCGCGCTGTTTCTCAAGGGTTTTCAGCATTTTCCATATAAATTTACTGATTTTGTCCAAAATTAGACTTACATCTTTCTGGGCAACTTTTGAAAGGACGAGTATAACAGAGTATTAAGTACTGGGACTTTTAAGAGGTTGAGGGAGAAGAACCAGTACCCAATACCTAAAAAGACTCACTGGATTGATTGAAAACTAATATGGCAAATCGCTCACGCAAGCTGACGCCAAAAGCTTCTAAAGTAAATAAACCTCATACAGGTGCGATGAAACGTGTCGCCAAAAAACCCCAGAAAAAGCAGCAACGGGGAATTTGGTTATCGTCAATGTTAGCGATGCCTACGGCCGCAAGCTACGCAATTCTCTTAAGTAGTGCTAGTCTAGTTATAGCTTTTGCCTGGATTAGCGTTCTCTTCATCTTCAATCCAGATCAGGTCAGCTGGCTAAATAAAATTTTACCTGCATGGGCACAAATCCCCCTTGGTAATCACGAACGCCCTCAAACCCTCAAACAAATTCAACTCGATTTGAGTAAAAAAAAGCAAATAGTCGGAGAAAGTCTGCCTTTGCATCAGGATGCAGAAAACTCATTTTTACTGCCAGTTTTTCAGCAGCGTCCTAATTGTCAATCTAATTGTGAAGAACTTGTGGAACTCAGGGTTTACCAACGCTCACAAGAGTTAGAGTTTAAATCTCAGTCAGAAAATTACTACTATCTAGCGACTCAATTAGCTATAACTGGCCCAGAAGAATCTTTTGTAATTTCTTCTCTAGTCGATGGAACATCAGAAGCCGAAGATGTCAGTATTTTTCTACCTTTAACTGAAGTGCAACGCTTTGGAGACGGTACACCATCACCAGGGGTTTGGTTTGATTTGCGGGGTCAGCGCCAACAAGGAACTGATGCGTTCGCCTACGGTTACATCGTATACTACAATCCAGAACGCACCAATTTACTACAAATGTTGTCTTGGACAAGTTCTAACGGACAACTGCCCGAATGGCAGCAGGTAACTGGTGATGATACAAAAGAGTTAGTTGTCGATCAAACAGTAGGTTTAGAACCGTACTTACAAGTTTACCAAGTTAAGGCTCTGAAGTTATTCCTCAAACCAATTCAATTGGAGGCAGTTACCCTCAACTTACCAGCCATTAAGGATTCTGCGTACCAAAATGCCCTGTCAATTGCCCGTAGTGGGCTGTGGACACCAGCTTTTGAGTGGTTAAAGTTCATTCAAAAACAGCGCAAAGGAGTTTTGCCAGAGGCGGCGCAAGCGCAAATGGATTTGATTCGCTTGCACTCCCAACTTACTAAAATTCAAGCTGATAAAAATTGGGCAAGTCCTAGTCAACAAGTGCTGGCAGATTTAATTGATGGTCGTTGGGAAAAAGCCTTACAAGTGTTTGAAGCGTCGCCACATAATGCCCAAGAAATTGCTACCCTACTCAAAGCTGATAAAAACCAATTATGGAACCGCACAGCAGCAGCATTACGGGTAAACCCAAATAGACGAGAGGTGCAAGCTTGGGCAGCCCTAATTTTAGCAGTTCAACGGGGGGAAGGACATACTAATTCTTGGTTGAAGGCGCAACCAAAAATTACAAAAGATAACCTTGCCTATATTCAAGGTTTGTTAAAAAGACTCAATGGTGAGGTTACAAAGTCGCAAATATCTTCGACTCACCCTAGTCAAATTGTCGGTACACTGCAACCAATCACTCAAGTTAACAGCACTGACTGGCTGCAACCAAATTCTACAACAGACCTGAAACTCACAGATAACCAAGTTTGGTATCAGGTGGAGGTGAGTGCATTTCATGACGGAAAACGCTGGTTAAATTCCTCCTTTGAGAATTTGAACCCACCCAAAACTTCCCGTGCCAAATTTTTCTGGAAAACTTTAGGAATCAGTTCTGACCCTGAAATTCAGATTATAGTTTGGTTGCCAAACGGAGAACAGCAAATTACTATAGCCGTTATCAAAGCGGTGCAACTACAGGGTAAAGTCTTGCGTCTATTAGTTGCTAGCCCAAAAATTTTGGAGAATCAAAACGATGTTCTTCAACCCAAACCTTTAGCCCTGACAAATGCAGCACTGGAATGGGTGCAACCATCTCCAATCACTCTCCAAGAACTATATCAACAAAATCCCCAAGGGGTTAAGGTAATGTTATCGAGTGTGTGGCAATCTTTACAGCAAGCAGGTGAGGTTCCGACTGGGGCTATTCCTAGCTTTGAGCAGATGCAGGAAAAGTTGGGTGATTGGCCTGTTCAAGTAATTGATTTAACAAATAATACTCAGCCAGAAATCATACTGACTATCTCAGCAGCAGCGATCGCATCCTTGAATTATCCTACACCTGAAAGTCAAGGGGAAAATATAAATCAATCCCGTGACCGCACTATAATTTTATCTGATAGTGGTAAGGTGATTTACACCGATTTTACAGGAAATTACCGTCAAAGACTGTCTGCGATCGCCAGGCTTTCAGATGTCCAATCCTTAGCTTTATTAGTAGAAAATGCTAACCAATACAGTCTAAAGCGCTGGTCACAGAAAAATCAGCGCTTTGAATAGCAAGCCCGTTACTAAAGTTTACATTAGCGCAAGGAAAAGCGTAGGCGTAGCCCGTCGTAGACATCGCTATCTACAAAACTGACTTATTCTTTTTGGCTAGTAGCGACTAGACGTTGATACTTGAGGTTTTCCAACTGCTGCAACAAAGAATCTACCTCGGCTTGTAAATGTATAAATTTAGCTTGCTGATCGTCTTGATAATAAGACTTAGTTAAATTGCTAGCCCAGGTAATCTGGGACTCGCGATCGGAAACAGTAGATAAACAAGTAGGCATCGCTAATTAAATCCAAAACTTAACTCACACCACTAGAAATATTATAATAATCCTCTTTTAAGCTTTATTAAATTATTATATATTTTCAATCAATTACTCTAATGGATTTCAGGTTCAATCATCAAAGACGGTGATCATAATGGCTGGGTTCCTGAGAAAACATTGCCCCAAATGTTCAAAGTTTCCGTCCAATTGATGATACTTAGCAGTACTTAATTGCCAGCCTGTCAATTATAGCTTGATGAATTATTACCGATGCTTTTAAGTAATTTACGCAATAAAGTATATATGGACTATATCAATAATTACGCTAAATTATGAAAAAACTTAGGGCAAAGTATTTGCCACATAAGCTAGGCGTAGCATATTTGAAGGAGAAGGCTACCGCAAAGAAAAGGCAACTGTTGTGTATTTCCCCCGGCAGTTGAAGCGATTAGCGTGGCAAAATACACATAGACAATCTCTCGGAGCGGACACACCAGAAATGGTTTTCCGCAGATTAGAAATAAGAGTTTTATAGAGTTATTACGTAATTCCCATACATTTGTCTATCATTTTTCACTCCGTCAGCATCCCCAGGCTAATTCGTTAATCCGAAGGTCGCCGTGGCAGTTATGATAAACTGACGTTAAAAATAAAATAAAACACCTGCACCACAAAAAATAATATTCTTTGTGGAATTAGTGGACTGCGAACTGGCAAGGAAAAATTCACTTTCTTGCTCTTCCTCATTCTGCGCTTCCCCATGCCACCCTTTCTAAATATCCAATCCTTACATTCAGAAATTTTAAATCCCGTGACTTTGAGCCTGTCTACTGCTAAATCTCATCGCCAACCCTGGCCTGGACTGATAGAAGCCTATCGTGAATACTTGCCTGTCAGCGAAAAAACACCGATTGTCACTTTGTTGGAGGGTAACACACCCCTAATACCAGCGCCAGCGATCGCAGAACGCATTGGCAGACAAGTGCGTGTTTTTGTAAAATACGACGGTCTGAACCCCACAGGCAGTTTCAAAGATCGAGGGATGACTATGGCAATTTCTAAGGCCAAGGAAGCAGGGGCAAAAGCAGTAATTTGTGCCAGTACGGGCAACACCTCAGCCGCCGCCGCCGCCTATGCCAGACGTGGGGGGATGAATGCCTTTGTGCTGATTCCCGACGGTTATGTGGCACTGGGCAAGTTAGCCCAAGCATTACTATACGGTGCAGAAGTATTAGCAATTAAAGGTAATTTTGACCAAGCGCTAGAAATTGTCCGCGAAATGGCCGAAAGCTATCCCGTAACTTTGGTAAATTCGGTCAATCCCTACCGCCTAGAAGGGCAGAAAACAGCAGCCTTTGAAATTGTCGATGTGCTGGGTGATGCCCCAGACTGGGTTTGTATCCCCGTAGGCAATGCGGGAAATATCACAGCATATTGGATGGGATTTTGTCAATATCATCAAGCCAGAAAATGCGATCGCTTACCCCGAATGATGGGATTCCAAGCCGCAGGTGCAGCCCCCTTAGTGTATGGTAAGCCAGTAGCGCATCCCGAAACCTTAGCGACAGCAATTCGCATTGGCAACCCTGCTAGTTGGGAGTTAGCGATCGCAGCCCAAACCGCAAGTCAAGGAAATTTCCACGCCGTTACTGATGCCGAAATTCTTGACGCTTATCGACTTTTGGCATCATCTGAAGGCATCTTCTGCGAACCTGCTAGCGCCGCTTCTGTAGCCGGTTTGTTGCAAGTAAAAGACCAAATTTCCACAGGGGCAACCGTGGTTTGCGTCCTGACTGGTAATGGTCTAAAAGACCCGGATACAGCAATTAAACACAATCACAGTCGATTTAAACAGGGCATCGCGCCTGAACTGGGAGCAGTAGCCGAAGCTATGGGATTTTAGGAATTACTCCCTTCCCACTACAGGATTACCTGTTTATTTTTCTCTTTCCCAGCAAAGCTATAATTTTCTCAAGGGTAGAGAGGTCAAACTGATTATGTCAAACCTTGAGCAAATTGAAGCGGTAATTCTTTCATTGCCATCGAATGAGTTTGAGAGGCTGAGATTATGGTTTTTCGACCTGGATTATGAACGCTGGGATGAGCAGATAGAGCAGGATATTAAAGATGGTAAGCTAGAAGCATTGGCTCAGGAGGCGATCGCTGAGTTTGAAGCCGGGCAGTGCCGAGAAATCTGATGCATTACACAACGCGACGATTCTGGCAATGCTACAACGCTCTACCTGAAAGTGTTCAGCGAACAGCAGACGAGTGCTACGAGTTGCTCAAAGTTGATCGATTCCATCCGTCCCTACATTTCAAGAAGTTGGGCAAGAAGTATTGGTCAGCGCATTTTTCGACAAAATACACACCCTACCTTGGCGGTTCGTAAAAAAATTTAAGTATTCTTCTGGCGGGAAGGGAGTAGGAGTTAGGAGTTAGGAGTTGCTATTGTCCCCCCGCTCTCGTGTCAAGCTATCAATAGCATCACCCAAGGCAGTAGTCAGACTATTGCGGGTTTGGGCGTGATTATCCTGCTCAGTTTTCAAAGCTTGCAAGAGGCGATCGCGTTCTTTAATTACGGTGATAAGTTTAGCTTGCAAATCCTCCACAGATTTTAGTTGCTCTATTTCTTGTTGGATAGCTGTTACTGGTGTACCAGCAGCGAGTGTCTCTACCTCAAGACCCTGGAGTTTATGCATATCAGCCTTGAGAGATGCGATCGCCTGTTGGGACAGTTGGGCATCTGTACGGCGTTGTTCGGCTTCTGTGTTGTAAAGCTGACACCATTTTTGGGCACTTTCCCAAGCTGCATCGCGATCGCTCTGAATTCCCGCCATCTGCTCTTTAAATGCCTGAATTTCTGTCAACCACTGTTGGGTGAAGTCTTGACTCATAGCAACTTATTTTGTGTTAATTTGATTTGCCATCTTTGACGAAAGACTGATAGCACCTAACGATTACCCGAACCAAGGCTGCCTCCGTAGGCTTTAAAACCCCTGATTTTCCTTCCCATCATCTTTAACCACAGGTGGCAACATCTTTGGTAGTAAATAGTTTCCTAATGCTCCAGTTCCCAGAATGGCATACGTGCGATCGGACATTTCTTCTATAAAGGAATTTTCTTAGAAAGATTATAAGGCGACTTCTGACGTAAGTGTAATTTATTCACCGCCTGATTTTAAAGTAATTTTGTTTAATAAAACTTAAAATAGGTTTATTATCCTTTAAAATCTTTTGCAGAGATTTAGGTAAGATATATGGCTGATATTGTTGATATTGCAGTTAGCGCTGAATCTTTCAAAACACTGGTGGCAGCCGTACAAGCTGCTGGTTTAGTAGAAACATTAAAAAGTCCTGGGCCGTTCACTGTTTTTGCACCAAATGATGATGCCTTTGCCAAGTTACCACCGGGAACTATCCAAACTCTGTTACAGAACATTCCCCAACTAACGCGGATTTTAAAATATCATGTCGTTCCAGGAAAGCTGCTACAAGCTGATTTGGCACAACTAAGTACGGTTAATTCTGTAGAAGGTTCACCCATTAAAATCGATTCTTCTGATGGTTTTGAAGTTAAAAATGCCACAGTTTTAGCAGCAGATATCGAAGCTGATAATGGTGTGATACACGTTATCGATACGGTGATTTTACCGGGTTAATTCAGCTAGGGTGGTGTTTTCCACCCTACTTATCCAAAATCTTTAGAATTAACTAACTATTGAGTAGTATCAAAACGCAGCTAAATAGTTTAATTTATGTTATATTTTTAATGTTATTACTCACTCATATATTGATGTAAATTTCGTTATTTTAAAATAAAATAAATTAAATTCTTAAAAAGCTAACATCTATCCCAAAAAATTAATGCTCGATCTTAACACCTTAGCTGAGTTCTCTCGTAACAATTGCGTAAGTATTTGTACATTTCTCGTACCAGCGAACCTACTTGTCACAATTTTAACTGTGAGCCTGGTAGCGTTACGCCACCCATCGCATCAAGTGTGGCAATCTGCTGGAGTTGCTAGTTTTTTCGCTTCTGTAATGATACTGCACGTATATACTTGGTTCCTGATTGGCGTGGTGATGGCTCCTACTTATATCTTGCTGTGGCTAGCAATTACGTGTTTAGTGATTAACTTAGCAGCAATTCTTTTTCAAAGACGTTACAGTAACAGCCTTAGTCTTTCCAACAACGCTTGAAATCTATAATTACTCTGCATTGCACTATTTCTTCAATTCGCTGGTGCAACTAGTGCGTAGATGCGTAGCGGCTTGTCGTTAGACATCGCCGTTTCAATTCTTTTATTGCACCAAGGCGACAATTTTACGCTTTTCGGGTGTGTCTGCAATATCGTGTTGGAGTACCCAAATATCGTGTTGGAGTACCCAAATATCGTGTTGGAGTACCCAAATATCGTTTTGGAGTACCCAAATATCGTTTTGGAGTACCCAAATATTGCGATCGCTACGATAAATTTGTACAGTGCGTAAGTCCTAACTTATTTATTTTATTTGGTCAATTCTGCACGTAATTGATTTACAACCCGTTCTAGTCCGACTGAATGAGCAGCTTTGAATAATAAACGATCGCCTGTTTGCACAAATGTCTTCAATCTAGCCACTAACTCGGCATGAGTTGCAAAGCATTCCGATGGGATACCCTCGGCACTTTTGACGATCGCTTCGGCATCTTCTCCATCCACCAAAACCAACAAGCCGTCTAAATTTAACTTGCGTACTGTTTCTCCGACTCGCTGATGCAACTGCTGCGATCGCTCTCCCAATTCTTTCATTGCACCCAATACGGCAATCTTCCGCTTTCCGGGTGTATCTGCCAATAATTGCAACGCTGCCATCATAGCTTCTGGTGCAGCATTATAAGTTTCATCTAAGATTATTACATCATTGGGCAAGATAAATCGCTGCGATCGCCCTGTGGGCATATCCACCACGATACCTGTTTTGAGGCTTGTCCAATCAATTCCCAACACTTTTGCCACCGCTAAAGCTGCCAAGAAATTAGTCGCATTGTGACGACCAGGTAAAGGTAAAGGCAGTTGGATTCCTGCAACTTCCACAGTTTTATTATCAATTAACTGCCCTTGAATATCCCCACCAGAAAAGCCGTAAGTCAAAACTTCTCCGTGCCAAACTTTCGCCGCCGTGGACATCAATAGGGGATTATCGTAGTTGAGGATTGCCACGCTATCAGCAGACATTTCGGCTAATAATTCACATTTTGCCTCAGCGATCGCTTCTTCGGAACCTAGTAACTCAATATGCGCCGTCCCCACATTGGTAATTACTCCAATGGTTGGATGCACTATTTGCGTTAGTTCGGCAATTTGTCCCCTACCCCGCATGGCCATTTCAATTACGGCGTAGTTATCTTCTGCGCCAAGTTCTAGGAGAGTTTTCGGGACACCGATTTCGTTGTTGTAATTTCCATAAGTTTTGTGAACTCGTCCCTTTGTTCCTAAAACTGCGGCGATCAACTCTTTGGTTGTAGTTTTACCCACAGAACCTGTAACGCCAATTACCGGAATGTTAAAGCGATCGCGCCACCATCTGCCAATTTTATGATATGCCTTGAGGGTATCTTTTACCTGTAATACAGGAAATCCGGGATTTTCGTATTCAAAATCTACAATGGCAGCTATTGCACCCTTGGCGATCGCTGTTGGTACAAATTCATGTCCATCAAACTTATCGCCTCGTAAAGCCACAAATATTTCACCCGGCTTTAGGCTACGGCTATCTGTTTGGATACTGTTACTTACTTGTGTTAGAGCAGTTTCAGATAAATTTATCGGACAGGCCAAAAGCACTTCAACTAGTTGAACTAGAGTGGCAAAACAAGGCATAAGTAATTTACGATTTAAAGTTCAAAATTATAAAATCGAATTATGACATAATACTGCATTAAACAGGAGATTATTTAATGAGAACCAGAAAGCTAGGCAGACAAGGATTGGAAGTTTCACATATCGGACTTGGTTGCATGGGAATGTCTGAGTTTATTTAGCGTTCGACTGAGCGCTCACGCCGAAGTCCGCCACTCGTACAGAATTCATTCTGTTAGCGATAGCGGGGCGTTTAGCCCATTCTGACTCCTGACTTCTGAATTCTGTTTGATAAACCAAAGAATCAAAAATTAGTGGCAATATCTAGCTCAGTTTGGCCGCACACCTACACGCTGTTTGGTAAAATATGTGGGTTGTTTAATTGGATTATCTCCATCTTTGAGCCAATCAACAGACCTTATTAACCTCGACACATTAGCGCAAGAACTGGCGACAATCCAGCAAACGGGTTCTAAAAGAATTGCCTTGCTGGGTTCTCGTCATGTCCCGATTACGCATCAGCATCTTATTGAAATGATGACATATGCCCTAGTTTTATCGGGTAATCGCATCATTACTTCCGGTGCTACAGGTACAAATTCAGCTGCCATCCGGGGAGCAACGCGGGCTGATCCGAATTTGTTAACGGTGATTCTACCCCAAAGCTTGGAACGCCAGCCTTTGGAATCCCGCCAGCAACTAGAACAGGTAATGCATTTAGTGGAAAATGCCAGTAATGATAACTTGTCCCTCGCTGAAGCTAGTTACCTGTGCAATAAGGAAATTGTTTCTCGTTGCCAACAACTGATCTGCTTTGCGTTTCATGACAGTGGCACTTTGTTGCAAACTTGTCAGGATGCAGAAGAACAAAGAAAAGTGGTGACGCTTTTCTATTTTGATTAGTCATTTGTCATTTGTCATTTGTCATTTGTCTTTTATATTTGACTAATGACCGATGACTGATGACTAATGTTAATAACCAATGACTAATAAGTTATGATAATTTTTTTATACTCCATCGCTGCTGCTGCTGTTCTAATTTACCTGCCATTTTTGCTCGTAGCTTATGCCCGTGTGCGTATTGGGTATGAAACGTTTTCTACTCCCCGCGCTATGCTTGATAGATTGCCACCTTATGCCCAGCGAGCTACTTGGGCACATCAAAACACCTTTGAAGCGTTTATGATATTTGCCGCAGCCGCATTGATGGCATACGTAACTGGTGTAAATTCTTCTACAGCAATGGGAGCTGCGATCGCCTTTGTGGTAGCCCGTTTGCTATACTCAATTTTTTATATTTTGAATATACCCCTTTTGCGATCGCTGATGTTTGGCATTGGCTCCGTTAGCTCTGCCACTCTCATTTTCTTGAGCATCATCCAAGCTAATAGATAATTGGGGCATGGGGCATAGGGCAGGGGGCATAGGGCATATGAATAATTACTCATGTTTTATGCCCAACTCCAATTCCGAAATCCAACATCTAATAACCCAACATTTTCTATGGCTTCCACTTTTTCCTTTGACATTGTAAGCGACTTTGACCAACAAGAATTGGTTAACACTGTCGATCAAGTTGTACGAGACATCAAAGGTCGTTATGACCTCAAAGATACTCAAACTACTGTCGAGTTAGCCGAAGAAAGCATTAATGTCAGCACTGACAGCGAGTTTACCCTAAATTCTTTACACGACATCCTGCGGGATAAAGCTGCCAAGCGCAACCTCTCCCAAAAAATCTTTGATTTTGGCAAAGTTGAATCAGCCAGTGGTAATCGCGTGCGTCAAGAAATCAAACTCAAAAAAGGCATCAGTCAGGAAATCGCCAAACAAATTTCTAAATTGATTCGGGACGAATTCAAAAAGGTACAAGCTTCAATTCAAGGTGATGCAGTGCGGGTTTCTGCCAAATCTAAAGATGACTTACAAGTTGTCATGCAGAGGTTGAAACAAGAAGACTACCCGGTAGCTTTGCAATTTACAAATTATCGTTAATAGATTCGTAATTCGTAATTGAATTCTTTACGAATTACGAACTTGTACTGAGCGCAGCCGAAGTATTACGAATTATTTTAAGCTCGTCCGCCAATAGTTTTTTGAAATGCCAGACTCTCAGATAACTACTACTCAAAATCTACTGCCTGTGGGCGGCGGTGTGCCATTTAGCTGTAATGCTTATTCTGGATGGCTTAAAGCTTTTATTAGTGCCATTGGACTTGATCTAAATAGAACTATGCACTATACTATATATATCTCCAAAAACGAATTTACAACCCCTGTGCAACTTGGGTTGATAAGTATTTTTTGAGATATGTAAGATAGATGGATGCAGCAGACATGTCCCAAGCATGACATCCCGTTACCTTTTAGGTCGAGGAATTCCGGTAAAGACGTTCTGAATACCAAAAATTTATTTTTTGGCGAAGGCTCCTTAAGGAGCCTTTGTTATTTATAAACTCGGTAATTTCCGATTATTCAATAAGTTTTCGGCTATGATGAAAAAGCCTACTTTTTTTACTCTACCTATACCTTCGTATTTTGGGTAGGCAGTTATAATATGTAATCTAAGCTTTTTGGTTTCTTTAAATACTTTGAAAACAACATAATAATCAACCTCAATACTGTTTGAATCCAAAACTTTAACGGTCGCAAAATTCCCATACCCAGCGTGGCAGACTAACGTCGCCATCTTCTTTGACGAAGCAGGTTGCCAAGCCGATAACAATGTAATCATCGGTTGCTAAATCGGAGGCATTGGGATAGGAAATTGCGGTTGTCATTGGAAAATTTTTCAAAACTTAAAAATTACATCTAGAAATTATGATGTTGGCATAGGTTATTCTCCTTGTCCCCCTGTCCTCTTTCTCATCTGTCTTGCTGGCATTCTACCAATTTGTTGCTCTTACTACTTAACTAGTGGTCTGTCAAATTCATTTTGACGGTTAAGGAGACGCGATAAATCGCCGTCTCTACAGGGAATCTATCCGTCAATTATTTCTTGACAGACTACTAGTCTTTGAGATTAACATCTGCTATTTCTGGAATTCAGCTTGGAGATGAAGTATCCATAGTTAGGTTTGAGAATCAATTGTTTATTTAGGGCGTAGATTTCTAATGGTGTGAGTAGTTTAAATTCAGTCTTGAGATAGCTTTCAAGTAACCATAAATACCTTAATAATATACACAGTAGTAAAACCACCAGCGCCTAAAAACTAGAATTTAATTTCAAAAAGCACTTATTTCAGGTAGGGAAAGATGAATATTCACCCATTTTTAGCTTCCGACAACCAGCAAAATGACCAATCCAAATATGTTTTAAATAGTACAAATAAAATCCCAGAGCAGAGGAAAAACGATCGCAGCGAATCTACTTTAGAGGATAGCTACTTACGTTCTTGTGCTTTAAGGTCGGCTCAACAAGGAGATTACACTGAGGCGATCGCCATGTTAAGCCAACTAATTTACCGCCATCCCGACAATGCTGTGGATTACAACAATCGGGGGCTGATTTATTTCCAAAGTAGTGAAACCCGAAAAGCTCTTTGCGACTATAATACCGCCCTCAAACTTAATCCTAATCTGGCTAGTGCTTACAATAATCGGGCAAATTACTACGCTGCTTGTGGGGAATTAGCAGTAGCACTTGCCGACTACAATCAAGCAATTGATTTGAATCCTCGCCATGTCCGGGCGTGGATTAACCGAGGCATTACCTGGCGTGATTTGGGGCAATACGATGAGGCAATTGAGAATTTTGAGGTAGCATTGCTTTTTGGTCAACTAGAAGGTCATATCTGGGCTGAACGCGGCAGGACTTACCATCTTTGGGGCGATTGGAATTGTGCGATCGCTGATTATCGTCGCGCCCTGACTCAACTGCCCTCTATCGACAACAATAGGGATATTACTAGTTCTCGCTTGCGTTTGCATCTCGAAAATTGGCTAAAGGAGTTGCTATCTGAATCAGCGTCCTAATTGGTAGATGAGCGATTTTCAATTGGAGTGTAGCAACGCTGTTATTTATTAGCAATAATATAAATTAACACCCAGGTCACACGTAGCCTTAATCACCAGAAACCTAAATAATCCCAAATTCGCTATTTGTTTTAGGGTGATGACCCTGTTTGTTCATCTTTTCGGCGATCCTGATTCATCAACACGACCCGGCGCTGGCTGGGATCAAATCGATATCCTTGTTGTTGCATAATAGTTTTAGTTTGCTGAGGATCGAAGTTACGGCCAAATTCTGCCTGCAAACCATTGACCCGCCCTTCCATCAGCTTGACTTCAGTACTAATTTCTCGCAACTTTCCTTGCTGTAACCAATGATAAGGCAAAAGTTGTGCCAATGCAGATGCTGCAACGCCTGTAACGAGAAGATTAACCGCTATTTTGGCTGTGCTTTCCAGTGCCATCACCTGATAGGAACGTTGACGAAGATGCCGCTTTGGTCGAGGAACGACCCGGCGTTTTTGTATAGGCTGTAACGGTGGTCTGGAGGGTTGAATCGCGTTCATGATGCTAAAAAATAACCTCGCTTAGTGAAGGGAAGCACTGTAAAAGCGCTCTGGCGCTAATTACTGCTTGATTTAGCTGCCATATTACTTCATTTTTTTGAAATAGCTACAAGTGTTGCCAAGTTAAAAAATAACCTGGCTTACGCAAGTGCAAGATTTCTCGCTACTTATGGCATAAAGCCGCAAGGTCTAGAAACTGCACCCCGTACTGCCAGGATTATTAGCTTTTTAACTGTGTCACATCGGAGCCTTATTTGTAAAGTTCTGTGGCTAATCGCCAAGCTAGAACTCCGGGGATCAAGGCCACAACTAGAGCGATGTAGACTTGAGTATCTGAGATGGAAGATATCTGAGCGATGTAGAGAGTATCTAAGATAGGCATGGCTGAAAACCTCTTAACCTGAATAGATTTTGAACAGTTCGTTTACTACTTTTCCTTGTTTTGCCAGGATTGGGGAATATCTTGTTACAAGATGCAACAAAAGCAGTTATTAATCAGTAGTCCTTAGTGATTCTTTATTAAAAAAATTCATAAAACTATGGATTTGTATTTGGGTATCGACTTTGGCACCTCTGGCGCACGCGGTATGGTGGTTAATCAGGAAGCTAGCATCCAAGTACAGGTGCAATATCCCTTCCAGGACTCACCAGCCGCCGTTATGCCAAAAATTTGGCAGGAGGCTTTGTTTGTGTTGGTGGAACAAATACCTGAAGAATTGCGGCGAGAAATTAAAGCGATCGCAATTAATGGAACTTCCTCTACCGTCTTGCTAGTTGATGCTGTTGGTAATCCAACAGATGCACCAATGCTGTACAACGATGCACGGGGATCATTGGTGCTAGAGCATTTGAGGAGTGTCGTACCCCCAAATCATACCGTGTTGAGTGCCACCTCCAGCCTCGCCAAACTTTTATGGATGAGGCAGTTACCTACTTTTAATGAAGCTAGATATTTCCTGCATCAAGCAGATTGGCTGGCGTTTCTTCTACATGGACAGTTGGGTATTAGCGATTACCATAATGCTTTAAAGCTGGGTTATGACGTGGAAGAGTTGAAATACCCAGAATGGCTAGAAAAGTTGCAAATACCGATTCAGCTACCCAAGGTTTTAACTCCTGGTACTCCAATTGCAAAATTGCGTCCTGAGATTGCAAATAAGTTCGGTTTCCGCCGTGATTGTCAGGTATGTGCTGGTACAACCGATAGTATTGCTGCTTTTCTCGCTAGTGGGGCAAAATTGCCTGGTGAAGCAGTGACTTCCCTCGGTTCAACATTGGTACTAAAGTTGTTAAGTCGTACCCGTGTAGAAGATTCCAGATATGGGATTTATAGCCATCGGTTGGGGGATTTATGGCTGACTGGTGGTGCTTCTAATACTGGCGGTGCAGTGCTAAAGCAATTTTTTACAACCGCTGAGTTAGAAAGTCTAAGCCGGGAGATTGATGCATCAATTGCTAGCGAGTTAGATTATTATCCGTTGTTGAAGGTAGGCGATCGCTTTCCGATTAACGATCCCAATTTACCCCCACGTTTGTCACCCCGCCCAGATAACCCAGTGGAATTTCTGCATGGGTTGTTAGAAAATATTGCCCGCATAGAAGCGCGGGGGTATGAATTATTACAACAAATGGGGGTAGACAAGTTAAGCCGTGTTTATACTGCTGGCGGTGGCGCGGCGAATGATACTTGGACTGCAATTAGGGCACGTCATTTACAGGTTCCTGTAGTTGCGTCAGTGTACACGGAAGCTGCTTACGGGACGGCGCTGTTGGCGATGGGGGAAGGAAGAAACGGTGAACAAAAGTAATTGTGTAACTATCTTGTAAATCAGTATCTATCCCAGTGACAATCGCCATATCTTGGTCGATACTAGGATGATTAGATACCGGATTATAGGTTTATCATCAGCTATTCGGGGATGGGTGCTTCGCCACAAGCGAATGTCATCTGTCCCCTTTACTAATTTATCGGCGTGAGTTCTGAGGCAATATGCTTGGGTTAATACCAATTCGTAATTCGTAAAAGGCTCAACTTCAGCCTTGTTGATCAAAAGCTGCTTCTGACTACTCTGGTAAAAAATACTGAAACTATTAAGATCAGAAGCATCTGCTTACTCAAATACCCACTAATCTATCCCAACCATGCCTCTGTCACGCATAATAACGCTGATTGTTGGTCTAATCGTCATTTTGGGGCTAGCCCTATGGCTAATTGATTCCCTATCACGGCTCTACTGGCAATTGTCCTATTCGCCGTTGCTTGGCAATCTGCTGTTATTGCTGCTGATTGTGCTTATAGGAGCTTTGGTTGCCGCTTTTGTCTATTATGTAGTGGTGATTCGGACTGGGGAAAAGCGATCGCGCCGCAACCCGAAGCGAGTGACTGCGGCGCAAATTCCGGCTGGCAAATCTGACGCTGCTTCCACAACTCTACAGGCTGTGCGGCAACAAGTAGGGCAAATTCAAGATGAAGTAGCACGTCAGGCTTTATTAAGTAAATCGCGGGAGATTGAGGCGAATTTAGCACGGGGTGAAATTCAAGTAGTGGTATTTGGTACGGGGAGTGCTGGTAAAACTTCCCTAGTTAATGCCATTATGGGGCGGATGGTTGGTCAGGTGGATTCACCGATGGGTACAACTCAAGTTGGGGAAACCTATTGTCTGCGGTTAAAGGGATTAGAACGCAAGATTTTAATTACGGATACACCGGGGATTTTAGAAGCGGGGGTGGCGGGAACAGAACGGGAACAAATGGCGCGGGAACTGGCGACGGAAGCAGATTTACTGTTGTTTGTGGTCGATAATGATTTACGACGCTCAGAATATGAGCCGCTACGGGGATTAGCAGAAATTGGTAAGCGATCGCTCTTAGTTCTCAATAAAACTGATTTATATACAGATGAAGATAAAGAAGCCATCCTTGCACGGTTGCGTCAAAGAGTACGGGGATTTATTGCAACTAATGATGTGGTGGCGATCGCTGCTAATCCCCAATCTGCACAACTAGAAACTGGCGAAACCTTTCAGCCAGAACCGGATATTGTTCCTTTGCTGCGGCGCACGGCTGCTGTTTTACGCGCCGAGGGTGAAGATTTGGTGGCGGATAACATTCTGTTGCAATCTCTGCGATTAGGAGACGAAGCGCGAAAACTCATTGATGGCCAGCGTCGCCGTCAAGCTGACAAAATCGTGGATCGGTTTCAGTGGATTGGTGCTGGTGTGGTATCAGTCACGCCTATACCAGTTGTAGATTTATTAGCAACAGCCGCAGTCAATGCTCAAATGGTTGTCGAAATTGGGAGAGTGTACGGCTGTGAATTGAATATGGAACGAGGACGAGAGTTAGCCCTTTCTTTAGCGAAAACTATTGCTAGTTTGGGCATTGTTAAGGGAGCGATTCAATTATTATCTACAGCTTTGCAACTCAATGTTGCTACTTTTATTATTGGTAGAGCAATTCAAGGCGTAACAGCAGCTTATTTAACCCGAATTGCTGGTAAAAGTTTTATTGAATATTTTCGTCATGATCAAGATTGGGGTGATGGTGGGATGACGGAAGTTGTGCAGCGACAGTTTCAAATTAATCGCAGAGATGAATTTATTAAAGCTTTTATTCAGGAAGCGATCGCGCGGGTTGTGAAGCCTTTACAAGATAAATCTGAGGTAATTGAACACGATGAAGAAACCAATAAGTAAGATGTTCTATGAATAGGTAAGAAGGTTAAAATAAGATAACTAACAATTCAGAGTTTTTATATGACTCAAGCCATAACGAAATTAGTAAAATTTGATGAATTCATCGAATGGTATCCAGAAAACTCTGAGGTACATTACGAACTACATGATGGGATAATTGTTGAAATGCCGAAACCTACAGGTGAACATTCTGATATAGCTGGTTTCCTCATAGATGAATTGAACGCAGCTATTAAACAGTTAGGTAAACGCGGCTTTTGGAACATCCCTAAAGAATGTGTTGTTAAGCCTAGTAGTGATAAATCTGGCTATGAACCAGACATCATTGTTTTAAATCGTGAAAATCTTGTTAAAGAAACTCGCTGGAAAACTGAGTTAGTCATAGAATACAGTAGTACCGTTAAATTAATTGTTGAAGTTGCCAGTCAGAATTGGCGAGATGACTACTACAAAAAATACAGTGACTATGAGGAAATGGGCATAGCCGAATATTGGATTGTTGACCACATGGCACGAGCAAGTAAAAAACTTATTGGCAATCCCAAACTACCAATTATTTCAGTTTATAAACTAATTGAAGGAGAATATCAACTGACTCAGTTTAGGGGTAGTGACCGGATTGTGTCACTAACATTCCCTAATTTGAATTTGACTGCTGAAGAGGTTTTTCAAGCTGCTTTGTAATCAAGAAGCTGCTATAATTATATATTTTACCATCAAATATTAACTTTTAAACATTTAAAGTGTGTTAGGGTCAATTTTTTCCTGTTGTAATTTAGCTAAAAGATTTTGCAATTGTTCTTCTGGTGTTGAGTATCTACCACCATTTTCGTCATACCAATATAGCCATTCCCGTGCTGTTCCTTGATAGGTTCCTCTTTCACGTCCAATACCTAAACCAATTTCAGGCATCCAGACTTTATCTCCTGGTTGTAAAATATATTTACCCTCAATTAAGCGATAAACTTCTAAACGTTGTCGCTTTCGTCTCAGACGTGTTGGAACATAAATGACATAATACAAAATACCTAACTTGGCATAATCTAATTTTTTTTGTTCGTATTCACTGTTGTAAGTTTGAGAAACAACTTCTAAAGTTAAAATTGGTGGAATTCCATCTTCTTCCCAAAGAACATAACTAGAACGTCCATTTTCTCCAACAAAACGTTCTACACCCAAACTTAGAAATCCATCTGGAACAATTGCCGGGTTACTAGGTGTATAATAAATCCCCATGTTGATGCCGAAAAACCAATCATCACGGTTTTGCCAGATCAAAGCTAAAGTAGCTAATAATAAATTGGGAATTAATATTTGTAGTTCGTTATCCACTGGTATATCTAGAGAATCTGGTAATTCTGCTGATGAAGGGAGGCAGTCTAACGGATTGTAATTGAACATAAGCAATACTCAATCTCTAAAATCAAAATTTAAACTTATTTGCTCATAACTTAAGGGTATCTCAGGTTGCACATAAGATACCTTTGCTTAAATTTCATCGAAAATAGTCAATGAAATTAAGGATACGAATTTTAATAAAATATTATATTTTGTTACGTAATAATACTTAAAAATTCAACTGATATTGAAGGTATCAAATTTCTGGTTATTTATTTCTAAAGCATTCCGGAAATTAGGAGGGAATGTCAGAAAAACTAAATAAAAGGACTTACTGAGTAACCAGATCATGAGCCAGCACATAATCGGTAAATTACTACAAGGGCGTTACGAAATTGTCCAAAGCCTGAGTTCAGGGGTATTTGGACAAACATACATTGCTATAGACGTAGATTACCCACATAATCCCAAATGCGTTGTTAAGCAGATAAAAGTTAGCAGTGCCGAATCCGGCTACTTGGAGATGCTGAGGTCACTGTTTCTGACTGAAACCCAAACCCTCAAGCTGCTGGGAAGCCATCACCAAATTCCAGAATTCATCGCCTGCTTTGAAGAAAACGAGCGATTTTATTTAGTGCAAGAGTGGATTGAAGGACATACGCTGACTGCGGAATTGCCCATCAATCAACAGTGGGGGTGTCTGTGGAGTGAAAGCGAAGTTGTAGAATTCTTGATAGATGTCTTAGGTATTCTAGAATTTGTTCACTCTCAAGGCATTATCCATTGCGATATTAAACCAGAAAACTTGATCAGACGTAATGACGAAGCCCTACGCAAGTTAGTATTGATTGACTTTGGCTCAATCCAGTCTATCGATTTTGGCATAGGTGCGGAATTGCCAATTTATAGAATTCCCGTTACTTCATTGGGGTATATACCGCCAGAGCAATTTATTGGTCAAACACAGCCCAATAGTGATATTTATGCTTTGGGTATGATTGCCATCCAGGCTTTAACAGGGTTAGAACCACTACAATTAAAAGTTGATCCTTATACTAATGAAATTTTTTGGCGATCGCAAAACACGCCAGTTAACGATTATCTAGCTGCTGTTCTCAGTCAAATGATCCGCTATGATTACCAAGATCGCTTTCAGTCTGCGGGTGAGGTACTGCGGGTACTCAAACAAATAATCTGGGAAACTCAGCCACCAGAAATATTAGAAGCAGATGATCAATTTCCGATAAAAGCGGCGATTGAAGATAATAATTTTCAAAATCCTACATTTGGAAATTTATCCCCGTTATTAACAGGAATGAAAGTAGGACTGGCAGCTAATTCTTTATTGATGGGATTTGGTGTATATTCTTTAATTAATACTTCACCAGCTTACTCAGAAACAGACACTTTATATCAAGCAAAAAAAGAATATCAAGCAGGGGATTTGCAAAATGCGATCGCACTGGTTAAATCAATTCCCTCTCACAGCAATGTTTATCCAGAAGCTCAAGCCACAATGGGAGAATGGCAACAGCAATGGCAAGTAGCAGCACAGGAATACCAAATAGCTGAAACAGCTTTTAATGAGAGCAGATGGTTAGATGTTCTTCATGGGGCTGCTAAAGTTCCAGATATTTTATATTGGCAATCTAAAACAAATAAACTAGTTCAGCAAGCATACGTCAACATTGAATCACAAACGGAAGATTTATTAGCAAAAGCTTACGAAAGAGCTAGGGAAAAAGATTTTTCTAGTGCCTTAAATTATCTGCGTCAAATTCCTCAAGAGAGTTCTGCCGGGGCTTTAATTCAAGACAAGTTAGCCGAATACAGTCGAAAGCGGCAGATCAGAGCAGCATACTTTTTGCAGAAAGCCTATAAAAAAGCATTTGTTGGTGATTTTAGGAGTGCTGTAAAACTTCTCCAAAATATTCCCAAAGATACTCTAGTTTATGCTCAAGCTCAAGTTAAACTAAATGAGTATAAGCAACGCCTGGTAGCTGAACATCAAAAAGTAGCTTCCATCTCTGTTAAGAGTTCCCTGTTATCACCCCGGAGGAGCTTGGTTATCCACTAACCAACAAGGATTTCAGGCTTTTGCATCACGACATATTTACCACTGCCGGGATTGCTATATGCTTTCAGTAGACATCTCCGATAATGAATGTAGAGACGCGAAATTTCGCGTCTCTACAAGGGTTCTGCATAACGCATATTTAATTTCTGGAGATGTCTAGTAACTAGACTGAAATCAACCCTCAATCGGTAAAGTAACGTGAATCTCCCATTGATTACTCGCGCTCAACAACACAACGATAAAATAGCGATTGCTACAACAGATGGAACATTTACCTATGGGGATTTGCTGCACACTTCTAGCAAAATAGCGACAAGTCTTCTTCAGAATACTGAAGATTTACAGGAGCAGCGAGTTGCTTTTCTGATCCCACCTGGGTTTGAGTATGTGGCTACTCAGTGGGGGATTTGGCGTGCTGGTGGCATAGCTGTACCTCTGTGTATTTCCCACCCGCGACCAGAATTAGAGTATGTTATTACAAATTCTGGAGCATCAATTATCGTTGTCCATCCTAATTTTGAGGCTATACTGCGTAGTTTACCGCCGCAGGCATCGCTCGCAACTGAACAAAATCTGCGATTTATCCTCACCTCAGAAACGCTCCCATCTGATATTGCTCCACTCCCAGAAGTAGATATCACTAGACGCGCTTTGATTCTCTACACCAGTGGTACAACAGGGAAACCAAAGGGTGTAGTTACAACCCATCAAAATATTCAAGCGCAAGTAACTAGCTTGATTACCGCTTGGGAATGGACATCTAGCGAGCGTATTTTGCATATATTACCCTTACATCATATTCATGGAATTGTCAACGTATTGACTTGCGCTTTATGGGCTGGCGCACAGTGCCATCTGTTGAGCAAGTTCGATGCCGAAACCGTTTGGAACCGAATTTGTGAAGGTGACTTAACCCTATTTATGGCAGTACCAACGATTTATGTGAAGCTGATTGCAGCTTGGGAAACTGCCTCAAGCGATTCTCCTGCAAAGACGCTGCGCGATCGCCAAAAAAGTATGTCAGCAGGTTGTGCTAAAGTGCGCCTGATGGTTTCTGGTTCAGCAGCGTTACCAGTTCAAGTTTTAGAAAAGTGGCAGACCATCAGCGGCCATTTTCTGCTGGAGCGCTATGGGATGACGGAAATAGGCATGGCGTTATCGAACCCTTTACATGGTGAACGGTTATCTGGATATGTAGGAAAACCACTGCCTCAAGTTGAAGTGAGATTAGTGAATGAGAGCGGCGAGTTAGTATCCGCAGGGACACCAGGAGAGATCCAAGTCAAAAGCCCCGGAGTGTTTCTAGAATATTGGCAAAACCCCCAAGCAACCGCCAAAGCCTTCCGAGATGGCTGGTTCTGTACTGGAGATACCGCCGTAGTTGAGAACGGTAACTACCGGATTTTGGGACGGATGAGCGTGGATATCATCAAAACGGGAGGGTATAAAGTTTCTGCTTTAGAAATTGAAGAAGTGTTGCGATCGCATCCAGATATTCAAGAATGTGCAGTAGTTGGGGTTGCTGATTTAGAATGGGGTGAACGGGTTTGTGCGGCGTTAGTATTGCAAGGGTCACAACCTTTAACATTAGAATCTTTCAGGAGTTGGGCAAAAGAGCGATTGGCTGTCTATAAAGTGCCAACCCAAATTTTGACGCTTGAAGAATTACCGCGCAACGCTATGGGGAAAGTGATTAAGCCGACGGTGGTTGAACTATTTCGAGCCTAGCGATCGTTAACGCCCAATTAGAGCTAGAGTTTCAAACCTTGTAACTCCTTAAACTGATCCGACAAAAAACGCGGAATCGGCGATAATCAGCGTGAAATGGTACAGAGGCGATCGCTATCCTGAAACACAATCAAGTAGCCTAAGATGTGCGGCCAATGTTTTAAATTAGGGATTATTTTAACTGGTTTCTCACTCTTTTGGCACATCCTGCGGTGTTTTAGGGGGACACCAGAAGAGGGTTACATAGGTATAGCATAGAATTAGTTTTCAGAGGAGCTAGTAGATATGACTCTGGCATCAAGTGGACAAACAGCCATCATCCGCACAGAGCGCGGACTGACGATCGCAGGAACCCGCATCACCCTCTATGATGTTATGGATTACGTGACTGCTCAGTACCCTCCTAAATTTATTCGCTCCTTGTTTGACCTGACTGAAGAACAAATCAACGCTGCGCTCTCCTACATAGAGAGACATCGGGCTGAAGTTGAAGCCGAGTACCAAGTTGTTCTTAAGGAAGCTGAGGAACTTCGGCAGTACTATGAAGAACAGAATTGTGAGCGCGTTGCCCAGATTGCAACCCTACCACCACCACCTGGTCTGGAAGCAGCCTGGGAAAAACTTCAGGCATCGAAGGCACGACATCGCCCTGAATGAGGTAAGGCTAATTATTTGTTGGGTACACGGTCAGGTAATTCCAGAACAAAAGTCCCAGTCATGATTTTTTTAGTCGATCATAACCTCAAGGGACATGCACGAATCCTTCTTGGGAGTATTGCAAGCCTTGGTTGGCTTGATTCTGTCCCAATTCGTTTTGTCACGTTTGAAGAGATGGGATTGTCAATTGATAGCAACGATAGAGTAGTCTGGAGGCTGGCTCAGGAAAATCAAATGATTTTACTTACAGCTAATCGAAGCATGAAAGATGAAGACTCGCTTGAACAAGTCATGCGTGAAGAAAACACCCCGAACTCATTACCCGTGGTGACAATTGGTAATGCTGATCGAGTGTTAACTGACTCCAGTTATCGAGAAGGTTGTGTTGATCGTCTCGTTGAAATTGTGCTTTACATTGGGAACTACATAGGTGCAAGGAGGGTTTTCATTCCGTAAGGTCTGGAGTCCTGAACGTAATCGCCTTTGTTTCTCGCTGATCGCTGGTGCGGATCTGCGTCGCCCAGATGTGCCACCGATTCCCCTTGATACCCCATCTGGCAAGTCTTTGCAGGATCTTAAAATTGCTTGGATTGATTAATGGGTAGAGGTTCCCGTTGCTGCGGAAATTCGAGGCGCAGTAGAGAAGGACGCAAAGGGAAGAAAGAAGACAGATATATATAATTTTCACAAATGATTTAGGACTGCTGTATTTACTTTTTTAATTGCTTGTAGCTCAGTTGATGAAGAAGTTTTGATCTGGGGACATCGTGTTTGTTCTAATTTGATTTTTTCTTGAATTCCTGATGGTAAGCCGGGTTTGACTTTGGTATAAAGACGACCAAATTCTCGTACATAATGGGCAGCAACTATGGGACTTTCAATTACTACAAGTGTCTCATCGTTACCACTATTAGCAGCATTTGACCAATTATGAGAACCTGTAATTACTGTTTGACTATCAATAACAGCAAATTTATGATGCAATAAATCGCCTTTGGGTAACACAGGTACGCCTACAGTAGTAATTGGATTTGACCAAGGATGGTTATCAACTTCATATTTACATTTGTTACTCAGAGCAACCCCCATCATATCTAATAGTTCACTATAAGGACGATAGGCAAATTGTGGTTCAATTAAAGCGCGAATTTCCACATTTTGTTGGTGGCGTTTTTCTAAAATATCGGCAAGACGCTGTTCGGAAAAAACAAATAACGCCATATTAATAGATTTGGTGGCTGAATCTAAAGTTTTACCAATTAAACCATTACTACTGTTACTCCAAGGTTGAGTTGGAGAAGTAGGCGAAAATTGCACAGTAATTTGGGTGTTACCTAAAGCTATTTGTTTTGGTAAACGCATTGGCTTTTGCAAACCAAACTGACTATCTGGCTGACCTCCCGGACCATCGCCCCACATAATGTTAAACTCTTCTGTAAATAAAGATGCTAATTCTGGGCTGTCAATCTGCAATAAGTTATTGGCATTGCCTAAACTGCTGGAATTTGTGAAATCACCAGAAGTATCACTTAATGTAAAATTAGCCGAAGTGATAATTACAGTGCGATTATCCACAATCACAAATTTGTGATGCATCAAACTACTACCGGCTGAACCATCTGCTTGATCATCTATCCAAGGAATCTTGGCATTTTGCAAAATCATCAAAGCATCTCTTTGATTGATTTCTGCTGGACTGAGTTGATTATCTTGGTTAATATCGATAAATTGGCGAAATTCTTGATAGCGTTCCTGTTCTCTTTTATCTAACTTACCTACTTCAGCAGATGTTAAACTACTCCAGGGTCGGCTATAGATATTTTCTAAAACTATCCTGACTTTTACTCCAGCTTTTTGTCTATCAACCAATGCTTGGGCAACTCTGGGTAAACGTAATTCTTGCACCGCCACATCTACCGTAGATTTAGCGTGCGTAATAGCATCGACAATCTGTTTTTCTAAATCATCCCCCAGGCGAGTTTGCTGACGGTAAGCTTCTTGGTATTCTGAAGACTCAGAATGGTTAAAGTAAACTTGAACTAACGGATCTTGTGGTAAGGCTGGTGGACGCTGATTGTAAGACTGGACTCGTTGACAACCAGCGAGGGGAAATATCAGTAAAAAGATATATAAAAAATATCTTTGTCTAGAGATAAATTGCACTGTAATCTGTTAAAAGTGGATTGAGAGTTGACATATCTATCATTCCCAAAATTTTGTGTTCTGAATGAAGAAAAGAAATAGCTTTCCAAATAAAGGGAAAAATCCACTGCTAAAAGCAGAATTACAGAGATTTTTTTGAGGATTTCTCTATTCAAACTGTATATGCTGACATGATCAGCAGCTTATTACCAACATCTGTTCTCACCATTATTCAGTTATATGCAAATTTATCTAGATTACAGCGCCACTACACCAACTCGAAAAGAAGCGATCGCAGTTATGCAAACAGTTCTCACTCAACAGTGGGGCAATCCTTCCAGCTTACATGAGTGGGGACAACGGGCTGCAACGGTTGTAGAACAAGCCAGAATTCAAGTTACTGGTTTAATTAACGCCGCTACTCCTGAATCGATCATCTTTACCTCTAGCGGCACTGAAGCAGATAATTTGGCAATTATGGGTGTGGCACGGTTGTATGCTGTTCCTCAACATATAATTATTTCCAGCGTCGAACATTCCGCAATTTCTGAGACAGCAAGGTTGCTAGAAATGTGGGGTTGGGAAGTTACGCGCTTGTCTGTAGATGTTAAAGGTAGAGTTAATCCCTTGGATTTAAAGGCGGCGTTGCGACATAACACAGTTTTAGTTTCTATAATTTACGGTCAAAGTGAAGTTGGGACAGTGCAACCGATCGCAGAATTGGGTAAAATAGTGCAATCGCATGGGGCTTTGTTCCATACAGATGCGGTGCAAGCTGCGGGACGCTTACCCATAGATGTGCAACAACTGCCCGTAGACTTACTTAGCATTTCCAGTCATAAAATATATGGGCCACAAGGTGCAGGGGCGCTGTACGTGCGTCCTGGTGTGGAATTGATGCCCTTAATTAGTGGTGGTGGACAAGAAATGGGGCTGCGTTCTGGTACTCAAGCAGTACCGATAATTGCGGGATTTGGTGTAGCAGCAGAATTAGCGGCGCAAGAATTGGCTACAGAAACACCACGGTTAATTGAGTTACGCGATCGCGCCTTTGCCCAATTAGCTGAGATTCCTGGTTTAATTGCTACAGGTGATGGCTGCGATCGATTACCTCACCACGTCAGTATGTGCCTAGAAAACGCTGATGGGGAAAAACTTAGCGGTAAAACCTTGGTAAGACAGCTAAACCTTGCAGGTATCGGCATCAGTGCTGGTGCTGCCTGTCACAGTGGTAAACTTAGCCCTAGCCCGATATTGTTAGCGATGGGTTATTCTGAAAAAGCTGCCTTGGGCGGAATTCGCATCACATTGGGGCGTGATACGACGGAAGCTGATATAGATTGGACGGTAATGGTGTTGAAGCAAGTTTTGCAGAGGCTGACACCGGATTTATCTTTAGTTAAGCGTTAAATCAAATGTGACAAATCGTATATCTGTGGTAATACTAGCCACAATTTTTACAACAACTTAATCAGCTTTAGGGACGTACATCTGTAAGCCCCTATTGACATATCTATAGGTTATTAAGGAGTAGGTTTTTTAATGTCGGGTTACATATCTTTAGCTCAGGTTATAGTCAGGATTATGGCTTAGTTTTAATGAGAATATCTCCAAAAGATTATTTATCTATTTTCCAGGCAGAATCATAGCAATATTGAGCTAAAGAATTTGTTCTATCTTTAATTTCTTTTTCACCCCAATCTTTAATATCTTTTTTCGCAAATTCTTGTGTAAGTTCAAAATTTGAATCCTTATATATTTTCATTTTATTAACTAGTGTCTTATTAGCACATTTTCCATTTAATTCCTCACCCAACGGTAATAAATTTCCCATACTACCTATATAATTTTCTGAGCCAGATGATTGAGAAAGTATATGCTCTAGAGTGATACTATCAGGTTTGAATTCGCTAGTTGTCTGCTTGATAGATTCAATATGACTAAAAATATATTGAATAAGTTTTTTGTCTTTAGTATAATCTTTGATATATCTTAGCTTAGAAAATTTTTCTATAAAAGTATTCTGATCTGGTAATCTGGTTACTAAATTATCCTTTAAATTATCTATAACTTTTTTCGCTGAATTTTTGTCTTGTGCAGCAAATAATTCTCTGGATGCTTTAGAATAACTTCCTTCAATACCCGATGGTCTCATAGAGGAAACAGCATTGAAAAAGAAGTGAAACTTTTCAAGAAAAGAAACAATATCTTTCATTTCATTTAAGCTTATAAACTTCTTTTCTCGAACCTTAAAAAGACTTAAAATAAAAGGTCTCTGTTGGCTAACATTGAATATTTTTAAAGCAAGCAAAGACCGATATAAATCTTTTTCTTCCATCTGTTTGAAATCTTCAACTAAGGGGGATGCTAGCTTAACATATAATCTTGCATCATGTACAAGATCATCTAAAAAGTTTTTAGCTTCTATTTCATTACTACTCCAGTTTTTTTCAAAAGATTTATAAACTTTTTCTTTACTGACATAAGCGTATCGAGCTATCCACCAGTGCCTAATAAATGTCTCTAAATTCCCTACACCATCTCTGGAGGCTATTATTTTTTTCAACTCTTTCCACTTTGTTTTTGCAAAATCATCGGGATGTTTTTTATCAAGTTCCTTAAAGACTTTATTTTTTATCAAATCAACAAAGCTTAAATTCTTTCCTCGCGCATTTAAAATTTCAAATATTGTATAGGCTTCATTTTCTTCAGCTACAGTAATATATATTACCTTTAAATAATTAACGACTTGTTCTCTAACAACTTTAAGAATTTTTTCGTATAATTCATCATCCAATTCATTGAACTTAAATTTCTCTTTTAAACTTTCTCTAGATGTATACATATATATATCATTATATGCAGATAAAAGAGTTTTTTCCTCTTCCGAAGATGGCATATCTTTTCCTTTATCGATGTATTGAATTGTTGTTTGAAAAAATGGCTTAGGTGATTCATTTTCCAATTTGAAATATTCTTCACCTTCATCATTCTTACCAGAAATATAATTATCATATATTCCTTTAGCTAAAAGGTCTCTTCCAATATCTTTAAATCTTTGACAAAGAGCAGATAACAATATAGTAAGTGTTGTCAGGCGTTGTTGACCATCAACAATTTGAAGTGATAGAGATTGATCGTCTCCTACAAGAACAAGTGAGCCAATAAAATACTCCTCATGGGTAAAATTCTGACCATCATTAGTAGAAACATTTGAAATAATATCATCCCATAATTCAGAAACTTCCTCTTTTGTCCATGAATATTCTCTTTGAAATCTTGGGACAATATATTTTTTCTTGACGGAAAATAGATCAGAAATTGTCTTAGTGTATGCGTGAAGTTCCATGATTTATAGTACAGATCATATTGATTTACCTAATTGGTATAAACCTCATATTGAAGCATGGTCAAAAGCAGCCATACCATGCACAACACTTTGGTTTTGGAATTCAGAAATTGGCTGGGCTGTTGTGCATCCACTTTTAGAAAAGTACGGTTGGCGTTATGTTAATTGTACTAGTGGATCATCTTTTTTGTGGAGTTCTCTAAGAGAAATAACGATGAAAATTCAATCTCTCCTAGACGCTACGCGATGCCTACGGCGGCAAGCGATCGCAAAACTACATAATTCGGTAAAATTGGGTAAAGCAGTTTTTGCGCTTGTTAAATAAAGGCATCAGCAAACCTATGCAACTGAAACTCAGTGCATCTCAATTTCCCTTCCCTCCCCTGTTGTTAATCGCCCCGTTTTTCCTATGGGGGACGGCAATGGTAGCCATGAAAGGAGTTATACCCCATACCACACCGCTATTCATGGCGGGAGTGCGTCTGATACCAGCGGGGATGTTAATTCTGATTGCAGCAGCATTCATGGGTAAACCTCAGCCCAAGGGCTGGGCTGCATGGCTGTGGATTGCCTTATTTGCCCTAGTAGATGGGACGCTGTTTCAAGGTTTTTTGGCAGAAGGATTAGTCAGAACTAGTGCGGGGTTAGGGTCTGTGATGATTGACTCGCAACCTTTGGCTGTGGCCTTACTATCGTTGTGGCTATTCCAAGAACACATTGGTTTTTGGGGATGGTTGGGGCTAGGCTTGGGAGTCATAGGCATTAGTTTAATCGGCTTACCTGATGAGTGGATTTTAAATTTTCTCGACTCAGGCGCAAATATCACAATTGGCAACTGGCAAGATTTGTTTGCTAGCGGCGAGTGGTTGATGCTGTTAGCAGCCCTATCAATGGCAGTGGGAACAGTGTTGATTCGGTTTGTGTGTAGATACGCTGACCCCCTAACTGCTACAGGATGGCACATGATTTTGGGTGGATTGCCACTATGGGGAATTTCATCAGTTGTGGAATCTCAGCAGTGGGAGAATTTGGGAGGATCTGATTTAGTGGCTTTGAGTTATGCTACTGTATTTGGCAGTGCGATCGCCTATGGTTTATTCTTCTACTTTGCCTCTAGTGGCAGTCTCACCAGTCTTAGTTCCCTCACCTTTCTCACACCAGTCTTTGCCCTAATATTCGGCAATCTCTTCCTCTCAGAAGTCCTCAGTCAGTTGCAGTGGGTAGGTGTTTTCCTGACTTTAATTAGCATCTATCTCATCAACCAGCGTGAGATTTTAGCAGGGCAAAACGACACAGTTACCGTCGGCGAAATAGCTAACATACAGCAACCAATTTCAGAAGCATCGGCTCAAAAATTGAACCCCCTAACCTTAGCAGTTAGAGAATCTGAGAGAGAAATTGTGCCATAAGCAGTAAATTTATTTAATTTTGAATTTTGAATTGTTAATGTGGTATCGAAAACTTTAAAAGCACGTTTAGGCTGAAATATGAGGCTACGCCGTTCCTCAATCTTGATATTTACCTGTTTTTCTTGCCTCGGTTTTTATCCAAATCGCGCAAGCATCGCTACACCTAACTTAGCACCGAAAATTTTAGAACTTGCACAAGCTGGTTCGAGAGTTTCTAATAGTCCCGATGTTTTGAGTCTCGGTAGTCAAGGGTCAGATGTGCAGAGACTACAAACTCAATTAAAGCAGTTAGGATACTACAGTGGGGTAGTAGATGGAAAGTATAGCCCCAGTACGGAAATTGCTGTAGCTAAATTCCAGAAAGTAAAGGGTTTAAAAGTAGATGGCATTACTGGTCTGGCAACTGGGGGGAGACTCCAAGCAGCTTGGGCGGCCAAAAATCAGTTTGTCAGCTCTCCAATAGTACCCTCTCCGGCTCGGACTTCCAAACCAAGTGCACAACCCAAACCAAGCGAGAGAGGTTTTGTCTGGTGGTTAGTATTTGGCATAGGAGTTCTAGGATGTATTGGCGCACTTCTTTACTTGCTGAGGTGGTTTCGTGAGGTTAAACAATTGCAAAAGTCCCAATTATCAGAGATTAAAAGTTTGAGTGGAGCTAAGGAAGACTCGATTGCACCACCCTCACAGGAGACTGTAACTATTCCACAAACAGCTACTCCACCACTCGTCACACAATTACTGCTACCAGAAAAAACTTCTCGTCTTACCAAATTCAATATCGTTGACGAATTAATTCAAGACTTACGCAGTTCTGAACCAACGAAACGGCGCAAGGCTATTTGGGATTTGGGTCAGCAGGGAGATTCGCGGGCAATTCAACCAATGGTTGACTTGATGATTGATGCTGATTCTCAAGAAAGCAGCTTAATTTTGGCAGCTTTGGCAGAAATTGGCACCCGCACACTCAAACCGATGAACCGGGCTTTAGCAATGTCAATCCAAGATGAAAGTCCACAGGTGCGGCAAAATGCAATCCGTGACCTGACGCGCGTTTATGACATGATGAGTCAAATGAGTCAGATGTTACGCCATGCGCTAGATGACCCAGATGCCGAAGTCCAAGCAACAGCACGATATGCTTTGACTCAGATGAATCGAATGCGTGACTTGCCGGAACAAAATCTACCGGAAGAAGAAGATTCACCACAATAAGTCTAAAAATATTTCAACTGGATTTGGATATTGGTGTTCGGACCAGCCACCAAAAATGCTGCTTCGTCAAATTTGGGTGCACTTGTGCGAACTTCTGGGTTGCTGGAAAACCCAAAACCTTCGCTTGGTATACCAAGTCTATTACTATTGAGAGTGCCGTCATTATTTTGATCGTGGATGATAGCAACGGCGTAACTACCTGCTTTCAAGTTCTTAAAGGTCAGTAGCAGGGGCGTGTCACTAATTTTGATACATTGTTTTTGTAAGACGCGATCGCGATCGCTAGGAAATCCTTTACTAGTAGCAAATATATTTGCACAAACTTGCCCCTCTTTATTCTTCAATCCATCAATTTCTACGGTAAGTTTGCCGTTATAATTTGCCTGGGCACTAAATGACCATGCCAGATTTCCCAAGACTGCTAGCAGTAATATATTAATTCTCAATTCTCTCACCATAAAATTTTCAATAAGTAATATATATAAATTAGCAGCTTTCTATTGATAATCCCAGAATTGTGGTTAGTGCGATCGCTAAATCTTCCATATAGCTATCATCCAAATGACCAAGTACTCTGACAATTCTGGATTTATCTAAAACTTGCACCTGTTCGCAAAGTACTACAGAATCTTTATTCAAGCCCCCCACTCCAGCCGGAACAAACACATGAGAAGGTAAAGTAGCACGTCTAATTTTAGTGGTAAAAGGCACAAGAATCGTGTGAGAACTGGCAACATTAGCTCTATCAATTTGTACAATTACCACAGGTCTGATGCCTGACTGCTCTGTACTTATTACTGGGTTAAGATCGCATAACACCACATCTCCTCGCCGAAACTCTACCACTGGATTTCCCCTTTGTTGAGACGCTCTTCATAATCTTCTAAATTCCGCAAATAGTCAGAAAAATCCGATTCTACTGTTTCTCTTCCTTCACTGAACTCCGTCCACAAGGACTCAAGACTGCTGTTGCTTTTCATCAGTAGGAAGTCTATGAAGTCATTCACTTGTTGAAGAAGTGGCTCAGGTAGTTGACGAATTTTGGCTATAGTTTCTTCATGTACACTCATTTGACTTTTGGATGATAATCATCGTGCATTTATGTTTATAGGGTAGCTTCGACTGACGTAAGTTTACACTTCTCAGGCAATACTAATAGAATGTTGCTTTCTCAAGAGTTTTTCTATGAGTACATTCTTTCATTGCTTTGGTCAATTATTTCAATATCTGCGTAGCTTGACAGCAATAGGTCTGCTATGTTTGGTTGTCGCTTGGTCATTACCTGCACAAGCTGCTAGCCCCATTGAGCCGCAACTTGAACAGCAAGTATTACAAATTATCCGCGAACACCCAGAGGTAATTCTTGAATCTGTTCAAGCATATCAGCAAAAACAGGGACAAAAAGTCAACCAAGCACGGCAAACATTTTTACAGGATTTAAAAACGAATCCTCAAGCGGTGATTGGTGAGTCTCCTACTACAGGTTCAGCTAAATCAAAAATTGTGCTGGTAGAATTCTCAGACTTTCAATGTCCCTACTGTGCTGAGGCGTATAAAACTTTAAAACAATTGTTAGCAAAAGATCCAGATAAGGTGACATTAATTTACAAGAATTTACCGATAAGTTCAATTCATGCTGAAGCATTGCCAGCTGCGACAGCAGCTTGGTCGTCACATCAGCAGGGTAAATTTTGGGAATATTCTGATGCTTTGTTTACTAATCAAAAAAAACTGGGTGAGGCGTTATATTTAGATACTGCTAAAAATCTGAATCTAGATTTGGCAAAATTTAAACGCGATCTTACTCTTGCTACTCCCGCAATTAGGAAAGATATCCAGCTAGCTGAAAAATTGGCTGTTCCTGGCACACCTTTCTTTGTAATTAATAGTCCAGCTTTTTCAGGAGTGGTTCAGCTATCAGACATCGAAAAGATATTAGCTGAGGCTAAATAAATTAGTGTGTAAAAAATAGCTGATGAAGCAATACGGTTCGGTTAAGAATATTTTTTGTAGGTTGGATTGAACGAACGCGAACAGCGTCCCGTAGGGAAGTGAAACCCAACAAATCCCGCAAAATGTTGGGTTTCGTTCCTCAACCCAACCTACACTTTTCAGATATCATTTAAGTTTTCTGATTTACTTGCTGACACTCCAGATATTTATTTTGCATTTTCTGCAAGATATTTACTTAAAAGTTGTTGAAATAAGCTACTCATTTTAGCTGAGTAGGAACGACTATCAAGAAAACTAGGATTATTCTGCATTTTTTCTTTAATTTGGTCGCTCTTTTGTTGACGTAATTTATGATCGTTACCAAGTGCGATCGCTAATTCTATATAAGACTCTTCACTATCCGCAACTAAATCAGGGATATCCAATGCTTGAATCATTGCAGATCCCATTGCAGAGCGAAAGCTAATTCCCTGTCTAGTTATTACTGGTAGATTAACTTGCAGTGGTTCTACCAGAGAAGTTGTTCCTGCAAAGGGATAAGAATCTAGATATATTTCGGCAATTTTATAATACTTTTTCATATCCTCCCGATCTGGGACGGGTTGAGGATCTAAGACTATTAAGCGTTCAGTCCCTAATCCATACCTATAAAATGTAGAATTTAAGTGATTGATAAATTCTGTTTTTGGATAGTTATTTGACCAATTGGGGCCAAATGGTAAAAGTACTAAAACTGAATTTGCTACTCTAGAAATGATTTTTGCCCATATCTCAATCAGTTCTGGAACTATTTTAAAGTAGTTAGCGCCGGAGATAAAAACAATAGCATCTTGAGGAATTCCTAAACTATCTCGCTCAACTGGAGTTGTTAGTTTTATTTCTTCAGTACCGTAACTAAAACAGTGAGCAGTTCCTTCTAGTTTGACTAACTTTTCTTGATAGTGGTCTTGTGCTGTTGGTGATGGATCAGTTAATGTACCAGAAATATAATAATCTATATTTCGCATTCCTGTTGTGACAACTGAACCACCGCTAGTAACTTGTATTCTTGCTAATCTATGGATTGCCAAAAGGCAGATTTGACGAGTTACTGCTGTTACATTAGTAGCAATAAATAGTATATCAAGGTCATCATTCCGAATAGTATTGACCTGTTCTAATAATTTTTGTGGTAGGAGTTTAAAGAAGTTGGCAGAAAGTAGACAATATTGCTCTAGTGGATGACCAGTTTGATTCAGAGAGTACAAGATAACTTGAAAATCTCGACTGATATATTCATAAACCGGAAGGGAGGCAAATGTTTCCGCTGAGGGTGTGAAATGTGATGCTAGGATACCAAGCCTGATTTTCTTTCTATTTTCAGGTCGGTCTGCAAATTTATAATCAACTTTATATCCATTGAGTTTCAGAAAATATTCTATTATTTCTGCACGTTTAACATAAATATTTTTCAGATTGGACTCATTAAAGTATGCTGGAATGAAATCAGCAGTTTGAGTAAATTTTTTAACTACTTCATGCCATAATTTTGAATCTTTGTTGCTGAATATAGATGTGTGTAAGTAATCAATTGACTTTTGCAAATATTCATAGTAATTAATTGATTCTCCAATTTTTCGGAAGTAACGTTGTGAAGAAGACAAAAATAATTTAGATAAAAGTTCTGTTTCTTTACTCAGATTATTTACATTAATTTCAGTAGAAACTTGTTTTTGAATTTCTGGCGGATATTCATGGGTAACTTCAGCATTTTCAGCAAGTGGCTTTTGATTTAGATTAGATATTGGCTTTACTACACGTAATTCTGCTCTGACATGAATTACTCCACCAGAACTTTTTTCATTTTCAAGTTGTATAACCTTAAACTCACCTTGAAATCCATACCTTCTACAAAGTTCTAAGTAAGCAGGAAAATCATTACAGTAGTATAAAAAGGAATTGATATTCCAAAAACTAATATGAGTCGGATCTTGAAAAGCTCCTCTGCCATCTGTTGATGGTACGCGAATATCAATTTTTGCATTAACCTTACAAATTCTCCATATCTCGTTCATCGTGTGCAGTCGATCTTGGAGATGCTCAATTACATCATGCGCTCTAATTTCATCAACACTGTTATCTTCAAATGGAAATTTTTTACTAAGGTCGGCAACAATATCTATACCTAATCCCGGACAAATGTCTACCCCAACAAAACCATCAGGTTTATTTGTCCCAGAGCCTAAATCTACACGTAAATTATTAAATTTTGATTCAGATATATGCTCAATTAAATTATCTTTCATTGGCTGATTTATTCTTATGCTATGAATCGCAAAGTCAAAAGCCTGTAGCGATAGATCGTCTTTGTCTTAGAAGTGGTTGTAAATTCCTCCCTTGCAATCCAGTGACACACATGATGTCTGACATAGATGTACCTGCATATACCTTTTGGTTAAACACTTCGGCTGCTTGCTGGAGAATTCTGCTTTTTGTTTCTTCCCCTTTGGACATTAAACTATTGCAAACCAATTGGGCTGTTGTAAATTATCATGACAAGTGCTAAAGAGTCAAGTATTGCAGATGTGGCGAAGCCGGATCTAAACCAATTGTGCCAGTTGCCTAAGTCCTGTTAGCATCAAAACATACTCATGGATAAAATACCAAAAATTGACCGTCAAAGGGAGCATCAAGCGAACGAACGTACTTTTCTGGCTTGGCTACGCACCTCTATTGCATTGATTGGCTTTGGTTTTGCGATCGCACGATTTGGGATATTTCTGCACCAGCTTAGTATTATAATTACTCAACAAGAACCTCCGGTACAGCCATTATCCAACTCAGAAAATTTGGGTCTGGCTTTGGTACTTTTTGGAATTTCGACTATTGCGTTAGCTGCGTGGCGATACAACCAAGTTTTCTGGCAAATTGAACAAGGGGACTATAGACCAACTAGGTTAATGGTTTGGATAATGACTGGAGTAGTAATTATTTTGGGACTTCTCAGTATTCCTTTGCTCTTATTGCGTGATAAAGTCCCTTCTCGTTCTCCTCTTCCAATTCAACCACAGTCCCGAAATTTGCAAAGATCAACCCCAAACTTCTATCCTCAAAAGAGGACAATTCTTACTCTATACAAACAAATATTTTATAAGATCCCCGACTTCTTTAAGAATTCGGGGATCTGAGCTTCTCATAGTCCGAAGACACTCAATTAATAGTAGCCTCAGAAATAACCGTGACACAGGCATTCACTAAGGGTAACAGCGGACCTAATTGCTCTTGTCCATTGACGGCTAAATCGCTGTGACACAAATAAACTCTCTCGGATACACGAGACAGTAAATCTGTCAAAATCCTTTGCAATCTTTGTTCTTCTGCCAATTTCTCATCTTCTGCTGTCCAGGGTTCGCCTAACCTGTCTCGCAGAAAAAACGGCGCACCAAACAAAGTTGCTGCACCACCTTTCGCCCATAGAGGTGAACCAGCATCCAGCCAAAAATGCCAACGGTGCGATCGCCTACTAGATCGATATTGAAATATAGTTGCTAAGGTGACAGCCTTTCTCGCTCCACCGATGGGACGCACAGGGTAAGCGTTGGCGGTGATTGTACCACGTCGCAGTAATTGAATGAATTCAATAATAGTTGTGTGAGGCGTTGTCTCTACTGGGGCAATTTGTCGTAATCTGGTGTCGATTTCCCAGTAGTGTTGGGCGGTTTCTAATAATTCTCGCAGTGCTGCTAATTGTTCGTAGGGAAGATTGCTACCATTCCACAAAAAGCGTTGAATTGCTCTGTCTAAGAGGGAAATGGGACTGGGAATTAAACGCAGTTGTTGTTGCGATCGCTGCTCTTCTAACCACTGTAATATTTGATTATAAGCTGTAGTCGCTGCATAGCCGATTCTATCCCAGCGCTCGAAGGCTGATACTGGTAGCAAGTTGGGGCGGTCGGGATGGGGTACAAAGCAATAATCTGCAATCAAACCAGCACGTACCGGGTCAATATCAGTAGAGACGCGATTAATCGCGTCTCTACCAGAGTTTTCTGGTAATTGTTGTTTCCGGCTCAATACAACCAGCATTTCTGCCACGGCATCCCGATCTACTAAGCGTCCTAAGCCGGGATAAACTAATGCCAGCATGGTGAGTAATGCGCGAATGACAGGGGAACTAATTAAGGGACGTTGGTCATTAAGTGATTCTACTTGGATATTTTGTTTAACGAGGATTTCTACTAGAGTATAACGAGCGATCGCATCTAAACCTGGGGCAATAATCGCCACTTGCTCTGGTTGCACTTGCTGTAATTGGATGGCATTAGCAATTACCTCGGCTGTTTGTCGCAATAATTGGGCGCGGGAAGTGGTTTGAATTGAGTGGACAATCTCAGGTAAACTCAACAGTGCCATCGGTTCTGTGACTAATTCCACCATCTGTTTAGTCAGTTTCTCACCAAGGGACTCAGCAGGTGGCGCGGTCAAGATTTCTACCCGACAACGCTCTGCTAACCCTTCTAGATATTTGGGGTCTGCTCCCAATCCCAATCGCACTGCACCGTCGGGATTGTAGCTAAACGCCCCGATTGCGCCTTGATCTAATAGCAACTCAAACAAAAGACGCGCTACGCTAGGATAATCATCGACATCATCCGCCAGTACCGCCTGATAGCGTTTAGTTAGGTGCTGCTGGTAATTGCGATCGCTTAACAAATATTTACTATAAAGTTCGGTAATAATGCCATAAGTCAGTAACCCCCTCTCTAAACACCAGTTACGCCAATCTAGCAGCAAAGATGCCAGCAATTCCGGCTCTAAAGTTGTAGTATTTTCCCCCAGACCTTTGACCAAAATCTGAGCAATATTTTCGCAAGGTACACCACTGTAAGCTGCTAATTGCAATAAGTCTAGGATGCGGCGTACCAGGCGAGACTCATTCACTCCCGCAACACGTAAAATTTCTTCGTCTAATTGGGGACGCCAAAGTTTAGTTGCTAATTCTTGCTCTGTTTCTGGCCGCAACCGCACCGGAAACTGTGCTTTCAGGTTTAACGAGTTAATTAGCAACGGCCAAAATAAAATAACTTCATCCTGGAAAAAACCTAGCGGCGTCTTAGCACGAACTGGATATTTTCCTAAGGTTGATGTAACAATTATATCTCCTAATTCCCGACGATTATCATCATTGGCAGCTAAAACTAAAACTCCAGGTTCTGTTTGCTTAATATCTAAAAATTCGGTTACATTACTGCTTTTTTTGCGTCCTGGCTTTCTAGTATAATATGATTCAATATATTGGTTTTCAGGTTGTACCCAACTACAAAATTGCTCTATCAAGCGAGCCGTCTTACCACTACGGCTAGTGCCAACAATCCAAACCGAATGAGAAACCATAAACTTTCTCCTTGTAGATTTGCTACTATACCTCGCACGTTAACTTAAGGTTAATAATCACCAAATAATGCTGGATGATTGTCTGCAATGAAAAACTCTGTTTTTAACCAAAAAATCTATTCTTTGTTACTTGATATTTATCGCTGGTACTTACAAACTCCTGAACGTTCTTTAGATGAGGCTTACGATGCAGCATTAAAGATTAAGGAAATAGAAGATAAGCATTTCAATAGTAATAAAATAGACTTTGACTCAACCATGTACAGTAACAGTGTGATGAATTATTTTGAGTCAGACCTAAATAAGCTATTAAAAACTGCCAAAATGCGGCTTACAGAGTTTAGAGCAAGTCGTTGGTTTTTAGATGAAGAAAATCAAAAAGCTGCTCAGAAAGCAGGTATAGAATATCCCAGTGCTTCCTTAGTTTTGGAAAAGCTAAACTTCATCGATCAAGTTATATCCAAATACACAATACTTCGTGAAAAAATAACTGACAAAGCTTACATCGTTAACTCTACAAGTCTACCAGTTGACTCCGTAATTACTCCAACGTTACCATCCAAAATATCAACTCAAGACTTGGATAAAAAAGCAAAACCAAAACGTAAAGTCGATACAATAGGCATTTTACCCCGCTCTATTTTCAGTACTCTCAGTCGTTTACAAGTTGAATTAGACCCGAATTCTGAACAAGAGGTAATTCAAAGTTTTCGTCAAGCTCAAAGAAGAACAATAATATCTATCAGATTTATTTTATTATTAATTATAATACCACTTTTGACGCATCAGATAGCAAAAGCTTTCGTAGTAAGTCCATTTGTTGATCAGTTTAGAGGCACAGAGCAAATACAGATATTCATCAATTCCGAAATGGAAGAAGAAGCTCTGGTAAAATTACAAAGATTTGAAGAAAAAGTCAATTTTGAAAATCTCATTAGTAATGCTGCTCCCCTATTACCTAAGCAGATAGAAATTGAAATAAAAAATCAGGCTCTTGTAATTGCTGAAGAATTTCGTAGTGAAAGTTCTAATGCTATCAAAAATGTTTTTGCAGATATTTTCTCAGTGGCAGCTTTTATCTGGCTTTTGGTCGTTAGCAAGTCTTCGATTGCTGTCCTAAAAGATTTCTTTGATCATATTGTCTATGGACTTAGTGATAGTGCCAAGGCATTTATCATCATTTTGTTCACCGATATATTTGTAGGATTCCACTCTCCTCATGGCTGGGAAGTACTCTTAGAAAGTATATCGCGCCATTGGGGATTACCAGCAAATCGAGATTTTATCTTCTTATTTATTGCCACATTTCCAGTGATTTTAGATACCATTTTCAAATATTGGATATTCCGATATTTGAATCGGATATCGCCCTCAGCAGTCGCCACTTATCGTAACATGAATGAATAAATTTGGTTTTTGAATTTGAGCGAAGTGGAATAATCTCAAAAATTTGAAATTTTGATGCAAATGACACTTGCTGTATTAGGAAAGCTAAACAAAGTTATTGCCATCAGCTTACCTGTATTTTTGTCGATTTTGCTGGTGCGGATGCAATCTTTGGCGCATCGGGAACTCAGTCCGCCAGAATGTCGCTTGAAAAAGTGGGATATACCACTTTCCTTAACTGGTGAAAATAAAAATGCACTTCCACAAAAGCAAAAATCAACATTGATTCAGAGGTTGCCAATTACTTGTTGTCAAGGCGATCGCTCTTGTTTAGATGAGGTTCTCTATGGAGAATTACCAGATAAAAAAGCACTGTTGACAGCGATCGCTCGCAGTCTCCAATACATACAAACACCTAATGCTGTAGCTGCTTATCAAAACTATCAGGTAGCAGGGATTACGCGCGATCGCGTGTTCAAAAGCTTACAAAGATTCCGCGAATTGCTATTAAAAACTAATTCTGCCACCGAATTACATCAAGCCATAGAACGGGAATTTATTTTTTATCAATCAGTCGGGAAAGATAGCAAAGGTTCTGTTTTATTCACCGCTTATTATGAACCACTTTACGCAGCCAGTCGCGTCCCCACAGTAGAATATCGTTATCCTGTTTATCGATTACCTCCTGATTTAAACTCTTGGCCTAAGCCTCATCCTACACGCCTACAGTTAGAAGGAGCAGACGGTTTACAAGGCGCAAAAGGTAAGTTGCGAGGATTAGAGTTGTTTTGGTTCCGCGATCGCCTCGAACCATATTTAGCTCAAATTCAAGGTTCAGCTAAACTTCAGTTGACTGATGGAACTCAGACAACCATAGGTTACGCCGATAATATCGCTTATAACTACAAAAGTATTGGGCGAGAATTAGCGAATGATGGCAAATTACCCCTACAAGGTATGACTATGCCAATTATTCTCGACTATTTTCAAAAGTATCCCCAAGAATTAAATATTTACATTCCGCGCGATCGCAGCTTTGTTTTTTTTCAAGAAAACTACGGTAAGCCAGCCCAAGGTTCTATTAACGTACCACTAACAGCAGAGCGTTCTATTGCTACAGATAAATCTCTCATGCCTCCCGGTGCTTTAGCGTTGATTCGCACCTCTATTCCCTTTGTTAATCCTACCGGAAAAATGGCAGAGCGCATTGTTAGTCGCTATGTTCTTGACCAAGATGCCGGAGGTGCAATTAAAGGTGCAGGTAGAGTAGATTATTTTTTAGGTACTGGTAAGATACCAGGCGATCGCGCAGGTGTTACAGTCAGCAATGGACAATTATTTTATCTATTACTCAAGTCCCCGAATTAAACACACTCGCATTTGAATACTAAGATTCCCGATTTCTCTAAAAATTCGGGAATCTTACCTTTTCGGCGTAAATGAAGTACTCATTCCAATTTAATGAAACCCTTGAGGTAAGTAATTACGAATTACCCTACTAGGCTTCTATATCCATCTCAGCATCGTCATCGTCATGATCATAAGGGATATCATCAAGGTCGATCATTTCTGATATTTCTTCTACTTCATTTAAATACTCAGATTCTTGATGTTCACGCTCTATCAAACGACCAGTTGACTTTAGCCATTCCAAGAGAATAAACTCATTACTTGTACGAATTACAGGCGCTCGCTGGTTACGAGGTTCTTCACGCAAAGGACTTATAGGCATAAAAAAAACTCACTTTGAATTACGGGTTATCGTGCAGAAACAGGAAAATTGTCCACTAGAGTTAAAAGTCTTGTATAACAAGTCTTTTCTCAACAGATTAAATACGAACTATTGAGATTTTTATCTCAAGTCCGTCTAATTACTTATCATTAAAATGTCTTCACATCAGTCCTAATAATAAATCTTTAAGCGGACGCTATCTTACAACGCATTTGGGATCTTGGCGAGAGTTTCATACATATCAGAGGGCAAGGCAGACAACCTGTTTGCCACAGCGACTGCATCAGCTAAGTTGCTAAATTGACACCGGACTATATCTTGTCCATTTCCTGAAGGGAAACGCTTCCTAGCTTTGTTAGATACAGCACAAATAATCGCTAAAGCTTTAGCAAACCCATCTTTTGTTAATATTGTTTCTTGAGCGAACCCTTCAACAGGTATAAGGCAAACCTCAAACCGATAGCCCGGTCTGGGGGAAACAGCTATGTCAATATATGGTTTATCTTCTTTCCTGATTCGACGTAAATATTGGACTGTCGAATTAGTGTCGTGCAAATCAGTTCCAAGGGCGTAAGTGAAGAAACAATCTTCTGTAAGGGATTCAGGACGGGTAATTATATCCGTTGGCATAAGTTCAAGTGGTATTCGGATGTTGTCTAGGTTTGTGACACACTTTACTGTCCATTCTTCTTAGCACATTTTTTGACAGTGAGATGTATCAATTTCAGTTCATTGGGTAGATTAGCAAGATAAACCGACATAAAACACTCCAGAATCAAAGGGTGTAGAGATTTAGATTCGGAGAGGCAGCCATATAGTCAGTCACATGACCGAAAATATTTCTCAACATATCCAACCATAACACAGTTGACGGTTGAACTTTTTTTGACTATTTGTACTGATGGATATTCAGTTACAACAGTAGGGTTGTATTCAATTGCGACTTTTTGATAACTGTTACTAAGTAAATTATAGCTAAAGGTATAGATATTATTTGCGATCGCATCATCTCACAAAGTAGTGTAGGTACTGTTTACCATTCACTTACAGCCTTATTTTTAGCTTATAGACACTGCCAATAGTGCAATACCTCAATTATTAGCTAGGAACGTAAGAATTAAAGAGGAACCAATATAGTAAGCGATCCTCAAGTCAAGCAAGTGGCGTGAATTGACCTTTAGGAACGAAGTCGGAAAAACTCCGACTCCGGTCAGAATCCAGAATTTTTGGTAAATCAAATATGCTATGGCTTCTCGATTTTATTGTTGATTAAAAAGACTTGGATATCCAAGTCTTTTTAATTCTGGATTCTGAATCTTACCTAGACAATACTCAAATTAGCTCGGACAATAACATCATTAAAATCTCTGTCACCCCCACCTGCTAAATCCTCAAAGCCAAAGGTGTTGTTCCCTAACTGACGAACATGATCTACCCTGTCGGCGTTAGCACCCAAGAATGAGAAGTAAACTGCTGGATCATTATTGGAATTGCTATCTAAAAGGGCATCTGGTCTGCCATCGACGATAATAAATGGTGCAAAGATGGAACCAGGCTCGAAAATGCCAGTAAAAGTTGCTGTACCTTGGTTATTCACCGACAAGTCAATTCCTGCAACGCGCTGACGCATTGCGGCTTGGGCATAACCAGCTTGCCCAACAAGAATATCTGCCTGACCATCGTTGTTGGTGTCAATACCACCATTCTCATCAGCTACTTTATAGAATCCGACGAAATTATTGAATGCAGCTTCTCGGTTGACAACAAAATCAGCTCTCACCCGTTGTTGAGCATCCCGTAAATCAATCAATTCTTTTTGTGGCTGACCTTGGAGACTTGCACCCAAAGGTAATAGATTATCTGTAGCCTGAATTCTTACCACCAAATCCTGAAAGTCATTAGTGCTAGTACCGGAACCATCTTCCCAAGCTAAGGAGAACGCATTGTTATCCAAAGTCCTAATCCTTTGATTTGACGGGCTAGAAAGCAGTACGTCAGTAATTGGTGTGACATTAGTCAGCACATTTTCCGTTGTACTATTTTTTACCAAATAAAATCTCAGGTTAGTATCAGATGGGAACTCTAATAAACTATTTAGAGGACTGTTACTGAACCCATTGGGTAGATTGGCAAGAGTTGAGAGAATCACCTGTCCTCGTTCTAAAGCTTCGCGGGCGTAACCTGCTCCGCCCGGAGCAATACCGTCAATGTTGCCTGTTGCATCATCAACAGCATATACACCGAATTCATTCACCAGCCTAGAATTACTGCCTGTCACAGCAACATTGAGTGTTACCGTATCATTGCCACCTGTGATATTGAAGACATCATTACCATTGTTTATCAATTGTGGTTCTAGTTCTGGTTGTAGTTGTGGAGTACCAAAGATCACATAACTTTGTCCCGCTCCAGAAGCAGCACCAGTTGCACCAACAATCAAGTCGTCGGCACCATCGTTGTTGATATCCCCAGCAGCGCTGACTGATATGCCGGCAGAGTCAGTATCATTAATACCGTTGATGGCAAAGCCCCTATTCGGGTCAAGGTTGGCGAGGTCGAGACTGGCACCAAAGCCGTTACTGCTGCCAAAGACCACGTAGCTCTGCCCGGCACCAGATAAAGCAAAAGGTGCGCCGATAATTAGGTCAGCGATGTCGTCATCGTTAACGTCTCCAGCCGCACTGACTGATATGCCTGAGAAATCAGTGTCATTAATGCCGTTGATGGCAAAACCGTTACTGCCGTCAAGAGTAGACACCTCAAAGGTGGCAGTAAAGCTGCTAGCGCTGCCAAACACTACGTAGCTCTGCCCTGTACCAGAGGCGGCACTCGGTGCACCAATAATTAGGTCGTCGATGCTGTCGCCGTTGATGTCCCCAGCACTGCTGACTGATGTGCCTAAGGAGTCAGTGCCATTGATGGCAAAGCCGTTGCTGCCATCTAAGGATGAAAGGTC
>Ga0209591_10000656_pt1 | contig 44199 bp, 37 predicted proteins | sample MAT01_FD_187207 | JGI IMG/M metagenome (GOLD analysis project Ga0209591, IMG submission 187207) | Freshwater microbial communities from Lake Fryxell liftoff mats and glacier meltwater in Antarctica - MAT-01 (SPAdes) (version 2) | ecosystem: Environmental > Aquatic > Freshwater > Ice > Liftoff...
TTGCTCTGGCAGCGGCCGCGTTTTTGACCGTCGGCTGTGCCAATGCACGCGCGGGGGAAGACAAGCACGCGCTCGCCAAGCTGACGCAAGTGCGCGAGAAGCTGCCACCCCCAAGCGCAAGTGCCATCCTATGCCCCGAGGAGATGGCCGAAGTGGGCAGCGTGTGTGTGGATCGCTGGGAGGCCCATCTGGTATTGCGCACGAAGGTTGGCACCGAACCCTTTCCGTATTCTAAGCGCCCCAAGGCCGGCGATCACTATGAAGCGCAGAGTTCACCCTCCGTGAAACCGCAAGGCTACATCAGTCGCGAAGAATCTAAAGCGGCGTGCTCCAACGCGGGCAAGCGCTTGTGTTCCGTTTCAGAATGGTATCAGGCGTGCAGCGGCACCCAGCACACCACTTACCCGTACGGGAAAAAATTCATGAAGGGCTCTTGCAACGTCGGCCGCCCGCACCTGCTCAGCCGCCGATTTGGCAATAACGCGCGTGCATGGCGCTACGCTGAGCACTTTAACAACCCGACACTCAACCAAACGAAGGGTTGGCTCGCCAACACTGGCGCCTTCGAGGCTTGTGAGAGCGACTACGGCGTGCACGACATGGTGGGCAATCTCCACGAATGGGTCGACGGGGAGGCAGGCCCCGCGGTGGCCAAAGCGCTCGGACTCAAGCCGGAAGTCCGCCAGGCGCTCGTGCCGCACCGCCGCGGAAGAGGGGTTTTTATGGGCGGTTTCTACAGCACCTTGAGTGAACACGGCGAAGGTTGCACCTTCGTGACCATGGCCCACGAACCGACGTATCACGATTATTCGACCGGGTTTCGCTGCTGCAAAGATCTCTAGGCGTGCGGAAGCTCAGGCACGCCGTCCGGCACAACCAAGGCCGCCGTTCGTTTCTCGCGTTGGCTCTGGCATCGGCCTGCAACGCTCCACCAAGCCTCAAGGGGCCACGCACGATTGTCTATTGGGAAAAATGGACAAACTTCGAGGGTGAAGCCATTGCACGCGTGGTGCAAACCTTCAACGAGAAAGAACTAGCGAGGGCGCAAGCCGAGCCACATTACCGCCCCATCCAAGTGGAACGCGTCACTGTTTCTCGCATCGACGAGAAGCTGTTGGTGGCGATAGCCGGCGGCGAGCCACCGGACATCGCCGGGCTCACCACCAGCTTGCTCCCGGCCTATGCTCAAAAAGGAGCGCTTCTGGACCTCACGCTTCCGTTCCAGCACGCGGGCATTGAACGAGGGGATTTCGTACCTGTGTACTGGGATCTGTGCAACTTCGAGGGGAAAACGTGGGCAGCACCCACCGCACCCGTCTCGCTGGCACTCCACTTCAACCAACGCCTGTTCGCCGAAGCAGGGCTCAACCCGGATCGCGCGCCCGTTACCATCGAAGAATTGGATGCCTTTGCCGAACGCCTGACACGCTGGGAGGTGCGGCTGCCGGGCGGCGGTGTGGGGATCCGTTCAGGTTATCTCAACGATGTGCCGGCGACGCGAAAACGCCTCCTGCAAGTTGGATTTCTGCCCGGAGAGCCACCTTGGTGGTTAGGGCATTGGGGCGGTTTTTTTGGAGGGAAATTGCTCGTTGGCTCGCGGGTCACGGCCAGAGCGCCCGAGAACCTGCGAGCGTACACCTGGACGCAAAGCTATTCGCGAAACCTCGGCGTGGAGATCTTGCGAAAATTTCGCTCGGGCTTCGGAAAATTTGCGAGTGGGCAAAATGCCTTCCTCTCGGGCCAGGTGGCCATGCAGCTCCAGGGCGTTTGGATGCACAATTTCATCGAACGCTATGCGCCGGGCATGCAGTGGTCCGCCGCTCCTTTCCCTTTTCCCTCAGATCGCCCGGATCTTGCCAATCATTCGATGGTGGAAGCCGATGTGCTGGTGATCCCCAAAGGTGCGAAGCATCCCGAAGAGGCGCTAGAGTTCCTGAAGTACGCCACGAGCCAGGAAGGGCTAGAGCTGCTCTGTCTTGGCCAACACAAGTTCACCCCGAGAGCCACGGAGAGCCACGCCTTCCAAAAAGCGCATTCGAACCCCAAAATTTCTCTCTTCCGACAGCTGGGCCTCAGCCCCACGGCTTTCGCTGCTCCACAAACTGGCGTCTGGAAGGAGTATGGGCGCGAGATGGTTGCCGCTTACGACGCTATGGCACACTTGGCACGAACACCCCAGGAAGCACTGCGAGACGTTGAGCTGAGGATGCAAAGCGCCGTTGATCGGGAGCGTCGGGCCTGGCTCCGCCGAGAACCCCGCCCATGACGCCGCTTGAAAAGAGAAATCTTAAGCTGGGCCTCTTGTTTTGCACGCCTTGGCTCATCGGCATCGGCACTTTCTTGCTGTATCCTATCGTCTCCGCCGTCATCTATTCTCTGTGCGATTACTCAGTTCTTCTGCCACCGGTCTATATCGGTACCGAGAATTATCGCGAGCTTTTCACCGATCCCCTCGTCTACAAGAGCCTTTGGAACACCGTTGTGTACGCAACGGGATCGGTCTTCCTGAGCTCGTTAGTCTCGCTGACTCTCGCGCTCTTGCTCAACACAAAAGTTCGAGGTTTAGGATTTTACCGTACGGTCTTCTTCCTGCCCTCGCTCATGCCGGTCGTTGCCGGAAGCGTACTCTTCATGTGGCTGTTCAACGGCCACAGTGGGCTTATCAATGCATTTCTGGCGATCCTGGGAGTGAATGGCCCAGCCTGGCTCGCTGATCCTCGCTTCGCCAAGCTCGCGATGATTCTGATGGCCACGTGGGGCTCCGGACACGCGATGGTGATCGTTTTGGCGGGCCTCCAAGACGTGCCAACGGCCTTGCACGAGGCAGCAATCATCGATGGTGCGACGTTTTGGGATCGTCTATGGCACGTAACGCTCCCCATGTTATCACCAGTTCTCTACTTCAACGTGATCATGGGGATCATCGGTGGATTCCAGGTATTTACGCAGGCGTTTATCATGACGGACGCCACCGGCTCCCCCGAACGGAGCACGCTCTTTTTCGTATTACATCTGTTCAACGTGGCATTCCAAGACTTGCGCATGGGCTACGCCTGCGCTCTGGCGTGCATGCTTTTTCTGATCATCTTAAGCCTGACGTGGGTGCTCACGAAAGTTTCAGCACGCTTCATTGTGTATGACCGCTAAGCAAAAAAGAGCTGACTGGCCGCGTGCGTTCGTACACGTTCCGCTTGGCATTCTGGCAATGGCCTTTCTGACGCCGTTGGTCTGGCTGCTGGTCAGCTCACTCCAGCCCCGCGAACAGATTGGGAAGATCCCACCCGAGTGGCTACCTCGCGGCTATCAACTGACGCTTGCTACCGGGGAGCGTCTTTGGGTAACGCCTCCGGAACGGGTTGGCACGGAGAGACTACTGGTCGCTCCCTTGGCAGGTGCGAAATCAGGCATTCCTGTACTGGTTTCGCCCAGCGATTTTTCGAACGGCGAATTGCGGCTCGCTGGGCCATCGGCAACTTCCGTTCAGGAGCGGCTCCCGGCCAAGCTGATTCAAAGAGTTCCTGGCTATTTCGTCAGCGTGAGTGAATCCTCGGCTGCCAATTACGCGAACCAAACGGCACGCCGTTTCTACGTGGACCCGCACCAGATATCCTCCCGAATCAGGCCGCTCTTCGCGAACTACGAACAAGCCATTTTGGCTCTTTCGACCGACACTCACGACAAATCCATTTCGCTCGGAACACTCCTCGGAAAGAGCCGCCTCCCTTGGACAAGCCGCGGCGATACGAGCCGAACGGTCACCTTCCTCAGCTACCTCGCGAATACGCTCACCGTGGCTTTGCTTGGTGTGCTGGGTACCGTTTTCTCCAGTGCGTTGGCTGCCTACGGTCTGTCCCGTATCGATTGGCCCGGCCGAAAACCACTGTTTGCGATCACACTGGCGACGATGATGGTGCCGTTCCCGGTGCTCATGATCCCGCTCTATTCGCTGTTCAGGAGCCTGGGCTGGTTAGGAACGCTCGCTCCGCTTTGGGTGCCAGCCTGCTTTGGTGGCGCTTTCAATATCTTCCTTCTTAGGCAGTTTTTTGCCACGATTCCACGCGAACTCTCGGAAGCGGCACGGCTGGATGGCGCCTCGGAAATGGCCATTTTCTTCCGAATTATCCTGCCCCTTGCCAAGCCGGTCCTGGCAACGGTGGCGCTCTTTCACTTCCTGTACGTCTGGAACGATTTTCTGGGTCCGCTCATCTTCCTAACGGACCCGGATACTTTCACCATGGCGCTCGGCCTACAGCAGTATCAATCGCAGAGCGGAGGCAGTGAGTGGCAGTTCTTGATGGCAGCCTCCGTCTTATTGGTGGCCCCTGTCGTCGCGCTGTTCTTTGTTACCCAGAAGACTTTCATTCGTGGGATCGCCACGACGGGCATCAAAGGCTAAGGCACGAAGCTGTTGCGTCGGACGCTGGTGTGTTTGCGTCGAGCTTCAGCCTCGGTTGAGGCGCTCCATGCGCAACGAGCTCTCGAGTGCCTCAGCAGTCAAGGACTCGCCGCCGTACGCGTGCTGCCAGCGCCGCGCCCGTTCCAAAGCTTGCGCGTTGACGAACGTTTGAAGCGAAAGCGCCTGATCGTTGAGCTGACGCCCTGCGACACGAAAGCTGCCGCTCTCGGGAGGGATTCGAGAATCGCTCGGGATAATGGGTGTGAAAACCGTCGAACCTTTCAAGCTACACATCCTTTGAGCATTCCAGACTGATGTTACGGGAAGGCTATCAGCTTGTGACACTTCTGAGTCCAACTGGCCAATTTCTAGCCGCCAACGGGCAAGCCAGCCGGAACGGCTCGCGATTATCGGCGGATGTAGCGCAAAGTGGGTGAGAGCTTACATCTGGCCAGTTTCAATGGGCTTCAGCGCCTGGGTCGCTCAGTTTTGACGGTTCTGCGGGGGCCTCCGTTGCCTCCGTTGCCTCCGTTGCCTCCGTTGCCTCCGTTGCCTCCGGCACCGCTGACGCCGGGGGCGCGTTTGCGTCTTCTGGTTCTTCGGGCGCCTTGATTTCTGCGAGCGAGACGGACTCCGCCGGCGCGGGGATGCCTTCGTGAGCTCCCGCTTCTTCGCGAGCTGCGGCTTCCGCTTGCGGAGCATTCGCGTCGCCGGCTTCCGCCTGGTCCGGGGGCTCGGGCCGTTTAGCGCCTGCCTCGGTCTTGGCTACGCGCGATCTCGGAACCAGCCGTGGTGGCTCACCCGGGCCAGCGTAGTCTACCCAACGTGTCTTTTCGTTGCGAACATCCAGATGCACAAACGAGGAATTCGGGTAGTAACCGACTCCAACCTTATCCAGCGTGAGCAGGTAATTCTTCAAGGCTTCATTCGGGACGCCCACAATGGTGAGATCGACTGCACGCCCCAGATGGTGCCGTGAATCCTGAACATAGGACTGTTTTCGAAGGCCGCTAATAATCCTCAGTTCGCGACCCCCAAACTTATCGCTCAATTGGACCACCAGACGCACCAGACGCGCATCCACTGCAGGCCAGGCCGGGCTCGAGTTCAGAATCTCCGACATCGCGGCGCGGGCACGCGGCAACACACGTCCCGACGGCCCAAGCGCAGCTCCCTTCCAGGAGCGATGATAACCAACTAGCGACACATAGCCACGCTTACGCGGTGCCTTCACATAAGCCTTCCAGTCGCCAGGCGCGCGACGCACTCCACTTCGGCGCCCATCCGCACTCAGGTTCACGTCATTTTCATAGACGCTGCGGGCGTACTCGCCGTCGGGGTCATCCTTGCCAGGGATCACGAGCTTTTGTTTGACCTTGAGCTTGGCATTCCTGGCCAGCCCGGAAGCCGTGCAAATTGCGTCCACGCTGACCCTGTAGCGTTTGGCTATCGAGGCCAGACGCTGGCCCTGGGCCACGGTGTGGATCCGCGGAGTCTGATCGAGCTTTTTGGGCTCCGGGGCGGGACGTCGGGGTGTTTCTGAGCGGGGCCTGACCGAAGCCACGGACGGCTGGTCCGCACTTTGCAACGCCGGCGCATCTTTCGGACTGTTCTTGTCCGGGATCCTAAGTTTTTGCCCCACTCGCAAACGCTCCGATCGGCTGATGCCATTGGCGGCACACAGCGCGTCGACGCTCACGCCGTAACGCTTGGCGATCGAAGCCAAGCGTTGGCCCGCGTACACCGTGTGGCTGAGCGGGGCGGATGCGTTTGCCAGGCCCGACACACCCAACACGAGACAAAATAGCGACGAGGTAAGTAGGCGGCGCATGCTCCGGGCGGTATTACCTGGCCGCTGGCCTCGGAGCAAACGGGACTGGCCAGCAAGGTGGACGCCGACTACTCTCCCCAAGGAACGGGCCATTTCGTAAGATGACTAGCACTGAGACACTTGTTTTCCAGCCGGGTGAAGTGATCGCTGGCAAGTACGAAGTCTTAAAGCATCTCGGAGAGGGCGGCATGGGGGTGGTCGTGTCCGCACGGCACCGTGACCTCGATACGCGCGTCGCCATCAAGGTCGTGCGCCCGGAGTACGCACAAAACGAGCAAGTCGTGGCACGCATGCTGCTTGAGGCGCGTTCAGCCGCAAAAATCAGGAGCGAGCATGTTTGCAAAGTGCTCGATGTCGGACGCCTCGAAACCGGCGTCCCTTATATTGTCATGGAGTATCTGGACGGCCAGGATCTCGGGCGAGCCCTGGCTCAACAGGGTAAACTGCCTCTGCAAACGGCTATCGACTATGTGCTTCAGGCTTGCGAGGCACTGGCTGAAGCGCACACAGCTCAAATCGTCCACCGCGATCTCAAGCCGGAGAACCTCTTTCTCGCCCACCGGGCCGACGGCTCGGCGCTAGTGAAGGTCTTGGATTTTGGGATCTCGAAGAGCCTCAAGACGGATGACCGCGCTTCGGCCCTCACCAACCCTTCCTCCGCGGTTGGCTCCCCGTTCTACATGTCTCCGGAGCAAATGCTGAGTGCCCGGGACGTGGATGCTCGCACCGATCTGTGGGCGCTCGGTGTGATTGTGCACGAGCTGCTCACCGGTCAGCCTCCTTTCTATTCGGACACGCTTCCGGGCGTTTGCGCGCTGGTTCTGAATCAGCCACCGCCACCGCTTCGCACCCTGCTGCCGGGTGCGCCCGTGGAGCTGGAGCTTGTCCTGCAAAAATGCCTGCAAAAAAACCGTGACGACCGCTACAGCAGCGTCGGTGAAGTGGCGCGTGCGTTGGCTCCATTCGGCAGCGCCCACGCCCGAACGTCAGCTGAGCGCGTATCACGGATCTTGGGCGATGCCTCACTCAGACCGCCGGCTGGGGAAGCCAATCTAGTAGGGAAACTCGAGACAAATGTCCTTGGGGCGACGATTGCGCTCACCGCACCGGGGGTCACACGCACCACGGGCAACCTACATCAAGCAAGGCGCAGTTACGGATTAACCACTGTTGTCCTGGGGCTCGCTGTTCTGCTCGGAGGCGGTGTCTTGTGGTGGGCCTTTGGGGCCGACGCACCATCCAATCCGGCGACGCTCGGCGCTGCATCGGCTGCACCCGCCAAACCCAGTGAGGCTGCGGCTTTGTCGCAGGCTTTACCCCACGGATTGGTACCCGACGCTCCGATAGTGGCTCCGATAGTGGCTCCGGCTATTGAGCCGGCTTCAGGCACTCAGATGCCAGCCTCGGCGGCGATCCCCAATCCCCCGCCCGCCACGGCGGCACCGGAACAGGTTCGACGCAAACCAACCGGCGCCCGACCGAAACCGGCTGGCAGCCTAGACAAGGGTGCTCCAGATCCGTTCGATCCCGGCGCTTTTGGCGGCCGCCGCTGAAATCTTGGGCTTCACGCCCCCGCCCCTGCGAAGAACTTCGGACCCAAGCACAAAGCGTACTAAAGTGCCGCCTTATGAAGACACGCACCCTGGTAGCAGGCTTAGCAGGCCTGATGGCTCTCGCGACCACCGCGGCCGCTGAACCTTCGGGAGCCAACAAGGCGGCTGCTGAAGCATTGTTCAATCAAGGCAAACGCCTCATGGCGGACAAGAACTACGCAGAGGCTTGCCCGAAATTTCAGGCAAGCCAAGAGCTAGATCCAGGAGTTGGCAGTCTGCTTTTCCTTGGAGATTGTTTCGAGAAGAGTGGCAAGACAGCCAGCGCCTGGGCCACCTTCAAGGAAGCCCAAGGACTCGCACAACGCGAACAGGATCCGGGGCGTGAAAAGGTCGCCAGCGTGCGCGCACTTGCCCTCAAGCCGAGATTGTCGATGCTGCTCGTGCGCGTCGACGCCGCGCTGATGGGCCTCGAAGGACTGGATATCCACTTGAATGGTCACCCCGTGCCGAAGGCGCAGTGGGGCAGCAAGGTGCCGGTTGACCCAGGCCCGCAACGCGTTGAAGCAACAGCTCCAGGTTTCGAACGCTACGACCAAACCCTGAATATCGCCTCCGGACCCACCTCATCGACATTAGATATTCCCTCTCTGAAACCCACTAAGCAGGAAGCACCGCCTCCGCCCGCGCCTGAGCCAACCCCAAAGGCTGCCCAGCAAACGGTGACAGTTGCCGATGCACCGCGTTCCAATACGCAGAAGACAATCGGTATCGTGCTCGGTGGAGTGGGGATTTTGGGGACAGGTGTCGGCAGCTACTTTGGTTTGCGTGCCATCGGCAAGAACTCAGACTCAGACGACAAATGCCGCACCGCCACGCAGTGCAGCCCAGAGGGATTGACGCTCCGCAATCAGGCTCGCGATGCAGCGAAAGTGTCCACCATTGCATTTAGCGCTGGCGCCGCGCTGCTCGGCACAGGCCTCGTGCTGTTCCTCACTGCCGACGATACGCGTGCGGCCCACGGCGCGAGCTCGCTTTTCTTGACAGCAGGCGTTGTGCCATCGGGAACAAGCCTGGAACTCGGAGGTGTTTGGTGATCACACGAAATTATCTGGCCTTCGTTTTGCTTTTTTTCATTGCTGCTTGCGCCAACCTTGCGGGGATCGAGAAAGCCACGCTCGATACTGAAGGGGTTCAAGCGAGCGGAGGGGGTGCGTCCCTCGGTGGTAGCGGCGGCATGGCCACGGGCGGAACCGCTAGCGGCGGCGCGCTCAACGCCGTCGAAGCCAAACGCTTGGCGTGTGAGACCTTCTGCACTGACGTTCAAACCACTTGCACCGGCGCCAATCAGGTCTACACGAGTGAAGAAGTGTGCCGAAGCGTTTGCGGCAATTTTGATCTCGGCAGGCCGCTCGATGAAACAGGGAACACCGTGACTTGCCGCATCAACAACGTGAGGCAAGCCAAGCAGAACGGCGAAGTTCAGATCCATTGCCCAGCTGCTGGTCCTGGAGGCAACGGCATCTGCGGGGCAGATTGTGAAAATTATTGTGGTCTGATGGCCGCTATCTGCCCCGACATTTTCGCTTCGCGCGTGGCTTGCGGCGCGGAGTGCCTCAAGCTCACTACCCAAAACACCTATAATACCAGCATCATAAAGGGCAACGATGTGCAGTGCCGCCTGTATCATTTGTCCGCGGCAACCACGAACACGATGCTGCACTGTCCGCACGCCGGCGGCGCCGTACCTTGCCAGTGACTTCGAGCCAATTGCGATTGCCTGAACGTAACGTCAATCTGACAACCATGCACTCGCGCTGCCTCCTAGCTCTGCTCCTTGCGCTCAGCTCATTCCCTGCAAGCGGATGTGCGCGGCACGAGCGAGCACGTTCCAAAGAATTGCCCCAAGCTCCGCTGACGCTATCGAAACAGCCTCCGCTTCCCTCGCCACCCGCTGCCACGCCGCCACCCATCCCAATGCTTTCAGCAGGCACGCGCACTGAAGACGAAGCCAACACCATCGCTGTTTTCCAAAATGCGGCTCCAGCGACGGTATTTGTGACCCAACACAATCTCGTGTTGGATCGCTTTCGCGGGCAGGCCTCCGAGGTGGAATCGGGCTCTGGTTCGGGATTCGTGTGGGATAAGGCGGGCCACATCGTGACGAATTATCACGTGGTGGCCAACGCGCGACGCCTTACGGTCACCCTGCAAGATCAGAAAGTATTCAATGCCGAGCTGGTGGGCGTCGAGCCGCGGCGAGATATTGCTGTGCTCAAGATCAGCGCGCCGCTTGACTCACTGACCGTCGTGAAGGTGCTCCCCAAAGCGCAGTTGCTTCAAGTCGGGCAGAAGGTGGTGGCGATAGGCAATCCATTTGGGCTGGACCACACACTGACGACGGGTGTGATCAGCGCGCTCGGGCGTGAGATGAAGGGGGCGGGTGGCGTTACGATCCCGGACATGGTTCAGACGGACGCGGCGATCAATCCCGGCAATTCCGGGGGGCCACTCTTGGACAGCTCTGGCCAGTTGATCGGGATGAATACGGCCATCTACTCGCCCAGCGGTGCCTCCGCTGGGATTGGCTTTGCTGTGCCCGTCAGTGCGGTCGCGAGAATTGTTCCTCAAATCATTCGCACCGGACGCGCCGAGCAGGTTGGCCTCGGGGTGCAGATCGATCCCAACGGCAGAATTGAGCGCCGAGTCGGTATTCGCGGCGTGGTAGTGCTGAATATTGTGAAGGGTGGCCCCGCTGAAAAAGCCGGGCTTCAAGGTATCCGCCAAACCGATGCGGGCCCCGAGCTGGGCGATGTTATCGTGAAGATCGCTGCAGCAGAGATCCAGACCTACGATGACCTCTACAACGAACTTGATCGCCACTCCGCAGGTGAGACCGTCGAGATCACCGTCCAACGTGGCGACCAACTCGTGACGCTGCGCTTGAAGCTGATTCTTCTGTCTTAGCTTCCGTAACTCTCAGCTCTCGGGCAGCTGGCCATTGTCGGCATCGCCTGGCTCAGCCTCGTCGCGGCGATTCAAGCGTTCGATGCGACCGTCCTTGGCTCGCTTGTAGACAAAGAGCGGAGCTGGGAGCGCCGCATCGGCTCCGGCATTCGCGGCAGCGTTCTTTCGAGGCTTTCGCTCTTTCGGCAGCCTCGGTGGCCTCGGAGCGCGAACTCGTGCTTCGGCGGGATCTCGTTTTGGTTTGCGGGGTGCTTTGGGCTTCTTGAACCCCACCACGGGATTAGCCCGGATCCGCTCCAACTCAGCCGCGATGGTCTGTCGGATGGTTTGATCCACCGCGCGCACTAAGTCTTCGACGAACGCGTCCATACAGGCGACGATCTCCTGCTGCTCGGGATTCATGGCTTTGCGTCTCGCATGAGAAGCGTGTCAGCGTCAAGTGTCACTCTGCCCGGGGTGAGGCCCCTGCCTGAAAATACTCCGCGTCGTACAGGCGCAGAAATCGATCAAATCCATCCTGGGCAACGCTTTCGTACACGCCCTTTACCGTGCCCTCCCCGCCGGCCAGGCTCGTAAAATCCGGTACCTTCCAGGACGACCCCTTAAACTCCAAGCTCTCCGCAACGTCCGGAATTGAAAAACTAGCTATAAATACCAAGCCAACGCCGACGAAGACTCCGCGTGGTTTCTTGCTAAGAAAGACCCCAGCGCCACCTACCACGTACTCAACCAGCAATGTGGGAACGGGAAATACAATAGGAGTCCCTTCGGTCTCTTCGACTGCTGGCCCGAGCGAGAACTTCAACACATCTTCAGGGAAGATCTGCTGCCACTTCTTGATCAAAGTCTCGCCCACCCTAGCTTCACGAGGCGCTGAACTCTTGGCGTCGAAATACTGAGATGGCAGCGACTCAGGGCCCATGTAGTACAGGCTCTTTTGCACCTGCCGATCAGCCAAGGTGAGGCTCGCGCGAAGTACCCTCCGAAAACGTACGAGAGCGTGAGCCGGAGAGTTCCTCGAGAAGTTCAGCAACCGACCGACGAGCGTCAGAAGCTTGGGCGAATACGTGGGCGACTGCTGGTATTTGGCCAAAATGCCGGCATAAAACTCAGCCTGCGCGCGCGCGTATTCAGGCGCGAACAGCTCCAGATGGACCGCAAATCGCTCCCTAAAAGCTCGCAGCGCTGACACCGAGCCGACTGCTTTGGCGCGCCGAAGCTCAGCAAGCAAAGCATTCTTCAACGCCGCACGGATCTCCGTCGCTATCCTGTTTCGCGGATGCTTAGCCGCAAACCCCGCAAGGTCGCTCACATTGCCCGAGCGCGCCGCCACCGCTAGCTCTGCTCGCGGCAAAAAACTTTCCACGACGACGGCCCGCTTACCGCCCCGCTCCAAATACATTTTGTAGCCTGAAGGAGTGTCGATGCGGCGCGCCTGATCAAAGAGGCGCTGTTCGCTGAGCGTGTTTCGGAACTCCCGCGAACCCCAACCAAGACCCGCGGACATCGGCAGCGCTACGACTAGCATGGCCACAAAGAATCGGCTTTGCGCCGGCTGTCGATGGGGTGTTTTAGGAGAAAACGGGTTCGAAAATCCAGTATCCCGCAAAGGATCGAGCGCGGCCAACTCACGATGATTCATCGCAGCGAGCAGTGACTCATAGACAAGCTTACCAGCCTGAACTGATGCGACGAGCTGCGTCGCCGCGTCCGCTTTGCCAACCTCAAACTGAAACTGCTCTTCTTTGAACTTGAGTGTTAGCAGCCCACCCACTACCTCTACCGACAGCAACTCATCCAGCGCGAAGACCCTGAAGCTTGGCGTAGAAGCATCCACCACACCAAACGGGAAGAGATAGTGCCCGGGTAAGTAGGGCAACAGCTGTGGGGCTTTGAAGCGCACGCGCGCCACGAGAAGGCCGAGGAACACGAGAAACACGAGCCCGCCGTAAACAGCGGACATCCAGGCAGGAGAAATCGCAAGCGGGCTATTGGGATCCGCAAAACCAATCGCTGCCGCTGCCAGGCCTCCGGCGAGCGCGAGACCACTGCCAAGAAGGGCAACCTGCCAACCGACGGCCACCCTCGCCTTGAAAAATACAGGCACGGGCTGCGAGAGGCCACGTGCCGAGTGGGTGAACCTATCCTGGACGGCGCGCGACGCTCGAAAAAACTCGATGGTTTTCATGCTTCAGCCCTCCGGTCCTGACGAATTTCTGCAGTGCCCATCAAGACTAGCTGGGCTTTAGGACGCTGGGCAACCCGACCCCAGCCGAGGCCGCAGCGCGCCCCGCTTCTTGGCCTCTACGCGAGCAATCGGTGCTCTTCCGCGTACCAGCGCGCGCGCCCAACATCCACGCCGGTTCGCTTGAGTGAGTCCTCGTATTCCGCGTCAATCTGTCGCCCTGTCGCAAGCTGATCCGCAAAACCCACGGAGACAGCAAGATGCAACGCTGTTCCCACCGTTGTAATCGGCGTGTGGTGCAGGAGTACCGCGTCAACCAAGTCGATAGGAAAGCCCCAGAGCGCCAATAGATAGGCCCCAACTTCACTGTGCGTTGTGCCAAACAGCTCATGCTCAACAGCATGCATGGTGCTCCCTCCGTCCGCGGTGGCGCGCAGCACTTCTGAATACATGGTTGGTACCCGCGAGGCCAAAACCAGCTTGCCGACATCATGAAAGAGGCCCGCCAAAAACGCTTCATCCGCGCGCTTCGGGCTATCGAAAAGGTTCCTCGCTACTTGAGCTACCGCAAGGCTATGGCTCTGAAGGCTTTCCAGAGAAAAGGTGCAGTGCAATGGCAGTCGGAAGCTCTGGAAGACTTTCGCGCTGAGGGCCAACGCCTTAACCGTTCCGAGGCCTACGTACATTACCGCGTCAGACACCTTGTGAATCTTACGCGGGAGTCCAAAGTATGCCGAGGTTGCGAGGCGTAGGATTGCCGCCGCGAGTGCAGGGTCACGCTCAATCACTTCCGACACAGCCTGCACTGAAACGTCCTCTCGCTCCAACAACCGGCGCAGCTCAAGCAAGGTCTTAGGTGGTGTGGGCAAAGCATCCCCTTGCCCGACAACTTTCCGCAACCACGGATCCACCACCAACTCGCGAATACGCCAGCACTGTCGCAGCTTGAGCAGCAACGTTTCATCCGAACCGTTGAGCAGGGTCTGGTGGGCGACAGAATTCACCGGGGCGGACTCCGGCAGAGTGCCAGGTTGAAGGAGCAGCAGTCGCATCACTTGGGCGTGACTCGCAGCCACACGGACAAGCAGTTCTTGACCCGAGCTATCTGCGAGCTTCTCCTGGGTCACCAGCGCGTCGATCACACCGAGCGCCAAAACTCGCACGGCACTATCTGCCGAGTCGGTTGTGACCACTTGGAACGAGGCATCGCGTTCGGCCAGGCGCTGCTTCAGGCCCCGGGCTCGCTCTCGGTCACTGTCGACGATTAGAATCTTCATTCCTACTCGCAAAGCTTGCAAACACACGAACGGCTCAGTTCTGCGTGGACTTAATGTTCGTCTCAACTTGGGAAAAGCGCGTTCAGACTGGCTCAAGCTCCCTACGGTTCTGGCCGTAGGTACCCTCAGCATGCCGCCCTCAGCTGTCGCCGGCGCCAAAGAGCGCATCTCTTCCGCCCACTTGGTCCCCGGTCTTCTGTGCAAACTCACTCTGAGTGGTAAGTTTCTCGACGTTCCTGAAGAACTCGGAGCGCGCCTTGGTGGCCGTGCGCAAGATTGGATGGGACGCGGGTTCGAGGAGTGTGTGGCCGACGACGAACGCGACGTCGTACTCGCTGAACTGCGCGAACTCTCACTCGGCACGCCCATAAGCTTCGACACGACGTGTGCCGGCGGTGGTGCAACCCGAGTCCTGCGTTGGTGGCTCGCACTCGACCCATTGGAAAAATCAATTTCAGCCGCCGCGCTCGATGTGACCGACGCACTCTCGCTCAAACATCGCATGGACCGCCAACGCGAAGTGGAGAAAGCAGAGTTGTTAGCTCAGCGAGATCTAAGTCAGCTAAATGCTCGCGTCTTCAATGCACCCGTGGGCATCTATCAGACCGACCGCCATGGCCGATTTGTGTTTGTGAACCGGCGCTGGCAAGACCTCACCGGGATGACAGAACAGGAATCCCTCGGCACCGGTTGGGCCCGTTCGGTGCACCCGGATGAACGCAACAAGGTGCTTGGGGCTTGGCAGAGCATCACCGATCAAGGCGAGGATTTTGCTCAGGAATTTCGAGTGTTGAGGCCGGACGGGACCCTGCGCTGGGTGGTCGCTGAGGCGAGCCCAATGCGGCAAGACGCCCAAATAACAGGCTATCTGGGTGTGGTCGCGGACGTGACGGAGCGCGTGCATGCACAGCGTGAAGCCGAGCAGAATAAGCTGTTTGTCGAACGCATCACCGAGTCCACCCCCTACGCGGTCTACCTCTATGATCTTGATCGACGCTCGTACCTCTACTCCAATCGCGGCATGGCCAAGATCCTCGGCTACCCGCCGGAAGAGACCGCACCCGACGTGGCGGCGCTTTTTCAAAGTATCATTCACCCGGAAGATCTGCCGCGTTTCCGCGACCATCTCGAACGGCTGCGCGACGCCCGGGACGGAACCATCGTTCCTTTCGAAGGTCGAGTTCAACACTATGAAGGCGAGTGGGTATGGCTTTTGTCCAGAGACACCGTCTTCAAGCGTGGCTCCGATGGGGGCGTTGTTCAGATCTTGGGCACAATCGAAGATACGACGCGACGCAAAGTTGCCCAAGAAGAGATCTCCGAGGCGAATCGGAAGCTGAAGAGCTGGGCCGAAGAGCTCGAAAGAAAGAACAAGGAAACCGAAATTTTGCAGGAAATGAGCGAGCTTTTGCAGACTTGCCGCGATGATGAAGAAGCCTTTCAAGTGATCGGTTGCATCATGCGTAAGCTCTTCCCGGGACAGCCCGGTGCACTCTCGATCCTTTCCCATTCACGCAAACGCCTAGAGCAGGTAGTAACCTGGGGTGGCGTCGTCGGCACACCCATCGCGCTGCGCCCCGTTTATTCACCAGAAGATTGCTGGGCGGTTCGCCGTGGGAATGCGCACCGTGTGGACGATCCAACGCTTGATCTCGTGTGCGCTCACGTCGATGCCGGACACAGTGGGCCGTACACCTGTGCGCCCATGATCGCCCGCGGAACACTGCTAGGAGTACTCCATGTCGCCCATCCGGATGAAACCGTTCACGCCGGACGGCCACTCATTCTTGCCGTTGCGGACGGCATCGAACTCGCGCTCGCCAACGTGAAGCTCCGGATGACGCTGCGCGACCAGGCCATTCGTGAGCCACTCACGGGCCTCTACAATCGACGATATATGGAAGAAGGCCTCGACCAGGCGATCTATCGCGCCAAGCGCCATAGCCAACCGCTCACGGTGGTGATGATCGACGTGGACCATTTCAAACGCTTCAACGACTCCTTCGGCCACGAAGCGGGCGACATATTGCTCCGCGAGCTGGGCCGCCTACTGAAGGTGCGCGTGCGACGCGAAGACATCGCTTGTCGTTTTGGCGGCGAAGAATTCACACTTATTCTACCAGAGTGTTCGATCGCCAACGCAACCGACCGCATGAAGAAGCTCGCTTTGGAGGTCAAGGCCTTGAAGCTGCATCACGATGGCAGGGCACTCGGACCCGTCACGCTCAGCGTGGGCGTTGCGGTGTTTCCGGAACACGGACAGACACCAGAACTCTTGCTCCGCCGGGCAGATGAAGCCCTGTATCAGGCGAAGCTCCAGGGTCGCGATCAAATCCGCATCGCTTACACCGATCCCAACTTGGCACCCTCGACGGATCCGCCGTCTGCCCGCAACCCGTCGCTCGTGGCTTGAATTCAGGTGATAGGCGAGGCTATCGGTGGCCGAGCCATTCGGTATGTAGGAAAGGCCCGTTGGGGTCGTCCTTACGCTGATAGGTATGAGCGCCAAAGGCATCACGCTGCGCCTGTGTCAGATTTTGAGGAAGCTCGGCCCTACGATAGCTATCGTAGTAGGCAAGGCTGGAAGCCATCCCTGGCACAGGAACGCCATGCAGCAGCGCTTGGCTGAGCACACTCCGCCACGGGGTCTGGCGGGTTGCTAACCAGTCAGCGAACTGCGGATCGATCAACAGATTCGGCAGCTCAGGGTTAACTTCATACGCTTTCATGATCGAATCCAGAAAGCGTGCGCGAATGATGCAGCCCCCCTTCCAAATACGCGCGATCTCGCGGAGATTGATGGCCCAACCATATTTTTTTGCGCCCGCGGCTATGAGCGCCATCCCTTGCGCATAGGCGCCAATCTTGGCCGCATAGAGGGCATCATGAACTGCACTCGCGAACTGACTCTTCTCGATCCCAACCGCATTCTGTGGGCCGCGGAGCAACGTACTCGCAGCGACCCGCTCCTCCTTCATGCTCGAGAGCACACGTGCGTCGATGGACGCCGCAATCGAGGGAATCGCGACCCCGAGCTCAAGCGCCACCTGTGCCGTCCAGCGGCCGGTGCCTTTTTGCCCGGCCTTATCCAAGACGGAATCCACGAGCGCCCCGCCCGTTTTAACGTCCTTGACTTTGAAGATTTTCGCCGAGATCTCTATCAAAAATGACTCCAACGGCCCGCGATTCCATTCCCCAAAAATGTCGCCGATCTGCGCCGCCGAAAGCCCCACCACACTCGACAGCAGGTCATACGCTTCGGCGATGAACTGCATGTCAGCATATTCGATGCCATTGTGAACCATCTTGACGAAGTGCCCGGCGCCATCCGCTCCACAATACGTCACGCACGCACCGGAGTCAGACTGTGCAGCAATCGCCTCAAAAACAGGCCGAACCGCCGCATACGCCTCGGGATCCCCCCCAGGCATCAGCGAAGGGCCGTGCCGAGCGCCATCCTCACCACCAGATACCCCAGCTCCCATGAATCGAAGGCCTGCTTCACGATACATGGCCTCGCGCCGACGCGTATCTTCGAACAGCGAATTGCCACCATCGATCACAATATCCCCCGACTCGAGCAGAGGCTTCAGCTGTTCAAGCACGATGTCTACGGGCTTACCCGCCTGAATCATCATCATGATCTTGCGTGGCTTCTCCAAGCTCTGCACCAGCTCCGCGAGCGAGGCTGTCGCGATCAAGCGCCCGCCGCTCTCTTTGACTGCGTCATCGGTCAGGTGTGGTTCTCGATTCCACACCGCGACGCGAAAACCATGATCTGCGATGTTCAGCGCAAGATTGCGCCCCATCACTGCCATCCCAATCATTCCGAATTGCCCAAGTGCTTGTGTCATGACATCCTCCGGGGGGAAAAATTCTGGAACCCGTGTTTGCACCAGGCTCGTTTTCAGCGCTGTTCTTTGAAATAGTTGATGAGCCCATTCGTGGAGCTGTCGTGCGAAGACACCGGCTCTGGCCCGAGAAGCTCCGGGAGAATAGCGTTCGCTAACTGCTTCCCAAGCTCCACGCCCCACTGATCGAAGCTGTTGACATTCCAGAGGATCCCCTGCGCGAAGATTTTGTGTTCGTACAAGGCGATGAGCCTGCCCAGTGTGCGCGGCGTGAGACGCGTGAATAGAAAGGAGTTGGTGGGCCGATTCCCGAGGAAGCTCTTGTGAACCGCCAGCGCCGTTTGCTGTTCCGGGCTCGCCCCGCCTTTGGCAAGCTCTGCACGGGCTTCCGCCTCCGTCTTACCTCGCATGAGCGCTTCTGTTTGAGCGAAAAAATTGGCCAATAGCTTGTTGTGGTGATCCGAAAGCGGATTCTGAGATTGCGCCGGAGCTAGAAAATCGGCGGGGATCAACCGTGTGCCTTGATGGATCAACTGGTAAAAAGCGTGTTGCCCATTGGTGCCTGGCTCGCCCCAGATCACGGGCCCGGTCTCATACTCCGTGATACGCGCACCTTCGCGATCGACGCCCTTGCCGTTGCTCTCCATATCCCCCTGTTGAAAGTACGCGGCAAAGCGGTGGAGATACTGATCGTAGGGCAAAATGGCGTGCGATTCGGCGCCCCAGAAGTTCGTGTACCAAACGCCCAAGAGCGCCATGATAACCGGGATGTTTTGGCGAAGTGGCGTGCTCCGAAAATGCACGTCTGCGTCGTTCGCACCGGCTAGAAGCTGTTCGAAGTGGTCCATCCCAAGCATGATGGCGATAGACAGTCCAATCGCCGACCACAAAGAGTAACGGCCACCCACCCAATCCCAAAACTCAAACATGTTTTCGGGATCGATGCCAAACCGCACCACTTCCTTCTGATTGGTGGAGAGCGCCACAAAGTGGTGGGCCACGGCGCGTTCATCCTTCAGATGCTCCAACAGCCAGGCCCGCGCTGAGTGCGCGTTCGTCAGCGTCTCTTGGGTCGTAAATGTTTTGGAGGCGACAAGAAACAAACACGTTTCCGGATTGAGCCGCTTCAGCGTCTCGGCCAAGTGCGTGCCGTCCACGTTCGAAACAAAGTGAGCATTCAAGCCGGGCTGCCAATAGGGCCGAAGCGCCTCCGTCACCATGAAGGGACCCAAATCCGAGCCTCCAATGCCGATATTCACGATGTCGGTGATACGGCGGCCGGTGAAGCCCTTGAAAGAACCCTCGCGCACGCCATCCGAGAAGCGTCGCATCTTTTGCAACACTCCCCGCACCTCGGGCATCACATCACACCCTTCAAACAAGAGCGGCGCCGGGCCCTGTTGCCGAAGCGCCACGTGCAGCACAGCACGCCCCTCCGTGACATTGATCTTTTCCCCTGAAAACATCTTTTCTATCCAAGCGGGGAGCTTGGCTTCCTCGGCTAACTGCACCAACAGCGCCAACGTCTCATCTGTGATTCGATTCTTGGAAAAATCAAACAAGATGTCTTCGAGGTGCAAGCTAAAACGCTCAAACCTACCAGGATCTGACTCGAATAAATCACGCAGGTGGCGTGTTGCCAAGCCCTCCTTGTGCTGTGTTAGCGCTGCAAAGCTGGGTGACGTTGTCAGTTTGAACATGGGCGTTTTTACCATAACTCTCGGCTACCAAAGATCCTTCTCGAGCATCGCCACTTGGTCCGCTTCCCGTGGCCCGACGGTGCCAGCCGCATAGCCGTGAATCGGCGGCGGATTCGCTAGGAGCTCAGCGAAAAAGCGCCAGGATTCCTCGACTTCCTCAGCATGCACAAACAGCGTTTGGTCACCGAGCAGCACATCCAACAGCAACGTTTCGTAAGCCTCAGGCATGTCGGAGAATGCATCCTTATATTTGAAGGAAAGCGGAATTCGTTTAAGATTTAAGCCAGGGCCAGGCACTTTGACATCAAAGTGGAGAGAGAAACCTTCATCCGGCTGCAACGTGATGAGAAGAACATCCGGAGTGTCGAGCTCCGCACCCATCGAACGAAACAGGCTCACGGGGACGTCGCGAAAGCGGACGGCTATTTGACTCACACGTTTTGGCAAGCGCTTGCCGGTTCGTAGGTAGAAGGGCACTCCCTGCCAGCGCCAATTGTCGATGCGGACTTCCATGGCCACAAAGGTTGGAGTCACTGAGCCTGGCAGGATCCCGTCCTCTTCCAAATACCCGATCACCGGGTGGCCGGCGATGGCACCGGCGGTGTATTGGCCAAGCACCACTTTCTCCAACTTGAGCGCCTGCAAACTGTGCAGCACCTTCACTTTCTCGAATCGAATCGCCTCCGCACGGAATGCGATGGGGATTTCCATCGCAAACAAGGCAAGGATCTGCATCAGGTGATTCTGAATCATGTCGCGGATCGCGCCGGCCCGATCATAATAGCGAGCCCGCGTGCCAACCCCGAGGTCTTCAGCCACCGTGATCTCAACGCTCTCCACCCGGTCCCGGTTCCACAGCGACTCAAAGATGGCGTTTGCGAAACGAAACACCAAAAGATTTTGAACGGTATCTTTCCCAAGATAATGATCGATGCGATAAATTTGGTTTTCATCGAAATGCCGATGCAGCATCGCGTTGAGCGCTCGCGCTGTCTCGAGGTCAGTTCCAAAGGGCTTCTCGACCACAATTCGCGTGTACCCCAGACTGCGATTCAACCCCGCGGCGCCGATTCCCTCCACGGTGTGCGCAAACACGTCGGGTGGTAAAGCCATGTAGAAGGCGCGATTCTGAACCGAAAATCCACGCGCTTCTTCAAGGCTCTGCAGGCGTGCAAAAAGATGCTGAAAGTCCGCTGGATTTGCACCACCTAGACACTGATAGAACACCTGCTCGGCGCAAAACTTCTCCGTTTGTTCCGCTGGCATCTGAGCCTCAAGCAGCGCTGCACGAACCAGCTGTCGATAGCTGATATCCGTGTGGGGATCGGGCGAAACACCGACTATGAGTGTCTTTTCGGTGTGGCCTGCATTCAGCAGATGAAGGAGTGCAGGTAATAACTTACGCCGGGCAAGATCGCCGGTACCACCAAAAATGACAAATAGACTTGGGTCGGCTACTCGTTGAGACACGATTTCCTCCTCGCAACGGCCAATCAACGCTCACTCGCGAGCGCCCATGGTCGCCCTCGGAGTTCTGCTCGTCAAGGCGGCCTGACCGCCAGCCAGGAGCGCTGCCCCAAGATACCAAGCTCAGCGGAAGATATCGTGATGGTGTCTGGCTGATAAAGATTCGAGGTGTTCCTGTGGAGGGGGCCGGATAAAGGGCTCTCAGAGCCGTTTTCGGCGAGAAACGTAGTTCGGCACGGCTCTGCTTCGACGGATTCCGAGCGCTCGAGCGGAGCATTTGCCAATTGACAAACAAGGGAGAGCTGTGTCAAACGCCTTCGCCATGAAACGGACGCCGCGTCAACCGCGGTTCAACGTCGAGCGTGCCTTCCAGCGTGCGGGTGACGCTTTTGTTGCAGACTTAAAGGTGCTTATACAGAAAGCCACCCATGAGGCCCTGCAACAGGCACTCTCTGAGGCGAAGGCGAGCTCCAAGCAGCAACTCTCGTTGCCGCTCGTCGTTGCGAAGGAGCTATCGCCCGAATCGCCTGTGGGTCTGAGCGAGGCGAAGGCGCCGAGTCCTTTGCCGGAGCCCGAACGGTTGAGCAAACGGGAGCAGGAGGCAGTGGATAAGCTTGCCGATCAAGTGCTCGACTACATCGAAGGCCGCCCGGGCGAACGGCTTGAGGAAATCAGCGCAGGCTTGGGAGTCTCGGCAAAAGACCTCACACTGCCCATGCGGCTCTTGGTCCGCGAGAATCACCTAAGGCTGGTTGGCGAGGAGCCTACAGCCGCTTATTACGCACGTTAGCCTCGAACGCGCAGCTTTCCTCGAGGATCCCCAAAGGAGCAGACGAATGGCAACCGATTTTGACAGCCAAATGAAGTCTCGAATCCAGGTATTCACCCAGGAGCTCACCGATCTGGTGCGCGAGGCAGCCATGGCGACGCTTCGTGATGCATTGGGTGAGTCACAGCCGCGACGCGGCAGACCCCGTACGGCAGCACCGCTCACGCTCTCACCGTTGCCACTCAAGGCCCGTCCTGAACGCGGCACTCGCGTTAAGCGCAGCCCCGAGGAGCTTCAAGGCCTGAGTAGTACGCTCCTTGAGTACGTGACAAACAATCCTGGCCAACGCATCGAGGCTATTGCGGCCGGTTTGGGCATCTCGACCAAAGAACTCAATTTGCCTGCAAAAAAGCTCCTCGCCGACAAGCAACTCAAGACCAAGGGGCACAAGCGTGCCACCGAGTACTTCGCAAAGTAAGCGAAGACCTCGGGTCAAGTGCCCGTGCCCGCGTTGGCGCAAACGCTAGCGAGTTCACCAACGCGTCTGGATCGTCGCGTGAAGGCCCTGCAAGCCAAGCGGGGAAAGGGTCGCCTGCCAGCCGGATCGCGCCTTTGAGGCAGACGCTTCGGCGCCCGAGGTGTCCCAAACGATGAGCGTGATCACCGTCGCGACGGCACCGACGCCGGCCCCCACAAAACCCGCAGTCGCAAGATCCCGAGCTTGCTTCGAATCTACTAAAGTCTGGCGGAATTCCGAGCACTTCGCGGCTGTTAACGCGTCTCCAGGCATACCGCAGACGCTGGCATCTTGAGGCGCGCTCATCGCTATTTCACTCAGCTCACGGTTTAGAGCTGCTGAGCGAGTATCGATCGAATTTTGGTTGAGGAGAAAACCAGCTCCGACACCCAGACCCGCTGCGGTGATCAGCACCTCGGATACGACAACAACTGTGCGAGCGATGCTCCCTCCATGCTTCCTAGGTTGAACCGGCGGGGGCTCGGGCAACGAAGGCGATTCCTCGGTGGTGAGCGACTCGCTCGTGGACACCTGGCGAACCCCTGCTTTGGGCTCTGGCTTAGCGATGTTGACCTGGATCTGCCGCCTCTCGCCTTCCACTAAGTCCACTTCGAACACAGCGCGCTGATGCCCCGCAGACTCCACCACAATCTTATGGCGTCCCGGATTCTGCGGGATGGGGTGCGCCAAAAGTGAACTTGCGAGCTTTCGCCCGTCGATCGTCAACGTAACGCCTGCATCCGATGCGAGCCCGACGACGTGCACAGTAGGAACGCGTTTTTTCAGCTCCTCTCGAGCCGTGGCCAGAAGCCTAGCAACGTCGGGCGCGGATTCCCCAGCGGCGATGAGCTCATCAGCCCTGTCATATTCAACGACGGCCTCAACTAAATGCCCCTGTTCAACCTCTGCGTTGGCCAAATGAAATCTAAGCCCCGGCGTATCCTTGATCGCGATGGCTTCGCGCAAGGTTTGGGCGGCTTCAGCCCAGCGCCCTCGTTCTTCGAGCGCGACAGCCTCTTTAAAAAGACGGCGGGCCACCGCGATTTCTGCTGACGACGGCTCAGCGCGCGCGGCGTGGCTGAGACACAACAAAAACAAGCAAAGCGCCTGTCCAAACCAGTTCTGAACCACAACTCTCATCTCCGCAATGTGACTCCCATAGCAAACCCACAAGCGCGGCGTCGCCTAAAAAGCCGCTCGAACAATAACCTCGGCGCCATGTGCCCTCCCGAGAAACGAAATTTCTGGCTGGGTGCGCGCCGGAGTCCACAAAAACCAGAGTGCCGTCGTTCCGAGCCCGAAGCCCGAGGCCGACGCCAGCGCGAAAAAGCTCACGCGTTCCTTCTTGGCCGCTGATTCTCGATGCGCCTCCAATTGAACACAGCTCGGCACGCCCATTTGGCCAAGGCAGCCGGCTGCACCCAAGTCCCGTTCAACGACACCGCGTTGCGAGCGAAACGCTGCATGCCCGTCAGCGGCCTTGAGCGCGAAAACCGTCCCGAGGCCAAGCCCTGCAAGTGTAATGGCGCTCCCTCCGATCAGCAGCGCCGTGCGCAGCGGTGGAGAGGGCAAAGCTTCGCTTCGCTTTGCACCGTACGTCAATTCGTTGGAGCCGTTGAGCGGCGTCACCCGCACAGGCATCCCGCCATTCGCGTTCGATGAGCGTGCGGGCTGGCTAACACCGCTAGACGGCGTTAGTTTAACGTTCATTTCATGTTGACTCCCTGCCTGAGCCACAAACTCAAAAACTTCGTCTGTGTAGCCGATTTTTGACACCACAAGCTGGGTCGAACCGGGGTTGAGCAAGATGCTTTCGGAAAGGGGCGTCGTGGCCACCTCTTCGCCGTTGACCGAAACCAGTGCTCCAGCCTGCTCAACCTTGAGCGCAACCTGTGCGAGCTGGCCTGCAACCTTGCTGAGGAGCTGACCGAACTTCGCTTCCGCTTGCCGCATCTCCGTTCGACTGCTCGCCGGGAAATTCTTGAGGCAATACCGGAGATGCCCGGCACCCTCACGCAGCTTCCCCATCTCAGATTCGGAACGCCCGAGGTTGCACGCGATATCGAAACTCGGACTCAAGCTGAAGGCACGCGCGTAAGCATCGTAGGCATCGAACGTATTGCCGGCCGCAAAGGCTTCATTTCCCTTCTGAAAGAGCTGTAACGCGCGCGCGCGGGCCTCCGCCGTCTGGGCTGGAACCGGCCGACAAACGGCCAATAAAGCCGCCATGCACCCGAACCAACCCATCAATCGCAAGCGGTTAAACGGCAGCCGTTGCCTGGGGTCGCGTGCTTCATTGTAGCCACACCTCACGCCGGCGCGTTCCTTCGTCAACAGTGTGCGGGGGACCCCTTGTACCCGAGTGCTCACTTTCATTCGGTGTCGAGTCACGGTGCGGTTGAACATGATCTAGCCCGGAGTTTACCTTACTGTTTTTTTGAGCCTCGGGCGGCGGTGGCCCACCAGCCTCGGCAGCCGCAGCCTTCGCGGAGGCCGGTCGGTGCTGTGTGGCTGACTTCGGTAAGTCTGCAGCCACTTGAGCGCCGATGCGTGGTGGCTTGGGCGGGAACGATGGAGTCGGCAGTGCCGACCCGTCCTTACCGGCTGAAATCGGGGAGACTTGAAGGCGCTGCCAGGCGAGCCAACCGCTCGCGATAACCAACAGACTGACCGGAAAGGCGAGACCCCAGCGTGGAATTCGCCGGCTGTGCGGCACGACCCTCGGAGGCGCAAACGGACTGGTGCGGCGTACCAGCAGCTTCTGCGTCAGCGCGCGGTGCGGATCGATTTCGGACGAAAGCTGGACAGGTTTGGTTTCGATCGTCCTATGCGCAGGAGAGACGGGAGGCGATGCCGGGGGATGGTACTCCTGCGATGATTCGCCGTTGCGCTCGTCAGTGCCCTCCTGGGTCGGCCTCCAGATATGTACCGGGGTGTCTTCCTCAAAGAAGCCACGAATCGTGGGACGCTGGCCCTTCTGGTCGGCACTCATCGGAAGCCGATGCTTAGCGCGCTTTGCGCGCGGACGGAACCGAGGTTGGGAGATGGTAGCTGAGGCACGGCAAAATCGGAGATCCCTGAGAATTCCAGCCGTTCCTGACGCCGGGCTGGTCAGGCGGGCACGCCGCGCCCTACAGTACTGAAGCAATGAGCGGTGATGGAGCGTTGCTGGCCCTATTGAAGTCGCTGATCTCGGCCGACTATGATGCGCTCTCCGCCTACCGCGCCGCCGTCGAGAGGCTGTCGAACGAAGGCGCTCGCTCAACCCTCCAAAGCTTCCTTGAGGATCACGAGCGACATGTCGTGGAGCTCAGCGCACTCATGACGTCGCTAGGCGGGCAGCCTCCAAGCCGGGGTGATTTCATGGGATTGGTTGCCAAGGGGCGCGTCTACTTTGGCAACGTGATCGGGGATCAGGGGATCTTGGCGGCAATGCGCTCGAACGAAGATGATTCCAATGAAGCCTATGAACACGCGCTAGAAACCAACGGGCTTCCGCGCGATATCCGGCGAATCCTGGAGGCAAACCTCGCTGACGAGCGCCGCCACCGCGGCTGGATCGACTATCGTGTGCGCGCGGGCCGGCCCAGTACGATGCCCCCGCCTGCCTATGGTTCCACCTAGCGGCTGCGTCAGCTACTTGAGAAGCATGCGCGGACCCCACACTCGGACCCGATTCTGTTCGACACGGCTGTGGCGTGGAGCTGTAACCGCACTGATGCTGCTCGTCGCAACCATGGCGCTCGCGTGCCGGCCAACGACTTGGCAGGAATTTCGGTCAAAAGACGGCAACTTCAAAGTGCTCTTGCCCGGAGCTCCCACCACCGAAGATCTCACCTCGCCGAGCAGCAAAGGGCCATTGACCGTGCATTTGGTCACAGTGCAAACGGGAAACCAGACCTACACCGTCGCCTACAACGACTATCCGCAATCGGTGGTCGACCACGCCACTCCTGACTCCATTTTGGATCTTGCCGTAGAGGGAGCACTGGGCGACGCGGGCAAGCTTGTCAGCTCTTCGACAATTTCACTGAACGCACACACAGGTCGCACCATTGAAGCAGCACTGCCCGAAGGGATCCGCTACCGAGCCAACTTCATCCTGGACCGTGCCCGCCTTTACCAGGTTTCAATCCTCGAATCCCCGGGCACGAAGCGCGAAGAAGACCAGGCGCGGTTCCTCGGGTCCTTCGAAATCGGACTTAAACCCTAGCGAAGCGACGCTCTAGGTCTAAGCATTCGCCTTTCCTAGTCGTTCTGTCGTGTTGAAGCGAATTCTGCACGAAGGAACCATGTCCGCCGAGCTCGTCGAAGAAAATGCCGCGGGTAACTCAACCCTCCCACCCGAGCTCCTTCAAGGAGCCTGGCGAGTCATTTCGCCTATCGGACGCGGCGACCTGGGGGAAGTCTTCGAGGTCGAGGATGTTAAGACTCAGCAGCGTGCGGTGATCAAGCTTTTCTATGCGCGCTACCTTCCAGAAGCGTGGCGCGGCCTTGAGCAGCTCGCTCGCGCAGCCGCACAACTCCCTTCGCAAGTTTGCGTCCGCCCCCTTTCGTTTGGCTATGAGTCTTCCGTTCAGCGACGCTACGTTCTTTCTGAAAAGGTCGAAATTCCGTCCCTTTTTCAGTTAGTTCGCGATGGTGGCAGCCTCAGCCCGAAGGTCGTCACCCAGCTGCTTCAACGTTTAGCTTCCGGCTTGGAGGTGGCTCACGCCTCAGGGATGGTTCACCGAAACCTAAAGCCGACTAACGTTTTCTTTAACCCAGAGACGCGCGCCGTCAAAGTCAGCGACTTTGGGACCTCCGCCCTACAATGCTCAACCCCGGTGTACTCGGGCTGGGCCATGACGCCGAGATGGGCGGCTCCCGAGGGCATCGATGCCAAACAGGCCTCCTCTCCGAGCATGGACGTCTACGTTCTAGGCCTGCTCGCCTTCTTTGCGCTCACCGGTGGCTCGCCGTTCCGAAGCTTCGGCACCGGCTCCGTGAACCTGACGGCGCTCCGCTCCGAGCTGGCTCACCCCTTCGGCTCCATGGCGCAACGGTCTGGCGAACTCGGTTACAGATTCTCATCCGATCTCAACGCGTGGTTCGAGACCTCGCTCGCCTCCAAGCCCGAAGCTCGCTTTGAAAGCGTGCTCGACCAAGCCAGCGCATTTGCGAGTATGAATCCTACGGTTGCCCGAGTTGCCGCTCATCCCGCGAAAAAACCCGAGCCTGCACTCCCAACCCGAAGGCCAGCGCCCAGTCGCCCCCCAGCGCGCATCCTCCCAGAGCCCAGGCCAAGCCCGCGGAACGCTCCAAGCTCTGTCATTCCGCCTTCCGTCTTTGATATGCCGGAACGAGCTGTCGCACTCGTGAGTGCACAACCCCTGCTGCTGATGCCTTCGCTTTCGCCACCAGCTCCGCCATCCACCAACACCACACCCAATCCGCCGCCCCAGCTTCCCTGCGGCTACCCTGACACATCGGTAGCACGCCCAGTATGGGAAAATCCGCTCGTGTTCCTAGTCGTGGCTGGAGGGCTGCTGTCGATCTGCGGAGTTGCGGTCATGGTTTGGCTGTTGGTGCTGAAGCAAGCAGAGCCCGAGCCTGCTCGCACACCGCCAGTGCGCAAGCTCGCCGCCCAGCCGCTCAGTCCACAACCGAAAGCACCCATCGAGTCCGCAGCGCACGTCGAGCGGCAATCCGCCTCCGTGCTGCCCGCGAGTGAAGCATCCGGAACGGTTCGCTTTCGCTGTGAGCCGAAGGGGTGCGATTCTGTGTACTGCGATGGCAAGCCGATTGCGGTAACAGATGACCCGGTGGCGCTGTCAGTTGGGACGCACACCTGCAAAGCAATGAAGACTGGCTTTCGGACCTCTTCGCAGCGATTCACGCTCGGTCCTGAGGCAATCGAGAGGGTATTCGTTCAACTCGGGGGCAAGAACAAAGCATCCAAACCAGCTCACCCACCACCACAAAAGGCAGCGGCAAAAAGGGCGCGGCAATTCCCTTCGGCTCCCTAGCACCACGGGTGGCTAGCACGCATCAAGCTTCTACTTGTGCCAGCGTTCACGCAAATAGGGCAACAACGTATCGCCAAAAGCATGCAACTGATCAGCGTGAGCCTGCTTGTCGTTCCCCGAAAATCCTAAGATATGGAACGCACCATAATCCGCCTTGGATGTGAGCCGCATGTCCGGGCGCGGACCGGGCACATTCTCTGGCTTGGGCTCAATTCCAGCGCGCTCAAGCAGATATTCGGCAGTTTCGGTGGTGCTTCCGTACTCCAGAGTGCTGATCGCGGTGTGTGTGATGGCGAGCAATCTCTCGCCATTCTTCGCCAGCTCTGCGAACATCGCAAACGGCTCTAGCTTGATTGGATCGAGATTGCGCTGCTGCTGCGGACCTACGAGCCCAGTGTGCAAACCATCAGCAAGCAACACGGCATCGACCCGTTCAGCCTGCCCACTTCGCTCAAGGATCCGCCAGACGGCGCCATAACCCGCACTCCAGGCGCTCAGTGCTATCCGCTTGGGCTCGCGCGCTTGTGGGCAGAGCTTCCGTAGATTTCGACTCACATCGGTAACGAAAGTCGGGAAGGAGCCAGGTGCTGCGAACGCCTGGTCGTAAACACCAGAACCGATCCCCAAGTTAACAATCGCCAGCGCCGAATCCAGACCGGAACGCACCACGGCAGCCTCCAGCGCTTCTGGAGCGCCATGAAAATGGAGCACGAGATCGTACGAGCCGTTCACGGACAAGCAGCCCGTCGGGACGCTGATCACGCGCCCGTGCTGAACTATCCGCCTGGGCTCTCCTTCACCCGGCTGCGCTACACGCAGCGTTCGCAACGGCGGCGGGATATCGCTCCGTGTTGGAACCTGTGCCGCAGCATGCGCACGATGCACGCTCACAACATCATCTCGGCCCAACGCCGAGAGCAGAAAGCTCAAGAGCGCTAGGGCAATGATCATGGCAGGCCATTTCATGCGAGCGCGAGACTGCCACGTGACTCTGACCATGCCCACCCCCGTCACACCACCAGCAGGTCCAACATGGCCAGCATCCCCAGGCAAACAGCAGCCACAACACAAACAAACAGTGTGGCTAAACCGACAACTCGTCTGCGCTCGCTTCGCAAGAAGCTCTCGACGGGATCCCCATCCGCAGACATCTGCGCCAGCGCCGCCAGCAGCGACTCCCGGTTCTCACTATTGGGGCAGGCTTCAATCCGACCCGGCAACTCGTTAGCTTTGGACTGCAGAGCCACCAGTGCGCGTAGATCGGCCCCGCTCGTGAGCTGCGAAATGTCGCTCCAACTATTGCTCTCTGGGTCACGGAGCCAACTCCGATGCAGTGACGTGCCGGTGATGTCCTCGGCTGAGCCTTGGTCCAGAAGCCAGAGCGCCAGCGCCTCGCCGAAGGTTCGCAAGGTTGGCCAGCGTTCGGTCTTGTCCTTTCGGAGTCCCTTGGCCAAGATTTGCCAAAGCCTAGAATCCACGGTGCCGGACTCCGCCAAACTCGGAACGTCATCCTCGATAATGGATCGCAACAAAGACAGGTAGTTGTCACCATTGAAGGGGAGTCGACCGGCGACCACTTCGTAGACCATCACGCTGAAGCTCCAGGTGTCGCTCGCTGCATCTACTGGTTCTCCGCGCGCTTGCTCGGGCGACATGTAGTCGGGAGTTCCGAGTAACGCTCCCGCCAACGTGACGCGTGTGGGGCTGTCGTCCATCCGGGCAATGCCGAAATCGAGCAGCTTCGGCTGAATGCCGACTTCTTTGTCTTTGGCCAGAAAGACATTCTCTGGTTTCACGTCGCGGTGAATGATTCCGTTCTCGTGCGCCGTCGCGAGCGCATGCGCGATCGGGAGCAACAACTGAATCGCTTGCTTCGCTTCTAGGCGCCCCTCGCGCACCATCAGCTCAGCCAAATCCTCCCCACTCAGGAGCTCCATCGCAAGAAACGGATCTCCGAGCCGCGTTCGACCAAAGTCCGTCACCCGCACAATCGCCGCGTGGTCCAGGCGGGCTGCCGATCGCGCTTCGCTCAACAAGCGGTCAGCCATCTCCTTGACGTGGGCCTGCCCAATATTGATAAGCTTGATGCCGACCTGAACGTCGAGCACCCTGTTGTGCGCGACCCAAACGGTGCCCATGCCGCCCTGATCCAGAGGGCGAACCAGGACGTATTTGTCCGCGATCAGTTCCCCTGCGCGGTAGTGCTCAGGCAACGGAGGGCTGTCCGCGGACTGGCGCTCTGCCGAGGCGGGCCCAAGCCTTACCGCGCTACTATCGGTTGGATTAGACGATTCAACTACCGAACCCATGCACAGACTTCCAGCTTCTTGAACGGCGCTTGGTGCGCTCGCAGCAGCCAAAAAGCATACAGGAACACAATGCCAGGCGTGCGAAAGTGCGGCCGGAGCGGCTTGGCTGCAGCTATTTAGGTGAGATAGCTGCCGACACGAGAGCCGATGCCGTTACTTTGGCGTCGCCATCCCACGCAGGCGCTCATCGCGCTCAAGGTACCCTTTGGAGAACACAACAACAGGCGCATTCGGTGCGCCGCTCACCAATGCGTCAAACCCCGCCAACTCTCCAGCGGTCAGCGTGCAGTGAGTTCTTGGGATCGAACGACCGTCGAGAGCAGGAACTTGCCAGGTTGCCACGATGGTGTGCTCCCCAAGATCTGAACACGAAATAGCGAGGGGCGGAGTGATCGTGAATTCCTGAGCCTCGCGCAGCTCATCCCAATAGCGGAACCTCAGCGCGTACTTCGCGCTAATGGCTCGACTCGCTGAGCACCAGCGCTCGTTTTCCTTTTCAGGGTGCAGCGGCGCTTCGCACAGAATGGCCGCTGAAGCCTTTGCTATGTCGGACTTGTTGCTCACCACGAACTGCTTCAGCACGGAGAGCAACTGGTCGGTGTCGGCTTTTGCTTGCTGCTGCTCCTGAGCGCGCGCCCGGCTTGCTGCTTCCTTGGCGACAACCTCCTTGTCAAGCGTCGCCAACATCCCCGCGTCTTCGCAGTGTGTGTAGGAGTACTCGCGCCATTTCCGCGCCAGCTCAAAGTCTTCGCTGTCCAACGCCTGCCGAGCTACTTTCAAACTGTCCTGGCATTTTTCTGGGCTCTTCTTGTTGCAACCGCCCAAAGCCAGCAGAGCCACACCCGTGGCAGCCCATGCAACAGTGGAACGAAACGATGGAACCGGCGGCGCACTTTTCATCACCCTGTCGGTCTATCGAAAGCACACGCCGTGAGCAAGCAGGAGCGCGCGAAAAGCCACTGGGTCATCTGGCCGAAAGGGGCCCCAAACCTTTTTCGATCCGCGACGTGGAATGTTCGCTAAACTGGTGAGAACTGTGGAACGCCGGAACGCAACTCGCCACGATCTTTGGATTCCCGTAACCGTTGATGGGTTGCGCGAGGGCATAGCTGTTACGCACAACGCCAGCGAGAATGGCCTGCTGATCGTCGCGGCGAGCCAAGTGCAGATTGGAGCTCGTGTCACGGTAACACTGCGTAACGTGCCCGGGCTGACGCCCAATCCTCTGGTGGTGTCGGGATGCGTGGTGCGTACCGGTCCCAACACTGATGACCCCGAGGGCCTATGGCCGTTTGCGATGGCAGTGGAACTTGACACCACCTTGCCCGATCTGGAAAAACTGGTGCAGTCGGTTGCAGCGGCTGGAGACGAGTCTCGTTGAGCGGTTGTTGTTGAGGAGTGCAAGACTCCTGGCCAATTAGAAGGCCTTGTAAAGCCGCGTGGGGCGAAGATAGCCTGGCCACCCACTTAGGACAAAGGGCTACCACATGATGATTGATCGGATATTGCTTGGCACCGGCTCCGGTGTCCTCCTCCTCTCCACCGCATGCGCGTCGGCACCGCCACCTGCCGCACAACTCACGCAATCGAAGAGCGCTCTCAGTGCGGCTGAAGCCGTAGGCGCCAGCGGAATACCGAGGGCAGCCTTGCATCTTAAGATGTCAAAAGATCAAATTGAAACGGCAGAGGCGCTGATCGCAGATGGCGAGATGAGTCAAGCGGAGCTCGTGCTCAAGCGCGCTGAGGCCGACGCCGAGCTCGCGCTTTTTCTGGCGCGGGATGACAGCACGCGGGCACAAGCTGTCGCGGCTAAGAAAAAACTAGAGAAGCTAAGGAACGAGCAGTGAAGGGACGGAAAATTTCAATGAAGCCAACGCTAACTTTCAGTGGTTTGTGCAAAATCCTCGCATTCGGGAGCCTCTTGTCCGCATGCGGCGCCGCCACGCCCAGCCAAGAGCTCATGGACGCCCGCCACGCGTACGACGAGGCCAGGCAAAGCAACGCATCCACCCTCGTCCCTGACCAACTTCTGAACGCGCGCCAAGCGCTGGAATTGGCTGAGCGTGCCCACGACGACGACGCTCAATCCTTCAATGAAAAGAGCCTTGCTTACATTGCCAATAGAAAAGCTGCACTCGCGATGGCAAAGGCTGAAATGGTAGCTGCGCAACGCGAAATTCTAGCGCTCGACGAAGCGTACAAGGATCTCCAGGATAAGCTTCGCACCACTGCCCAGAAACGCGCGGCCGACACTGACCTTTCCCTCCGCGAGAAACAAGAAGCGCTGAAGCGGGCCAATCAGGAGTTAGCCGAAAAGGGCACCAAATTGAGCGACCAAGAAGCAGAGTTGAAGAAGCGCCAAGCGGAAATCGAAGCCAAGAGCAAACAGCTCGCGCTGACCGCAAGCGACCTTGAGAAAGAGAAGGCGGCCAGGCTGGACGCCGAGAAACGCGCAGCCGAGGCGCTCGCGAATCTGAAAGAGATCGCCAAGATTAAGGAAGAACAGCGCGGGCTGGTGATAACGCTCGAAGGTGCAGTGCTATTTACAACAGGAAAGACGACACTCTTACCGATCGCTCAGAACAAGCTCAGCCAAGTCGCCGCGGTTTTGAAACAGCAAAACGACAACAAACGCATCGTCGTCGAGGGGCACACGGATTCTGTAGGCTCTGACCAGAACAACCTGAAGCTGTCGCAGGGGCGCGCCGACAGCGTTCGGGAGTATCTTGTGAGCCAAGGTATCGACCCGAAGAAGATCACCGCACTTGGGAAAGGCGAATCGACGCCTGTTGCAGAAAATACTACGGCTGAAGGCCGCGCGAACAACCGTCGGGTCGAAATTGTAATCAACTAGTGGCAACAGCGTGAGTCTAGAGAGCCCCCAAGCAAGCGCAAACGAGAGCGGGCTCCGTGAAGCGCTGCGCATTCCGCTCAGTATTTGGCTCTGGGCGGAGATTGTCGTGGTCTCGATTGCAGCGTTCTTCCTGGCGGGGCTTGCGCTGCTCGTGTGCTATCCGTTCGATAGGCGGCGAGCAGTTGCTGGAAATATTGTGCGCTTGGCGTGCGTCACGGCAGTGAAACTAAACCCCATGTGGAGGTTTGAGGTCCGCGGACAGCTACCAACCCACTTCGCTCGTAAGACGGTGCTGATGAGCAACCATTGCTCACACACCGATCCATTCTTGATTTGCCATCTCCCAGTCACGATGCGTTGGCTAGCGAAGGCGAGCCTGTTCAAGATCCCTTTTCTCGGTTGGGCGATGTGGGCCGTTGGCGATATCCCCGTTCGACGCGGCGATCCCAACAGCGCGCGCGAGGCCATGTCGCGCTGCGCGTACTGGCTGAGCCAGGAGGTGGCGGTGGCCGCGTTCCCCGAGGGCACCCGCTCAGCATCGGGAGAGCTGCTGCCTTTTAAGGACGGCGCCTTTAGGCTGGCCATTGAGACGGGTGCCGACATCTTACCCTTGGCGGTGACAGGTACCCACACCGCACTCAGGAAGCACGACTGGAGGGCCGGTTATTCGCGGGGCTGGCTTAACATTGGAACAACCATTTCAACCGCAGGAATGTCCATTGAGGATCTGCCTCATCTGCGCGACCAGGTGCGTGAGCAAATCATCAGACTGCGGGCTGAACTGATTTCGGGAGACCCAGCGCAACCTTCACTAAGTGACGGGAGGCCCCTTTACTGATCGCCGGCTCGTGTCGCTTCGAAGCTGTGAGGTGGCCCTATAATCAGCTCTCCGGCGGATGTGCTATGAAAGCGATTGGTTGCGGCCTGCTTGTGTTCTCTGTCGCGTTGAGCACTTCACGTGCCATGGCGGAAGAAGCGCGCTCAGCCGATGTTGGTGACAGTTGGTCGGCTCTACCCGGTTTGCATCGTGCACCCTTGATGGCGTTGTCCGAACCGCGATTGAGTGTGGCCTTCACAGCTGGCTACGGGCTCACGCTGGTGGACGATGGCAGTCATCATCGATTGCTTGCTTTGCCAGCGGTTGGGTTGGTAGCTGCGCCCTGGCTTGAATTCGCCTTGCTCGCAGACACCCGTTACGACATTCACCCGGGTGGGGACACCGGGTTCATTTCGGATCCGAAAGCTGTCGCCAAGGTTGGCGCGGAAGTAGCACGCAACATTCAACTCGGGGGACAGCTCGGCGTGTGGTTCCCTGGCACCGAGAAGCCTGGGGACACTTTCCAAGCGGCTTCACCGGAGCTTTCTTTGTTTGGTGCTTGGACTGGGAAGCCCCTCGTTTTCTCCGCATACGCTGGTTATCGACTCAATCAAAGCAAAAACGCCGGCCGAAACGCGCCGCGCCTGAGCCAGGGGGACCGTTTGGCCCTGGGCCTCAGCGATTTCAACGAACTTTTGGCGGGAGCCGGCGGCGCCTACGTTGTTGGGCCTTGGGTCGTGCTCGGTGAAGTCAGTGCGGAAGTGCCCATGGGAAGTGGGGCTCCAGGCCTCACCGAGTCGCCGCTCAGGGCGTCCGGGGGCATCCGCTATCGAGCTTCTGCGCAGCTCGAGTTCGAAGGACTGCTCGACGCCTCATTGAGCACACCTCCACCCGTGGGGCCCACTCGGCCACTCGTACCTGTCGAGCCGAGAATTACAGGCCTATTGGGGATTCGATACCGTTTCGTGCCCGATCCCCCGTATGTCCCTCCGGCAACGCCAGCGCCCAAGAAGCCGATAGCCGAACCCGAACCGAAGGTCGCCGTCACAACAAGCATCACGCTCGTCCTCCATGGTCGCGACGGACAGGTCATCACCGACGCCAAAGTGCAGCTATCCACACCCAAGGGAGACCTCCCCATTGAGCCGGATGAAGAAGGCGCGTTTCTCATGAAGGATATCGAGGTCGGCAGCGTGACCCTCAAGGTAACGGCTGCCGGTTATGTCCCAATCTCCAAAACGCTTGCCCTCACTCGAGACCCTGTAAAGCTTGAGCTCAACCTTGAGCGATCGTTGACCGGACAGGTGCGTGGTTTGGTGCGCTCCTTCGGAGGCGCGGCAGTAAAGGCTCGAATCAGTATTCAGCCGGGAAACCTGGAAATGAGTTCGGACACCGATGGCGCCTTTGAGCTGGATGTGGCGCCCGGCACTTACCAAGTGACTATCGACGCTCCCGGTTTCCTCGTTCAGAAGAAGAAGGTCGTCGTCGAGAAAGATGGCGTTGTCGTGATGAACGCCGATCTCGTCAAGAAATAGCCTTTGCAGGCTTCGGCCCTCCAACCGAACAACTGCCTGGCCTCGTGCTCGCAGAGTGATGTCTTACCTGCACTCACCCTGCAGTCCGCAACTCCGCTTGCGCTCCGAATCCGACATTTACTGAAGGTACTTCCGAATCCATTTTTCGGGTACCACCTCTTCGGTGCCCAGAAAGAGTGCGCTAGCATGCTTGATCAGGCAGTCCGCAATCTTTTCCCATGCTCGATGTCCAGCTCCCCCAACGTCGCCCGTTCAAGCGGCAAGTGCGAGAACGCAAGCGCAGCGGACGTGCTCAGCTCACTAGACCCATTCACAGTGCTCAGCTGCTGTTCGCCCTGCTCGCCGCAGTCGTGTGCGCGCTAGGCTGTGCCGGCGCATGCGGAAGCCCCTTGGCAACGCTCAAGGATTCCCAAGGTCAGGTCAGTCGCGATTTTTCAACGCACTTGAACGCGTGGGAGATCGCAAACGTCGGCGCCACTTTCAAAGTGGGCGATGGCGTGCGAACGGGAGGTAAGTCGGGGGCGTTGCTCGCGCTCGAAGACGGCAGCGAGGCTGGCCTCAAGAGCAACACTCTGGTGCGGTTCCTCGACACGCCACCCCAATCGTCACAACAAGGCATCGACGTCGTGACAGGTGAAGCAACGCTCACCACCGGAACCAAGGATTTAAGCCTTTTAACCAGCGTTGGTCTCGCTCTCATCGAAGCCGGTTCCAAGGTCACGCTGCGCCGCGCAGACGACGCGGTGCGTTTCGAGGTTAACGTCGGAATCGCTCGCTTCGAAACGAAAGCGGGCCCTGTCGAAGTCAAAGCTGGGCAAGGCGTTGAAATTGGCATCGGACAAGCTGTTCTTGAGCGCTTCGCGCTCACCCAGGAAACTCCCGAGGCTGGAACGAAAGCTACGCCCGCACCACCCAAGGTTGCCGAAGATGCCACAGAAAGCGGCGAGATAGGTCTGAATCTTGTGGGCACCGGGGCGCGACTCAAGGAGCCGGGTGCGAGTGACTGGACTTCTCTGAAGGCTGGTTCCCACCCCCTGAAGCCCGGCTCTTCGCTGAATCTGCCGCGGAACACCACGGCCACAGTCACCCGCGGAAAGCGCCAAGTCGTGCTCCGTGGGCAGGGCCAGTTCCTGATCGCGAATGAAGGTTCTGCCTTCATTCAAACCGAGTCCGGTGTTGTCTCAGTGTCTGCCGGAAGCGGGGCCGTCTCGATCAGTGTGCCGGGTGGCACGATCACCACAATGCTTGGGGGGCTCTCGGACCTCACCGTGAGGCGAGATGCAACGGCGGTCAGCGTTCGAGTCGGCGAAGTCGAGATCAAAACAGCTTCCGGGGTCGAAACGCTCCGCGGCGGCGAAGAGGCGAAACTCTCCGCCACGGGGGAAGTGGACGTCGGCGGCCGTGGGCCGGGCTACGCAGACCTTGTGCTTACCGCAGGCGATTCGATAGCGATCCACGACCCGTCACCGCCCACCGCGATTGGCATTAGGTTCGGAGATCGCTGCAAACAGGGTGGGGTCGTCCAATTGATGCGTGGCACTTCGGGGGTGGCTGCGAGTTCGCGCAGCGAAACGGGCGTCGCAAATATTCTGATCCCGGTTGGAATGCATGCCTACCGCCTCCGCTGTTTGGGGCCTGAAGGGCTTGAAGAAAAGGCTGCGACGAGCGGCAGAGTGTCCGTTCGACGCAATTCGGGCACAAGCCAGCTTCCCACCAGTGCCCCACGCACTCAAGTTGAAACGGACGGCCGCAAGTACACTGTGCTCTACCAAAACCTGCTCCCCCAAATTGCCGTTCGCTGGAAGAACGCTCCGGAAGCCAAGGGCTACAAGCTAACCCTTCAAGGCGCTAGCAAGACGCAGGGCTTCACCACGTCGACGCCAAACTATTTCTTCGCTTCGGGCTCGCTTCCCGAAGGCAGCCATCAGTTGGTGTTTGAGGCGGGCACGCGGCGCTCGCGCACCACTACGGTCACGATCAGCTTCGACAACGCTGCCCCCACGGCGCGCATCACCTCCCCCCAGGATCGCAGCTTCGCTGCGGGGGCGAGCGTTGAGGTGTCAGGTGTCGCGCTTCCGGGTTGGACGGTTGCCGTGGGCGGGCAAGCACTCAACATGGATAGCCAAAATCGATTCTCCGGTACCGTGACAACACCGGGGGACCTCCACGCCTTCGCCATTCGCTTTGCACACCCTTCGCGTGGAGTGCAGTACTACCTTCGGAGGTCTGCGCAATGACGACCAGCGCGCCACCCCAACAAGACGAGCTGCTCGGCCAGCTTGTCATGGGGCGCTACCGGATCGTGCGACCTCTTGGGCGCGGCGGCATGGGAGTTGTGTACCTTGCCCGGTTGGAGGGAGCGGCGGGGTTTTCAAGACCTGTCGTGATCAAGCGCATCGTTCCGGATCTCACGGGCGACACGACCATGTCCCAGCTATTCGTGCGCGAAGCCCGCATCCTATCGAACCTCCAGAACGCGGGCATCGTGAATGTGGTCGATTTTGGCGAGGAAAATCATGCCTATGTGATGGTTCTCGAATATGTGCACGGCTACAACTTGGGGCAGTGGCACCGGTACGTACGGCAAACCCGAGGCCAGCTGCCGACCACCCACGCGAACCACATCATCATCAAGACGCTGGAAGCCCTGCACTTTGCGCACACTTATCGCCGACCTGATGGCTCGCAACTACGGATTATCCACCGCGACGTTTCCCCTTCAAACATCTTGCTCGACCTGCGCGGGGCGGTGAAGCTTCATGATTTTGGGATCGCTCGCACAGAAGACGCCAACGAGTTTAAAACAACCGACGGCACATTTAAGGGCAAGCTAGCTTTCACACCGCCCGAGATTTTTTCAGGCGAACCCGCCTCCCCCCAGAGCGATCTCTACGCTTGCGGGGTTGTGCTCTATCAATTGCTCACATCACAGAATCCCTTTCGAGCCAAAGAAATGGGTGAAACGGTGAGCAAAGTTCTCACCTACGTGCCACCCCCCATTTCAGCCTACCGCGACGACGTCCCCGATGGGCTGGATGAGCTGGTTGCGCGTTCGCTCGCCAAGAAGCGCGAAGATCGCTTTTCAAGCGCCGCAGAATTCGCTGACGCGCTCCGTGCTCTGAATCCCCAAAAAGAAGACGACATCATTCAGGAGCTGGGGCAATGCTTTGCGAAAGACTTCGCCGCCATGCCCGATGCCACGCACGTGGATTCGCTGGAGGCTCGCGACAGTTCGTGGCGTGAAGCGCAGGATGTTTTGCCGCCCTCGTCGCGGCTCCCCCTGAGCTCATGGCCACCTGGAACCGGCGAATTGGCCGTGCTGGAGCATACTCAACGCGACCGCACGGCACGGACAGTCAAACCGAACCTCGCGGTGCCAACGCTGCCCGTCCAGGAGCTCGCAGAACCCGCTCGACGCAGCATGCCCAAAGCCATGGTGGCCGCTGTTGGGGCTGCCCTCATCTTGGCACTCGGAGCACTTGTCGTTTCACTCCTGAGGGCCCCTGCGACCGAAAAGCCACCGCGTTTTCTGGTCGTGGAGACGCCTCACAGCGCGCCCACGCAAGAGCCCGCGCCCACTCAAGCTGAGGCTCTGAACCCGCCCACAGACTCCGCGCCCGCGCCCACCCCGAGCCCCCCAGCAGTTTCTGCCCATCCGCCGGAGCCCAAGCTCACGAGGCCCAACGCTAGCCCCTCCGACGGCAAACCCGATCCCAGAAAGCTATCGCGCACATTTGCGGCCCACCAGGGCAAGGTTCAAGGATGCTTCAGGCAGCACGCCGCAAACGTCACAGGGCAACCACAAGTTAGCATTCGGTTTAAGGTGAGTACCGGTGGCCAAGTCCAAAGCGCTGATGTGATCCCCGCAGGCCTCGCTACCACACCACTCGGGCAGTGCATCTTGAACGTCGCACGTGGCGTTCAGTTTGGCCCGCAGAGCGAAGCGATCGTATTTGCGATTCCGATCACCGCTCGCCGGGTTGAATCGCCTTAATCGCCTTCAGGCTGCGAATCCCCGTTCTTTTTGGCCTTCTTTTCGAGATCCGGCACCACGCGCGTCACGCGTTTGTGCACCAATTCCTTGACCAGCCGCCACAGGCTTTTTTCATCCCCACACTCGGCTAACAGCCCAAGCGGAACCTGAAAGCCACCCATGTCGGCCCGGCCGCCACCGTACGGTCGCCCATGCCCATCATCGCCGAAGGCATTCAGCATGAAGGCCGCCGGATCCACGCTGGCACTGCTGGTGCGCAGAGAGCCGTCGATGCGATCCTCGACAATCCCGTACACGAGCACGGTATCAATATCTTCGCGCCGCAAAATAAAATCAGCAGCCGTCGGAATCGCGTCGCGGTTCACCGCGGAGACTCGGCCCACGCCCGCCAGCGCAAAATCCCGCACCACTTCGAGATCCTCAAGCGCGCGCCCCACCGCGTCCATGGCCTCGGCAGACAGCGTGCGTCGACCGATGCGGCTCAGAGTTTCGTTGTCACAAAAGGGCTTAAGATAGGCTGCGGCGCGATGATCCGCTGCTGTTGCGAAGCCAAAATCATCGGTGTCCGTTTGGATGCCAAAGAACATCGCAGTCGCGACGGTAGCGTCCTCAATGCCGCCGTTAACGAGCGGGGAAAGGCCAGCTTCAGCATACTCGGAGTAAATGGTGCAGGTTGCACCCACGTCGTGCCGAATGTCGACAAACGGCGCCTTCGGAACCGCCGCCGGCCGATGATGATCCACAACGGTGAGCAGCTGCAGACCGTCAGGCAGCTTGAGCGAAGCCTCGCTGGCGCTGGCGTCGACCAGCGAAAGATAGCCAAACTCCTCCAGCTCTGAACCATCCTGGATCCGCCGCATCGGGACGCTCAGAAGCTTCACGAGTGCTCGGTTCTCGGAGCGAGAAATCGGCAACGAATGAGCGATCGTTGCTGAAACGCCCAACCTTTCGCAGATCCGCCGGTGCGCGAGGGCCGCTCCAATAGAGTCCGGATCGGGATGACCCGCCAGCAGGATGACCAAAGGCTTATCCGTTGCGGATGCCAAAACGCTCTCTAATTCGTCACGACGTTCGCGTCCCATGGTCAGCTTGCCTTTCCGCTATCATTCGTCAGCATTAGGATTCTCGGGGCGAAAGCGGTAGCCCACATTCGGTGCCCATGGAAGCCTACGGCCGGGACCAACCCCGGCTAAGGGTCAGCCCGCGGCGTGCAGTCCCACTGCACGAAAATCACGCTTGACGATTGGCCGCGGCCGGGGGAGTCTTCCGGTACCGCCAGCATGACCCAGGAAGTCGTCCAAAAACGCTGCCCAGTTGCCGCCGAGTTTTCGGGTGGTGCAGCGCGCGTGGCTTCCGTCGTAGTGGGTGTATCGCCCGGCCTCCTCGTGCTTATTAGCACGGGTGCGGCGGCCTGACTGAACTCAACCTTCAGTCTCTTGCCCCCGCACCCGAAACGGAGCGGGGGCTTTTTTCATTTGGACATGTTTTCAGAGACCGCAACAATGTTAAACGCACCTACAAAGCACAAGGAGTCCTAACCATGGCAGCTCCCATGAAAGATCTGACAGAGGCCACTTTGGCCCAGATGAACGCCCGTGAACCGAGAGAGCTCAGCGGGTCACAAATCCTTTGGGAGACCTTGGTTCACCAGGGCGTGGACGTCGTGTTTGGCTATCCCGGTGGAGCGATCATGCCTGCGTACGACGCGCTCCCGGAGTATCCGATCCACCACGTTCTAGTTCGACACGAACAGGGTGCCGCTCACATGGCAGATGGCTATGCCAGAGCTTCCGGAAAAGTCGGCGTCTGCATCGCGACCTCGGGGCCTGGCGCCACGAATCTTGTCACGGGTATCGCTACCGCAATGATGGACTCCATACCGATGGTCGCGATCACGGGGCAAGTGCCCTCAAGCGTGATCGGGAGTGATGCCTTCCAAGAAACAGACATCACGGGAGTCACGCTACCGATCACCAAACACACGCTCATGGCTTCCCGCCCCGAGGAAATCATGCAGGCTTTGAAAGAAGCTTTCTACATCGCGAACTCAGGGCGGCCGGGTCCGGTGCTGGTCGATATCACCAAGGACGCCCAGCAGAAGAAGTGCCTTTACGCCTACGATCCCTCGCCTGTCCGCCTCCCGGGCTATCGCCCCGGTCTTCATCCTTTGCCCCGAGAGATTGAGCGCGCCTTAGAGATGATTGCTCAGGCGGAGCGCCCGATCATCTTCGCAGGTCACGGAGTGATGCGTGCGAACGCAACAGGCCTCTTGCTTGAGTTCGTCAAGAGGACCGGGATCCCGGTCGCCTCAACCCTGCTTGGGTTGGGCGGATTCCCTGCCACGCACCCGAAGAACCTCGGCATGATGGGCATGCACGGCGAGGCCTGGGTCAATCGCGCAATCCAGGAATCCGATCTGATCATCGCGATCGGCATGCGATTCGACGATCGGGTGACGGGAAATCTCAAGACGTACGCTCAGCACGCTAAGAAGATCCATATCGAGCTCGACCCTGCTGAAATCAACAAGAACGTGAAGGTGGATCTCGCGCTCTTGGGTGACGCCCGCGAAATTCTCGGCCTGTTGGTGCCGCATGCGAGGCCCAGCAAGATTGACGCGTGGATCCAGCACATTGATGCTCTCAAGGGAGAATCTTCGGTGCTTGAGATTCAGCACATGCCGGATAATGGCCAGCTGTTTGCGGCCCACGTGATTTTTGATCTCTGGAAAATCACCCAGGGCAAGGCACTGGTGGTCACGGATGTGGGCCAACACCAAATGTGGGAAGCCCAATACTACAAGCACGATTACCCGCGCCGGCTGCTCACTTCGGGCGGCCTCGGCACCATGGGTTTTGCGCTGCCAGCAGCCATCGGCGCGAAATTCGCGTGCCCTAAAGAGGAAGTTTGGGTGGTCGCGGGCGATGGCGGATTTCAGATGACAGCAGCTGAGCTTTCAACGATTGCCCAGGAGAATATCAAGATCAACATCGCCATTATCAACAATGGCTACCTTGGCATGGTCCGGCAGTGGCAAGAATTCTTCTACAACAAGCGGTACGTGGCCACACCGATCAAGAGCCCAGACTTTGTGAAATTGGCGGAAGCCCATGATTTGGTGGGCCTGCGAGCAACCACGCGCAAAGAAGCTGGAATTGCCATTGAACAGGCCCGCAGCAACGAACGCACGGTCGTGGTCGATTTTCGCGTCGAGCAGGAAGATTCGGTTTACCCGATGGTGCCAGCCGGCGCGGATCTCGACGCGATGATTCGCAGGCCAGCCTGGCAGGGAACGCACAATCCCATCTACGAAACGGGAGAGGACTAATCATCATGTCTTCGGAAAGCCTCCGCACTTTTGTCGCCTATGTTGAAGACCGCCCCGGTGTTCTCAATCGGATCGCATCGCTTTTTCGGCGGCGCAACTACAACATTGTGTCATTGAACGTGGGACGCACCCACGAGGCCGGTGTCTCGCGCATGACATTCAGCGTCGAGGCCGACGCCGATATGGCGCACCGCATCGAAGCCAATCTCTACAAGCTCGTCAACGTCTTGAGTGTGGAAGACATTACGGACACGCCACGAGTGAGTCGCGATCTCGCCCTCATCAAAGTGAACGTGGGGCCGGATAGGCGGGCGGAAGTCTTGCAGCTCTGCGAGGTCTTCCGTGCCCGCGCTGTCGACGTAGGCCCGCAGACGTTGATCGTTGAGATCACTGGCGCCCAGGAAAAAATCGATGGCTTAGTTGCCGTGCTCGCCCCGTTTGGCATCGCTGAAATGGTCCAGACGGGCCGGGTCGCGATGACACGCGGCCCCATCGGTCAGGCCGCTGATGCACAAAGTCGATCTCGAAACGAAACCCACACCGTTTTTGCTGCTTAGCGACAAGCCGGAGACTAGCTTATGTCCACACAGGATCGAGGGCCTCTCAGAGGCCCGGATTACGTCCGCATTTTTGACACCACGCTGCGTGATGGGGAGCAATCCCCAGGCGCCACGCTAACCTCCGATGAGAAGCTTGAGGTTGCGCGCGCGTTGTCGCGGCTTGGTGTGGACGTGATTGAGGCCGGATTTCCAGCTGCCTCTCCTGACGATTTGGGCGCTGTATCACAAATCGCGAAAACCGTTGGCGTTGAGCCCGTTCCAGGCAGGCTTTCTTCTGAGCCGCC
>Ga0209591_10000657_pt1 | contig 44179 bp, 39 predicted proteins | sample MAT01_FD_187207 | JGI IMG/M metagenome (GOLD analysis project Ga0209591, IMG submission 187207) | Freshwater microbial communities from Lake Fryxell liftoff mats and glacier meltwater in Antarctica - MAT-01 (SPAdes) (version 2) | ecosystem: Environmental > Aquatic > Freshwater > Ice > Liftoff...
ACGGTGTGCTCGCAAACGGCTACGGAGGCGCTGGAACGGTTGCCGCAGTCGCCGCCATGGCGGCTCCCACAGGGGGCAAGGGCTGCTGCGCACAGCCGGTTGCCGCATGCTTCGAATCAACCGGTGGATCGGATACACAAGGCTGTCTCAGCCTCACCATCTCACTGTGGGAGCCGCCATGGCGGCGACTGGGGATCCTGTGGGAGCCGCCATCGCGGCGACTGGGGATTCTGTGGCAGCCGCCATGGCGGCGACTGGGGATCCTGTGGGAGCCGCCATGGCGGCGACGGCGGCGACCTCTCGACGCAGCGAAGCGCTCGCCCGCCTATCCCGCCTGCGTCGGTGTCTCCAACCCGAACAATGCCGCGCAATGCGCATGTGTGCTCTCGCGCAACGCAGTCAAGCTGTAGCCACCTTCCAGCGACGACACGATGCGACCCCGCGCATGGCGCTCGGCGATATCGACCAACTCGCGGGTGATCCACGCGAAGTCGCCGGTGGCGAGATCCAGATTGGCCAACGGATCGAGCCGGTGGGCGTCGAAGCCGGCTGACACCAGCACCAGCTCCGGCTGGAAGGCGATGATCGCCGGCAGCACCAGCTCGCGCCATGCCGCACGAAAGTCCTTCGAGCCGGTGCCGGGCGGCAATTCGGCATTGATCACATTGCCCGAACCACCGTGCTCGGCCGCGCGCCCGGTGCCCGGGTAGAGCGGAAACTGGTGGCTGGAGGCGTACAGCACGCCGGCATCGTCCCAGAACACATCCTGGGTGCCGTTGCCATGGTGCACGTCGAAGTCGACGATCACGATGCGCTCGATGCCATAGGCACGCTGCGCGTGGCGCGCACCGATCGCGACCGAGTTGAGCAGGCAGAAACCCATCGCCTGGTTGCGGGTGGCGTGATGCCCGGGCGGTCGTACCGCGCAGAAAGCGCGGCGGCCGGGGCCGGCGATCACCGCATCGACCGCGCTGCATACCGCACCCGCTGCGCGCAGTGCGGCATCCAGCGATGCCGGCGACATTGCGGTATCAGGATCGAGCCGGATTCGACCAGTCCGCGGTGCGTGGCTTTCGAGCAGGTCGATCAGTTCGCTGTCATGCACGGCGGCAAGCTGAGTGCGTGATGCGCGCGGCGCCAGCCGGCGTGGCAATGCGGCGAAGCGCGGATCCTGCAGCGCTTGCAGCACTGCTTCGAGTCGCTGCGGCGACTCCGGGTGGCCCGGACCCGGATCGTGCTCGAGAAACACCGGGTGGCTGTAGATCAAGCGCGTGCTGCCGCTGCGAAACACGGCGCGCGCGGGCCGCCGAGCGGCCGGCGACTCATCCGCGCTGGCGCCGCTCGCTGCGCCACAGCACCTCGCCGTGGCCATCGGTGCGGGCCAGCACGCGGGCCAGCACGAACAGCAGGTCGGACAGCCGGTTCAGATAGCGGATGCCTTCGGCGCGCACCGCGTCGTGGTGCGACAGGGTGACCACTTCGCGCTCGGCACGGCGGCAGATGGTGCGTGCGAGATGGCACGACGAAGCCGCCATGCCGCCGGCGGGCAAAATGAAGTCCTTCAGCGGCGGCAGCTCGGCATTGAATCCATCGAGGCGTTTTTCCAGACGCGTGATGTCGGTGTCGTCGATCAGGGCGCTGCCTGGAATGCACAGCTCGCCGCCAAGATCGAACAGCTCGTGCTGGATCTCGGTCAGGACCTCGCGGATCGGCTCCGGTAGCGTCTGCGCCAACACCATTCCGATCGAACTGTTCAGCTCATCCACGGTGCCATAGGCGGATACCCGCGCGGAATCCTTGGCCACCCGGGTGCCATCGCCCAGACCGGTGGTGCCGTCGTCGCCGGTGCGGGTGTAAATACGCGAGAGTCGATTGCCCATGGGTGAGTCCTGCCGTGGTGCGGGGTGCGCTCAGCGTGCAGACAGCATCGGCAGTTCGCGCCTGAGCAGTGCCGTGCCGCCGAACAACAGCGTGGAGTACACCGCTACCCCGGCCAACTGGTTGTGAAAGAACGGGATCGCGGCCACATAGCAGGCCAGCAGGCCCTCGCCGGTGTGCGGATACATGCCCGAACCCGCCCACACGCCGAAATTGGTGACCACGAAAAAGAACACCGCGCTGCCGAGGCCGAATGCGGCAATCCGCAGCGCGCCGGCCTCGCGGCCGAGAAACCCGCCGGCCAGTGCGATCACGGCGATGCAGGCGTAAACCAGCGGCATGCCGCTGTGGAAGCCGATGAACACATCGGACAGCAGCATCGCCGCCAGCGGCACCAGGATCGCCAGCGAGCGCGACGCGAACCATGCGCCGGCGAACAATGCCACTGCCTCGATCGGCGAGAAGTTGGGCGGATGCGGAATCAGGCGCGTGAGGACGCAGGCCAGCACCAGTCCGATCAGCAGCAGTGCGCGCGGGGAGAGCAGTTCGCGGATGGCGGGCATGGGAAGTCGACAGGCAGGGGAAGCAGGTCACCAGTTTAACCGAAGCGGACGCTGCGCGATGCACGTAGCGTCGACGCGCAGCCTTCAGGCACGGCGTATCATCGGCACATGGAGTTTGATGCAGACATCGTGATCGTCGGCGGCGGTCTGGTTGGGCAGAGCCTGTGTTGCGCGCTGGAGGGCGTGCCGCTGCGGATCCTGCAGATCGAAGCCGAGCCGCCGCGCCCGCTCGCCGCGCCGCGTTGGGATGAGCGGAACTTCGCGCTGGCCCGGCGCAGCACGCTGGCGCTTGGCCGCTGGGGCGTGTGGCAGCACGTCGAGCCAGTGGCGCATCCGATCCTGCACGTGCATGCGAGCAGCCGCGGCGATTTCGGCGCAGTGCGCGTGCATGCGAGCGACTACGGCGTGCCGGCGCTCGGCTACACCGCGCCGGCACGCGCGGTTGGCGCAGCACTCGCCGCCCGGCTGGCCGACTGCCGCACCGTGGAACGACGCGCGCCGGCCGAACTGCGCGGATTGCGCGCTGCTGCCGATGGCGTCGAACTCGATGTGTTCGAAGGCGGCAGCGAGCGATGCCTGCGCGCGCGGCTGGTGGTTGGCGCCGACGGCACCGCGTCTGCAGTGCGCGGCTTCGCCGGCATCGAGGTCCAGACCCACGATTACGGACAGACCGCGATCGTGTGCAGCGTCGAGGCGCGCGATGCACCATCCGGGTGGGCCTTCGAGCGTTTCACCGACAGCGGCCCCTTCGCCCTGCTGCCGCTGGGCAATCAGCGGCTGGGCATGATCTGGGCGGTTGACTCGGCCTGCGCCGACGCGATCCTGGCACTCGATGATGCGCAATTCGTACAAGCCGCGCAGGAGCGCTTCGGGCGTCGCGCGGGCGTGCTTTCGCGGGTCGGTACACGGCAACCCTGGCCGCTGCGCCTGACCCGCGCCAACGACGTGGTCGGCAGCCGCGTGGTGCTGCTCGGTAACGCCGCACAGACCATCCATCCCGTCGGCGCGCAGGGCTTCAACCTGGGTTTGCGCGATGTCGCGGCATTGGCCGATGGCTTGCTCGGTGCCGTGCGGGATGGCGCCGATTGCGGCGCCCCGCAGATGCTGGCCGCATACGCCGCAGCGCGCGCTCCCGATCGCGAGGCGACGATCCGGATGTCGGATGGCCTCGCGCGTGCGTTCAGCCATCGCGCGCTGCCGCTGCGGATGTTGCGTGGCGCGGCGATGACCGTGCTCGATCGCCTGCCGGTCGCGCGCCAGCATCTGGCGTACTCGATGATGGGTTGGCACGGGCACGCGGAGCCGGCATGAGCCGCGTGGATTGCGATGTGCTGATCGCTGGCGGTGGCGTGGTTGGCAGCGCGCTGGCGCTGGCCTTGGCCCGCACGCGCTTGCAGGTGATGCTGGTCGAGGCGCGCCCGCCGGAGGCCTTCGATCCCGCGCACACCGATCTGCGCGTGTTCGCGCTGTCGCCCGCATCGGCGGCAATCCTGGCACGGCTCGGCGCATGGCCACAGGTGCTCGCCATGCGCGCATGCGTCTACCACCACATGCGGGTGTGGGAATCCGGCCCCGACGATGAGCTGGCCTTCGACGCGGGCCTGATCGGCAGCGACAGCCTCGGCTGGATCGTCGAGGACCGCGTGCTGCGCGCAGCGCTGTTCTCGTGCGTGCAGGCCGAGTCGTCGATCGACGTGGTGTGCCCGGCTGCGGTCACCCGCAGCGATGCTGGTGCAGCCGGCGCACGGGTCGAACTCGACGACGGGCGCCGCATCCACGCGCGTCTGGTGGTGGCCGCCGATGGTGTCGCCTCACCGCTGCGCGAGGCCGCCGGTATTCCGCTCGATCGCTGCGAGTATGGCGAGCGCGCGGTGGTGGCGCATGTTCGAACCAGTGCTGTGCACCAGTCCACGGCGTGGCAGCGCTTCACCACGGCCGGCACGGTGGCGCTGCTACCGCTGGCCGACGGACGCTCCAGCGTGGTGTGGTCGCTCAAGGATGCGCGCGCGACGGCAATGCTGGCACTCGACGACGCGGCGTTCTGTGCAGCGCTCGAACAGGCACTGGGTGGCCGCATCGGATCGGTGCTGGAGACCTCGGCGCGCGCGGCGTTCCCGCTGCGCCTGCAGCTGGCGCACGACTACGTGGCGCCGCGACTGGCGCTGGTCGGTGATGCAGCGCATGTGTTCCACCCGCTGGCCGGGCAGGGCCTGAATCTGGGTCTGCTGGATGCCGCAGCCCTCGCCGAAGTGCTCGCCGATGCGCACGCCGAGCGGCGCGACATCGGCAGCGTCTTAGTGCTCGCAGGCTACGCTGCGTGGCGTCGCGGCGAGGTCGCGCGCGCGGCGCGCACTTTCGAGCTGCTCGACGGCCTGTTCCGCAGCGACTTCGGCCCGCTGCCGCTGCTGCGCCGGCTCGGCCTGCGCATCGTGCAGCGCTCAGGCCCGCTCAAGCGCGAGCTCGCCCTCCACGCCAGCGGCTTCGCCGGCCGCGTACCCGCACTCGCACAGCGCCTGGCCTGATCGCTCCCACCGCCATCCTCACCATCACCACCATTTCCGCAACCCGGAGGGTGGGCCTGGGGCCCACCGCGCCCCCACCATCATCACAATTTCGGCACCCCTGAGGGTGGGCCTGGGGCCCACCGCCACCACCCTCACCGCAACAACAACACCGTCCCCAACCCCAGAAACGCCAAAAACCCCACGCAGTCGGTCACCGTAGTCAGCACCACCCCGCCCGCCAGCGCCGGATCGATGTTCATCCGCTTGAGCATGATCGGAATCATCACCCCGGCCAGCGCCGCGGCCATCAGATTGATCGCCATCGCCGCCGCGATCACCACCCCGATCATCGGATCGGAGAACCACAGCGCAGCCACCACGCCCACCACCAGCGACCACAGCATGCCGTTCAACGCGGCCACCAGCAGCTCCTTGTTGAGCAATCGCCGCACGTTGCCGCTGGCGACCTGGCCCAGCGCGATGCCGCGCACGATCATGGTCAGGGTCTGGGTGCCGGCGACACCGCCCATGCTCGCCACGATCGGCATCAGCACCGCCAGCGCCACCACCTGCTGCAAGGTGGCCTCGAAGTTGCCGATCACCCATGAGGCGAGAAACGCGGTGGCGAGGTTGATGCCCAGCCAGATCGCGCGCGAGCGCGCCGAGCGGCGCACCGGCGAGAACAGGTCCTCGTCCTCCGACAGGCCCGCCATGTTGCGTACCGTGTCCTCGGCCTCTTCGCGGATCACGTCGACCACGTCGTCGACCGTGATGCGGCCGAGCAGCACGTTGTTGTCGTCGACCACCGGCGCGCTGATCAAGTCGTAGTCGGCGAACTCCTTGGCCACGTCCTGGTCGCTGGCACCGACCGAGATCGGCGCCACCGTGGTGTCCATCAGCTCATTGATCAAGGCGTCGGGATCGCTGGTGACCAGAGTCGCCAGCGTGATCCTGCCCAGGTACTGATGGCGGCGGCTGACCACGTAGACGTGGTTGGTATTGCTCGGAAGCTCGCCGCGCATGCGCAGGTAGCGCAGCACCACGTCGACACTCACGTCGGCGCGCACCGTGACCAGCTCGGGATTCATCAGGCGCCCGGCGGTGTACTCCGGGTACGACAGCACCTGCTCGAGCCGATCGCGGTTCTCGCGATCCATCGATTTGAGCACCTCGTCGACGAGGTTGCCCGGCAGGTCCTCGACCAGATCGGCCAGATCGTCGATGTCCAGCGTATCGGCCGCGGCCACCAGTTCCTGCGTGTCCATGTCCGAGATCAGGCTCGCGCGCACGTCATCGCCGACATGCACCAGCACCTCGCCATCGTCCTCGGGGTCGACCAGACCCCATACGATCAGGCGCTGATTGAGCGGCAGCGACTCCAGCAGGTCGCCGATCTCGGCCGGCGACAGCGTATTGACCAGACGCCGCACCGGGCCCAGCCGCCCGGAGTCGAGTGCCTGCGACAGCAGCTTTAGCTGCCGCGCTGCCTGATCGTAGCGGGTAAATTCGGCCATAGCGTGGTTCCAGTGGGGCGCGCAAAACTCAAGCGAAGTCGCCCGATTATCCCCGAGCCCCATCGGACTGGATACCAGCGTCGCTCAACCCGGGCAGCCGAAGAATCTGGCCTGCAACGGTCGATACCGGAAAGCCAGCTCGACGCTGCCAGCCGGCACCGTGACGGCGCGATGCCAAGGTTTGATGCCATCGATTGCAGCGGGACGGATCTCCACTGCATTTCCGTTGACAGTCGCACACCAGCCCGGATAGTCGAGCTCGGCGACGATCGCTTCGTCGGGATGCGCGACTTCGATCCGGAATCGCTGTACATGGTCGGAGTATTCGAGCACCTGCAGTGCCAGCTCGCGCTCGATATCCGGCCCATCGGAATCGAGCTGGCTGCGCAGGAAAATCCTCGGCATCCAGCGGTTGCGTTCGTAAAGTTTCAGGCCGCTTTCGGCGTCGCGCATGACCTCGCGCAGCGGCTGATCGTCACGCGATACCAGCCAGCGCAGGTTCATCAGATCCGCGCTGCGCGCATCGCGCCCCCAGTCCTGCATCAGATAGTCGTGCGTGGCAACGTGCATGCTGGCCCCGTATCCATCACGCGCCTGCAATCGATGGACAAGTGCATAGTTGCGCGGCCATCCAGTGCTCGCGTCGACCATCACCCGGTAGCGGCCGTAGTCCCCCGCGAGTCGATCCACGATCGGATTGCCCGCTGTTTCGACCAGCGGGGTTGGCGTGCGGCCATCCAGTGCGATCGGCACGAACTTCGCGGTTCCACTGACGACATGAAATCCAAGTGCCGCGAGCGACGCCATGACGGCTAATGATCGGCGCGCAGGCCATGTCCATGCCACACCGAGCGCAAGGCATGCGATCGCGAGATGCCAAGCGGCGTTTCGCGTCAGCACAGCCGGATCGGCGATTAGCAACCACACCAGTTGCAGTGAGCCGACCACCAGCAGCCAACGCGCTGGACGCGCAATCCGGTGGCCCTGGGCCAGCGCCTGCAAGGCGCAGGCGAAAGCGATGCACAGCACCACGTGCAGCAGCAATGCATGACGGGCAAGTTGGCGGATCATGGTGCCGCCGGGCAGCGGTCGGATCAGTGCTGCCACGAAGGTATGGTGGCCCAGCATTGCCAACCCGGCGAATACCGCGATTGCGAGCAACCACGGGCCGTGCAGACGCCAGGCATCGACATCCTGGCGACGTGCGGGTGCGCCGAGGAACCAGATCGCTAGCAGCAACGGCAGGGTGCCGATCCACAGGAAGTTGTAGTCGGTTGGGACAAATTGCCACGGGTCGATCAGATTGCCGAAATCGCGTGGCGCGAAGGTCGCGGCGTAAGCGAAGTCCGCATAACGCATCCGGCCGCCGGGTCCGACCGGGTGGTCGCCAGTCATCCAGCGATAGGCATGCCGGGCGTATTCTTGGGTGAGCAGCAACTGCGGTCCCGCGATGAGCAGGATTCCCGGCAGCGACCAGCCAGCCAACGCCATCGCATCGCGCAACGCGGGGCGCCATGCGCCATGCCGCGCGCGTGCGCCGAGCAAGCTCATCGCCGCGACCAGCAGCGCGGCGTGTATCGCCGGTTGCACATGACCGGCCGCGACCTGCAGTCCCAGCAGTGCGCCGGTCGCCAGACCGTCGATCGGTCGTCGCCGGTCCAGAAAGCGCGCGGCGGCCCACATCACCCACGGTAGCCAGGCGATGCTGTAGAAAATGTTGGCCTGCGCGATGGCGCGCATGGCAACAGGTCCGGTCAACGCGAAGCACAGTGCGCCGCCGAGCGCGGCCGCAGGGGTCAGTCGCCACTGGCGCAGAAGGCCGTACATGCCCGCAGCGGCAATCGCGAAGTGCAGCACGACCAGATTCTCGATCGGCGCCAACCCGACACGCCCATCGCGCTCGAACAGCGCGAGCCATAGCCAGTGCAGTGGATAGAACACCCCGGGCTGTATCTCGCCGACGAAGCTGTGACCGGCCTGCGTGTTGGCGTTCCATAGCGGCAGATAGCCCGCCTGCCATGCCTGGGCGAGCTTCTGCATCCAGCCCCAGGTCTGGTCGACGCTCTCGCGAAAATAGATGAAGCTGCCGTCGCCGCTCCAGATCGGCACGCCCATCAGCACGATCGGAATCGCGACTGCGGCAATCCAGCCCAGGACGCTGCGCGAGCGATCGCCGACCGCGGCGGGGGATGTGCTGTGCATGCGGAAACCGTCCGGTTGACTGTGCCGCTACGACACCATGTCGCCGGCCATGTCCGCGATTATCGCAGCCCGGCCCGATCGGTGCCCAGCTTGCGAAGCTCACAAAGCTGAATTGGCGGCTCGCCGCCGGGTATCAGTGCATCGTCAAGCGCTACGCAAGGTGTGTCCGTCCGTTGCAGCCCGACACCGGAAATGGCAGCGTTCGCGGTGGTCGGATCGGTCGCCTGCAGCAACAGCACGAAGCTGCCGGCATGGGTGGCAATGCGTGAGTTCGCCAGGGCATCCAGCGCAGCACGTGGCCGCAACCGGCCATGCAGGTTGCTTTCGATGCGCACGGCAGCGGCAAACGGCGGAAGGAAGGGCAATACATGCGACGTGGGCTCCACACCCGTCATTACGATCAACGTGTCGGGTGCCAGCACAACCGCGGGCGATCCGAGCGGCTGTCCTGCCCGCCAGTCGCGTCCTGCGCGCTCGTGATTGGGTGGATTGGTGGTGAGCATCGTCAGCACGACAAGCGCCAGCGCAAGTCGGTAGGCAGTGCCGCTGGCGGTCGCCGCAACCAGCAGCAGCGGCGCCAGCATTTCCCACGGCAGTAAATAGCGGTGATAGCCGAACAGCGGCAGCCAGATCGCATAGCCGAGTACAAAGGCCATGGCCAGCCATCGCAGCACGGGACGGTGCTCGGTGTCGATCTGGCGCCAGCGCCAGATCAGCATCGCGACAGCCGCGAACATCAATGCGATACGGCCATCGCGAATGCGATAGTCAGTAGTCGCGCGCCAGTCGAGCAATGGCGCGAACGGCCGCAGCAGCGCATCGCCGAGGGTAGCAGGCGGGAATCGCACATCGCGGCCAGCACCTGGTGCAATCCATTCGCCGGGAAACAGCGCATCGAGATGCGGAAACACGGGGTTGCCCCAGGCCTGCCACATCGACCACATCCACGGACCTGCCAGCAGCGCAAACGCAGTTGCTGCGGCAAGCCCGACCCGCGCCACCAGCAGCAAGCGAGCCTTTCCATCGGTGGCCAGCAGTGGCAGCGCAAGGCACAGACCCAGCGCCAGCGGCGCCAGCGCGAGCTTCAGCGCGACCACGCTACCCAGTAGCAGCCCGGCAGCGATTTCTTGCGCTGCACGGTTGCGGGTCGACGCGCTGCCTGCAAGCAAGGCGATCGCGCAAAGCACCGCCAGCGCGAGCAGCGAGTCCCCATAGCTTGCGCCAAGCTGACCGATGAAACTGGCGGCGGTCAGACCAACTGCCGCAAGGAACGCCCGGACGGCAAGCGTCGACTGCGGCAACAGATGCTTGGCGAGCGACAGTAGCGGTGCCGCGCAAACGCCCTGCAGTGCACCTATGGTTGCCGCCAACCCTACGCCGTGCAGACGCTCGAACGCCAGGAAATGCGCAATAGACAGCAGTGGATTGAACCAGGTTTGCGCCTGCGCGGCCGCAAGATCGAGCGTTCCGCGGTCGGTCAGCCACGCCCACGCGACATACAGGTGATAGTTGCGCAGGTCGAAGTTGGCATCCGGGCCGAACCATGCGGCAGCCAGGGCGCACCCGAACATCGAAACGACGACCGCGAGCGCATTGCGCCGAGCGGAGTGCGACTGTCGAGCGGGTGGGTCGGTTGGCATGCCGTCGATGCTGACGCGGGTGGTTCGAACGCGCAACGGTGCGGTCCGGCGTTCGAAGGCGGCGCGGGCGGAACCTGGATCAGCCGCGATCGCGCGATCATTCGCAGCCGGACGACCCGATAGCCCCGGTCAGGGCAGGCTTGGATCGCGCACGCAAAACTGCGGAGTCAGGTGCCGCCAGCAACTGGTCGGGATGTCACGACGATTGCGCAAGGCGGCGACCATCTGGGTCGGCTTGATGTTGCCCGCCAGCATTTCCGCGTCGTCCCGCGCGTGAACCCGGTCGATGAAGTCCCGGTCCGAGGCGACATCGGGATCAAAGTGATCGCCGAAGCTGCGGTCCACGAACGGCGCGATGACATTAGAGAACCCCAGGAATGTCTCGAACCCGAAGCGCTCGACGAGCAAGGGCAAGATGTCCTGGGCGCGGATTCCTTCAAAACCTTCTCCGGAACAGTCCCAGTCCAGGAACTCGTCCTCCTGACGGTGGAGCTGAAGATTGAAGCGGCGCGCCGCCGGCAGCTCGCGCCAGAACTCGCGGACGATGGCAAGCGCCTCCGGCCACCTGAGGTGACCATTGCGACCGATGATGTCGCCGGTCAGGAACACTCCCTCGGAGCCTATCGTTTGCGACACGGCATCGAACAGCGATTCCAGCTCCAGTACATGATGCAAGCTCTGGTTCGCCATGACGACCTCGCGCTCACCATCCGGGCGCCAACGATTGAAGTCGGCGCGGACGAAATGAAAGTGGGCGCTCAGCCCCGCCGCGTCGGCCGCCGCGGCGCCCCTGTGCAGCATCGCCTGGCTGAGGTCAAGGCATTCGAACTCGAACTCCCGCACGCCGCGGTCGACCAGCAACTGCGCCACCCGCAACTCGGTATCGCCATTTCCGGCGCCGAGACTGACGATACGCACGTGGCGCTTGAGTTCCGCGTTCTGTCGCGCAATCCGGCGCGCGTACCAGTCCTCCGGCCACGACCCGCCCAGCGCTTCGAGCTTCGGGCGCACCGTCGCATTCGACCAGTAGTGGAACATGCGCGGCAGATCGTGGACAACCTCCATTGAGTCGAAGTGGCGCCCTTCTGCAGCCACGCGCTCCGCGTAGGCTGAGTCATCCGACCCGGGCATGATCTGGCGTGCATTTCGCAATCGCATTCGCCAATGCGCAGGCAGAACCGCTCTCGCAACGTCTCTGAGGATATTCCGCATCGCAGTCGCGCCTCCGGCCATCGACGCCGAGCAGTCTCAACAGCTCGACCGCATCTGTGAGACGAGCTTCTAGCAGATAGAATCCATCCGCGGCAGTGATCTGTTGCGCGCGAGACGAGATGCTAGCATGCAACTGCGGGGGACATGATTTAAACAAGGAGCGTAACAATGCGTATTCGACGTTTCCGCGGTGCCCTGATTCCGGCGAGTCTAGCTGTCCTCGCAGTGGTAATCTTTTTCGCGCCTTCGACGGTAAACGCCCAATCTGGCGTGCTTTCCGCAAGCAGCCCGTGTGTGTTGCCGGGGCCTGAAGCGCCTGATCGCTGTACCGTTTCCCTATCGTGGAGCGCCCAGGGAGCGCCCGTTTACTGCATCTGGTCTGCCGGTACGGCAGGAAGTGGTCCGTTCCAGTTGAACGCATGCCAAGGCTTCAACGATTTCAGCTAGACCTACCCTTGGGTCACGCTTACGCCGAGCGTACTTCAACTTCGTGCCCACCCACAGTGGCCAACGCTGCATCCGGCGTGGCCGGCAGACATCTCCGCCGTCCTGGCGGATTCGACGCTTCTCGATCAGCGAACCGTGGTGGCGAGCTCGCCGACGCCCAATCAACCCCCCGCCATATCAATCTCACTGAACCCTTCTTCCAGCGTGACGGTTGGCACGAGCGTGACGTTCACTGCCAGCACGGCCGACAGCGACGGGTTCGTGACGTCCGTGAATTACCTCGTCAATGGGGAGTCCGTCGGCATCTCAACAGCCGGACCGACGTTCCCGATTACGTGGCAGCCTAGAAGCTCGGGTACCTTCCAAATCGCCGGCGTCGCCACCGATAATGGATCGGCGACTGCCACGTCAGGCGCGCTGGCGCTGACCGCGACTTCAGCGACATCGGTGCTCACTCTGTCCTCCGGGCAGACAACGTGCCCCGACAACTACTGCATCCTGCTGCGAGGAACTGGGTTTGACGGTGCATCCTACGTCGACGTGAGGACTCTTTCCGGCCCCGACATAGTTGCGCAGTATGTCCCGGGATACTCGGACCTGACGTTGGGCACCGAGGGATCCCTTCAGACGCTGTGGTTCTCCATCGCCACACCGTCGCTGCGCAGCCTGCTGGATAGCGAAGGCCTGCGCTTCTATGTCGTTAGTCCGGCAGCTGGCTACCAGTTTGCTGGGCCGATCGTCGTTCGACGGATCGCAGCAAACGCGCCACCCGCCGTCAATTTGACCGTGTCTCCGGCCGGCGCTCTCGTGGCGCCGGCACAGGTCCAGCTCATCGCTGCGGCCAATGACAATGACGGCGCGGTCACGCGCGTCGATTTTCTTCTAGGCGGCACCTTGCTCGGATCCAGCTCGGCGGCACCATATCAGATCACGCTCGCCAATCTGGCGGCCGGAACCTACAACTTCTCCGCCAACGCGATAGACAACGGCGGTGCGGTCGGTGTTTCCAACCCTGTTCAGGTCACCGTCGCGTCGGCGCCGCAGTCCGGCTGCGCAATCACAGTTCCACCAGGCGGCAGTATCGGAAGCGCTGTGGCGAGCGTTGTACCTCCGGCAACGGTCTGCTTGCAGGGAAGCTACACGGTGGCGCAATCAGTGAATCTGAGGTCGGGCGTGACCATTGCGGGTGCGGCTGCATCGCCAAGCGGCGCGCAGGTTGGCGCTTCCGCTTCACTGCAAGGTCCCATGTTCCGCATTCCCGCCGGCACAACTGATGTCGCGATCGAGAATCTCGTTGCGTTCAGCAACGGACTTCAGCAGGCGCAGCTCGACGCAGTCATTGTCGACGTTTCAGGTGCATCGCGGGTCAAGCTGAGCAAGCTCGAGATGTCGAATACGTATCGAATGACGATTGCCATCAATCAGTCCAGTGATGTTCTTGTCTCTGAATCGCGGTTCTCCGGGATGGGACTTCAGGACTGCGCGGCCTGCGCGATCGGCTCGCTGTGGATCAACGACTCCAATGGCGTGCTGGTCGAGGACAACGTGATCACTGGCAGAAACAACGGGCCGGGCGGCGATGGGGGAATCGATTGTTACGGCTCAGCCAACGTGGTCGTGCGTCGAAACAACCTGTCCCAGACCGGCGAGAGCGCAATCTATTCCACGTTCGGTGCGCCGGGAACTACTGCATGCAGGAACATCTCCGTGACCGATAATGTCATCACGGGATCCAATGAATGGGGTATCGATATGCGCGGGCTTGATGGCGCCTACATCTCGGGTAATCGTGTCGAGAGATCGAAATTCGGTGCGATGTCGATGTGGGACATCGCTAATACGCAGGTCGTAGGTAATCAGATGTTCTCGAACCGGACGTCCGGAGATCGGCGCATGTGCCAGGGAATCAATCGCACGGGGTATCAGTTGAAAAATACCTACACCGGAAACGTCGGTAACGGCACAATTCTGTGCAACTTCAATCCGTAGTGGTCACCTAGTCGGATGCGGCGGGGTCGGGCAGGTGCTGGTCGTTCGTGCGATGGGTAATCGCGCATGGTGCCCACCAGCGGCCCGGCTCCGCGCTGTTCGATGCCGAGATCGATCCTCGTGACGTTCGGGGCTGTTCGCGGCCGCGGGCGCGGTAGCAGCAGCGTTCTCAGGTCCTCGAACCCGGTCGCACGAAGGTGCTCGTCGCAAATTCCATACTTGGAATCGGCCACCCCCACGGCTGAACGTCGACGTACGCGACGAATGCCGTCAGTGGACGCTAGCGGCGCCTTAGCCAGAAGCTACCGCCGCCGAACCCATGGCCCTTCGGGTGCGCGAGCGCCCGGATCACGCGGTCCGGGAAGCGGTGGAAGGCGTAGCTGCAGCCGAATACGACCTCGAAGGCGCTGGAGTGCATCAGCAGGGCACGCATAAGGTATTGCTCGTTCCAGCTGCGGTTCTCGGCGACCACCCATTCGATGGGGTAGTCGTGCGGCAGAAAAATGTCGTGGATGTGCACGAGCACGCCGGGCTTGAGGCGCGGCAGGACCTCGAAGTAGAGGTGGTTGACGTCGCTGCCCGTCTTGGCGACGTGCGAGGAGTCGATGAACAGAATGTCGCCGGCATCGAGTTCGGCGTAAACCTCGAGGTCCACGCGCTCGACGCGCTGGATGACGAGGCGACTGATGCCGTCGAGGCTTTCGCGCAGGAAGGTGCGCGGGTAGGGCTCGATGCAGGTGAAATGCAGCGAGCGGTCGAGGAAACGGCGGTTGACATCAGCGGTGAGCAGGCTGGAGTAGCCCGAGCCGACTTCAATCATGCGACGCGGACGCAGTTCGCGCAGGAACACGAACAGCGTCCGTGCATCGAGCCAGCTGAACTGGCTGTTGCGCGTAAAGAATTGCGTGTGATCCGGACTCTCGTCCAGGTGTTCCGGGTAGTCGTAGTGCGGCATGTGTCGCGGAAACCAATCGTCGAGGATGCGCTGGTGGCCGAGGTCGTCGAAGTCGATGCCGAGAATCTTCGGCTGCGCGGGCCAGATCTGGGCACGGCGCCCGAGAATGTCGGCGCTGTCGACGACAGGTGAGTAGAAGTGGCCATTGGGATGGGCGGCGTCGCTGCGGGGCTTCACGTTTGTTTCCTTGGTCAGGTGCGGAGTCGTGCCAGCACTCGTCGGACGAAGTGCGTGAAGCGGCCAATCGGGCCACTATCCAACGCCGCGTTCGCGCGTTCGAGTTTCGTCGTCAGATCGGTGACTTGGCGATACAGTCTCCGACTGTGCTCGTCGCGGCGGGCGAGCAGTTCTCTGAGTGACTCGACGTCGCCGGCGGTGAGTTCGTGTCCCGCGATGAGGTGGGGCGGCAGCGGTCGGTCGACGTAGATTGTCGAATGGATGTCGGCGAGTTCTTGTGCCGGGCGATCGCTGGTGTAGAAGTACAGCGCGATCGAGCGACGGCTCAGGTGGCGCTTTTCGGCGGGCGGCGCGATGCGCGAGAAGCCGTGCCAGGAGATCTCGTTGGTTTCGAAGATCACGCAACGGTTGAAGACCGGCGTGATCAGGCACACCTCGTTGTCCGGCGCGAGTGGGTCGCGGTGGATCTCGAGCGAGCCGCCCCAAGCGTCCTGCCACTCAGGGTTGAGGTAGATGATCAGGTTCAGCCGCCGGTGGCTGCGGTCCACCGGGTGCCGATTGAAGTCGATGTGCGGGTCGAGGTCCTGGCCGTCGCGGTTCTCGTGGGTGCCGCCGCCGAAGTACCACGGGTCGTACTGCAGGTCGTCGATACCGGTGATGCGACCGACAAGGTCGAGGAAGTCGCGCGACTTCACCAGGCCGTCAAGCGCGGTGTATGCAGGTCCTAAGGCGCGGATGCGCTCCACCACCGCCTTGTTGCCGATTTCGCCGGCTTCGTTGCGCGCGAACTTCGCATTGAAGGGCGGGAACTCGCGTAGAAGGGAATCGGCCACCTCTGCGGTAAAAAAGCAGTCGATCACCACGTGACGAAAGGGGCGCGCCGCGGCGAAGTTGGCGGCATGGAGATCGGCTTGTTGCAGCACGCGGGGGGCAAGCATCGGGGCCTGGGTCAATGGGTCGGAATGCGCACCGCGATGATGCCACGACTTCAGTGGCGGGCGGCGACACCAAAGCGGATCGCATCAGCAATGTTCTTCGTCGAATGCCGCTGATCCCGCTTGCCTGGTCGGGCGACGCGGATCGCCGCGTGAAACCGATCTGGATTGCACGGGACGACCGCTTCTGCGATCCGGCTCGTCTGGAGGCTGGTTGTGTTTGGCGGGCACCTGGCGCAACGTCCGCCAGCCCACAAGGTCCGGCCCGCATCGCATTCCGTGCGCGGTCGGCTCGAAATCGGGCGAACATGCCGCTGCGCTAGACTCGGGTTCTGTTCGCTCAGTGGCCAGCTTCGAATGGACTCACCGCGCCTCATGGCGCCCGCCAGCATCGCTCTCGCTCTTGCGCTGTTTGCCGGGCTGGGTTTCGCGCTCTGGCTTTTGCCGGCGACCATGCTCGATCCGTTGCAGTGGCGTTGGTTGCTCCATGGCGATCTGGCCCAGCATTTCCTCGGCTGGCACTTTTTTCGCAACGAGGAGTGGCAATGGCCGCCCGGACGCCTGTGGGCCTATGGTGAAGCCATGGGCAGCAGCATCGTCTACACCGATTCGGTGCCGCTGCTGGCGCTGTTGCTAAAGCCACTGTCGCCGTGGCTGCCGGCGCACTTTCAGTATGCCGGTCCGTGGCTGCTGTTGGGCTATGTGCTTACTGCAGCACTGGCGTGGCGCTGCGGATGGCTGGCCAGCGGACGCGCGGAGGCAGGCTTGCTGCTCGCACTGTTCGCGGTCCTGTCACCGATGATCGCGCTGCGCGGGATGGGGCACTTTGCGTTGGCAGCGCAATGGATCGTGTGGTGGGCGGTCGCTGAATACCTCGAGCCAGGGCCACGCATCGCCTGGTGGCGGCGCGGCTTGCTGCTGGTGGCAGCGGCGCTGATCCACGCCTACCTGCTGTTCATAGCGCTCGCGGTGTTTGCTGCCGAGTGGCTGCGGCGGGTGTTGATTCTGCGGCAGTACGCGCTGGTTCCCGCACTGTTGCGTGGTGCTGTTATCGGCTCGGTGCTCATCGCGGCGATGGCAATGGCTGGCTATTTCGTCACCTCCGATCCGGGCGGTGGCAACCGCCAATACGGGCTCTACGGTGCCGACCTCGATGCGTGGTGGGCCTCGCTCGACGGTGCGCGCTTCGCGGTGTATCGCGCACCCAGTCTTCATCGCGGCCTTGAGGGCATGCACTACCTTGGCGCGGGCACCGTGGTCCTGCTCGGGTTTGCAGTACTTGCAGCACTGCGACGCCCGGCAGCGACACTGACGATGCTGCGCGCTCATGCGCCACTGCTGTTCGCCGCAGGCGCGCTGGCGCTGCTGGCGTTTACGCATCGCGTTGGTTTCGGCGGGCGCATCGTGGCCGAGTGGCCACTGGACGACGTCTGGCTGGGACGCCTGTCGCTTTTTCGCGGTTCGGGACGCATGTTGTGGCTGGCCGACATTTTGTTGATGCTGGTCGCGGTGGTGGCCGCATTCCGCGTGCTGCCGATGCGCTCCGCGTCGGTGCTGGTCGGCGCGCTGTGGCTGGTGCAGGTGGCCGACCTCGCCGCGCCGATGGCGTCACTGCGCAGCAAGCTTGCCGCCGATGCCGCCATTGCGCGGCCGAACGACCTTGCACACCCGCTGCTGTCGCCATTCTGGGACGAGGCGGGTCCGCGATACCGGCGCCTCGCAGTCGCGCCGATGACGCACGCGGCACCGGGCTGGATCTCACTCGGACTGCTTGCCGCCGATCGTGGCTGGTCGATCAATACCGGGCAGTTCGCGCGGGCACCCTGGCCGTCGTGGCGCGGCGAGCACGAGTGGCTGGCGGCGTCGTTGGCCGGGGGTTTACTGGATCCGGACACGCTCTACGTGCTGCGCGATCCCGCGCTGCTCAATCTCGACGCGCTCGATCCGGGCGCGGGGATCGGTCGCATCGACGGTTTGTGGGTGGTCGCGCCCGACTGGTTTCCGCGCGGTGGGTGCTGCCTGGTGCCGACGGGCAGTGCGGGTGAGCTTGGCGCGGGCTTCCGGCGTGATGGGGAAAGTGTAGTCGGCTCTGCGCGCATCGCTGGTGCGGTCGTGAAGCGTGCTGTCGGTTTCTGGGACGACGGCTGGAGCGCGTCGCGCGCGGCTATCGGTTTCGATTCCGGCAGGGCGACCACGCTGCGCGTTCGACTGCAGGTGCCGCATGCGATCGCTGCCAGCCAGCAACTCGCAGTCCAATTGGATGGACGGCTGGTAACGGTTGGCGCCGATGCCGACGGCCATGTCGCACTGGACCTTCCGATGGCACGCACAGGCCGCCACCTGCTGCGCATCGAGTCGAGCGAAACCTGGGTGCCGCGCACTGCCGGGACAAGCGCGGATGAACGCGCACTGGCATGGCGCCTGGTCGAGGCCACCGTGGTCGAATAAGCGCTGCACGGGTTGATGAACGCGCCGACCGCATCGCAACAGTCGTGCCGGATCGATGAGTCCGGCGCCGCGGTCAGCCCGCGGTCAGCCCGCGTATCCGCTCCAGCACTTCCTCGCTTGAGCGCGATTCGAGCAGACGCCGGCCGCGCGCGCGCAGCGCCCTGCGACTGAGGCCGAGCAGGCGCTCGCGTGCTTCGAGAATCGCGCTCGGATGCATGCTGAACTCGCTCAGTCCCAGGGCGAGCAGCACCGGCAGCAGCTCGGCGCTGCCGGCGAGCTCGCCGCACAGGGTCAGCTGTCGTTTGGCGCGGCGCGCGTTCTCGACGGTCAGTGCGATCAAGCGCAGCACCGCAGGATGCAGCGGATCGTAGATGGAAGCGACCGCAGCGTTGTTGCGATCGGCCGCGAGTGTGTACTGCACCAGGTCGTTGCTGCCGAGTGCCAAGAACTCGCACTCGTGGGCGAGCTCGGCGCTGATCAGCACGGCTGCGGGTACTTCGATCATCGCGCCCAGCGGTACCCGTTCGGCCATCGCCACGCCTTCGCTGGCTAGCGCGCGGCGTGCGCTACCCAGCAGCGCGGCGGTTTGCCGGACCTCTTCCACGCTGGTCACCATCGGCAGCAGGATGCGCACCGGGCCATAGGCGGATGCGCGCAGCATCGCGCGCAGTTGCGCCATGAACTGCGTGCGCCGCGACAGCGACAGGCGGATGCCGCGCAGACCGAGCGCGGGATTGGGTTCCGGCGCGATCGCCAATGCACCGGCACCGGGCTTGTCGGCACCCAGATCGAGCGTGCGCAGGGTGACTGAGCGGCCGGCCATCGCCATCACCGCGTCGCGATAGGCGCGGAACTGGTCGTCCTCGCCGGGTGCTTCGCCGGGGCGCAGATACAGCAACTCGCTGCGGTACAGGCCGATGCCGTCGACACCCAGCCGTCGCGCACGCGCTATCTGCTCGGGCTGCTCGGCGTTGGCATACAGGCCGATCAGCGCCCCGTCGTTGGTGCGGGTCGCGGCGGATTTCAGCTGCGCGCGGCGACGTTCGGCGCGGTTGGCTTCGCGCTGGTGCTCGCGCAGGCCGCGCAGATCGACGGCATCCGGCGCCAGCGTCACGCAGCCGAGGTCGGCATCGACCAGCACGGTCTCGCCATCGCGGATCGCGTCGAGTGCGACGCCACAGCCGATCACCATCGGCATCCGCATGCCGCGCGCAAGAATCGCGCTGTGCGAATACACGCTGCCCTGGGTGCACACGATCGCGACCAGGCCGTGTTCGTGCCACCAGTCCAGATCGGCCGGGGCCAGCGTCTCGCAGACCAGCACCGTGCCGGCGGCCTGCGGTGCAGAGCGCGGCAGCGCGCTGCCGCCGCGCCGATAGGCCGCGAACACGCGCGCGATCACCTGATCGAGGTCTTCGCGACGACTGCGCAGGTAGGGATCGTCGATCGCGTCGAAGGCGGCTGCCACTGCTTCGCGTTGCGCCTCAAGCGCAGCGCTCGCGCGGATCAACTGGCGCCGGATGCGGGTGGTCACGCCGCCGCTGAATTCCGGGTCGTCCAGGATCAACGCGTGCGCGTCGATGGAGTCGCCGATCTCCCTGCTGAACGATCCTTTCAGGCGCTTGCGCAGCGCGACCATCTCGTCGCGCGCGGACTGCATGGCGCGCTCGAAGCGAGCGACCTCCGGATCGACTTCGTCGGCGGCCAGCGGTTCGTGATCGACCTCGAAGCGCATCGGATACAGCACCCGCGCGCGGCCCACGGCCAGACCGCGTGCGGCGGCAATTCCGTCGAGCTGCACGCGCAGGCTCATTCGGCCTCCCCGAAGCGCGCGGCGAACAGTTGTTCGAGCGCAGCAGTCGCTGCCTGCGCATCGGGTCCGTCGGCGCGCAGCGCGATCGTGCTGCCCTTGGCTGCGGCCAGCATCATCAGGCCCATGATGCTCTTCGCGTTGATCTCGCGGCCGCGATGGGTCAGCAGCACGCGCGCATCGAATGGCGCCAGCGTCTGCACCAGTTTGGCCGAGGCGCGCGCATGCACGCCCAGGCGGTTGATCACCAGCAGCTCGCGTTCGATCACGGGCGGGTGTGGTGAGTGGATGCCGCGTGCGCGGGATTCATGCGCGGGGTCGCAGCGCTATGCACTGTCGATCACCACGCCGCTGCGTGCGCCGGCGGCGGCCGTGGCCAGCATCTCGTCGAGCGGCTGTTCGGGGTAATTGAGGATGCGCAGCAGCATCGGCAGGTTCACGCCGGACACGCGACGGGTCAACGTGCCTTGATGTCCGATCCGTGCGGCGGTATTGCTCGGCGTAGCCCCGTACAGATCGGTCAACAGCAGCACGCCGCTGCCACGGTCGAGATCGCGCATGGCCTTCGCGGCGCGATGCGCATAAGCGGCAGGATCGTCGCCGTTGGCGAACTCGGCGCACTCGACCGTCAGCGCCAGGGTGCCGAGCACGCCTCGCGCAGCACCCACCAGCGCGCTGCCGATGCCGGCGTGGGTAAGCAGCAGGATTGCGACGCTCATTCGAGTTCCCGATGGAATGGAATCACACTGGGCCGGGTATCGCGGAACGCCTCGGTCAGACGTTCGACGAGGTACACCGAGCGATGCCGGCCACCGGTGCAGCCGATGCAGGTGGTCACGTAGCTGCGCTGCTCGGCTTCGAAACGGGGCAGCCAGCGCTCCAGCAGGCCGCGCACGTCGTTGAAGTAGTTCTCGACTTCCGGCAGCGCCTGGAAGTAATCGCGGATCGCCGGGTCGCGTCCGGACAGCGGGCGCAGCTTCGGATCCCAGTGCGGGTTCGGCAGGCAGCGCGCGTCGAACACGAAATCGGCATCCGGCGGCACGCCGCGCTTGTAGGCGAAGGATTCGAACATCAGCGAGAGGCCACCGGTGGCCGCGCCGAATCCGCCGGCGATGACGCGTCGCAACTGATGCACGTTGAGGTCGGAGGAGTCGATCACGCGGTCGGCGATCGCGACCAGCGGGCGCAGCAGGCGGCGCTCCAGCGCGATCGCATCGGCAAGCGTAATGCTCTCGGAGGTCAGCGGGTGGCGGCGCCGGGTGTCGGAGAAACGCTTGAGCAATACCTCGTCGCGGGTATCCAGAAAGATGGTCTGGCAGGCGATACCGCTGGCAGCGATCTGCGACAGGATCTCGGGCAGCCGCGCGAGATCCTCCATCCGGTTGCGCACGTCCACGCCCACCGCCAGCCGCGGATAGCGCCCCGCCTGGCTGACCGTGACCGAATCCACCAGCGCCGGCATCAGGGCCACCGGCAGATTGTCGACGCAGTAGTAGTCGAGGTCTTCGAGGGTGCGCAGCGCCACGGTCTTGCCCGAGCCCGACAGCCCGCTGACCACCACCAGTTGGGTGCTGGTGGACGCAGGCTCGCGGGACGGCGGCGGTGGCGTGAAACGCTGCGTGCTCATGGCGCATCCGGGCGCGGGGGACCGGTTACTGGTATAGCCAATCGCGGCTTCGAAGTCGAACGGGTTTTCGCCGATCCGCTGATGTCGAGCGCGGCATCCCGCATGACGCCTGACCAGCTCAGGACGGATCCTGCCGCCGCATCTCGTGCGCCTGCCGATCCATGAAAGTCTGGGCCGGATCCACGCCTTTGCTGCGCAGCAGGTGGTTGCGCACCGCGGCTTCGACCAGCACCGCGAGGTTGCGTCCGGGTGCGACCGGGATGGTGATCTGCGGCACCTCGACGTCGAGCACGGGACAGGTGCCGGTCATGCCGATCAGGCGCGCCATGCCGTCGTTGTTCTCCTCGGCAGGCACAGCGCCCGCCAGTTGCACGATCAGGCGCAGGTACTTGTTGCGCTTGACCGCAGTGTGGCCGAACATTTCGCGCACGTTGAGGATGCCCAGGCCGCGCACTTCCAGCAGGTCCTGCAGCATCGGCGGGCAGGTGCCGTCGAGCATGTCGGGCGCGATCTGGGTGAACTCGGGCGCGTCGTCGGCGATCAGGCGGTGGCCGCGGGTGAGCAGCTCCAGTGCCAGTTCGCTCTTGCCCGCGCCCGATTCGCCGCTGATCAGCACGCCGATCGAATACACCTCCATGAAGGTGCCATGCAGGGTCGTGCGGCGCGCCAGTGCGCGCGCGAGGTGGTACTGGAAATAGGTCAACAGTTCATGACCGCGTCGCGGCGAGCCCCAGATCGGCGTGTCCGAGGCCTCGGCCGCAGCGCGCAGGTCCGCAGGCAACGCCTGGTCGCGCGTGATCAGGATCGCGGTGGGCCGATAGGCGATGATCTTGGCCACCGTTTCCGCACGCTGCCTGGGCCCGAGCGCGGCGAGGTAGCTCAGCTCCTCCTGGCCGATGATCTGGATCTTGTTCGGATAGATGATGTTCAGATACCCGACCAGCGAGGGGCGTCGCTGCAGGTGTTCGTCGATCTCGATGACCCGCACTTGGCCGCTCTGGCCGGCGGTCCAGCGCAGCGCCATGCGATCGCACAGCGCGTCGAAGATATCGCGCGCGCTCAGGCGCGCGCGCGGGGCTTCGCCGCTCATGCCGCAGCCGTACGTTCCGGGGCGTGGGTCAGCAGATCGAACAGCTGGCCGGCATCGCGCGCGCTGCGCAGGCCGACGAGATTGGCAGGTTCCGAGAACAGCTCGGCCAGTTCGGCCAGGAACATCAGATGCTGGTCGGTGAAGTGTTCGGGAACCACCAGCGCGAACACCAGGTCGACCGGTTTGCCATCGATCGCGCTGAAGTCGACCGGTTCGCTCAGTCGCACGAAGGCGCCGACCGCACGCTGGATCGACGCGCTGCGTCCATGCGGTATGGCCACGCCGTGCGCAAGGCCGGTCGATCCCAGGCGCTCACGCTTGACCAGCGATTCGAAGATCGCGCGCTCGCTATCGTCGGTCTCGCGCTCGTCGAGCAGTTTGGCCAGATGCTCGAGCAGGCGCTTCTTGCTGGTCGCGCGCACGTCGGCGAGGACGCGGGCGGGGGTCAGCAGGTCGACGATATGCATGATGGACGGATCCCGAGCAGTGGTAGGTCGCGATCGTCCCGATCGGTACACGGTCCGCTGTCCGGCGGATCCGGGTTGGCCGCAGCGGCCACCCGGTGCGTATGGTAACGGGGCCGCTCGTCGCGGCCCCGTTTTTCTTCGCCGTCGTGAAGACGACTCAGGTGGCAGGCCGCGACTTCTGGACCTCGGCGCGGTGGTGGTCGGTCAGCTTTTCCTTGTGCTTGCGGATCTGGCCATCGAGTTTGTCCGACAGCCCGTCGATCGCTGCATACATGTCAACCGCGTCGGCCTCGGCGTGGATGGTGCGCTGCGCGACCTTGACGGTGGCTTCGGCGCGGTGCTTGAGCTTGTCGATGCCCAGCACGACGTGCACGTCGAAGGTTTTCTCGAAATGGCGCGACAGTCGGCCGAGCTTGTCGGTTACGTAGTTGCGCAACGCTGGCGTGACGTCGATCTGTTGACCGCTGACCTGGATCTGCATTGACTGCCTCCTGGAAAGGCGTCGGCCCACAGCAGCCGACGCAGGACGATCTCCCCGTACACGGGAGACTGGAATCGAGTTTGGTGTGGTGCGAAGACGCACCGCGATCGCCGGGCACTGGCAGACGGCATCGTGAGGCTTCAGCCGAGGCGGCAGCGATCGCTGGAGGAGGGAATGTTCATGCCCTCACGATACTTCGCCACCGTGCGCCGCGCCACCGAAATGCCGCGTGCCTTCAGTTCGCTTGCAATCGATTGATCTGAAAGCGGTTTTCCGGGGTTCTCCTCGTCGATGAGCTTGCGGATGATGGCCCGTATCGCGGTTGCCGAGGCCTCGCCACCCTCATCGGTTGCCAAGCCTACGGAGAAGAAGTGTTTGAACTCGAAGGTACCTCGCGGTGTGTGAAGATACTTTCGCGTAGTCACTCGCGACACCGTGGACTCGTGCACGCCGATCTCATCGGCCACTTCGCGCAGGGTCAGCGGACGCATAGCCTCCGGCCCATAGTCGAGGAACGCACCCTGCTGGCGCACGATGCACTGCGCGACTTTCATCATGGTTTCGCCGCGCGCCTTGAGCGAACGGATCAGCCAGCGAGCCTCCTGCAGGCGGCCGCGCAGGTAGTTGCCGGCATCGTCGCGTGCCGAGGCAGCCATCCGCTCGTACTGCCGGTTGATCGCCAGCGACGGCTGGCACGATGGATTCAGGCGCACCCGCCAGCGGCCCTCATGGCGATGCGCGTAGGCATCCGGGACCACGTAGTCGGTACCGGCCGCACCGAAGCGCGCGCCCGGTTTGGGGTCGAGGCCGCGCAGCAGGGCGATCGCGGCATCCAATTCCGCCGCAGTTACGCCCAGGCGCTGCGCCAGCCGCGGGCGGTCGCGGGTGATCGCTTCCAGATGTTCGCCGACGACACGCAGCGCCAGCGCGCGCTGCGCGGTCTCCGGCGGCAGTTCCCTCAGCTGCACCGCGAGGCAGTCGGCGAGGTTGCGACTGCCCACGCCAACCGGATCGAAGCGCTGGATGCAATGCCGTACCGCCTCGATTTCGTCATCGTCGGCGGGCGCCTGGAAATCGAGCGCCGCGCGTTGGGAATCGAGGTCTTCGCGCAAATAGCCGTCGTCATCCAGCGCTTCGATGATCGCCACCCCGATCTCGCGATCGCGCAGCGACAGCGGGGTCAAATTGAGCTGCCAGCGCAGGTGGTCGGCCAGGGTCTCGGGTGCGGCGGTCTGAACTTCGAAGCCGTCCTCGTCGACCGCGCTGCCGGAGCGGCTGCCGGGTTCCCAGTCGCCGCCGTTGCCGTCGTCGGGCCAGTCGTCGGCGCTGGCCTCGGGAGCATCGCCGCGAACCTCTTCCGCTGCGCTCTCGCCGGCGCTTGGCGGGTCGGCGTTCTGGCCGCTGTCGCCGGCACCATCGGCAGTTTCTGCGCCGCCGTCATCGCCGCTGCCGGGCGCGTCGATCTGCTCGGCCTCGGCGGTGGTTTCCAGCAGCGGGTTGGATTCCAGTGCTTCGCGAATCTCGATCTCGAGTTCGGCTGCCGACAGCTGCAGCAGCCGGATCGCCTGGCGCAACTGCGGTGTCAGGGTCAGCGACTGCGAGACGCCAAGGCGGAGCGACGGCTTCATCATGCGATGGGTCGTTGACCTACGCGTCGGATCGAGCCACGAAGCAAGAAACATTCCATGTCCTGATTCTACGCTGGGGCGGGGCGGGCACTGCAAGCCCTCCGGCACGCTCGCCAGCGGCCGGACGCGGCCGCTACATGCGGAAGCCGTGCCCCAGATACACCGCGCGCACCTCGGCGTTGTCGAGCAACGCCTGCGGCTGGCCCTCGGCCAGCACCGTGCCGTCGTTGAGGATGTAGGCGCGATCGACGATGCCGAGCGTCTCGCGCACGTTGTGGTCGGTGATCAGCACGCCAATGCCGCGTGATTTCAGATGCTCGACGATGCGCTGTATCTCGCCGACAGAGATCGGGTCAACGCCCGCAAAAGGTTCATCGAGCAGCATGAACCGCGGCTGCGCGGCCAGCGCGCGGGCGATCTCGACCCGCCGGCGTTCGCCACCGGACAGCGACTGTCCGCTGTTGCCCGCCAAGTGCGCGACCTGCAGTTCGTCGAGCAGGCGGTTCAGTTCGTTGCGTCGCGCGGGTGCATCGAGGTCGCCGCGCAGCTCGAGTATCGCCAGCACGTTTTCGGCCACCGTGAGGCTGCGGAACACCGAGGGCTCCTGCGGCAGGTAGCCCAGGCCCAATCGCGCGCGCGCATGCATCGGCAGCGCGGTGATGTCCTGCTCGCCGATCCGGATACTGCCGGCATCGGCTGCCACCAGCCCCACCACCATGTAGAAGCAGGTGGTCTTGCCCGCGCCGTTGGGGCCGAGCAGGCCGACCACTTCGCCGGGCCCGAGGTCGAACGAAAAATCGCGCACGACCTCGCGCGAGCGATAGCGCTTCTTCAGACCACGTGCGTGCAGCATCAGCCTTGCGGCTTCGCTGCGCTGGCGGCGGGCGGTTTTGCAGTGTCGGTGGCGGGCTTGGTTTGCGGGTTCATGCGCATGAATACGCGATTGCCGCCTTCCGGTCCGCCGGCTTCGATGCGCCCATCCTCGAGGCTGTAGGTGATGCGCTCGCCGCGCAGTTCACCGCGCGGCTGTGCCACCACCGCGTTGCCGGTCAACACGACGCGATCGTTGGCCATGTCGTAGTCGATCTGCGCGGCACTCGCATCGAGCCGGCCGCCATCGTCGAGATCTTCGGCCAGCGTGGCTGGCGCGCCGGTCAGGACGGCGCGCGAGACTTCCTGGTCCTTGTCCTGGGTCACCACGGCCTTGGCGGCGCGCACCTCCAGCGTGCCCTGCACGATGCGTACGTTGCCGGTGAGCGTAGCCGTGCCCTCGTCGACGTTCGACACCATGCTGTCAGCGTCGATATCCATGGGCTTGTCGCGATCGCTTTTGACCGCAACGGCAGGGCTGGCAGCCAGCACGGCTGCCAAGGTCAGCAAACGAAAATCAAGGGCGCGGCTTGTCATAGCGGGCTTTGGCGTTGAGCAGGGTGAACCGGTTTTTAGTCAGATCGGCATCCATCCCGATCCCGCGCATGATAAGCCCGGGCTGGGTGATGGTCACCGGCGCGTCGGAGCGCATCCGGTTGGTGTTCAGCAGCGCGGTCAGGCGCTCGGTACGCAGCGACAGCGGGCCGCTATCGAGATCCGCACTGCGGTCGGCCGCGACCGCCTCGTTCAGGCGCAGCTCCTTGGCATCGGCGCTGACCCACGCGGTGCGCGAGCTGGCTTTCCAGGTGTCGCCGGTGCCGTCGATGATGCGAAAGCGCGGTTCCTCGATGGCGAACGTATCCAGATACGGATGTTTTGCCAGGCGCGGCGCGTCGACCACGAATGCCAGCTTGCCCCCGGTATCGAGCGCGGTCATGGTGAATCGATGGAGCACGTAGTCCGAACGCGGCGGTCCGGCGAACATGTCCGACGTCGTGCGGTCGTCCTGCAGCCACACCATCCAGCCGGTAATCGCGGCAAACACGGCGAGAATCGCGGCGAGCGCGAGGCTGCGCTCGACGCCCGACAGGTTGATCGAATCCGGCAGCGCGATGCGCTTCACTGCGGCAGCCAGCGCGCCAACGCGGCTTCGGCGCCACCCTGAGCGCCGATGATCAGATCGCACACCTCGCGCACCGCGCCATCGCCGCCGCCAAGCTGGGTGCGCCAGTGCACGCGTTCGCGCACCCACGGATGCGCGTTCGGAGGCGCGCAGGCGAAACCTGCGCGCAGCAGGCAGCCCAGATCCGGCAGATCGTCGCCCATGTAGGCCACCGCGTCCATCGACAGCCCGAGCCGCGTCGCGATCGCGCTCAGGCAGGCCAGCTTGTCCTTCTGGCCCTGGTGCACCTCGCCGATGCCCAATTCATGCGCACGCGCTGCCACCACGCTGCTCGAGCGCGCGGTGATGATCGCCACCGTGATGCCGTGCTCGCGCAGGTTCTTCAAGCCCAGCCCATCGAGCACATGGAACTGCTTGGACTCCTGCCCGTCCGCACTGAACCCCAGCCGGCCATCGGTCATCACGCCATCGACATCGAAGGCCGCCAGGCGCACGCGCGCTGCGCGTTCGCGGATCGGGGCGGGCAGATCGGTTCGGGAGCTGTAAGGCATGGTGCGTCGGGCGGGCGGTTTGCGTCGCGGAAGATTCGGGGATCACGGTACAGGGCGCAGGGTACAGGTCGGGATCGTAACGGCCAGCCAAGGTCGAACCTACTGCATTCGCGGTGGCGCCAATCGGCGATCGCCGCAGCGCCGCCTGCACGTGTGGGCCCTGTACGCTGGGCCCTGAGCCCTGACGTTAAACCACTCCCGCCCGCAACAGGTCATGAATATTCAGCGCCCCCACCACGCGTTGGTCGCCATCGACCACCAGCAGGGCGTGGATCTTGAAGTCTTCCATCAGACGGGCGGCTTCCACCGCCAGCTTGTCGGATGCGATGGTCTTGGGGTTGATCGTCATGACCTGGGCCACGGCGGTGCTGCGCAGGTCGATCTGCGCGTCGTCGAGCATGCGGCGCAGGTCGCCGTCGGTGAATACCCCGCGCAGGGTCATGTCGGGATCGGCGACTGCGGTCATGCCCAGTCCCTTGCGGGTCATCTCGACCAGCGCATCGGACAAGGTGGCGTCTGCGGATACGCGCGGGATCTGCTCGCCGGTGTGCATGATGTCGGCGATATGCAGCAGCAGGCGGCGGCCCAGGATGCCGGCCGGATGCGAACGCGCGAAGTCCTCGGCGGTGAAGCCGCGCGCTTCGAGCAGCGCGATCGCCAGCGCATCGCCCATCACCAGTGCGGCAGTGGTGCTCGCGGTGGGTGCGAGGCCCAGCGGGCAGGCCTCGGCCGGCACGCTCACGTCCAGATGAACGTCGGACTGCCGCGCGAGCGAGGAGTTGAGCTTGCCCGACATGCCGATCAGCGGCACGCCGAGACGCTTGATCAGCGGCAGGATAGCCAGCAGTTCGTCGGTTTCGCCCGAGTTCGACAGCGCCAGCACCACGTCCTTGGGCGTGATCATGCCCAGATCGCCGTGGCTGGCTTCGGCCGGGTGCATGAAAAACGCCGGAGTGCCCGTGGACGCCAGGGTCGCGGCGATCTTGTTTGCCACGTGGCCGGACTTGCCCATGCCGGTCACCACCACCCGCCCGCTGCAGGCCACCATCAGTTCGCAGGCGCGCAGGAATGCGCCGTCAAGGCGATCGGCCAGGCCGCCGATCGCGCGCGCTTCGATCGCGATCACCTCGCGCGCCGAGCGCAATAGTCGCTCCGGATCGAGGCGGGCAGGGTGGGCAGCGACAGCGCGAATCAGGGCATTCATGGCGATGGCGTTTTGCGGGCGCGGAGCGGGCAGGCAGCGCGCCGGCGTGTGGCCGGGCGGCGTCTGGGCTAACATGGCCGATCTAGTGTAGCTCCCGACGGCCTGCTAACGCCCGGTTGCGCACATTTGCTTCCGTTTTCGATCCGTTACCGATCCGTTACCGACACTTCAAGCGATGGACGCCAACCGCATCAAGACCCTGATCGAACAAGGCCTGCCGGGCGCAGCCGCCGATGTGCGCGGCGACGACGGCGTGCATTTCGAGGCCACCGTGGTGGCCGAAGGCTTCGCCGGCAAGCTGCCACTGGCCCGGCACCGGATGGTCTACGCCACCTTGGGTGAGTTGATGGGCGGTGCGATCCACGCGCTGGCCCTGAAAACCCTGACCCCGGCGGAACACGCCGCGCAAACGCGCTGAGGCGCCCGCAATCGATGGCAAAGATCGTGATCTCCGGCGGCGAACCACTGCATGGCGATGTCTGGATCTCCGGCGCCAAGAACGCCGTGCTGCCGATCCTGGCCGCCACCTTGCTGGCCGACGAGCCGATCAGCATCGGCAACGTACCGCATCTGCACGATGTCACCACCACCATGGAACTGCTCGGCCAGATGGGCGTGCAGTTGGTGGTCGATGAACGCATGAAGATCCACGTCGATCCGCGCCAGGCGACCAACTTCGTGGCACCCTACGATCTGGTCAAGACCATGCGCGCGTCGATCCTGGTGCTGGGGCCGCTGGTGGCGCGTTTCGGCCAGGCCTCGGTTTCGCTGCCCGGCGGCTGTGCGATCGGCACACGCCCGGTCGACCTGCACATCAAGGGACTGGAGGCGCTCGGCGCGCAGATCACGGTGGCCAACGGCTACATCCACGCGCGCGCCGGTCGCCTCAAGGGCGCGCGCCTGCACATGGACCTGGTCACGGTCACCGGAACCGAGAACATCATGATGGCCGCCACGCTCGCCGAGGGCACCACCGTGATCGAAAACGCAGCACAGGAGCCGGAGGTCGTCGACCTCGCGATGTGCCTGATCGCGATGGGCGCCCAGATCGAGGGCGCCGGCACCAACACGATCGTGATCCACGGCGTCGAGCGCCTGCACGGCACCCACTACGAGGTGCTGCCCGACCGCATCGAGACCGGCACTTTCCTTGTCGCTGGCGCGATGACCGGCGGTTGCGTCACCGCCAAGCGTGCGCGGGCGAGCACGCTCGATGCGGTGCTGGCCAAGCTCGAGGAGGCCGGCGCGCAGATCGACATCGGCGAGGACTGGATCAAGCTCGACATGCGCGGTCGGCGCCCGCGCGCGGTCAATCTGACCACCGCGCCATATCCGGCGTTCCCGACCGACATGCAGGCGCAGTTCACCGCGCTGAATGCGGTCGCCGAGGGCACTGGCATCATCGTCGAGACGGTGTTCGAGAACCGCTTCATGCACGTGCAGGAACTGCGCCGTCTTGGCGCCGATATCAAGGTCGAGGGCAATACCGCCGTGGTCCAGGGCGTACCCCAGATGACCGCCGCACCGGTGATGGCCACCGACCTGCGCGCATCGGCCAGCCTGGTGCTGGCCGGTCTGGTCGCTGCCGGCGAAACCATGGTCGACCGCATCTATCACATCGATCGCGGCTACGAGAACATCGAAGAGAAGCTGTCCGGACTCGGCGCGAAGATCCGGCGCCTGCCGGGCTGATCTTTCGCCCGCAGGCGGCGTAAAAAAAGTGGCGGACCTTGCGGTCCGCCACCGGGTGTGGCGATTGCGATGTCAGCCGATCAGGGGCGGGCGATGTACAGCTGGTAGCTGCCCGAACCACTATACGCAAGCACGCGCCAGCGGTAGTAACCGGCAGCGCCGGTGAAGCTGACGTTCTCGTTGTTGCTGGCGGTGGTGCCGCTGGCCACGTTGCCCCAGCTCGAACCGTTCCAGCGCTCCAGGTACAGGTCGAAGTCGGCGCCTGCCGGGCCACGCAGGAAACCGCTGTGCACGCCGCTGACCGTGGTCTGGTACCAGCTGCCGTTCGGCTGGTAGGCCGACGCGCCAGAGTTGAGGGTGCCGTTGTAGAGCGTGCAGTTGCTGCACGGCGCGGAGCTGGCGGTGGCGGTCACCGACTGCGTGCGGGTGCCCGGCTGGTTGGCGGTATCGCGCACCGTCAGCGCAACGCTGTAGGTTCCGGCCGCCGCGTACGTGCGGCTGGTGGACGCACCGCTGCCCGTGCTGCCGTCGCCGAAGGTCCAGCTGTAGGAGCTGATCCCGTTGTCGTCGGTCGAGCCCGAACCGTTGAACGAGCACACCAGGCCCGAACAGCTGAAGGTGAAGTTCGCGGTCGGCGGGTTGTCGACCGGCGTGCCACCACCGAACTGCGAATACAGCAGTCGGTTGGGCGAGCCGGTGCCGGCCGAGGTGACCTTGTTCAGCGTGGCGTTGTTGTTGATCGCCGTGGTCACTGCCGACGGCGAGGCCGTCGTGTTGCCGGCCAGGTACAGCGCGGCCACGCCGGCCACGTGCGGCGACGCCATCGAGGTGCCGCTGATGGTGTTGGTCGCTGAGTTGCTGGTGTGCCACGCCGAGGTGATCGACGAGCCGGGTGCGAAGATATCCACGCAGGTGCCGAAGTTGGAGAACGACGAGCGCGCATCGGTGCTGGTGGTGGAGCCGACCGTCATGGCGTTGGCCGCACGCGCCGGCGAGTAGTTGCACGCATTGGCATTGTCGTTGCCGGCCGCCACCGCATAGAACACGCCGGCCGCGATCGAGTTGTTGACCGCAGTATCGAGTGCGCTCGATGCACCGCCGCCGAGGCTCATGTTGGCCACCGCTGGCTTGACGTGGTTGGCCGTGACCCAATCGACACCGGCGATGACTCCGGAGTTGCTGCCCGACCCGGTACAGCCGAGCACGCGCACGCCGAACAGCTGCACGCCCTTGGCGATACCCCACGTGTTGCCGCCGACCGTGCCCGCGACATGCGTGCCGTGGCCGTTGCAGTCGTTGGAGCCGCGGCCGTCGTTGATCGCGGTGAATCCAGCACCGACCCGGCCGCCGAAATCGGCGTGGGCGGCAACGATGCCGGTATCGATCACGTAGGCGCGCACGTTGCTGGCGGTGGTGTCGTAGATATAAGTCGTATTCAGCGGCAGGTTGCGCTGGTCGCTGCGGTCGAGGCCCCAGGTGGCGGAGTTCTGGGTCGCCGAGGCGTACACCATGCTGTCCTGTTCTACGAAGTCGATGCGCGGATCGGTCAGCAGCCGTTCGAGCTGTTTTTCCGTCGCCCTCATCGAAAAGCCCTGCAATGCGGCCTCGTAGGTCAGCTGCACCTGCAGGTTGTAGGTGGCGGCCAGTTCCACCGCGAGGGTGGTGACATCGGGATTGCGCGACTCTTCACCGGGAATCCGCACGAAATCACGTTTGAGCACAACGATGTACTGGCCTTCGATGGCGTCCTTGGTGGTGCGCAGCTCGCTGGCCTGTACTGCGCCAGGAAGGGCAGCCGCGATCACGGCGGCCAAAATGGTCTTGTTGCGAATCATGTGTTCGGTTCTCCCCACGCGATTGGTTGGACAAGCAGGAGGCCCGGCGACGCGCACTGCGTCGCCGGCCATCGCTGGCAGGCTCAAACTGGCGTTTGGACCATCGACTTGCCCCCAAGCCGATGGACCGCGCTGTCTCCCTGCAGCGACTTGCCGAGGCTATTGATTTGCGGGCGAATGTCAATCGACGTCGATGTTGCGCTGCGACGGGTGGACTTCACGGAAGTCGAAGCAGGCGCATCTCGATGGTTTCGCCATTTGCTTCTTGCTGCAGCGTGCGGATTGCGACATGGCCGAGCGACGCTGCAATCCAGGTCGTGGTAAGGCGGCCGGGCTTTTCGCGGATGCGCTCCACCCGAATCGCATCGAAGGTGCCCGCCGGCGTACCGATGCGCTCGCTGGCGGCGCGCCGATAGCGTTGCCATTCGACCGCATCACGGTCCGCCACGCGGTAGCGCAACTCGCCGGCTACACCGCGCGCAAGATCCGCGCCTATCGCAAGCACCACGCTGTTGCGATCCATTGCGCCTGCTTCGAACGGCAGTTCGAATTCCTTCTTGCCATCGATGCTTTCGATGCGCTCCCCTTTGCGGGTGAGCGTGCGTTGCTTGCTCTTGAAAGCCACCTCCTGACTGAAGCGATACTGCAGCAGTTCGGGCAGTCCGTTTTGCCAGCGGAACTTCGAGTGTTCGATGATCTCGGCCCCGGCCAGCAGGGCCAGGCCTTGCGTACCCCGCGTGTGCGAAAGGAATTGCCAGTTTTCGCCTTCGCCGTGGGTCAGGCTCAAGGTGGCTTCACCCACGGGATTGCCACTGCGAAGTACTTCGTAGGTCAGCGTGAACGGCTGCAATGGCGCGCGCTCTGCTGCGGCAACTGGCTGCAGCAGCGATGCGAGCATGCCCAGTCCCGCCCATAGCGCGAATCGGGTCGGCCAGGAATGCCGGCGGTGCTCGGCTCCAAGCGAATCACGCAATGGCATGATCGCTCCCGCGCAGACTTCCGTCGCTTTGCAGCAGCAATGGCGCATCGAGCAGCTGCCCATCCAGTGCAACGCCGAACGGCGTCGGCTGCAGGCTGCCGCGCGCATACAGCGCCACGCTGGCAACCAGCAGCCGATGTTCGATCGGCAGTAGACGGCGCGCCAGCAACTCCGCGGTGTCACCGGTCTGCACGTCGATGCGAGCCTGCGCGATCACCGCGCCGCCATCCATCTCGGGGCTGACGAAATGCACACTGGCGCCGTGGCAGGCATCGCCCGCGCGCAGCACCCGCGCATGCGTGTGCAGGCCCTGATAGGCCGGCAGCAGGGAAGGGTGGATGTTGATCATGCGTCCGCTGTGCGCCTCGGCCACGCTGGCCTCGATGATGCGCATGTATCCCGCACACACGATGAGCTGCGGCTGAACCGCGTCCACTGCGGCGAACAGCGCCGCGTCGAAGGCCAGGCGATCGTAGTAGTCGCGCGGCGCCAGCGATTCGACGTGCAGCGCGTGATCGCGAGCGATCTGCAGCGCAGCTGCAGCTGCGCGATCGGAGAACACGCCGACAATATCGATCGGCAATGCGCCGCTGTCGCGGGCGGCGATCAGGGCCTTCAGATTGCTGCCGCGCCCGGAGGCGAGTACGGCGATCCGCAAGCGCGCTTGCATCAGCCGATGCGCACGCGCTGCTCCCCGCGCACGGGCTCGATCGCGCCGATCTCGCGATGCGCCAGCCCGTGGCTGTCCAGATGGCGCTTGATCGCCGCCACGTCGTCCGGTCGCGCGATCACGGTGAATCCGATCCCGCAGTTGAAGGTGCGCCACATCTCGCTGGCGGCAACTCCGCCCGCTTCCTGCAGCCAGCCGAACACCGGCGGCAGCTTGATGGCGGACGCATCGATTGCAACGCCGAGCGTTTGCGGCACCACGCGGATGATGTTTTCGGTCAAGCCGCCGCCGGTGATGTGCGCCATTCCCGAAACCCGCAGCACCGCCAGCAGGGCCAGGATCGGTTTCACATAGATTGCAGTGGGCGCCATCAGCGCATCGGCGAGCGCCACGCCGCCCACCGGCATGGCCAGGTCGGCGCGGCTGATCGCAAGAATGCGCCGGATCAGCGAATAGCCGTTCGAATGCGGCCCGCTGGAATCGATGCCGATGATCACATCGCCCGCCGCCACCCGCGATTCGTCGATCAGCGCGGCGCGTTCGACCCCGCCCACGCAGAATCCCGCAAGATCGTATTCGCCCGGCGCATACATGTCGGGCATCTCGGCGGTCTCGCCGCCGATCAGTGCGCAACCGGCCAGCTCGCAACCGCGCGCGATGCCGCCGATCACCGCGGTCGCGGTGTCGACGTTCAACTTGCCGGTGGCGAAGTAGTCGAGGAAGAACAGCGGCTCGGCGCCCTGCACCAGCACGTCGTTGACGCACATGCCGACCAGGTCGATGCCGATGCTGTCGTGACGGTCGAGCTGCTGGGCGAGCTTGAGTTTGGTGCCCACGCCGTCGGTGCCGGAGACCAGCACCGGGTCGGTGTACTTGTTTCCCAGCGCGAACAGCGCACCGAAGCCGCCGAGACCGGCCATCACCTCGGGCCGAAAGGTGCGCGCGACCAGCGGTTTTATCCGCTCCACCACCGCCTCGCCGGCGTCGATGTCCACGCCGGCGTCGCGGTAGGTCAGGCCGGAACCGCCGGCGGGGTGGGAACTGCTCACGGTGACCACCTGAGTGCACGTGCGGAAGCTCGGCATGATACCAGCGCTGCACATGGACGCCGTGGGTAGGTTCGCGGCACCATGTGGGTTCCCGACAACGAGCCGAGCCTGTCCGCATGCCGCCCGTTCACTCCATCACTCGCGGTCCTGCGCTGTTCCTGCTGGCGCTGCTGGCCATGGCATGCGCACATGCCGAAGTCGCAGACCTGTACACGGGCACAGCACCGGTGGCCTCGCAGGACGAGGCGGAGCGTGCGCGTGCGCTGCGTGCCGCGCTGGTCTCCGCGCTGGTGCGCGCATCGGGTGATTCCACCCTGACCGGCGACTCGCGGCTTGCACCACTGCTCGACAAGGCGCCGCAATGGGTGCAGAACTTCGGCTACCGGCAGGAAGTGGAAGCCAGCAGCGGCAGTGCACCGGTGGTGCGCGAGTATCTGCAGGCGCGCTTCGATCCGGTGCAGCTCGCAGCCGCGCTGGCCGCGATCGGTCGTTCGGTATGGGCTGAGCGCCCACGCACCCTGCTGTGGTTGGTGATCGACGACGGCAGCACGCGGCGCATCGCCAGTGCCGCGCAGGTGTCAGCGCTCGATGCGCTCAGCCGCCACGCGCGCGAGCGCGGAATCAGCATCCAGTTGCCGACCATGGACGCCAAAGACATCGCGCGCGTCGATGCCGACACCCTGTGGAGCGGGCCTTCTTCGGCGGCTTATGCGGCCTCCTCGCGCTATGGCACACCGATCGCGCTGGTGGTGCGCCTGGCGCGTTCCGGCGCCAGCTGGAGTGGCCGATTCAGCCTTGCCGATGGTGCCCGCAGCGACGACTGGTCGGGCAACTACGCCGACGCCAACGCCGCACTGGTGGCGGCTGTCAGCGGCCTGGCCGACCGGCTCGCGCAGCGTTACGCGGTGGCGGCGGTCGAGCGCGTGGTGGGCGACTATGTGATCAACATCGCTGGCGTCAACAGCGCCGAGGACTTTGCTCGCGTGCAGGCCTATCTGGCCGGATTGTCGGTGTTGTCTGCGTTCGCGACCACTGGCGCGGAGGGCACCACCCTGACCCTGGCGGCAACCCTTAACGTCACCCCTGCGCGCCTGCGCCAGGTGCTGACGGTGGGCGGCGTGCTTGTCTTCGACGATGGCGCATTGGCCGACGAACGTCGTATCGGGCTGCGGCTGGTCCGCTAGACTAGCCGCCTGTTGACTGACGACGGGCTCCGGATGCGCCTGTCCTGGCTACCCAACGCGATCACGCTGTTGCGCATGGCGCTGGCGGCACCGCTGGCGTGGATGATCCTGCGCGGCGATTATTCCAGCGCCTTGCTGCTCGCAATCATCGCTGGCGCCTCGGACGCCATCGATGGCCTGCTGGCCAAGCGCTATGGCTGGGAAAGCCGACTCGGCGCAATCATCGATCCGCTGGCCGACAAGCTGTTGCTGCTGGCGTGTTTTTTGTCGCTGGGCGTGGTCGAAGCCTTGCCGTGGTGGCTGGTCGGCGTGGTGCTGGCGCGCGATGTGGTGATCGTGGCGGGCGCGGTGGCCTATCATCACCTGGTCGGTGCACTGGTTGCATCGCCCAGTCGATTGTCGAAGCTCACTACGCTGTTCCAGATCGTGTTGGTACTGCTGGCGCTCGTCGACGGTCTGCACGTGGTCGAGCTGCCTGAGGGCACGTTGGCCGGGGCTGTCATCGGCGTCGCTGCGCTTACGATCGCCAGCGGGCTGCACTATGTTGTGACCTGGGGCGCAAGAGCGCGCCGCGAATGGAAAAACGGGAAACGCACGTGAGCGATACGCAGAAGTGGCAACTGTTGGCCGCGATCGTGGTGCTGTCAGTCCTGGTGTACTGGCTGTCGCCGGTGCTGACACCATTCGCGGTCTCGGCGCTGTTCGCCTATCTCGGCGATCCGCTCGTCGATCGACTCGAGCGCGCGCGGCTGTCGCGCACCAGCGCGGTGATCGTGGTGTTCAGCGCGATGACCCTTGCGGTGGTGCTGGTGGTGATCGTGCTGGTGCCGCTGCTGGAGCGGCAGATATCGGGCCTGATCGACAAGCTGCCGCAGGTCGTCGCGTGGGTCAACGGCGTGGTGCTGCCGTGGGTGCAGCAACGCACCGGCTATTCGCTCGACCAGCTCAACCCGCAGCAGATCATCGATGCGCTGCGCGCGCACTGGCAGCAGGCCGGCGGCGTTGCCGCGACCATCGTTGCATCGGTTTCCAAGTCGGGTCTGGCAATTGTCGGATTTATCGGCACGCTGGCCCTGATTCCGGTAGTGACGTTCTACTTCCTGCGCGACTGGGACGTGATGTTGCAGCGCCTGCGTGAATTGCTGCCGCGCGCATTGGAACCCACCATCAGCCGCATGGCTGCCGACTCCGATGTGGTGCTGGGGGCTTTCCTGCGCGGGCAGCTGAGCGTGATGCTGGCGCTGGGCTTGATCTATACCGGCGGCCTGATGCTGGTCGGACTGGACCTGGCAGTGCTGATCGGTTTGCTCGCCGGCATCGTCGGCTTTGTGCCTTATCTGGGCATCGTGATCGGCGGCGGTGCCGCGCTGATCGCCGCCGCCGTGCAGTTCCAGGACTGGTTCCATCCGGGCATGGTGCTGCTGGTGTTCATTGTCGGCCAGATGCTCGAAGGTTTCGTGCTCACCCCGTGGCTGGTCGGCGATCGCGTCGGCCTGCATCCGGTGGCGGTGATCTTCGCCATCCTCGCCGGCGGGCAGCTGTTCGGGTTTCTCGGCGTGCTGCTCGCACTGCCGGTAGCTGCAGTGCTGATGGTGGTAGTGCGCTGGGCGCATGAGCGCTATATGGTCAGCGCGCTGTATGGTGCGGCGGATGCGGGTGCGGCAGCCAGTGCGGCCGCGCCGCCCGAAGCGGCATCGCCCAGCGCGCAAACCCCGCCCGCTGCCAGCACCAGTGCCGGGCCTCGGCAACCGCCGTGAGCACACCGCAGCTTCCGCTCGGCCTGCACTTTCCAGCGCACCAGCGGCTCGACAGCTACTACGCGGGCGATAATCTCGGCGCGGTCGTTGCACTGCGCGCGGCCGTGCACGAGCCCGGCGCACCGTGGGTGTATCTGTCCGGCCCGGAAGGCTGCGGCAAGACCCATCTGCTGATCGGCGCCTGCCAGGACGCCGGCCCGCGACGCGTGCAGTTCCTGCCACTCGCCGCGATGGGTGCTGCGGCTGAAACCGCGCTGATCGGCATCGAAGAAGCCGCGCTGGTGTGCATCGACGATGTGCACATGATCGGCGGCAACCGTGGCGCGGAGGTCGCATTGTTCGACGCCTACAATCGCTGTCGCGCCAGCGGCACGGTGATGCTGTTCGCCGGCCGCAATCCGCCCGGCCAACTGCCGCTGGTGCTGCCCGACCTCGCCTCGCGCCTGTCCGCCTGCAGCCGTTTCGCGCTCAAGCCGCTCGACGAGGCCGCACGCCGTGAAGTGCTGCGCCAGCGCGCACAAGCCCGCGGCTTCGAAGTCGACGACGCCGTGCTCGACTTCATGTTCCGCCGCAACGCCCGCGACCTGGGCACCCTGCTCGGCTTGCTCGATCGCGTCGACCGCGAAAGCCTCGCCGAACAGCGCCGCATCACCGTCCCCTTCCTGCGCCGCGTGATGGGCTTGCCCTCGCGCATCGACAAGCCGCGCGAACCGGGCCGGTAGATTGAATCGCTTTGCAAAGCTATGGAGTGCGCAAGTTCCACGCCCCATTCCCGATTTTGACTCGAGCGGGAGCAAGCCGGGACGCGCAGTGCTGTCGCAGTCGGTATGACGCAACCGTCTTCGTTGCCGCGCCAAAAATGCCCTTCCCCCTTGACGGAGGAAGGGTTGGGATGGGGGTGACAAGGTTGCCGCGTGAATGGGTAAAGCGCAGAGGATTTCCGTGATGCTTCAGGCGATCGCGCGTATCCGATCAACACGCAAGCCCCGCTACCTCCGCCCCAGCCCTCCCCCGTCAAGGGGCAGGGGGCAAGAAGCACGCAGGCGTTCGGTCCCGGTACCGTTCAGCCTGAGGCTGATTGCAGTGCGGCCTGCGGCGTGTTTAGCCGCGCGATGCCACTGCGGGCGTGCCCAGCGAGCACGGTGAAAGCCCCGCCCAGCACCATGTTGCCATCGGGCTGCACGGCCAGGGCCGCGGCGGTGTTGTTGGGATTCGGATTGAAGGTGGCGTCCAGACTGCCAGCGGCATTCAGCCGTGCGATGCGATTCCGGGTCTGCCCGGCGATGTTGGTGAAACTCCCGCCAAGCACCAGTTTTCCATCCGGTTGCACGGCCAGCGCGCGGACGTCGCTGTTGGCATTCGGGTTGAAGTTGGTGTCCACGCTGCCATCAGCATTCAACCGCGCGATGCGATTGCGCAGGCTGGCAGCGACCTGGATAAAGGCACCGCCGATCACAATGCGCCCGTCCGCCTGTACGGCGATGGCGAATACGTCGCCATCCACATCGGTGGCAGCGAACGCTGCATCCAGGCTGCCGTCGGCATTCAGCCGCGCGATGCGATTGCGGGTCTGCCCGGCGATGCTGGTGAAAGAGCCGCCGACCAGCATCTTGCCGTCGGCTTGCGCCACGAGCACCCGGACGGCGCCGTTCGCACTCGGGTCATAGCCGTCGTTGGCGTTTTGCGCCGCAGCGGTCCATGGCAGCAACGCCATGGCGAAGACAAGAATTCCCGTCGCGCACACAACACCTGTCATTGCGGAATGACGAACCATGCACCAACTCCTTACCGTTGCGGCGCGGCAAAATGCTGGTTCCAAGCCTCCAGCATTTCCAACAAGGGCAGCGACCAGAGCCCGTGACGGGTCGTTCCAAAGGGATGCGCCATCGCCATCGGACAGCGCATCCAATCGACTACAGCTTGCGCAGGTAGGCCAGCAGCGGCGCGCGCTCCTCCGGCACAGGCGCGCGATCGAAGTTGACGCCGTCGGTGGACAGGATCGGCGGCACGACGCCCGGGGGTGCGTTCACGCGAACGCGTTTGAAGAATTCGATGTAGTGATCGACGACGATTTCCAGCGTGTCCGCACTGTTGTTGTGGAAGTACGGCGGCGTATGCCGGATACCGCGCAGGCCATTGCTATCCAGCTTGTTCCAGTCGTCGGCGGCCGCAGGACCGCCCACGAAACCAGTCAACATCGCCCGGCCAGGATCCGAACTGACTCGGCGAGTCTTTACGCCCGTGGCTGAGGTGATTTCGTAGGTGCGCGCGTTGCGGGCGAGCCGCGGTGGACATATCGCGAAGTTGAATCGGGCGGGCGTGGCCGTGTCGACGGGTCTTGGACACTGCGTCGAAATATCGTGGTACCGGACGACCGGGGCCTTCGGCGTCGATTGACCCGGACCACCGTGGCACTGCGCGCACGCGCGCTCGAAGATTGTCTTGCCCTGTTGCTCGACGACGTTCAAGGGCGGATCGGCATCGGGCAAGGGAACCACGCCGTCATCGATGGCGTTGGAGAGCCTGCGCACGCGATGGCTGGTGAACAGCACGCGCTGGAAGGAACCGAGGCCATCCAGCACCTCAATCAGTTCGTTGAGCCTGTCGTCGGCAGGCGGATCGATCTGCGCATGGTTGATGAAAGCGCCCAATGCCTGGTCCGGCAGGTTCGCGATTCGCGCATCGAGCTGATAGCCACCCGTGCGGTTGGGGTCACGAGGCCAGGCGATGCCACCATCCGGACCCGTCAGCTTCACGTTGTGGACGCTGGGCACCATGCGCCAGAGGTCGACTGTGGTTTCGGTCGACGGTGCATTGGTCGCGGGGTCGATCAGCTTGATGTTCGACGGGAGCGTGGCGATGATGCGGATCAGTCCGTTCTGACGCAGGTTGCTGAAGTCGGCGGCGCTGTCTCCATGCGTGCGGAAGTCGTCGGCGTCGATCGCCCTGAATAGCGGGTCGTCTGCGAGCGGGTTCCTCTGGCGCCGCTGCTGCAGTCGTTGGTATCTGGTTTCGGCACCGCTCGGTGACAGCTGGAAGTTGTCGGTCAGCATGTGACAGTCGGCGCACGCGCGGCCATTGCCGCCGAAGCCATCCGCATCACGACTGAAAAACGCAACGAAGCCTTTCCGGACCGCGTCGCAGGGTTCGCCGTCGCAATAGGATTGGCCTCGAGCATCCGGGGGCGTGCGGGTGTCGCGTACTCCGAGCAAGGCCAAGGTCTCGCAAAGTTCTCCTTCGCAGCGCGCATGCGGCGCCCCTCGGACGGTCGGCGAATCTGCCAGCGCAGGCAAGCCCCAGACCAGCACGGCGACAAGAAAGGCTCGGGTACAACATGTCATCGCGTTCATCGTTTCCTCCAGCAGAATGGAACCGGCTTTTACCTCTCGACGTCGGGTGCGTGACGCCCGTCCGCTTTCACGGAGTGCAGCCTCGTCGCGGCCGGTGCTAGAGTCCTTGGCGGGACGCTGATTTTTTCTGATTTGTTCTGATGCGGGCTTCGAGCACTCAATGGACCAGTCGCGCGCCCGCTACGAGTTCGGGCATTTCGCCCTCGACATCGGCCAACAGACCCTGGTGCGCCTGGACACTCGCGTGGAGACTCCGCTGGCGGGCAAGGTTTTCGATACGCTCGTCTATCTCGTGGAACATGCAGGCGAGCCTCTCGACAAGGACGTCCTGCTGCGGGCTGTATGGCCGGGCGTGATCGTCGAAGAGAACAGCCTCACGCAGAATATCTCCACGCTCAGGCAGCTCCTCGGTGAGGTTCGCGGCGAGAATCGGTACATCGCGACGATTCCGCGCAAGGGTTACAGATTCGTCGCTGCGGTGACCCGGAAAGAGGCGTCGGCTTCCTCGGAACTCCCGGCTGCCGTGGAAAGGACGCCTGCCGTTGCCCATGCACGCAGCGCGGATCCTCGACGTCGATCCAAGATCGCGACCGTTGCAGGCCTGGCGGTCGTGGTGGTGGCGTTCGCGTCACTTACGCTGCTGCGCGCCCCGCCAGAGGTCCCCGTGAGCGCCCCGCATGCAGGCCAGACGCTGGCGGTTCTGCCCTTCAAGCCCTTGTTGCCGACCGATCGCAATGAAGCACTTGAGCTGGGGATGACGGAATCGCTGATTGCCAGCCTTGCGCGAACGAGCCCGCGCGCCATCAGCCCGCTTAATTCGGTACGTCGCTTCGGCGGGCGCGACCAGGACGCGATCGCGGCGGGTCGCGCGCTCGGTGTGGACATGGTCCTGGATGGATCGCTGCAGCGCAGTGGTGATCGGTTGCGCGTTTTCGCCCGCCTGATTCGCGTGGCCGACGGCAAGCAGCTCTGGGCCCAGAACTTCGACCAGGAATTCACCACGATCTTCGAACTGCAGGATTCCATAGCCTCCCGCGTCTCGCAGGCCCTCTCGGTTCGCTGGGCTGGACAAGCGACCGGTCGCGGTGCGCCGCATACTCGTGACCCTGAAGCATATGCCTTGTATGCAAGCGGCCGTTTTGCGTGGACACGGCAAACCGAGCCGAGCCTGTTGCAGGCGATCGATTTCTTCGAACGGGCGATCGCGCGCGACCCGGACTATGCACTGGCGTACACGGGGCTCGCCGACAGCCTGGCGTTGCTCGGCGTATTCGGCATCCGCGCGCCGCGCGAAGTGTTTCCCGACGCACGTCGCGCGGCCGAGCGTGCGCTGAGCATCGATCCCAATCTGGCGGAAGCGCATCTGGCTTTGGGGCACATCCTGTTGCAGTTCGAACACGATCAGCCGGGCGCAGCGCGCGCATACGATCGTGCAATGTCGCTCGATCCAATGTCAGCGATGGCGCATCACCGACGCGGCCTGATGTTCGCGATGCAGGGCGATTTCGTTGCTGCACTGGCGTCGTCTGATCGCGCGCAGCAGCTGGAACCTCTCTGGCTGGGAGCCAAGGGCGCCACAGGCTGCCACTTGTTCTATGCAGGCCGTATCGAAGAATCGATCGCGTACCTCGATCAGCTGCTGGCGCTGGATGACCGCTTTGCAAATGCACGGAGCTGCCTGATCCGAGGTCTGCTCGAGAGCGGAAACCACGAGCGTGCGCTCTCCGAGCTCGACAGGGGGCCACTGCAGACGCCGGGGAGCAACGCGCTCCGCGCGCAGATCCTCGCGTTGGCCGGACGCCGGGATGACGCGATTGCCGAACTGAATCGAGTAATGGAACGGGCGAAAACGAAGTACGTCGCTGCCTACGACATTGCGCTTATCCACGCATCGCTGGGAGACGACGAGAGCGCGTTTCGCTGGCTGGAGCGCTCGATGGAGGACCGCTCGACCTTGCTGGTGTTCCTCGCCGAAGAACCGTTTTTCAGGCGACTGCGCACAGACCCGAGGTTCGCTATGCTGGTCGAGCGCGTCGGCGTATTCCGTGGCAAGCTCCCGGTCGCAACAACAGCCCGGCGGGCGACCGAGTAGCGGGGCTCCGCGTCGGATAGCGCCGGCACCGTTTGAGAACGTTCGGCCTACTGTGTGCTTTGGGCGAGGCCATTGATCTGCGCGGCCAACCGCAGCACGCTGTCGCGCTGCGCCGCCAGATCGGTGGCGACGTTGATGTTCATCTGGCCTGGGACCGTGCTCAGCTTTGCGACCTTCGGGTCGGTGTTACCTCCGACGGCCGCGGCCTTGGCCATGGAATCGTGGCTGTCCCCGTCTGGTCCGTTCGACGAATCAT